>Ga0299914_10004425_pt1 | contig 10127 bp, 12 predicted proteins | sample RVTome_10_FD_201361 | JGI IMG/M metagenome (GOLD analysis project Ga0299914, IMG submission 201361) | Soil microbial communities from uranium-contaminated site in the Upper Colorado River Basin, Wyoming, United States - RVT153D57 (version 2) ... | reverse complement strand
TATCTTTCCAGAAATATATTATTTCTATGTCAGGATCATAAAATTTTAATAAAACTTTTTGATCTTCTCCAGAATAAATGGCAGATAGTAATATAACATTTTTATTTTCTGGTAATTCTGATATATTGTTACTTGATTTTTTTTCATCTTTAATAAAATATTCTTGAGTCACTATCTCTACTTTATTTATATTCTATTAAATTTAATCTTTTCAAATAATATTACTAAATAAGATATAGTATTAAAAATGTTAAACTTGTTTTTCGGCCATTTTAGCTTGAACAAGAAAAATACCTATCAAATATAATAAAATCATTGGCCCGGCAATTAACCACATTGTAACACCACTGCCATCAGGAGTAATAATAGCTCCAAACACTACAATTATAATTATGGAATACCGGAAATTTTTTCTCCAGAAAGCATGATCTATTATATTTGATAAGGATATAATATACATTAGCAGTGGAAGTTCAAAGGAAATTCCGAAGCCAATTAGAAATTGTAGGACAAAAGTTATAAAATCATTAATATTTAAAAATGTCTCTACACCGATTGATTCGCCATATTTGTATAAGAAATCAAGTGTAAAGGGAATTACAAGTAAATATGAAAATATTATACCTATAATAAATAATCCTAAAGTAGGAATTAACATTTTCACTAAGTTGATTCTTTTCTTTTCATTTTCTTCTATTGCAGGTACAATAAATTCGTATAGTTCTCTAATTAGTAGAGGTATTGAAATAATAATTCCTATTAGCGCTGCTACATATATTTGGGCAAAGAAAGCTTGACCTGGAGCAGTTTGAATAAGTTCAACTCCTACAGGAAGCAAAGAATCTTTCATAAAAGAGGTAACTTGTATAGCTATATTATTAAAAGGATTAGGATCAATAAATGGAAGATAAAAAGTATTTGGAACATTATTTATGCTTATATTAATTGGATAAACCTTGAATCCAAATGTAATACAAAAGACAATAATTATTAAGATGATAATAGAAACCCTCAATATCCTAGATCTCATTTCAGAAAAATGATCTCTTAAAGACATTTCAGGTGGCATTGTTTAAAGATCTAGATAGTGAAATATATTTTATATCTATTTAAACAAGATGAATATTGTATATTAATGAAAGAGATAATATTGTTGATGTTATTTGATAATTTTTTTTTGTAAATGTGTTATTTAAATTAAATTCTCAATTTGGATAATTAGTTATGACTCTAGTTGATAAATAATACTAATCGTATATTTTTGGTATAACAAATATGTCGATACAAGAATTTCTTCTCCCTGATGAAAATATTAGATTCCATAGCAAAACAAGCGTGAAATATGGTGAAAAAAAATATAATGTTTTGATTACTGATATTCGAATAATACTTTATGCTCAGAGAGGACATATTTTAAAAACCGATGATGTTATTAGCGAACGGTTAGATAAGTTACGAGAAATAAAATATTGTGAAAAGGGATTGGTATTTAGAAGTGCAAAAATCTCAATTCAATCAAGTATAAATCTTGATATAGTTGGATCTTGCACGGAATTAAAACAATTATTTAATAATTTACAAGTTATTGTTCATTGATGTCTAGTATAAATTTAATTAATCGTATTAATTCGTATCCTCAAAAGGGAAAATAAATTTCAGCACAAAAATAGTATTAATTTACAATTATATCAATTAGAATAGTTACGTTATTTTAATATCAAATACCTGTAGTCAACATTTGACTTTTACTCTTTGTGATATATTAATTAATTAATACTATTTGTTTAATAGATGTATTATTAAATAAATAATTATTTCTTTTTTATAGATCAGATAAATATAAAATTAAAGATGATTTTATTTTCGAAATATACAAAGAATAAGTTTATTTATAAGTTGTCATATCACCACAATTTATAAGAAAATGAATTTTTATAATAATATACTTAAATGGTTTTAGACTTTACAGGAGAAATAACTGATCCTATACATAAGTATATTCGTATTACAGATTTAGAAAAAAAATTAATTGATACTGAAGTTTTTCAACGATTAAGAAAAATAAGACAGCTGGCAGGTGCTCACTTAGTATATCCTAGCGCTCAGCATACCCGTTTCGAACATTCACTAGGAGTTATGCATTTAGCAGGACTAGCAGCAGAGACTCTTTTAGATAAAGGGTACATTACTTATAAAGAAGATGTGGAAAGTTTACGGATAGCTGCGTTATTACATGATATCGGACATGGGCCTTTTTCTCATCTTTTTGAAGAAGTTCTCAGTGAGAATGAGTCAAAGAAAATCAATCATGAGATAATAGGAAAAAAAATAATAAAAGAAACAATAATCATTGATATTTTGAGAAAATATGGATATGATGGCGATTATGTCTGTAAGCTTTCTTTTGGAGAATCTCCAAAAATATTTTATAATGAGATCATAGCAGGAAGTTTATCCGCAGATATCATGGATTATTTGCCTCGAGATAGTTTCTTTACTGGTGCAGAATATGGAAAAATTGATTATTATAGGTTAATTAGTTCCTTGGAAGTTCTTTCAAACGGTCACTTAGGTATCAATAAATCTGCAATTAATTCTCTGGAATCTATGTTAATCTCTAGATATCAAATGTTCAAAGCTGTATATTTTCATAAAACGGTTAGAGCAGGTGAAGTAATGTTATTGCATTCTCTCATGAGTGCAGATAAACAGCTCCATTTTTCAAATTTTTGTATTGAAGAATATTTAGACTATACTGATGAAAAAACTATAGATATTATTTGCTCTTTAAATGGAAATAAATTTGCTTCAGATTTGGCATTGGATTATAAAAAAAGAAAACTATTCAAATGTGTTTATGAAAAATTTTTACAAAACAAACATAATGCCTTTGATAAAGAGTTAGCAGGTAAACAAATTAGAGACTTTTTGAAAGGAATATCGGAATATTTGGATATTGATGAAAGCTTCATATTTATTGATATCTCTCGAGCTCCTTCTATGCCCCTTACTCCATCCAAGGAAGAATTAAATTCAATAATGCTAGTTGATAAGAATTTAGAATTCGAAACGCCTACTTCCGATATTCCATTGATTGATTCAATAACAGGTTTTTTGGATATGATTCGTATTTATACACCTGAACGAAATAGAGAAAAGCTGGAAAAAGTGTTGGGGAATATTGATCTTTGAAAAGGGGAATAGAATTGGTTGAGTATCCACAAAAAAAACGAATAGTAATAAAATTGAGTGGAAGTATTTTTAGTATATCTGACAACCATGACCAAGAGAATAATAACTATTACAATATTTTTAAACAATATAGTGATATTTTAATTAATCTCACTCCTAATGTACAATTAATAGTTATTACTGGTGGTGGAAGTATAGCAAGACTTTATATCAATTTCGCAAGAAAATTAGGACTAGATGAAGCAAGCCTAGATTTGCTTGGTATAGCCATATCAAGAGTAAATGCAAGATTGCTTATGGCTTCTTTGGGTCATTATGCTTATCCTGAAGTTCCAAGGTCATTATATGATGTGGGTAGGTTTGTTGAAAGTAATAAAATAATTGTTTCAGGAGGATTACATCCTGGCCAAAGTACTAATGCTACATCAGCTCTAATTGCAGAAAAGACAAGAGCAAGTGAATTTATCAATGCCACTGACGTCAATGGAATTTATGATTCTGATCCTAGGAAAAATAAAAACGCGAAATTATTTGAAAAAATTGAATTAGGTAAACTACTAAATATACTATTAAAAGAAAGTTCAATGGCTGGTGAATATGATTTACTGGATATAGTAGCTTTAAAAGTAATAGAAAGATCTAAAATTAGAACAAAAGTAATTCTCTCCACTCCCAAAAATATATCTAATACCATACAAGGAAGAAAGTTTATTGGAACAGAATTAGTGTTGTGAGTATTGTAAGTATAAATGAATTAATAATCATGATAAACCCCCCCTCATTTATAATCTGCCATTATAAAGTATTAGTCATAGACCTGCATTCAGATCACGGTTTTGATTTCTCCCTCAAATTTTGTAAAACCATCAACAATCATTTTTTCTACTATATTATTTCCTTCTTCAATTGTCATGGGTTTTGATTGAGCTTTTGCATAGCCCTCATTATCACAGATAAATAGAATCATTTCCTTACCGTTGTTCAAATTTCCAACTAGCATTTCTTCTCCTACTGGTTCAAAGCCAGAACTTCCTTTTTTAATCGTGTATGTTAACATGGAAAATCCTGTATACTCAAACAGTTTCATCTGAGCTTTTCTTGACCTTTCTTGTCCAAGGAATGCAGCTTTATGATATTGCATTAGGTATACTTTTGTATTGGTGGATAATTATTAATGTCTATCTAGTTTATTACATATAATACTTTTTAACTTTTTAACAAATACATATCTTCTATTAAAAAAAATGGAACTCGAGTAATTTAACACTTAAATTGTTATAGATATTAACAATATTTAGAAAGAAGTTTGATTACCTTAGATAATCTCTTGATGCAGATGCCTATTGGTTTTGAATGGATCTTTATTATAGTGATTATAGTTGTATTATTCTTCGGAGTAAAAAAAATCCCTGAATTGGCAAAATCTTTTGGTAAGGCTACAGCAGAGTTTGAAAAAGCTAAAATAGAAGCTAGACGAGATCTAGAGAAATATAAGAAAGAAAATACTGATATAGAACGAGAAAAACTAGAATCTATTGCCGAAACTCTAAGAATAGATTATACTAATAAAAATGACGAAGCTTTGAAGAAAGCTATTGAGCACGAAATCAATAAAAATAAAAATACATAATATACACAATTTTCTTCCCTTAAACAATTTATTATACTATTAAATTTCATTAATAATGATTAATTCAGCTCAAGTTTTTGATATTGTTAAAAATTATGACAAGAAAAATATCAATATTGGTGTTTTGGGTAGTCATTCAGCACTTGAAGTGATGGATGGGAGTGTTGATGAATGTATTAGGACTGTATGTATCTGTCAAAAAGGAAGAGAAACACCTTATTTGAGATTTAAAAGATTATCTAATACTGTAATAGTTCTAAATAGATTCATTGATATCCTAAACCCAGAAATTCAAAAGAAACTACGAGATCTGAATGTTTTAATGATTGCTCATAGAGCTTTTTCAGTATACATTGGATATGACAACATAGAAAATAAATTTTTTATCCCGATTTTTGGGAATAGGTATCTCTTAAGAGCTGAGGAAAGAACAGCACCTAAAAATCAGTATTACTTGTTGAATAAAGCTAAAATTAAATATCCACAATTAAAAAAACCTAATGATATATCGGGACCATCCATTGTCAAAGTTCAGGAAGCAAAAAGAAAGTTGGAGCGTGCTTTTTTCTTTGTTAATTCATATAATGATTACTTAGAAAAAACTGAAATAAAAATAAAAAGTGGATTAATTAGTAGAACAGATTTAGAATCTGCAATAATTGAAGAGTATATAATTGGTACTTATTTTAATTTTAATTTCTTTTACTCTCCTCTAAAAAAGGATCTTGAATTTTTAGGTATAGAAAGAAGATTACAAACAAATCTAAATGATTTTACAACCTCTCTTACAGCAAAACAACAATTAGAATTAAATATTGAATTACAAAATATAGAGATAGGACATACGCCTGCTAGCATCCGTGAATCAATGTTAGAAAAAGTCTTTGATTTGGGAGATAAATTTGTAAATGCTGTTAAAGAAGAATATCCACCTGGATTAATAGGTCCTTTTTCCCTTCAGAGTATTATTACTAAAGATTTAGATATATTTGTATACGATGTATCATTTCGTGTTCCTGGAAATCCAATTTTATCTACTACTAGTCCTTATACAAAATATTATTATGGTACTACATTTGGAGTGGGAAGGAGAATTGCCATGGAAATAAAAGATGCTATTTCAAACGATAGAATTAAAGAGATTGTAACATAGATAATTTAAAATTCACAAGATATCTTTAATAACATTCGGAATCTCGTCTAACTTCTTGACAGTATATGTAGGAATTTCATGTTGGTTTTGCGCAGATTGCATATGAAAAAGAGAATCTGTAAATCTTATTGTTTTCATTCCTAACTTATTTGCAGGTAAGATATCTATATCCAAACGATCTCCAATCATTATACATCTATTAGCTGGAAATCCTGTAAAATTGATTTCTTCAAAAAGTAATTTCACATGAGGTTTTTTAATTTTTATTTTTGACGGAAAAACAACTCTATGAAACAGCGAAAGTATATCTGCATTTATCAAAGGTTCTATTGCTTCTTCAGGTTGATTAGAAATTATTCCTAACTCGTGATATTTTGACAGGGTTTCGATTACCTCTTTTGCACCAACATTGAGACAAAAGTATTTTCTTTTTCCATAAGATAAATCAGAGTTTATTTTTTTTAAAATAATTCTATCATAACCAATAGGCAGAATAAGTCTACATATAGTGAGGATTAATTCTTCTATTCCACCATTTCCAATCATTCTATTTTTTATAATATTATTTCTTAACGTAATGTAATTTCTCCAATCTATTCTTCCACCAAATCCATTAACTAATTCTAAAAGCTTTTGCTCAAAAAATTCTAGAAAGTTCCATTCATTTATCAATGTTTGTCCCAAATCAAATATCAAAAATAGTTTTTTCATTAAAATTGAATTTAAGTTTTTTATTTATTTAATAGTTTAGATTTAGAAAACATGGTTCCTAAATTTCAAACAATTAAAATTAAATTATTATTTGAAAATCACGTAGGATTGAATTACTAAACATAAAAAATAAAAATATTTGTGTTGTTTTTTATTATAATGAGAATTGGAGTAATATCAGATTCCCATGATGATATAATCAATGTGAGACAAGCAATAAAAATTTTTAACAGATATGATGTAGACTATGTAATTCATGCAGGAGATTATATATTTCCAGGTATTGTTCTTGAATTTAAAAATCTTAATAAAAATATCAAGTTAGTTGGTGTCTTTGGAAATAATGATGGAGAAAAATTTGGCCTTGTTAAAAGTTTTATAACAATAGGTGGGAATCTTATGGGAGATTTTGGAGAGCTTAGAATCGATGATGAAATATTTGGAATATACCATGGAACAAATGAAGATATAAAAAAAACATTCATTCTTGCTAATTATTACGATGTTTTAATATGTGGACATACACATAAAAAAGATAATAGAAAAATTAATAGGACACAAATACTTAATCCGGGTAGCGCCCATAGAAATTTACAAAATGATGAAGTAAACAAAGAAGCATCTGTTATAATTTATCAGACTGGAACGAAAAAACATGAATTTATAGAATTGGATAAGCCGTAGTAGGAAATATATACAGGAAATTTAACACACTATAATATAAAACAATTTTTAATGATTCTATAAATATGTTATCAAATACAATAAACTTTTAATTACGGTCGAATAGGAACGTGGATTTAGCTAAAGAAATATGTTAAATTAACTCACATGTCAGATTCACTTATCAAGATAATTAGATAGACAAAGAGAAATTATATTCTATGACTACTATTATAAGTGTTAAGTATGCAGATGGAATAGTTAGTGCAAGTGACAGCCAAGCTCAATAAAAAAACGGTAGATAAAATTTGAAGGTAAATAATTTTATTGCCATTGGAGCTGCTAGAGATCTAGGCCATTCGAAACTATTAGGAGAAGAATTACAATAAACTTTACAATATATTACTTGGTTTCCATAAGAAATACAATATAGAAGAAATTGTTAGGGATAATAGAGGATATTATGTATTTAAACCTAACACAATTTTAGGAGCAAAACTATCTGATTCTATTTTTGGTCTATACTGATTAAAATCTGGTGCCTGGATAAGTTCTGGTTCGAGATTATGAAACTATGTTCGTGAGCTGCATTAGCAGAAGTGCTTATCAAATAATGCAGCAGAAGCCCTTTTAGAATTGTCTTAATTGACTCAGCGTAAGACTATAATTAACCTTCCATGAGGCCTCTAAATTTTTGTATAAGATATACATCTTAATTATAAATGAGGTTAGATCAACTAATAAAAATACCTCGGCTTCACCAAGGTTGTAGTTATTGATGAGAATAGAGATAGACAATAATTAGATGAACTTGTTACAGATTACGAAGAATACAAAAATATTGTTTTCAGATTCATACCAAAATTTATTCCTAATTTTATAGCTTGGAGAATTTTTATTGGATAATTAACTAATCTTAAGATGACATTTTCTTTGGAGGTATGATTAATTTGATAATGTTTAATAATAGGAGAATTCCTTTTCTTCAAATCTCTCATCGTCTTTAAATGATTAAAGATTTTGCTAAAATATTCCTAGTTATCTTAAAGAATAGTTATAACAATTCATCAATATGTAGCTGATCAAGTATTGGTGTAATTTCTTTTACAAGTACCTTCTCATCTAATAATATTTCTTTATTAATCATAAAAAGTACTGCTAAAAGGTTTCTGTCTTCTCTGGATGTGCAGACTAAACTCTGAGCTAAATTAAATTTATTTTTATTATCTTCAATCCATTTTTTCCATGCAATAGCTCTTTGAATATTGGTCTGTAAGCGAGAAATAGCTTCATCTATACTCAAAGTATCAATGTCTAAAAGATCCAATTTTAAAAATGGAACCATTAAATGACCACCTTGCACTTTTTCCTTATTTTCATTCATTCTTACGATAATTTCTTCCTCTTCCATTTCACTCATTCTTTGTATATTGTATATTGGATAGAAATACCCAGCTAGATTATTATTCCAATCATAAATTTTGTAAATAGTATCCTCATATTCACCTTTCCAATTTTTTTTTCCTTTTTTTTCAAACAATTGATGTAGAATAGTTGTATTACAATAAAAAATTTATCTGTTATGGTATATTTTTTATTTCTCTTTCTAACATAAAGGAAGTTGAATAAAAAATACTAAAATAGATTACTACACTATTTGCAATGCTTCAAAGCCAAGAAATCTTATGAAATTAATACAACCCAGTGCTTTTATAAAATATACAAAATATCAAATGAAACAGTATGATGTAAATCACGCGAATTATATCATTTATATTAAAATTCTATTTATACTGTGTATATATTGTAGATACAAATAATTTAGTAATAAGGAAAAACTATCTGAATAATAACAAATTATAAGAATTTGTGAAATTATTCTGAAAGTTAGATGTAGTATCTAAATTTGTCTAGTTACGAAGAAAACCTACGAATTACAAAATAAAGATTTATTATTATCATCTAAAACTATTGTAATAGGATGTTTACTTCTGATCATAAATATTGTAAGAATTTACAAAAGGGAATCTTAAATTTGAGTGAATTATATAAATAGATGTTTATTTTATTATATCCATGGATCCTAATTTTCATAATTCTACAATTTCATTAATAATAGGTATCTTAGTTCTATCAATTTTCTCTTTGACTGATACCTATCCCCAAATTTCTGAAATGAGTGTAATCGTTAAACTAATTAATGGTGACAAATTTTTAGCACAAACTTGGGATATTAATGCCCAATTGAGAGATAAGTCTACAGACTCTGAAATCTCCAAAGATCAAACTACCTTTAAAGTTAATGTAAACCAAACAATTCAATTAATAATTCCCTTATCTAATTCTACACAAGATCTAAATCGATATTCTATTTTTGTAGATGCCTCATCTACTATAGAAGATATCGATGTTTTTGGTACCATAGATTCTGTGAAGAAAGAAAACAATCAAATTACATTAAATCTTGCTAATGCCCGTTAATAGGAATTCATATTTCATATTTTTATTTCCTAAGAAGGTTCACCAATTTCTCTTATTAGACTCCCTAATATGATAATATAGATATTGTTGGACGTACCCTGAATATTCTCCAAAATATCCATGAATCTTTTCATGAACTAATTTGTATTCAATTTCTGATATCTTTTTACTTTTTCTTATACTTCTATCTTCAAACATCCATCCGTAATATTGACATAAGGACCTGTACACCCAAATATCTATTGGAAATGCTTCTGTTTTTTCTAATGAAAATAAAAGAACACAATCCGCAATTTT
>Ga0299914_10004424_pt1 | contig 10127 bp, 8 predicted proteins | sample RVTome_10_FD_201361 | JGI IMG/M metagenome (GOLD analysis project Ga0299914, IMG submission 201361) | Soil microbial communities from uranium-contaminated site in the Upper Colorado River Basin, Wyoming, United States - RVT153D57 (version 2) ... | reverse complement strand
CCCTTACCCGGCCATGGCCGCTGCCGCGGCGCCGGCCATGATTCGTGCGATGTTGTCCGGGGCGAAGAACTCGGCCGGCGACACCGTGCCCGCGACGACACTGACGAAGTCGTCCATCGCGGCCTGGTTGCCGTATACCGCGGCGAGCAGCTGCTGCATCTCGGGTGGCGGCGCCTCCAGGGTGGCCATCTGCGCGGTGAACTCGTACATCGGCAGGGCGTGCTCGTCACGGGTCCGCTGCCAGGCCGCCATCGCGGTGTCGAACGGCCGGCGGCCGGTGAACACCTCGTCGAGCGCGGTCGCGCAACGCTCCGCGTCGCGGAAGGCGTCGCTGATGCCTTGGCCGGTGATGGGGTCCTTGTTGTAGCTCGCGTCGCCGACCAGTGCCCAGCCGGGGCCGTACGGCTTGCGGAAGTAGTTCGTGACGGCGCCACCCAGGAACGGCGCGACCCGGGTTGCGGCGCGAATCCGGGCGCCGATGGCCGGCGCCAGGTCGACGGTCTGGTAGAAGTTCCCCTCCACGTCGGCCTTCAATGCCTTCGCTTCGGCCATCGGCCAGCCCATCACGACGAGGGTGAGGTCATCGTTGGTCGGGATCAGGCCGAAGGCGCGGTCAGGCCGGATGACGGGTCGCATGCCGTCGACGGGCAGATCGCTGAAGAACGTGTAGTAGCCGTACTGTAACTTCGGCTTCTCGTTGTAGACCGCTGCCCCGACGGCGTTGGCGATGTGCGAGTAGCGGCCGTCGGCGCCGATCACCACACGGGCATGCTCGACGACGGACGGGCCGTCGGTGCCGTGGCCGCGGATACCGACGACCTCGCCCTCCTCGACGAGCAGTTCATCGACGTTGAACCGCTCCCGCACCTCTGCTCCCGCCGCCGCGGCGGCGTCGACGAGGATCTTGTCGAGGACGGTGCGCCGGGGTGCATACCCGGTCGCGATCCCGTCCACCGGCCGTGGCGTGCCGCTGATCGCGATCGGTCCGAAGTCGAAGGTGTACGTCCGCACCGGCGGGCAGCCCGAGGCGACGACCCGGTCGAGCAGACCCCAGCGACGCAGCGCCGCGACCCCGGGCGCGTGGATGATCAACGTGGACAGGGTGTCGCTCGGGAACGTGGCCCGATCAAGCAGCAACACCCGATAGCCCTTGCGGGCCAGCAGCATCGCGGTCGGCGATCCGGCGCACCGAGCGCCGACGACGATCGCGTCGTATGTGGTGGTCATGGCGTCCTCCGTTTCGGCAGACACCAGCCTTGCTCCGGCGGCGTTCCGCGAGCGTTCCCTCAGGCCTTCGCCGTGTGCGTCGCGCGGAACTTCGCCCGCAGCCGCTCTGCCTCCGACCGCCAGACCACCGAACTGGACAGCGCGATCAGCTCATCGGCCACGACCAGCCCGGCGTCCGCGTCGTCGGCGGCGTCGCAAGCGGCCAGCAGGATGCGCAGCAGCGACGACCGCAGTCCGGGCGCGGCCTGATCCACCGGCGGCGTGGCCGCCACGACTCGCCGGATCCGCGCGATGCCCTCCGACGGCCTGCCGTCGACGACGTCGAGGTAGGCGGCGAGGGCCGCGAGGGCGCCCTCGACCTGCACCCCGGTGCCCGCTGACGTCACCGCCTTCGCCCGGTCCACAAACCCGCGCAACGACGGCAGGTCCCGCATGTCCAGCGCCAGCAGCGACGCGAACAGCAGCGACGTGGCCAGGCTGTACGGATGTCCGATCTCCTCGGCGCGGGCCAGCCCCCGGTCCCGGGCGCGGATCGCCGCGTCGCCGTCGCCGAGAAACCAGTGAGTCAGCGCCAGCCGGGTCAGGCAGATCGACTGCGGGTCCTGCGCGTAGCGCAGCAGATGCTCGCGGCGGTTCTCGTCCCGGTACGCCGTGACCGCGCGATCCAGATGCTCGCGCGCGGCGGTCAGCTCACCGGACCAGAACGCCGTCACGCCGAGCAGGTACTCCCCCTCGACCCGGAGCACCTCGTCGCCGTCCCGCTCGCCGCGCTCGCGCAGGGCAGCACCATGCTCCCGGGCGGCGGCGAAGTCGCCGCGCGTCAGGCTGCCGAGGCCGAGCGAGCGCAGCAGCGGCGGTGACGGCGCCACGCCCAGCGCGCGGGACAGCGTCAGCGCCCGGTCGTGTGCCTCGTGGATCCGCGCCGAGGCGTATCCCTCACTCGACACCAGCGGCGCGAGCAGCGCGGTCGACAGCTCCAGCTCGCGGGCCGACCGTTCCGGCGACGCCGGCAGCTCCGACAGCAGCTCCAGCGCGCCGGTCAGGTGGCGGGCGGACTCGGTGTGCGCGTAGAGCCGCTGGGCGACGTCGGCCGCGCGCGCATGCGCCGTCACCGCCTGCTCGAGCGCCCCGGCCGCCTCGTGGTGGGCCGCCAGCCGCCCGCTGATCGCGTCCAGCTCCCCGGCGCCGGCCGTCGTCAGCGCCCGCGCCACCTGACCGTGCAGGTAGCGTCGACGCACCGGGCTCAGCGCCGCGTAGGCGGTCTCGCGGATCGTGTCGTGGCTGAAGTCGTACGCCGAGGTGTCGTGTTCGCGGATGATCCGGCGCCGCCACAGCTCGTCCAGCCCGCGCACCACGACCTCCTCGCTGAGCCGACCGGCCAGTGCCACGACCTCGGCGGTGAACTCCCAGCCGACGGTGGCCGCGATCGCGAGCAGGTCCCGCGCCTCGGGCGAGAGCCGGCTCAGACGCGCCTGGATCACCGCCTGCACCCTCGGGGTCAGCACGCCGCCACCCGCCTGGCGGGCACGCAGCGCCTCCACGACGAACAGCGGGTTGCCCTCGGTCTGCTCGAACAGCGCGGCGACGTCCGCGTCCGCGACGCGGCCGCCCGCGACCTGCTCGGCCAGCACCGCGGTCTCGGTGCGGCCGAGCCGGTCCAGCTCGATCTCGGTCAGCGTCTCCGCCGCCCGCAAGGCGTAGCGCAGATCGGCCAGCGACGGCGTGGTGTCGATGTCCTCGCCGCGGGCGGTGGCCACGACCAGCCACGGCGCGGCCGGATGTGTCCGCAGCAGGTAGTGCAGCAGTTGCAGCGACTCGCGGTCCCACCACTGCACGTCGTCGGCCACCAGCAGCAACGGCGCCCCCGGCGCGGACAACGCCCGTGCCACGGCATCGTAGAGCCGCTGCCGCTGCTCGCTCTCCGGCAACCGCTCCGGCCGCGCCAGCCCCGGCAGCTCGACGAGCAGCTCCGGCAGCAGCCGGGCCAGCTCGGTGAGATACGACCGAGCCAGCGTGCGCAGGCCAGCCGTCAGGCGTTCCGACCGCAGCCACGCCACCACCGGCCCATACGCCAGCACGCCCTCGCCGGGATACGCGCGGGCCGCCGCCGTGACGGCGCCGCGATGCGCGCACCAGGCCCGGAACTCCTCGGCCAGCCGGGACTTGCCGATCCCGGGCTCCCCGGCCAGCAGCACCACGTGCGCCCGACCCGCAACCGCCCGGCGCCACGCCGCCGTCAACGCCGACCGCTCGGCGGCGCGTCCGACGAACGGCGGACCGGACGCCCGGCCGGTGACGTCCGGCGTCTCGTCCCGCGCCAGCAGCGCGTCGTAGGCCGCCCGGGTCTCCGCCGCGGGCTCGACGCCAAGGTCTTGGTCCAGGGCCGCCGCGCACTGGTGGTACACCCGCACCGCGCGGGTCCGGTCACCGCGCGCGTCGTGCAGCCGCATCAGCACCCGATAGGTTTCCTCGCGCAGCGGTTCCTCGGCCAGCAGCCGCTCGGCATGCCGCACCGCGCCGGCCAGGTCGCCGCGCGCCTCGGCCGTGGCGACCAGCCGCGCGACCGCGTCGAGGTAGCCACGCCGCAACCGGGCTCTCTCCTCCTCGACCCAGTCGTCGTCCCGGCCTGTCAGCAGGTCCCCGGCATAGCACTCGACCGCGTCCTGCCACGCCTCACCGGCCAGCGCGGCCTCGAAGTCGGCCACGTCGAGCCGGTATGGCGGGTCCGGTCGCCACCGCAGCGTCCGCGTTGTCGCCTCGATGTGGCGGTCGATCTCCGGCACCGAACGGCGCAGGGTGTGCAGCACGTGCCGCAGGTTGGTCAGCGCCTGCGCCTCTGTCGAGTCCGGCCACAGCGCGAACGCCACCCGCTGCCGTGGCTGCGGCTGACCCCGGTGCAGCAGCAGGAACGCCAGCACCGACTCCACCCGGGCAGACTCCAGCGGCACCGGAGCATCGCCCCGGCACAGCCGGAACTGCCCGAACAGCTGGATTACAAACGGCGTATCCGCCACATTCCGGACAGTAGGGGGCGCCGGGGTGTCTGTCTACGCGCTCCCGACATCCGTCGCGATGACGTAAGGGTTTGCGGGGCCGGGCCCGCCGCCGACGATGCCGACGGTGGTGTCTGTGCGATTCACGGCCCCGACGCTAGAGATCGGTCGAATCCTGGTCGACGCCATGCTTCCACTCAGCGAAAGAGCCACGGATCTGGAACACGTTCTAGTTTTTCGGGTATCTTGCTCGGAAGGAATGTCTGATCGACGGGACGGGGTTGAGGGCTGGTGGTGTCAGCGCGTCGGGTGCTTCCGCTGTTGTGGCTGGTGCTGCTCACGGTGGGGCTGCTGCCGGCGCCGGCGCACGCCACCGAGCCTGACCCGCCGCAGTTGCGGCGCGAGGGTCGCTGGCTGGTGGACCAGCACGGCCGGGTGGTTCTGGTGCACGGGATGAACCTGGTGTTCAAACACGACCCCTACGTGCCGCCGAACGAACCGGCGGGGTTCACCGCCGCCGATGCCCGATGGCTGTACGAGCACGGGTTCAACGGCGCGCGGATCGGCACGTTGTGGGCGGGTGTGACCCCTGAGCGTCCGGGCGTCACCGACGAGACCTACCTCGACGCGTGGCAACGCGTGATCGATCTGCTTGCCGAGCACGAAGTCTGGATGCAGTTCGACTTCCACCAGGACCAGTGGCACGAGACCTACGGGGGCGGCGGCGTGCCGGACTGGGCGGTCCACCGGCCCGCGCCCTACGACCTGCTGCCGCCGGTGACCGCGCCGTTTCCGCTCGGCTACTGGACGCCCGAGGTGTCGACGGTGTTCGACCAGTTCTGGGCCAACGAGCACCACCTGCTCGACGGCTGGGCCGACGCCTGGCAGATCGTCGCGCGGCGCTGGCGCGACCAGCCTTACTCGATGGGCTACGACCTGCTCAACGAGCCATGGGCAGGGATGGAGTGGCCGGACTGCCTGCTCACCGGCTGCCCCGGCAGCTATCCCCGCGAGCTGCAACCGGCGATGGAACACGCCCTCCGGGCGATCCGCCAGGCCGACCCCGACAACATCGTCTACTTCGAACCACAGCAGTTCGCCGGTGGCCGCGAGGTGCCGACCAACTACGGCCCGGTCTCCGGCGAGGACCAGCTCGGCTACTCCTGGCACAACTACTGCCCGCAGGTCTTCTTCGAATCCCAGGGCGTTCCCGGTGCCGACGTGCGCGAATGCGAAGAGTTCAGCGAACAACGCACCCGGGCCGCGCTCGACCAGGGCGAGCGGATGCGCGCGGTCGGGGTGATGTCGGAGTTCGGCGCCACCGACAATATCGCAGCCTTGAAGATCGACACGGCCGTCGCCGACCGGCATTTCACCAGCTGGCTGCACTGGGCATACAAGACGTGGCGCGACCCGACCACCGCTGACTCGGCCCAGGGCATGTTCACCGACGACGCGGATCTGAGTACGGCCAAACCGCACAAGCTGCGGACGCTCGTCCGCACCTACCCGCAGGCCACCGCAGGCACCCCGATGCAGCTGTCCTTCGACCCCGACACCGGCGACTTCCACTACGTCTACCGGCCGCGCGCCCTCGGCGTGCCGAGCGTGATCTTCGTCAGCCCGCTGCACTACCCCGACGGCTACACCATCGACGTGGACGGCGGCCACATCGCAGACCCCGCTCGCGACAACCGCCTCCGCGTCACCGCGACCGGCGGCGGACCAGTCGCCATCTCCATCCGCCGCCGCTGAGACCGCGGCGCGGGAACGCTCAGGCTGCGGACCGGTGGATCAGTGCGCGCAGCTTGCTCTCATTTCATTCGATGCGTAGGGCCGGATGATGTATCTGACGGGGTACCATCCGCTCGCTACGGCGAGCGCTCCGTTGATGACGACGTCAAGCCATTCGCCGCGAAAGACAAGCACGGCTGCGCTCGCAAGAAAGATGACCGACAGCGCGAGGAAAACCCTATGTACTGTCGCTAACGCTGTGACTCGCTCGCGTAGCGTCATGGTGATTCCCGTGGTTGTTCGGTCCGGCTCCTGCTGCTTACCGTAGTATCTCGAACTCTGGCGACCACAGTTCATGGGCGGCGCGGGCGGGTGAGGACGCGGACGACATGCCCGGCGCGGATTTCGACGTCCAGCTCGTGGTCCTGCCCGAGCGGGCAGCGCGCGGCGACGGCGCGGTCGTCGAGTGCGCCGGCCTGGCGGGCCCATTCCAGCCACATCACAACACTGGCGGGATCACCGGTGAGCGTCTCGGGTCGCCCGCCCCAAGCGGTGGTGGTCCCGGTGACGTCGCGCAGGTAGTAGCGCAGCGACCACGGCGGTTCGGCGAGCCTGACGAGCAGCCGCCGGGCGGTCGCGTCGTCCGGGGCGGTGAAGTCCCCACCGTCAGCGCCGACGCGGAGCACCACCCCGCGCCTGCGATCCGGTGGCGGGATCGACAGCGCTCCCGCACCGCTGGGCGGCAGCTCGGGCAGTGCCGGTCCCCACGGGCGCACGGCGGCGACGAGTTCGGTGAGCCCGCCGCACGCCGTGCTCGCGCCGGTGGGGGCGGTGACCAGCCAGCCGCCGCTGCGTGGCGCGACGCGCAGCCCCGGCCGGTCGGCCAGCCGCAGCACCGCCGTCGCCGCGGCCGCCCGAGCGGCCAGGTCCGCGAACCAGGGCCGGGCCCAGTCCACTGTGGCCGGTTCACCGCACGCCCCGCACATCAGGGCATCACGTCACCCGAGTTCGGCCCCAGCGTCTGCCCGACGAAGAGGTTCCCGCCGGGATCGCTGGCCAGCAGGACCGCCGTCGGCGCCACCTCGTCCGGCGTGCCGAACCGGCCGAGCGGCAGCTCGGCGCGCTTGGCCGCCTTCCAGTCGTCGGTGATGCCCGCGACCATCGGCGTCTCGATCGGGCCGGGGGCGATGGCGTTCACCAGCACGCCGTGCTCGGCGACCTCCAGCGCGAGCGACTTGGTCAGCCCGATGACGCCCGCCTTCGCCGCCGCGTAGTGCGACAGCGACCGGCCACCCTTGATACCGAGCTGCGACGCGATGTTGATCACCCGGCCGAAGCCGCGTGCCACCATGCCGGGCACGACGTGGCGGCAGCACAGGAACACGCCGGTGAGGTCGACAGCGATCGTCTCCGCCCACGTCGCCGCATCCATCTCCACCAGCGGCGCCTCGGTGAGGACGCCCGCCGAGTTGACCAGGACGTCGATCCGGCCCAGCTCGCGGGTCACCTCGCCGACCGCGGCGCGCACCGAGTCCTCGTCGGTCACGTCGACGGCGACGGGCGCGTTCGCACGGTCGGCGACGGCCACCCGGGCGCCCTCCCGCTCGAACGCCTCGGCGATGGCGCGGCCGATACCGCTGCCGCCGCCCACGACGAGCGCCGTGCGGTTCTCCAAAGCTGACACCGCATCTCCTCTCAGGTCGGCATCCGGACGGTGAGGCCACCGTCGACGACGACGGTCTGCCCGGTCACGTACGACGCGTCCGCCGAGGTGAGGAAGCGGATCACCGCAGCGGCCTCGGCGGGCTCCCCCGCCCGGCCGAGCGGGATGTCCTCGCCCGCCTTCGCCAGCCCGTCCGGGCCGAGCGAGTTCACCGGGTCCAGCGACTGCGGCGTGACGATGTAGCCGGGGATGACCGTGTTGACCCGGATGCCGCGCGGCGCGAGCTCCACCGCGAGGCTCCGGCACAGCCCGAGCACGCCCGCCTTGGCCGCCGCGTAGTGCGCGTGCTCGCCCCAGCCGTAGACGCCGCCCGCGATGGACGACACCGCGACCATCGAGCCGCCGTCCGCCAGGCACGCCGCTGCCGAGCGCAGCGTGCGAAGCACGCCGGTGAGGTCGACCGAGAGCATGTCGTCCCACGCGGCGTCGGTGAGCTCGGCGAGCGGGGCCTCACGCAGCACCCCGGCATTGGCCACGGCGATGTCGAGCCTGCCCCACTCGTCGATCGCGCGCCGTGCGAGCGCGTCCACCTGCTCCGGGTCGCGGACGTCGACCTCGTGGGCGACGCACTCGCCGCCTGCCTCCCGCGCTACCTCGACCGTCTGTTGTGGATCGTGCGGATCACCGGGAAACGTCCCCGCCACCGTGCGGATCCCGGCTCGGGCGTAGGCGATGGCGAGCGCCCTGCCAATGCCGCTCGCGGCGCCGGTGATGATCGCGACCTGTGTCATGTCAGCCCTCCAGCACCTCGGCCTTGCGGGCGAAGAACATCACGAACCCGGACAGGAACGTGCCGACCGCGCCGACGACCAGCGCGGCTTGGCCCCAGTCCGAACCGGACGCGAGCAGCCAGGTCACGATGGCACCGGCCAGGATCGCGCCGGGCTGGGACAGCGCGTTGAGAAACGCCGTTCCGGTTGCCCGGCACCGGGTGTCGTAGCACTCGCCCATGTAGAACAGCAGCGCCGCGTACGGGCCGACGAGGAAGAACATGCCCATCGCATACAACGCCACCACGGCGAACGTGCCACTCGCGACGGTCAGCATGAGCGCGAAGAACAGGCCGGAGATGACCCAGCCGAACGCGATCACGTTGCGGCGGCCCAGCTTGTCGCCGATCCAGCCGTGCGTGACGTAACCGAGGTAGCCCACCGCGTTCACCACGATGAGCATGACGAGCGAGTTGGCGAAGCTGAGCCCCTTGGCCTGCGTCAGCACCCTGGTGCCGAGCACGCTGAACACCTGGATGCCGAACCAGTTCACCAGCCACGCGAAACCCAGCACGATGGTGTTGCGCAGTGCCCGACCCTGGAAGATCGCCGCGAGCGGTGTCGACTGCTCGTCGGACACCCCGTACGTCCGCGCCAGCTCCGCCGCCTCGGCGGCCTTGCCCTGCTTGCGCAGCTTCCGCAACCGCAGTTCGAGAGCGAACTGCGGACTCTCGGTGAGCCCGCGCCGCATCAGCGCGATCAGCAGCGCGGGGAACACCGCGAGCAGGAAGCAGCCGCGCCAGCCGACCACCGGAAGCAGCATCGCGACGAACGCCGAGGCCAGCAGCACGCCCAGCGGCCAGCCGCCCTGCACGAGGCTGTAGATCAGACCGCGCCGCCGCTTGATCTTCTCGTCCTCGGTGACGGCGTAGATCTCGTTCAGGTAGGTGGCGTTCACAGCCTGCTCGGACAGGCCGAGCCCGCCGAGCGCGCGCACGCCGACGAGATAGGCGGCACCCGGGGTGACCGCCGTCGCGGCCGACGCGAGCGCCGTGCCCGACACCGTGAGGATCATGCCCTTGCGGCGGCCGATCCGGTCCACGACCGGACCGACCCCGAGCGCGAAGACGGCGGTGCCGACCGAGACTAATGTGGACACCAGCGAGGCCGTCGCCGGGTCCCAGCCGAAGTGGACGGAGATCTCCGGCAGCAGCGTGCCGAACATGATGTAGTCGAAGACCGCGAACATCCACGCGAAGAACGCGATGATGGTCGCTTTCCTGGTGGCGCGAACACCGACGCGGGGAAACGCCTTGGCGGGCCCAGCGGCGTCCACCGAGATGGCTTGGGACATGGGAGTGCCCTTCTGGGAATGCTCGGAAACGAGGAAATAATGCGAGTTCAGCCGCGCGGGAATCGCGCCAGGAAATCGTCGGCGATCTCGTCGAAAGTCGCCCAGCGCACGCCGTCGTGCCCGTTGATGTGGTCGATCAGCCGCTCCAGCATCAGCAGCGTCTGCGGCCGCCCGGAGACGTCGGGGTGGATCGTCATGGTGAACGCGGCGTAGTCCAGCTCCCGGTACACCCAGTCGAACTGGTCCCGCCACAGATCTTCGAGCTGGCGCGGGTTGACGAAGCCGTGACTGTTGGCGCTGGCCTTGACGAACATCATCGGCGGCAGGTCGTCGAGATACCAGTTGGCGGGGATCTCCACCAGCCCGGTCTCCTCGCCGCGCACCAG
>Ga0299914_10004423_pt1 | contig 10128 bp, 9 predicted proteins | sample RVTome_10_FD_201361 | JGI IMG/M metagenome (GOLD analysis project Ga0299914, IMG submission 201361) | Soil microbial communities from uranium-contaminated site in the Upper Colorado River Basin, Wyoming, United States - RVT153D57 (version 2) ... | reverse complement strand
CTGCAGAAGACTGCCTTCAATTAAAATCCGCTGCTGTATCAACTGCCGAAGACGAAATCCTTGTTCACATTAAATAATATAAATATGGATAATACTAAAGATTTCCCCAGTTATTTAAACAGTTATGGTGAATTGAAAGATCATTTCGAGTTGCATTTTGAAGGCTTGTCCCCAAGAGAAAGAGGTAATAGATTTGCTGAGGCTGTGAAGAGACTAGTCCCGTATACACCATTTGGTGGTAGGGGATTCAAGCAACCAGAACATACTCAGGAAAGCCATGACGATGGGATTGATCTGATTGCTCATAGCTCAACTAATGAAGATCGGTTGTACATACAGTCTAAATATTCAATACCAGATAAAAGCGGATTTGACGCCATAATCAGTAAATTCCAAGGGTATTACAAAACGCATTATGCTGAAGAAGCTGGGCCGCTATTTGCACATGCGGGTATTGGCTTTGAAGATACCAATGTTTATTTCCAAATTGTCACTGTACATAATTTGGCGAGGATTATCCCAAGATATGAAACATCACAATATTCCTCTGTGGAATTCTATAGTCAATTGAAAAACAACAGGCGACTCGAAATAATTGATGGTCGCCAAATATTAGATCTATTGAAGGCTTTATATCGAAAAGCGAATATCATACCTTCTAATTTCACCCTTACATTCGAAGCAGATTTAATTGCAAAAGATAATGTCTATATTGGCATACTATCAGGCTCTGAGTTGAAAAAACTCTACACAACATATGGTGATGCTTTATTTTATGAAAACATAAGGGATTTTTTATCATCCCGAGATGCTGAATTTGAAGCCAGTGGCAGTTCAATCAATCAGGAGATAATCAAGACTGTTAAAAATGAGCCTGAACAATTCTTAGCTCGGAATAATGGGATCGTAATTAGAGCTAAGGAGGTTCATCCACTACCTAGTCATAAGAACCAACTATCATTGATTCAAGCTAGTGTGGTTAATGGTTGCCAAACTACAATGTGTATTGTGGGTTATGCTGATCCGGATAATGAGTGTTTTGTTACTGCGAAAGTTGTAGGAACAGATGAGGCGTGGGATGTAGCTCATGCAGCAAATTTACAGAATGAAGTAACAAGATTTGAGCTAGAAATTGCTCAGTTTTTACGCCCTCAGCTTGTCAACAAGGTTGCTGCACATGAAGGGTATCGAGTTATTGGTCGGGAGAGTGCTACTGATTTACTAGAAGGGATTTATCGTTATGAAATTATGTATGAAGAATTACGTGCGTTATTTGTCGGAATTTTTAGTAGATCGCCAAATAATATTTTTAGCACCAGTTATGCAGACCTTTTACCAGATGTCGTAGCAATGTTTTATAAAAACGATTCAGAGGGAAACGAGTTGCTCGCTAAATTATTCCAAATTCAACAAAAGGCCAACCAAAGTATGAGCAGGCTAAAAAGCCGTATGGAAGAAAAATCTATTACAATTCCATCTTACCAACGCTTTTTTAAGGAAGACAAGTCTGCATATCGTGCTTTCTTTACACTATTAGCGGCATCAGCTTTAGCTGAAATTGATATTTCAAAACGAGTTAGTGAAGAAGAAAAAATCGAAAATACAAAGCTGTTCTTGGAAAAGACAATGAGCGCAATAGAAAACGATTTAGAAAAATTTGAGAGATACTACCGCTTCGCAATGCAAGCTGTCTCTTCAATTATGCCGTCGGAAAAAGATAAAAAAAGCCGCCAACAATTATTATGGCAAATAATTCGTGCAGCAGATTTCAGTGGGTTGCTTGAGAGAATAAACCTTGAAGCACTTAATTATGAATTGTAAGGCTTATCTTCGAGCTATATTGAGAAAGGCTTGTTAGCTTATACATGGCTTGTTCATACAAAACATCCTTATTCTGGTTCAGAAAGAAAGCGATCGGTGAAAATTTTAATTGCAGATGACGAATCAATCATTCGCCTGGGCTTGAAGGTGATGTTGGCCGAGATGGGGCATGAGGTAATAACGGCCGTAAACGGCCGTGAAGCCCTGGATATGGCTCGTCGCCACCAACCAGAACTGGCAATACTTGACATAAAAATGCCCTTCACCAATGGCCTACAAGTGGCCGAAACTCTCTCCCGTACCCAACCTATTCCTATCCTCCTGCTTACCGCCTTTAGTGAACAAGATCTCATCGAAGAAGCTAGCAGCCTGCCCATTCACGGCTACCTTATCAAGCCCATCAAGTCCGAAGAATTGGCGGCGGCTATCGCCGTCGCCCGCAAACGTTTTGCCGACAATCAAGCCTTGACTGAAAAAGCATCAAAACTGGAAGAAACTCTGGAAAGCCGCAAAATCATTGATCGGGCCAAAGGTAAGCTCATGGAAAAAGGTTTGAGTGAAGCAGATGCCTATCGCCTCATTCAAAGCCAGGCTCGTAGCTTGAACAAGAGCATGAAACTGGTTGCTTTAGCCATCCTTAAGGAATAAAAAAGCCCGGCAATTGCTTACCGGGCTAACTGTTCATTGTAGGGGAAGCGGTCGCTGGGCGACCTTACTGTTTACAGGCTAAACGGCCGTTTCCACCTCAGCCTCTTGCAATATCTCCGCACTATCCACCTTGGTAAAGGTCAATTCGCCCTCGGCTTCATCAATGTAGACATGATCGCCGGCACTGAATTCACCTTTGAGCAGCTTCACCGACAGAGGGCTTTCCACAAAACGTTGGATGGCTCGTTTTAACGGCCGAGCCCCAAAATCATTATCAAAACCCTGCTCCGCCAGCCATTTTTGCGCCGCTTCGGTCAGCGTAATCGTCAAATTACCCTGTTCTGACAAACGCGCCTGAACATCCTTCATTTGCAAGTTGACAATTTGCATCACATCCTCTGGTGTCAACGGCTCAAAGATAATGATTTCGTCAATCCGGTTGATGAACTCCGGCCGGAAGGTTTTCTTCAAAGCTTCCTCAATCCGCTTGTGATTCGCCTCTTCCTCCGCATCTCGTGCGCCCACAAAACCAAGGGCGCCGGCCGACTTGACGAAAGATGTCCCCACGTTGCTGGTCATGACGATAACCGCGTTACGGAAATTGACGGTGCGTCCTTGCCCATCAGTTAAACGGCCGTCATCCAACAATTGCAAGAGTGAGTTCCACACATCAGGATGCGCTTTCTCAATTTCGTCAAAGAGGACGACGGAATAGGGTCGCCGGCGCACCTGCTCGGTCAACTGGCCACCTTGTTCATAACCAATGTAGCCGGGTGGGGCCCCAAACAAACGGCTCACTGTGTGCTGCTCCCGATATTCGCTCATGTCTACGCGAATCAACGCATCCTCATCGTCGAACAAGAATTCAGCCAATGCCTTGGCCAATTCCGTTTTACCGACACCTGAACTGCCGAGGAAGATGAAAGAACCAATCGGCCGCCGCGGATCACTCAAACCTGAACGACTACGGCGAATGGCATCCGACAGCGCTTCAATCGCTTTATGCTGGCCTACAATACGTTCATGCAGCCGTTCCTCCATATGCAGCAGCTTCTCGGCTTCCGTTTCCATCATCTGCGTCACCGGAATACCGGTCCATGAAGCCACAACCTCCGCAATGTCATCCTCATCCACCACTTCATCCAGCTTGTTTTCAGATTGCCACTTGTCGCGCAGTTCTGTGAATTCCGTTTCCAGGCGCAGACGTTCAGCCCGATGTTGGGCAGCCCGCTCATAATCGCGCACCGTATGCGCTTCCTCCTCCTCTAGCTGCAATTTGTCAAGCTGTTTTTTCCGCTCTTTCAAATCAGGTGGCAGCGTGTAGAGAGCCACGCGCAGTTTGGCCGCCGCTTCATCCATCAGGTCAATCGCCTTGTCGGGCAGGTGACGATCCGTCACATACCTATCCGACAGCCGGGCTGCCGCGATTAAAGCTGGGTCCGAATATTTAATTTCGTGATGGTCCTCATAGCGGTGACGCAAACCGCGCAGCATTTCAATTGTTTCTTCTACTGTTGGTTCATCTACAAAGACGGGTGCAAAACGGCGTTCCAAAGCACTGTCGCGCTCGATATGCTGGCGGTATTCGTCCAACGTCGTCGCGCCCACACACTGCAACTCGCCCCGTGCCAGCGCCGGTTTCATCATATTGCTGGCATCCATCGCGCCTTGCGCCGAACCAGCCCCCACCACAGTATGTAACTCGTCAATAAAGAGAATCACTTCGCCTTGAGCGCGTTGAATCTCTTCCATGGCTGCCTTTAACCGCTCCTCGAACTCGCCGCGGAAACGGCTGCCAGCGATCATAGCCCCCAGGTCAAGGGATAAAACTCGTTTGTTAAGAAGATTTTCGGGCACATCACTGGCCACAATCTTTTGGGCCAACCCTTCGACGATGGCCGTCTTGCCTACACCCGCCTCACCGATGAGGACAGGATTGTTTTTGGTGCGGCGGCTCAATACCTGTATAACGCGCAGGATTTCCCGATCACGGCCGATTACCGGATCAATCTTCTGCTCCTTAGCCATTTGGGTCAGATCACGACTGTACTTGTCCAGCGTACGGTAGCGACTTTCCGCCTGCCTGTCTGTCACTCGCTGGCCACCGCGCAGCCGTTTAATGCCATCCAGCACCCGCTCCCGCGTGATACCAAATTGCTGCAAGATACGGGCACTGGGGGTGTTGCGCTCGCTCAAAATTGCCAGAAAGATATGTTCGGTAGAAATGAACTCATCTTTGAGCCGATTGGCTTCGCCCTGAGCCAATTCCAAAACAGTGCGCACGCGGGGCGTGTAGAAAATTTGTCCCACGCCGCCACCATAGACCGCTACTTTGGGACTGTTGCGCAGTTCCGCATCCAGCCGGTCACGCATGGCCACAACATCTATGGTCAGTTCGTCCAAAATTTGCGGTACGGCTCCATCATTCTGCTCAAGCAAGGCCAGGAAAATATGCTCGGTGTCTACTTGAGTATGCTGGTATCGCTGCACAATCTCGTAAGCGCGAGCAGCGGCATCTTGAGCACGTTCTGTAAATTTATCAAATCGCATGATTTAGTCCTTTCGTAATTTTGTGATTCGGTAATTGTGACATTACCGGCATATAGACATTTTTCGATAAGTGGTAATTTTAACCAGAAAAGGTTTGATTCATATAAGAATGAGGACAACGAGATTAAGAAGATTAGTAATCATTCAAAAATAAGTCAGCGATTTGAGGAACCTGGCTGCTTTGAGCACTCAGGTTCCTGGCGTTTGTATCACAAAATCCGTGTTCCTTCAGCATCATAACCATCACCCCAGGCCATAATTTTCCGGGGAGTGATTTCGATGAGCCTCCATTCGACACTGTCGTCGTAGCGGAAGTCCCACTCGTATTTGTGGAAGAAGTAATCAGCAACGCGGTTGACAGTATTCCAATCGGCAACATGGGCTTCGCCTTCAAAGATGATAGTACTGCCGGTATCGGGCAAGGCTAGAGCCACTTCTTGATTGTAGGTCAGGTTGAGAAATTTTTGGGTGTCGGAGCCAGTGGCGATGTAGAGAAGGCCATTGAGCCAGACATACCAGACAGGGACTAGGTGAGGACGCCCGTTATACCGCACCGTCGCTATCCAAATCGTCTGCTCACGCCCAAGCCGGGCTTCCATGGCCCGCCAACGAGCCGGGTTTCGCCGTCGCATAACCGGATTATACAAGATGTAGGGCGTTTATGTAGTGAAGAGTTTGTGGTTTTGCCAGACAACCGTGCCCAGGGTAAAGGAAATAGATAATACCTGGCTGGCAAATTCTCGCAAAACCGAGACATTTCCTGTCGTGAGGAGATGGATTTGCCTGGACAGTGAAGGCGGTGCGAGGCGGTTTTGCTGTTGTAAGACGCGAGCCGTCTGGTGGGCAACGGCGGGGGTAGGATCAATGATGGTAACGGCCGTTCCCACTAACTTCGCGATCAATGGTTGGACAAAGGGGTAATGGGTACAGCCCAGCACCAGCGTGTCTACGCCGGCATTAAGCAAAGGGGCGAGGATCGGCCGTAAAAGCTGCTCTGTTTGCGGTGAATGGGTTTCTCCCGCTTCGATCAAATCCACCAAGCCCAGACAGGGGTCTTCATATACGATGATCTCTTTGCCGAAGCGGGTCATTAGATCACTATACCGGAGGCTATCAAAGGTAACGGCCGTGGCCAATACGCCCACTTTGCCACTTTTTGTCTGCTGGGCGGCCGGTTTCACTGCCGGTTCCATGCCAACGATAGGCATAGTGGGAAATAGTTGTCGCAAATAGGTCAGAGCTGCCGCCGAAGCTGTATTGCAGCCAACCACAATAATCTTAGCGCCTTGCTCAGTTAAAAATTGGCTGATAGCCTGGCAAAAATGACGAATTTCAACGGCCGGTCGCGGACCATAAGGCACATGGGCTTGATCGGCAAAATAGAGGATATTTTCATAGGGAAGCGTGTCAGCCACATGACCTAAGAGCGACAGGCCCCCCACCCCGGAATCAAAAATGGCGATAGGGTCAAGCATAACGATTCCGGCCATGTACTAAGGCTAAAAACAGTTTTATCATGCCCAAATTGTAATCTAATAGTCCAGTATACCAATACATCGGGGGTAGAGCTTAGAGGTTTTCGGAAAACCTCTAAGCTCTTTCACACCCCACTAAATCGGTGATTGGCAACTGACCAAGGCGTTGGTATAATTTGGCTTGTGTGCGAACCTCATGTAATTACGTATTCCCCACATACCAGGAGTAGGATGTGATTCAACTCAGAACCCAAACGGCCGCCTATTGGGGGCCTGAGTTTGTCTTAAAAGAAGCAGATGTTGAGTTTATCTCCAGCCACTTATTGGAGATCGAACGGCCGCAGACGGCAGAACAACTGACAAAGGCACTCATGGCCCAGCACGTGGCCGCGGAAAAAAGTGATATAGAGCGAATGTTATCTGGCCGTATCATTTATCGGCCTCAAACTAGTTATCAAGTAGATGAAGAATTGGTTTTTCCAGCCCTGGAATTTGTACATGGTAAGGTCAAGGCCATTCGTCAAGGCTTTAATCCACAACACGGCCAATTCAATGTCATCGCTGTGCAGATGAATGGCAAAACACGGGAATTTGCAGCCGATCTCAACATTGATCACCCCCTTAATGCCGATACTGACGATCTGTTGAGTGCGGCCATTACTATAAACATTGACCAGTTATATGCTGACTATGGGGCTAAAGTCCAAGAAAAACTGCTTAAAGCCATGAACCAACATCAAGAATTTGTCCGTCTGGGGCAGCAGTGGTTCATGAAAGCCCTTATGGCCGATATCAATATCGGTCATCTGCATTTAACTGAGGCAATTTTAGAGATGAGTGAGGGTGGACCGTTGGCAGTTGATGAGATTTTGCCCCATTTGGATATGGATGCCAGCATTCCGCCTGCAGTTCAGGTATTCTCCCTCAATTACCATTTGCTGCAGGATGAGCGTTTTGATGAAGTGGCTCCCGTGGGTAAAGTAGCCTGGTTCTTGCGTCGTCTGGAGCCAGAATCGGTACGGACGCCACCCCAACGGCTGATTTATTCGCCTGTTTCCTATGATCGGGCGTTGATCAGTCCGCAACTGATCATGCTGGAAAGAGAACTGGATGATGAATGGTCCAACATTGAAGCGGTAACGTCTCCCCATCCTGTGGTTTTTACCCTAACCTACCCACATCGTCTGGCAGGAACGATTCCCTTAAGTTCTCGTATTCGCCCCCTATTTCAGGCCAGTAATTCACCACATCAACGTATTGTGCTGTTGGATGAGATCAGTAACCAACCAATACAAGCCTGGGCGGTGCGGGAACATCGTTACATTGTTGGCTTGGAAGAATGGTACGCCGAGCATGAAATTCCTATTGGTGGCTTTGTTCATTTGAAGCCAGGACTGGATCCTGGCGTAGTGATTTTGAGTTATGATGTGCGCCGCCCACAACGCGAATGGATGCGACTGGCAACTGTAGTAGACAATCGGCTCCATTTTGAGTTGCATCGGCGCACCATTGGCTGTGGCTATGATGATTTGATGATTGTGGGCACAGATGTATTAACGGCCATTGATGCTCTCTGGCGACGTGCCGAAAGTAACAACCGCTCTATCGCCTCCTTGCTTGCTGAAATTTTCCCCCCACTGGCCGAACTGACACCGCAAAAAACCGTTCATGCTAAGACCCTGTACAGTGCCATCAATATGCTGCGCCGCCTACCCCCTGGCCCCGTGTTTGCCGAATTAGTACGCCAACCCGCCTTCCAATCGGTTGGTGATCATTATTGGCGATTTGATAGCAGCCGCTGGCGTGATATAAGATAGTTAGAAATTGGTTGCTAGTTGCTAGTTGCTGGTTCCAACCACTAACCACCAGCCACTAGCAGCAATTTACGAAGGAGTTCTTTTGTCCAATATTCCCCGGCCCAAGTTAGCCGCACGCAAACTTATCAGACCCACGGCCGATACGAAATTCTATGTAGATTTTGAGTGGTGGAAAGAATCCGGTATGGATTTGAAAACCTACTTGTACCAACGTTTACCCGCTGACGATATAAGCAATCTTGAAATAGACGTAGACCAGGTAGATATGGTAGACCCCGAAACAGGTGAAGTGCGGCAAGTAGACGGCTTCGAATATATGCTGCAATTCTACTTTAGCCAATTGCCCGATGATTTCGCGGCTCAGACCTCGTTGGTAGATGCCGTATTTTGCATCCTACTGGCCAATGGCAACCGCCCCATGACTATCCGTGAATTGGCTGAACGAGTAGAGCGATCTCCTGATGTTCTACTCCGCACCTTAGCCGGGAACCAAGTGTATCAGGGAATTCGGCCTCTCTTGTAAGCTTTCGTGCAATGAAAATTGAAGTAAAACTACATGGAACGCTACGCCGTTATCGGCCGGGCGATGCTGTTGGTGCTCCTCATCACTCCTTCTCTGTTACTATACCGGAGAATTTAACGGTAGCCGAACTGGCTGCTCAGTTAAAAATTCCTGATGGCCTGGTAAATGCCGCCTCAGTCAACGGCGAGGCTGTCACCCCGGAAGCCGTCCTGCCAGAAGGGGCTGTTATTCAACTTTTTCCACCGTCGGCCGGAGGTTGAAATGCATATCTTTATTGCCGGTGTCATGCAGGGTATCCGCCACGATGACCAAATTGATGATCAACATTACCGTGTACGCATAGGCAAAGCCCTCAATGAGCATATCCCGGGCATTCGCATTACAGATCCCTGGGCCTTAAATCCGGATAGCATTAATTATGATGCCGACCAGGCCCGTCACACCTTTTTGACGATGACGAAGGAGGCGGGTCGAGCCGATTTGCTCATTGCCTACTTGCCTGTACCCAGTATGGGCACAGCAATGGAAATGTGGGAGGCGTTCCAGGCTCAGACCTACATTATTGCCGTCACGCCTCTCATCCATCATTGGGCAGTGCGGTTTACTGCGAATGAAATTATGCCGAATTTGGATAGTTTATTGTCGGATATTGAAAACGGCCGCATCCCCCAACTCCTCCATTCTCTCACAAAAGTTGACGCTCCCTCGCTTGCCATTTAGAATTCTCTCTACAATTAGTTAGCCCCAGTAGCTCAAAGGATAGAGCAGCGGACTTCTAATCCGAAGGTTTCAGGTTCGAGTCCTGACTGGGGTACTCCTTTTATCTACTTTCACTGGAGTTTCACTCCTGCCGGCGTACTGGCAATGAGTCATACTCAGATTCTATCGGCCATGCCGATCTCGCTCATTGTCCCGACGGGAAACCAACAGCCATCCTAACAACTTTTTTTCATTCAAATGTGCAATTAATGTATCCATTTCTATACCTAGATACATTGACCTCACTCACCGGTGGGCTATATAAGTGCCCCTGTGAACCCTAAACCTCTATTGGCCAATCTTTACCTTAACAGGAGCAAAATAATGACAATTGAAGCGATTAATCCAGCTAATAATGAGGTGGTCGGCCGTTATAAAGAAACAGATCCCGACGAAGTCAAACAAATTTTGGAAGCCGTCCATATGACTGGCCATCAATGGCGAGGTCTCAATTTTAGCGAACGCGCGACTTACATGCGGCTGGCGGCCCAAAACTTACGCGATAACGCTCATGAATATGGGATTCTCATGGCTA
>Ga0299914_10004422_pt1 | contig 10130 bp, 5 predicted proteins | sample RVTome_10_FD_201361 | JGI IMG/M metagenome (GOLD analysis project Ga0299914, IMG submission 201361) | Soil microbial communities from uranium-contaminated site in the Upper Colorado River Basin, Wyoming, United States - RVT153D57 (version 2) ... | reverse complement strand
TGGGGGTGGTGGGCGCTCACCGCAACGCCGATCGATGCGATCCCCGACCTGTCCGACAACCAGGTGATCGTCTTCACCGACTGGCCAGGGCACAGCCCGCAGGAGGTCGAGGACCAGGTCACCTATCCGCTGACCACGAAGCTCCAGGGGCTCGCCGGCGTCCGCGTCGTCCGGTCGCAGTCCGCATTCGGATTCTCGATGGTCTACGTGGTCTTCGAGGACGACGTGAATCTCTACTTCGCCCGGGCGCGGGTACTGGAGCGCATGAACCTGGTCACGAAGAGCCTGCCGGCCGGTGTGACGCCGACGCTCGGGCCGGATGCGACCGGCGTGGGACACGTGTTCTGGTACACCGTCGAGAGCCCCACCCATTCGCTGCGCGAGTTGCGAACGCTCCAGGACTGGTTCATCCGCTACCAGCTCAATGCGGTGCCGGGCGTCGCCGAGGTCGCTTCCGTCGGGGGCCACGTCCAGCAGTACCAGGTTGACGTGGATCCGAATCGGCTCCGGACCTACAACCTGCCGCTCAGCGCCGTTGTCGCCGCCGTCCGTGACAGCAACCTCAATGTGGGCGGGAACGTCCTCGAGTCGAACGGTGCCTGGCTGATCGTGCGGGGGGTCGGGCTGATCGAATCCATTGACGACGTGAGGCGGATCGTCGTCGGTGCCTCGAACGGCGTGCCGATCTACGTGGAGCAGGTCGCGCACGTCCACATCGGCAGTGCCTTCCGGGTGGCCTCGCTCGTCAAGGGAACGAGCGAGGCAGTCGGCGGCGTCGTCGTCGCCCGAACAGGGGTCAACACGAAGGTCGTGATCGATGCCGTGAAAGCGCGCATCGCGCAGATTGCGCCGGGGCTTCCGCAGGGCGTCACGATCGTGCCGTTCTACGATCGCTCGGACCTGATCGAGCAGTCGGTGGACACGCTGCGGACGGCGCTGATCGAGGAGATCGCGCTGGTGACGCTGGCGCACGTCGTGTTTCTGATGCACTTCCGCTCGATTCTGATCGTCACCATCCCGCTGCCGCTGGCCGTGCTCATGTCGTTCCTGGGCATGTACTACGCCGGCATCTCGTCGAACATCATGAGTCTGGCGGGTATTGCGATCGCGATCGGCGTACTGGTCGATGCCGGCATTGTGGTGACCGAGAACGCCTTCCGCTACGTCGAGCAGCGCGGCGTGGACCCACGCGATCGGCGACGCGTATGGGAGACCGTCCGCGACTCGACGCGCCTGGTCGGCAGGCCCGTGTTCTTCTCGATGGCGGTCATCCTGCTCGCGTTCATTCCGGTGTTCGCGCTCACCGGACAGGAAGGCAAGCTGTTTCATCCGCTCGCCTTTACCAAGACCTTTGCCGTTCTCGCAGCGACGGTAATCGCGGTCACGCTCGTCCCGGTACTCTGCACCCTCCTGCTCGGGGGCAAGTTCCACGCCGAGGAGGCCAATCCCGTCATGCGCGGCTTGCGCCGGGTCTACCAACCGGCGTTGCGGACGGCGTTGGCACATCGCGCGTCCACGATTGCGCTGGCGGCAGTCCTCTTTGTCGGCGCCTTGTGGCTCGCTCGAGGCATCGGCAGCGAGTTCATGCCGACGTTGAATGAAGGCGATCTGATGTTCATGCCCATCGCGGATCCGAGCATCTCGCTGGAGGAGAACACGCAAATTGCGGCGCGGCAGAACGCGGCGCTGATGACGTTTCCGGAGGTCGAATACGTCGTGGCCAAAGTGGCGCGGGCGGACACGTCAACCGATCCGGCGCCACTGAACATGACCGAAACGATCGTCCACCTCAGGCCCAAGGGCCAGTGGCGGCCCGGAATGACCCTGGACCGCCTGCGCGCCGAGATGGGCCGCGCGGTGCAACTGCCTGGCGTGTCCAACATCTGGACGATGCCGATCATCAACCGCATCGACATGCTGACGACGGGCATCCGCTCCGAAGTCGGCGTGAAGATCTTCGGCACGGATCTCACGGTGCTCGAAGAGCTGGCGCGGAAGGTAGCCGAGTCCGTTCGTGGCGTGCCTGGCGCCAGCAACGTCTATCCGGAACAGGTGACGAGCGGGCAGTACCTCAATCTCGAAGTCGATCGTGCCGCAGCGGCCCGATACGGCATCGGGGTCGGCGATATCCAGCAGGTGATCGAGACCGCCGTGGGCGAAACCACGCTCACGATGACGATCGAGGGGCGTGAACGCTTCCCGGTCCGGGTGCGGTATGCGCCGGAGTACCGCACCGACGAGCAGGCGCTCGGGCGCGTCCTGGTCGCGTCGCCGGGCGGCGCACACATTCCGCTGGCGCAGCTTGCCAGAATCGAGCATGCGCGCGGCCCGGCGATGATCTCGTCCGAGAACGGGTTGCTGCTGACGACAGTGCTGCTGAACGTGCAGGGGCGCGACGTCGGGGGGTTCGTCGAAGAAGCGCGTGCGGCCGTAGCGGGAGACGTGTCGCTGCCGCCGGGGTACTACGTGGGATGGAGCGGACGGTGGGAGAACCAGGAGCGTGCCCGGGCGCGTCTGCAGATCGTCGTGCCGATCGTTCTGCTCGTGATCTTCGTGCTCCTCTACTTCACCTACCACTCGCTCCTCGAGGCGGCCCACGTGCTGCTGGCGGTGCCGTTCGCGCTCACCGGCGGGGTCTACCTGCTGTGGCTGCTTGGCTACCATTTCTCCGTCGCCGTCTGGGTGGGCTTCATCGCGTTGTTCGGAACCGCCGTGCAAACGGGCGTCGTGATGGTGATCTACCTGGAAGAGGCGGTCGAGCGGAAGCGCCGGGAACTGGGTGGCACGCTGACCAGAGCGACCCTGAGAGATGCGGTCATGGAAGGCGCGCTCCTCCGGCTGCGGCCGAAGGTGATGACGGTGTCCACCGTGATCGCCGGCCTCCTGCCGATCATGTGGAGCACGCGGGCCGGCGCGGAAGTCATGAAGCCGCTCGCCACGCCGGTGCTTGGGGGCATGGTGTCGTCGCTGCTCCACGTGCTCATCGTGACGCCGGTCATCTTCTTCTGGATTCGAGAACGCCGCCTGGGACTGGCGCACCAGCCGATGCCACCGTCCGAGCCCAACGCCGTCAGCAGGCGGGGCCTGCTGATCGGAGCGGGCGTAGCCGTAATCGTTGCTGTGGCGATATGTCTGGTCTTGAGGACGTCGGGTCCAACCGCTGGCGAAGCTGGCGACAGTGCTGCCGGCGTGATCCAGACGGTGCGCGCGGGCGACGTCGATGTCGTGCTGCTGTCGCCGGCCGGCACCCTGCGCCAGGGAGCGAACGTTTTCACGATCGAGTTCCGCCGGACCGGCACGAACACGCTTCTCGATGTGGGCACCGTGCACGCCAGCGCCAACATGCCCATGCCTGGCATGGTGATGTCGGGCGGGCTTCAGATCGCGCCAACCGGTGTGCCTGGCCGGTACGCCGCGACCGCGGAGTTCGGGATGGCTGGCGCCTGGCAGATGGCCGTCGAGTGGGAAGGCCCGGCCGGCCAAGGGTCGGTCAACTTCGAAGGAGCCGTGCAATGACCACGCGAGTCGTGCTGAGCGTCCTCGTTGCGGCGCTGATGACCGAGGCGTCCGCACTTGCCCAAGCCCCAGTCCCGGCACCGTTCGCAGAGCGGTATGTGGATTCAGTCAACGGGCTGTCGCTTGAACAGGCGATCGCGCGGGCACTCGAGCAGGAGCCGTCGCTGCGAGCCGCCCGAAGCCAAATCGATGTCGCGCGAGGGATGCGACTGCAGGCATCGCTCCGGCCCAATCCAAGCGTGTCGTTCGAACGGCGCGAGGAACCGGCCGGCTCGGATCACCAGACGGCGGTGGCAGTGGAATGGCCCCTTGATCTGTTCAGAAGGGGTCGGCGTCTCGCCGTTGCCGACCGCGAAGTGACGGCCGTGCAGCTTGCTGTTACCGATCGCGAGCGTCTGCTGGCGGCCGAGGTACGGATGCGCTATGGCGACGTCCTGGCGACAGTACGAGACCTGGCCGTCTTCGACGACCTCGTCGCGACCACGCGACGGCAGCACGAATTGCTGCGATCTCGAGTCGAAGAAGGAGCAACGCCGCCGCTCGAGCGTGACCTGCTAACCGTAGAGCTGCGCCGCCTGGAGTCAGACCGTCTGTTACTCGTTGGACGGACGGAGGCGACGCTGTTCGAACTGAAGCGCGTGCTCGGGATGAGAGCGGATGCGACGCTGGCCGTGCGTGACACGCTGGAGACCGTCGTGCGGCGTGAGTCGCCCGCACCGCCGCAGGTTCCGGCCGGGTCCGCAGTCGTCGAGCAGCGAGCGGACGTGCGGGAGGCGGCGGCACGCATCGACCTCGCCGAGGCGAAAATCGATCGCGCGCAGGCCGAGGGGCGGTTCGACGTGAGCCTCTTTGCCAACTACATGCGGATGGACGCCGGTTTTCCGCAGCGCGGCTTCGCCCGAGGCGGCGGTCTCGAGCGGATTCGGGGGTTGTTCCACTATGTCGCTGCGGGGGCCAGGATCACGGTTCCGGTGCTGAATCGAAATCAGGGTGAAATCGCCGCCGCCAGGGCTGAACAGGCCGGTGTGGCGTCGGCATATGAGGCCGTGATTCTGTCGGCGGACGCGGAGCTCGCCGCCGCCCGTACGCGCGACAAGCACGCGCGGCAGGCCGTGAACGGGTATACCGGAGCGCAGACGCTCGCGCGTCAGAACCTGTCCGTCGTCGGACAGAGTTATGAGCTTGGACGGGTCACCGTCTTCGACGTGCTTGCGGAACAACGTCGGTATCTCGATGTGGAGCGTGCCTACACGGCGGCGTTGAGGGCCGCATACGAGGCGCGGACCGCGCTGACTCGGGCGCTCGGAGGTGTGCGATGACCGGCCAATCACGCGTGACGATGCACAAGGGGGCAGCCGCGCTCATCGGTGTCGCATTGGTGCTGACGGGAGCCGGCGGCTCGTACCTGTTCATGCACCGCAGCGCCGACCCGGCCGGGCAGATGGGCGCTGCGCCGAGCGGTGCCACGACCGCCACACCGCCGTCGGGCCCGGAACCACCACCTGCGACAGTGGCCCAGAGCAACGCGCCACTGCCCGACGTCGTCGTCCCGCTCAGCGCAGAGGCCGTCGAACGTGCGGGGATCATCGTCGGGCCCGTTGCGGGCGGCAGATCGGCTGGAGAAATCCGCCTTCCAGGAATCGTCGAGCCGAACGCCTACCGACAGGTGGCCGTCACTCCATTGGTAGCCGGCCGAGTCACCCGTGTGTCAGCCGAGCTCGGAGCCAGCGTGCGTAGAGGGCAGACCCTCGCCCGGATCTACAGCCCGGAGCTGGCAGAGGCGCAAACGAAGTACGTATCGGCGAGGGCGATGCTCGACGCCCACGACCGCGAACTGCAGCGAACCGGGAAGCTGGTCGAGATCGGAGCCGCCAGCCGACAGGAGATGGAGCGCATTCATGCTGAACATGCCTCGCAGACAGCTGCCGTCGAGAGTGCGCGAACGCGGCTCGAATTGCTCGGCGTCTCGGCTTCCGCGGTAGATGCCCTCGGATCCGGCAGCAAGGTGACTGCCACGACGAGCGTGCCCGCGCCGATCGATGGCGTGGTGACCGCGCGGGAGGCAAACGTCGGCCTCAACGTGGACCGGGCCACCGCGCTCTTCACCATCGTCGACCTCTCAACCGTCTGGATCATCGCGGATGTGTACGAGAAGGACTTCTCCCGCGTCCGAGTCGGCCATGAGGCGACCGTGGTGACCGCCGCATATCCCGGGCTGTCGCTGCGCGGCCATATCAGCTACATCGATCCGCAGGTGGACGAGACCAGGACCGCCAAGGTGCGCGTCGTAGTGCCAAATCCGCGCGGCGAGCTGCGACTCGCGATGTACGCCGAGGTCGTCGTCGCCGGAGCGCCGGGCGCCCCGGTGCCGGTCATTCCCCGCAGCGCGGTCCAGAACGTTGGCGACCGCACGGTGGTCTACCTGGCGAACCCGGGCCAACCCGGCCAGTTCACGGAACGCGAGGTCCGCCTCGGGGAGGCGTCTGGAGCGCAGGTAGAGGTCACATCCGGCGTTCAGACTGGCGATGTGGTCGTGACCGAGGGCAGCTTCTTCGTCAGGGCCGAGCGCGAGCGGCTCGGTCTCAGGCCCACCGCGGGAGTGTCAGGCAGGAGCGGGAGTGACACGGCCCACATTCAGACCGCGAAGATCATCGTCAACGAGCAGGGATTCGAGCCGGCGAAGGTCGCCTTGCGCGCCGGCACGCCGGCGCGTCTCACGTTCGTGCGAACAACAGACAAGACCTGCGGCACCGAAGTCGTCTTTCCGTCGCTGGATATCACACGGGCGTTGCCCCTGAATGAGGCGGTGCGGATCGAGTTCACACCGGCGAAGGCAGGTGAGATCGCGTTTGCCTGTGGGATGAACATGCTGCGCGGCGCCGTGGTTGTGCAGTAATCAGTGTCCGCGATCGAGAGGATCAACCGGGAGCTGTGCGGTGCTTGCTTGACAACGCAGTTCGCTTCTGCGTCTCGAACAGCATCTCCAGTTGCTCGGGGAGAAGCCGTTCACGGTCAAGCTCGAGCTGAACGAATGGTTTCGGTTTGACAAACCGGGCGTGTACACGCTCGCTGTCAAGTCGCGCCGCGTGAGCGACGAGTCCGCCAGTCCGCATGCCTTGTTCGTGTTGAATCGAACACTGTATCGTTCGAGATCCTCCGCACGATGCGACCTGGGAGACGTCAGAGCTCGACACCGCGGCACAATGAAGACGACGTTGCGAGCATCGCCAGAAGAGCGGACAGCCCTTTGACTACGTAGAGGCGACGCGCGCCCGCGAGCGCAGCGGCCGTGGAGGTCATGAGACGTCCCCGACGGGCGGTTGAACGGGCCGGCCTGACAGCTCGCCGCGTCTCACCGTCGCAACCACCGAGACGACGGCCCAGAGCGCCGCGCCGAGCAGGACGTTCCACGTGAACTGCCCATGGGCTGACACTGGCTGCAGGACGATCGTGCTCGCCGATAGGACCGCGTGCATGAGCATCGCCAGCAACAGGCTCGCCGTATGGTCGTAGAGCCAGACCATGAGGACGCGATAAGCGGGGAGTGCGACGAAGTAGAAGGCGAGGAACCCGGCGACGAATCCCGTGAGCGACGCCTCGCCCGCCAGACCACGGCTCGCCCAGACGGCAATCAGCACGTGCCACGTGCCCCACAGGAGGCCGACGATGAGCCCGGTCGTGAGCGCGGTGTAGCGCCGCCTCAACAACGGCACGGCGAACCCGGTCCAGCCGAGCTCCTCCAGAAGCCCGCCGCCCACGAGTCCCCAGCCGAGCCCGAAGATGAGCAGCCCGAATTTGTCCTCCGTCGTGAGCAGGCCCGGCACGAAGTCGGCCGAGTAGAACGAGAGCCCGAACAGCACCGCGGCGACCAGGGCCGGCCCGGTCAGGAGCGCGGCCGCCCACCACGCGGCGCCCACGCGCCAGCGACCGAGCCGCGCGAGCAGCTCGCGGAGCCCCGCCCTGCCGGAGACGAGCGCGGTCATGACGACGCCGGCGACGCTCGGACCAGCGAAGAGCGCCGCGAGCGTGAACGGGAAGAGCCGTGCGACCTCCTGGGGCTCGCCAGGAATGCCGCCCCGTGCGACGAGCATGAGGATGCCGCCCCACGAGATCGCGAATACCAGGGCGTAGTAGCTCGGGACTGGATGACGCTGCGCGAAAGCGCGTATGGCGCCTCGCGCGCTCGCCTCGAATGCGGGAGATGCGGGAACCGCCCGACGGTGTGTCATGGGAGCGCCTGTGCCGGGTATCCCAAACGCATGAAGCTTGCCGCTCGTTGCGTTGCCGATCGGGACTATTGTTGGAGCGACGCGCCGGGATCCCGTGCGTGTCACTGGGGAAAAATCCCTGCTATGGTGCCGAATTTCCGGCAAGCGTGGGTTCGCCCCCGGGCGTAGACGAGCTGTAGCCGCGCGCGTCGCGTCGACAGCCTCGCGCGTCGATTGGCCGTTAGCCTGCTCGTGTCGTCCATGGGAAGCGGCTGGCCGTGCTGCTACCGTTCACCGCTCCGCGAGCGTCACGGCCCGAAACCTTCGGCAGGCCGCAGGAACGAGGCGTTCCGCGGGTTCAGCCGATGCCCTCGCGGAACCCCACACGCCACGACGGGTACCGGAGCTCCCAACCGAACTCCCGCTTGGCCTTCGCGTTGGAAGCCCCTCGGAGCGCGGTCATTATCGTCACGCTGAGCTCCCCGCCGAACAGCCGCCCGAGCCACACTGGGACGTGGCGGGGGGGCGGAGCCCCGATCGAGTCGGCGAACACAGGCAGCCAATCCCGCACGGCCGCCGGCTCGTCGTCGGTGACGTTGTAGACACCGGGCTCGCCGCGCTCCACCGCGAGGGCGGTGGCCTCCGCCGCGTCGACGAGGTGGATGAACGACCAGACTCCCGGCCCCGAGCCGACGATCGGGAAGCGGCGGCGGCGCACCGCGTCGGCGATCGGGCCCGTCCGCGACACGCCCGAGCCCGGGCCGTAGAACCAGCCGTACCGGAGCACGATGCCCTTAAACGGCCCCTCGAGCGTCGCGCGCTCGAGGTATCGGATCCCGTCAAGCGTGCGCCGGACCTGAGCCGGCGGATCGTCGTCGAGCGGCTCATCCTCGGTTTTCACCCAGGGGCCCCGGCGGGCGTATGCCCACGCCGCGAAGCTCTGCGTGATGAACCGGTGCACGCCGGCGGCCTCGGCCGCGGCGATTAGGTGCTCCGTGCCCTCCCTGCGCAGGCGGTTCGTCTGTGCGAACGCCTGGTCGAAGCGCCGCGGGTTGAACTCCGCCGGGATCGCCGTCAGCTCATGGACGATCACGTCCGGTTCGGCCCCGGCGACCGCTCCCTTGACGGCCTCTCGGTCCAGCGCGTCGACGACCACCGGCGTCGCTCCCGCGGCCTCGAGCCGTCTCGCGCGATCGGCAGACCTCGTTGTCCCTGTGACCTCGTGCCCAGACCGGACCAGCGCCGCCACGAGCGGCGATCCGATCGCTCCCGTCGCGCCTGCCACGAATACACGCATGTCGTTCGTTCCTTTCATCCGTCCCACCTTGGGACGAGATGGCAAAACGTGGGGTGACGACCTCCGGCAGGTCCGAGCTCGACTCGCTCCGGCCGCTGCTGTTCTCGATCGCGCACCCGTGGTCTTGCTTGGCCGCCTGCTTCGTCTCCACCGCTTTCTGTTGGTGGGCCTCCGGTGACGGAACCCGTATTGCGATCCTGCCATGCCCGGCCCCATGGCACCAATCTGGCCGTGCGACTCGGCCGTCGCCGCGGCCCGGCGTGTCGCGCTTGACTGTCCGTCCTGGTCGAGTCAGATTACTTTCATGACACTTTCCAGGCAGAAGGCGACCATTGCTGGATCCGGACGATGATCGGCTGCTCAACCGTGCTGCCCGCGAACGCGGCGTCTCGCGTTCGGAGTTCATCCGGCAGCACCTCGCGTCCGTCCTCGAGCAGTGCCGCCGGCATCCCAGGCCGAGGAGTGCGGGCATCGGCCGCGCGCGCCGCGCGACTGGATTCGATGTCGAGCGTCTGATGCAGGCGGCACATGGCGGGACCCATCGGTGATGGCGCGGAAGGTCGTCGTCAACGACACGATGCAGAATGGCTACGTCTATTCCCGGACCGAGCCCGTCGGCCGTAACTTCGCGCCCGGCTTCACCCCGCAGCTCACGCCGAAGGAGATGCTTCGCGTGGGCGTGTTCGGCGGGAAATACATGACCGATTGCCGCGGTGAGTTTCCGGCGAGCTGGTTCGCCAGCGCCCGGTTGTGCGCCGAGCGGCACGACCCGCGCCTCAACTGCTTCGGCGTGAACGCGTCGCAGTCGCTCGCGGAGTGGCGCCGGAAGGGCTGGATTCACCCGCAGGATCCCCGTGGATGGTTCCAGTGGTACTGCCGGTATTACATGGGCCGGAGGACGCGCGACGACGCGCGGCAGATTCGGCGGTGGCGGGCCATCGGGCGTCATGTCGCCGCCATCCGGAAGCACTGCGAGCAGGGCGACCTCGACTGCCGCCGGAAACAGCGGCAGGCCGTACTGCACTGGGCCTACGATAGCCGCAGGCTGTGAACGATGGTGGACGACGATCGCAGCCGGCGGCCGCTTCGCATCGACATCTCCGCGTGCC
>Ga0299914_10004421_pt1 | contig 10131 bp, 8 predicted proteins | sample RVTome_10_FD_201361 | JGI IMG/M metagenome (GOLD analysis project Ga0299914, IMG submission 201361) | Soil microbial communities from uranium-contaminated site in the Upper Colorado River Basin, Wyoming, United States - RVT153D57 (version 2) ... | reverse complement strand
TTTCTTTATCTCATATAGACTGAAAATTTAGTAGTGAATAATTTTTTGAAAAATATAAGTGAGCAAAGTTTTTAGAGTATACTGTATATTTTATTGAATCTAACTACAATTTTACGTCCTCTCGTAATTTTTTTCTATCGTTATATCGCTCCTTACCAATTTTTAATAATGTAATCAAAAAATATACTTCTCATCGGGAATTTTTTTATTATAAGAATATCTGTAGTAAGGGCTGGTAAATGCTATGTAATAAACCTCCTGTCTTATGGATACCTAATTTTTATTAATTAATGTTTTTCCGCTATTTTTTGATTTCTTCAATTGTAATCCTTTAACATAAAATTATTCCAATAAAAACTAAATTATATTAATTAATATATAGGATATGAGAAAAAAAAATTTTTCATAATGTTTTTAACTTATTCTTTCTATTATTAAATAGTAAATAAAATATGACTGATATTCTTCGAAATAGTATCAGAGCAGGGAATGATTCGAATGAGATAGATGATCATCTAAAAATATTTGGAAAGCATGGTGTCGATGTCGATTATACTTTATTTGGCTATTGTAATCTTTGCAACACGCGAATTGATGAATTTGGATTTTGTGCGTGTAATGGAGGTGCTGCCGATTAAATACAGTTATGATAAATCATTTGAACTAAATCTTTGGATAAGTTTTTTCTGAAGAATACTTCAATGTAAAAAATTCATTTTAAAAAACTAGAGACTCAAGATGTACTATTTAAACAACTAGGATTATTTCGAGCTTATTTATGAAAGTCACCTCTTTGGATTTTTAATACCTATTTTTATATCCATTAGATAACGTTGCACCTAAATGTGACAGCATTTGCACCATTAAACACGACATTGTATTTTCCTCATATGGTATAATAAGATTTATTCATATTTAGCCTATTATTACCTGTTTATAGATATGAAATAAATCCGACGGCCATATTTATATACGACTATTGAAAATTTTTTACTTTGTAAAGGCTTGAAGAGTTCTAGAAATAATGTTCTTCGAACAGAATTCCTCTGGGTTTCTAATAACTAATTCTGAATTATATTATAACTTCAAATCTTCAAACCTAGAATAAGGTTTATATTCTGGAAAAAAAGTAAAAATGAGCAAGTCTTTTCATAACCACTTTAATCAAGCCAAAAGATATAACATTACGTTTTATCTTTTAGCAGATTTTACATACTCTATAAGTATTCATGTCTATAAGTTTCCTGAATATAAAATAAACACAAAACTAAGTATATTAGAATCCATCCAAAGTTAATTCAAAATCTTTCGAGTATTATTTTACTCGGACTTTTTGAAATTTAAGACACAATTGCTAATAGTATATTCGAGATACCATTAAATTCATTAAATATTAAAGCAGTAGCCACTACTTCCTCTTAAAAAGAAACATGTAGTCTTATTTTCTTATATATTAGTTGTTTAGATAAAATTTATTTTTTTGATTTTTCAGGGTAGTTAGGTGTTTCGACTTTTTTCCAGATAGTTCTATAGTTTTTATGGTCAATTAATTCTATTCCATATTTTTCTTTCAATTTCATACGAATATTGTCTGATTTTTCAAATTCTTTATTTTTTCTGAATTTATTCCTTTGAAAGATCTGGTTCTTGACTTCATTTGTATCTTTATCTGATAATTCTAACACTCTAAGTCCAAAAATATACAAAATCTCTCTGAAGATTGGAAATACAATATTCGAGATGCTTATTGTTATCTTTTCTTTAGTCGCATACTTATTTAATTCAGAAACAAATTTCATAAATTCAGAAAGTGCAAGTGAAGTATTAAAATCATTTTCCATATAGTTTCTTATAGAAGTTAGAGTGTTTTGTGATAAATTTAAAGCATCAAAAGGTTCTTCTTCATTAGCATTAGGGAACTGTAATTCATAAAAACAATTTTCAATCATTCTCCATTTAGACTGAGATTCGATAAGATTGGATGGTGTATATTCTAGCGGTTTTGAATAGTGAGTAGATAAACAAAGAATTCTTATGGTATTTGCTCCCCATTTATTAATAGCATTTTGTATTGATACTATATTGCCTAGTGATTTGGACATCTTTTCAGAATTAATATTGACCATACCACAATGCATCCAAATCTTTGCAAATTCTTCGCCTGTTATTGATTCGGATTGTGCTATTTCGTTCTCATGATGAGGGAATATAAGATCGTTTCCACCACCATGAATATCCATTGTATTTCCCAGATGTTTTAATGCCATTGCAGAACATTCTATATGCCATCCAGGTCGTCCTGTTCCCCAAGGAGTTTTCCATAAAGGCGATTCCGATGAAAATTTCCATAAGGCAAAATCAAGCGGATCTTTTTTGGTAGGATCTACCTCTATTCTTGCTCCAGAGTCAATACTTTCGGAAGTTTTCTTAGAAAGTTTCCCATATTGTGAAAATTTTTTTACTTGAAAATAAATACCATTTGTACTGATATAAGCATAATTTTTTTCAAGCAGGTAGGTTATTAATTCAATCATGTAGTTTATATGATCTGTTGCCTTGGGATAATGAATTTCTTCTAATACATTTAATGTAGAGGCATCTTCCATGTATTTTTTAATATATTTTTGTGATACTTCTTTGTAATCGATATTCAGTGACTTTGCTTTTTTTATTATTTTGTCATCAATATCTGTAAAATTCTGGATGAAAGTGACTTTATGATGCTTTGATAATAAATATCTATGTAAAACGTCAAATATAATAATGGTTCGAGCATGACCAATGTGAGATTCATCATAAACAGTTATTCCACATAAATAAATCTTAACATTATTATTGTTTATATGTAATTCATCAACTTTTGTTGATAGAGTGTTATATAGTTTCAAAATCAATCTTTTTTTATTTAATCGAACTATAAATAGATAATAAAAGTGAAATCTACTCACTAAATATCAATAAAAATATCATTTCCACGTATGTCTAGGTTATACGTTTCCAATTTAACATCTTTAAGATAGTCAAGTAATTCTCCTGTCCGCATATTATAGTGCCAGAAATGAAGGGGGCATTCTACGACTTCACCATCAATTTTTCCTGGTGCAAGTGAACCATCTTGATGTCGACATAATGCTTCAAGAGCATAATATTTTCCATTTGTATGAAAAATAGCCACACGATTTCCATTTACGTTTACTTCTTTTCCCTTATTGTTAGGAATGTCACTTGTTTTTGCAATTTTTGTCCACGCCATGAACTTATAAAATTAGTCTAGCATCGGTTATAATTTTCTTACCACCATTTATACATTATTCCAATGATAAAATCTATTGTTAAAGCAAAATTCTCAATCCAGAGTGTTAATTACATACAAAGAGCTTCAATATTTCATATTTAATATCTACACTATTTTAATTATTATATTAAATGAAAAATCAATCTTCGACACATAAAAAGTCATTGGGAATAAAATATACTAATTCTCGAGATTTGTTCGAGACCGGTAAATTATCATATGAATGGGCTGTTGGAATGATGAAAATTATTACAAAAATAACTGATAAATATAGAAAAACTAAACCTTTAGCCAATTTTAAATTAGGTTTTTGTTTGCATATAACCAAAGAGACGTCTGTACTCCTAATGGCAGCAAAAGCACTTGGCGCACACATATCAATCTGTTCAGCAAATCCCCTATCTGTTCAAACCGACGTAATAGAATTTTTGAGATACAATGAAATAGATGTATTTGCAAAAAAAAATCCTAGTCGACTCGAGTTTTTTGCAAATATGATTAAAGTTGCAGAGAGTAATCCTCATATTATTACTGATGATGGTGCTGAGTTACACAGTATTGTTCATAAACAAAAAATAAAAGGAATACTCGGCGGTACAGAACAAACTACCTCAGGAATTTTTAGAATTTTATCACTTAAATCCAAAACTGGGCTAAATTATCCTATAATTGGTGTTAATAACGCTAAATCAAAACATTTTTTTGATAATCGTTATGGAACAGGTCAAAGTACCATTTATGGCTTACTGAAAACTTTAGGAATTTTGATAGCAGGTAAAAAATTTGTAGTATGTGGTTATGGATGGGTAGGTAAAGGAGTATCTTCATGTCTTCGAGGTTTGGGGGCCAGAGTCACTATAACGGAAGTGGATCCTATTAAAGCATTAGAAGCTCATATGAATGGATTTGATGTACAAAGACTTAAAGATACTTTGCCAAATGGTGATTGTTTCATTACATGTACTGGACAAAGGGATGTAATAACGCAACACGATTTTGATATTCTAAAAAATGGTGCATTTCTTGCTAACGCTGGACATTTTGATCTTGAAATCGATGTTGGTTATTTATATGCACAAAATAAACAACCGGTGCAGCTGAGACCTTACGTAGAATCCTTTGATATTAAAGGAAAAAAAATTAATCTAATTGCAAAAGGAAGGGTTATAAATTTAGTAGGAGGTGAGGGAAACCCATCAGAAGTAATGGATTTATCTTTTTCAAATCAATTATTATCGATATTGTATATTACAAAAAACTATAAAAATTTAGGAAAAGATCTACATCAAGTCCCTAACAAAATAGATGAAAAAGTTGCAAAGGTTGCTCTATCGTCATTTGGAATAAAGATTGATAAACTTACAAGAGAACAAATTGACTATCATACTAAAGCTGATGTCACTTACTAAAAATAGGTAGATCCTTCGAATAAAAAGATTTAATGGATTTTTTGATCTAATCTTCCAATACCAAAACAAAATTTTCTGGCTGGTGATTAATAGGTATATAAAATTGAACAAATGGAAATGAAACCCAATATCATTTTATTACCGAAAATAAAAATTAATTTTATATAATGCTCTCTAAACCTAATAGCAATAATTTTTATACCAATAATAAATTATCTTCTTATAGTCTTAATAGTAAAGAAGAATTGGAAGCAAATAAACCTATAGTAATTACTACTGCCCTTCCCTATGCTAATGGTGAAATCCATCTTGGACATATATCTTCAACTTATCTTCCAGCAGATATCTTTACAAGATTTTTGCGAATATCAAAAATGAAGGTCTTTCATGTTGGTGCGTCTGATGATTTTGGTACTCCCATTTTAATTAAAGCAGAAAAAGAAAATAAAACTCCCAAGGAATTTGTTGATTACTGGAACAGACGCGACCTAGAAGATTTTAATGCAATTGGAATTTCCTTTGATAAATTTTATAAAACAAGTTCTATTGAAAACCAAAAATTTGTACAATATATTTTCAATAAATTGAGGAGTAATGGCCATATATATGAAAAAGAAGTAATTCAATTTTATTGTGATTTCGATAACAAATTTTTACCAGATAGATATGTTATAGGAATTTGTCCTTATTGTAGGTCAAAGGACCAATATTCGGATCTCTGCGAAAAATGTGGAAGAGTTCCTGAAGAAATATTAGAACCAAAATGTGGGATCTGTGGTCAATCACCGATAAAGAAAACAAGTAAACATTATTTTTTTAAATTATCTAACTTTTCTTTTGAATTAAAAGAATGGCTAACAAGGAATAAGAACCTTCAAGAAGACATAAAAAACTATGTTCTACATTGGATTGGCGAGGGATTAGAGGATTGGGATATTACTCGAGATCTAGATTGGGGAATAAAGATTCCATTAGAGGATGCTAAGGGAAAAGTCTTCTATGGCTGGTTTGATAATCATCTTTGTTATATATCCACCTTCAATGCTCTAATTAAAGAAAGAATAGGCAGACATGGAAAAGATATTTGGAATACTTCATCTATCTATCATTTTATTGGAAAAGATATAATATATCATCATTTCCTTTTTCTTCCTGCTATTAGAATGGGAATTAATAGGGAATATAAACTTCCTGATTATATCCCTGTTCGAGGGCATTTAATGCTTCATAATAAAAAAATATCAAAAAGCCGAAATTGGTATATTGGTCTAAAAGAATTTATATCTCTCTTTAAGCCAGACTTCCTGAGATTTTATATTGCTTTAATAAGTACATCTAGCCAAGATGATATTAATTTTGATTGGGATATTTTCTATAGCACAATTAATAATGAACTCATAGATAATATTGGAAATTTCATTAACAGAACTTTATCTTTTATAAAAAAAAATTATGATGGAATTGTACCCGAACCTGGAGTTTACTATGAAGAAGACAAAAATGGTATAAAAGCCATAATGAATATAGCCAAAGATACCGGAGAATTTTTACATAAAACAGAAACTGATAAAGCATTAAAAACTATTTTGAAATTCTCTAATTTTTTTAATCAATATTTTCAAAGGAAAGAACCATGGTGTAACAAGGATTCCACAGCACATACTACTCTTTATATCTCAATTAATGCAGTTAGAGCATTGGCGATACTTTTATCACCTTTTATCCCCAAGTCTGCTGAGATAATTTGGTCACAATTAAATAATAATGACAAAGTGCACGAAGAATCATGGGAAGGATTATCTTTATTAAAAATTCCACCAGGGCATAGAATAGGTAATATCTCACCAATATTTAAAAAAATAGAGAGAAAAGAGATTGAAAAGGAGAAAATAAAATTAGGTTCTATTGATTGATCTTTTATGAATAAAATGATTAAATATAAAAGAGGATTAGTTATTGGGAGATTTCAGCCTTTTCATAATGGCCATTTAGAACTTATTCGCCAGATAATGGATGAATGTGAAGAATTGATAGTAGTTATAGGAAGCGCACAATTTAATTACTTAGTAAAAGATCCATTTACTGCAGGAGAACGCATAGAAATGATTCATGCTTCACTTTCATTTCAAACGTTTGATCGTAGTAGAATTCTTATAATCCCTTTAGAAAATTTTGAGAATAATGCATGTTGGTTTCAATATTTAAAATCAATGGTTCCAAAATTTGATATTTTATATTCAGGAAATGAATATGTACGTTATTTATCAAAGAAAGAAATAGTCGTAAAAGAACCTACCTTTAAAAATAAATTCAGATTCAATGGAGAAAATATTCGCAAATTAATAGTAGACCATAAAAAATGGGAGGATTTAGTTCCAAATCCGGTCAAAGAAATAATAATGAATATAGAAGGAGTTGAACGAATAAGAATCTTATCAAAGTCAGACACCCATCCACAACAATGGTGAGAATCTCTGCAAAATAAAAGAGAATGTCCTGTTTGTAGCAAATGTGGTTGTACGAAATTCAAAGTTATTGAGAAAAATTCCTCTAGTGAATTTATTAAAATTCGATGCTTAAAATGCTTTAAAATAACAATGATTTAGTGTTAATTTTTCATTATCGTTCTATAATTTAAATGGAAATCTTATTTTTAACGATGGAATAAAACATATTTTATGTCCATATCTTTAATAGATAATTATACCCGTCCCATTCTTTATCTTGTATAGTCTTCTCTATCCGTTATATGTAGTATACTAAATGAACTAATAAAAAGTAATTAGATTCACATTTCTTAAGACTATAAGAACTCTAATTAAAATCCTTTTAAAACATTTTTACAAAAAATTATAATTATATATTTAACTATTTTGAATGATGCCTTTATACCTATTATATTCAAGGCACCGATATTTTCTATGTGGCTGTTATTATATCCAACTTATCTCGCAGAGTCGTTAAAATCTATTTTAGCACATCCTTTAGTTTTGAAGTTCTGGTTTCTTAATTACATTATATCGCGAACTAACCCCATTGTAATCAAAGCGGGAGGATGAGCCAACTTAAAGTTCAAGAGCAGTTATTATTTATAAAGCCTCATTTTATATCTTTTTATGGTTAAAAAGTGGGGCGATAATGATGTAACACTTGATACTATTAAGAATCAAATAATTGCAGTAATTGGATATGGAATTCAGGGAAAAGCTCAAGCTAATAACCTTAAAGATTCTGGACTTGATGTTGTTGTAGGATTACGTAAAGAGGGTAATTCATGGAAAATTGCAGAAGCGGATGGACAAAATGTTATGGAAGTAAGAGACGCAGCGAGAATTGCCGACATAATACATATACTAATTCCAGATATGGAACAAGCCGATGCATATCAAAATGAAATCAGTCCCTATGTAACAGAAAATAAAGCGCTTTGTTTTTCTCATGGTGCTTCCATTCACTGGAAATGGATAGAACCTCCAACCAATGTTGATGTTATTATGGTTGCTCCAAAAGGGCCAGGACAAAGAGTTCGAGAACTTTTTCAAGAGGGATTTGGTACACCTTCCCTAGTGGCAGTTTATAAAGATCATACTGGTACGGCTTTAAATCGAGTTCTTGCTTTAGCAAAAGGAATAGGAAGTACTCGTCCAGGTGTAATAGAGACTAATTTTAAGGAAGAAGTTGAGACAGATTGGTTTGGAGAACAAGTTGACCTTTGCGGAGGAGCTCACTCTCTTATAATGAAAGCATTCGAAACCCTTGTCGAAGCTGGATATCAACCAGAAGTAGCATATTTCGAATGTTTACATGAAATGAAATTAATAGTAGATCTGATTCAGAAATATGGACTCACCGGTATGTACAACAGGGTCAGTGAAACGGCTAGATTTGGAGGATTAACGAGAGGCCCACGAGTAATAGATGAATCTGCCAAATCAAAGATGAAAGAAGTGTTATCTGAAATACAATCTGGACAATTTGCACATGAATGGTTAACTAGTTATAAAAAAGAAGGGAAAAATGCATTCCAAGGATATATGCAAAAAATAGAAAATCATCAGATTGAAACAGTTGGTAAAGAAATGCGTAAGATGATGTGGTCAGAAACTAATAGTTAAAATTTATTTATTTATTTTTACAATTGCTATCTTACCTTGAGCTGGTTTTTTACGAAGAATTGTTTGTATTAATTTATAAGTAAATAATAATAAATAATACTTACTAAGGAGAAAAAATAATGGTTGAAATTAGTGCGATTATTGGAATTGTTTTTACAATTATAATCATAGGCTATATCGCCTATCAAATCTACAAACGTCGATATGGTGTAGGGCAGAGAAGCCCATTTAGTGGCTTTGGAAGACAGTACTCTCGTGGAGGAGTCACCCCTGAAGGAGAACCGTTAGAATCATATTCATCTTCGGGGTATAACAAATCGTTGTTTCGAGTAATAATACCAGCTGTAATTGGCTTGATTATTGTAATAGTTTTAATAACTGCAAGTGTCAAGACCGTTGACGCAGGACATAGAGGTGTTTTATTACACTTTGGTGCAGTCGATACTGCTACCAGTCTTGAAGAAGGTCTTCATTTTGTAGTTCCATTTCGAGATCAAGTCATACCACTAGAAGTTAGAACCCAAAAAGTTGTTGTTAGTTCTACCTCTGCTTCAAAAGACCTTCAAGAAGTTAGTACAGAAGTGGCCCTCAATTTTCACATACGCCCTGAGTCAGCCCAATTATTGTATAGACAATTGGGGTTTGACTATGATAATAGGGTTATACTACCCGCAATACAGGAGTCTGTAAAGCAGGTTACAGCGCGTTTCAATGCAGAAGAATTGATTACCAAAAGAGAGACAGTTAAGAATCAGATTGAGCAACAAATACAAGCAAGACTAGCTAATTATAATATTTTATTAGAAACCTTGTCAATTACAGAATTTAGATTTTCAACTCAGTTCACAAAAGCTATAGAAGCTAAAGTGGAGGCTCAACAGAGGGCGTTGCAGGCACAAAATGAATTGCTCCGAATCCAAATCGAAGCTAATCAAACTGAGGCCAAAGCAATCGGAGAGCAAAGAGCAGCAATAGCACAAGCTACTGGTCTTAAACAAGCAAATGTATTAAAGGCTGAAGGTGAATCTGCAGCTATAAACATTATAGATCAGCAGCTGAAGGAAAGTCCTACATATTTAGAATGGCTCAAAGCCCAGAGATGGGATGGCCAATTGCCTTTAGTTCTTGGTGGAGGAGGACAAGGTGCAACTCCTTTTATAGAAATTCCAACCTCTAGAAGTGGTTCAAACTCAACTGGAGTGGGCTGATTATAACATAAAAAAGTACAAGTTAAAGACAATTCAAATCCCTTTTTTTTTATGATTTATTATTATGATTTACACTTAGCATAGTTATCTTAAAAATTTTTACT
>Ga0299914_10004420_pt1 | contig 10132 bp, 4 predicted proteins | sample RVTome_10_FD_201361 | JGI IMG/M metagenome (GOLD analysis project Ga0299914, IMG submission 201361) | Soil microbial communities from uranium-contaminated site in the Upper Colorado River Basin, Wyoming, United States - RVT153D57 (version 2) ... | reverse complement strand
GGCGCGCCGTGAAGCCCTGCACGTCGACATCGAGACGCACCTGCAGGACCTGCTCTTCGCCCTCGAGCAGGAGAGAGCCGTGCTGGATCTCTACGATGAGACCTTGCTGCCGCAGGCAGCCTCGACAATGGAGGCGACGCTCAGTGCCTACTCGACGGGAAGCACGGACTTTATCGACCTGCTCGATGCCGAGCGAACGATCTACGCCATGCGGACCGGGCGGGTACAAGCCGTCCATCGGTACCTGAAGACGGCCGCCCGCCTCGAACGTGAACTGGGCATTCGCTCCCTCGAGGAGCTCGACCTGCTCACCGTGCAACGCGAAGAAATCGGATAACACCATGAGCAACGCGAAAAAGATCGCCCTGGTTGCCGTCTCGGGGGCAGTCCTGGTCGCCGTCGCCATAGCGATGACGGCCGTCATGCTGAACGATGACCCCGCCTCGCAGTCGCAGCCGAGGCAGGAGGCCTCTGGCGCCTCCGGCGCCGGCGGCCTCGCTGCGGCCGATGCGGACGGTGACGGGATCGTGTATCAAGACGGCATGCACCCCTGGATCGTCCGCGACGAGCCGGGGCCCTGTCCGATCTGCGGCATGGACCTGGTACCTGTGCGCGTGAATGCAGTGGACGACGGGACCGTCCGCATCGACCCGGTGACGCTGCAGAACATCGGCGTCCGCACCGCGCCGGTCGTCGTCGGATCCCTCGCGCGGACGCTGCGCACAACGGGCCGCTTCGAGATGGACGAGCAGGGTGCGCACGCCGTCTCGCTCAAGGTGAGCGGCTGGGTGGAACGGCTGCAGGCCGACTACGACGGGGCGATCGTGCAGCGCGGAGAGCCCCTGCTCGACCTCTACAGCCCGGAGCTCGTCGCGACGCAGGAGGAATATCTGCTCGCACTGCGAAATCTGGACCGCCTGGAGGGTACGCCGGCTGCTGACGACGCGCGCCGGCTCCTCGAAGCGGCACGCCGCCGAATGGCCTTCTGGGATCTGAGCGAGGATCAGCTCCGCGAGGTTGCCTCCAGTGGCGAGCCGCAGCGGACCCTCCGCTTCTATGCGCCGGCTTCCGGTGAGGTCATGGAGAGGCAGGTCGTCGAAGGGCAGCACGTGCAGGCCGGTGACGTCCTGATGCGCATCGTGGACATATCGAGCATCTGGTTAATGGTGGACGTCTACGAGCAGGATCTGGGTTGGGTACGTCCAGGCGTGGAAGCCGTGGTGGAACTTCCGTATGCCCAGGGATCGACGTATCGCGGCCGGATCGATCATCTCTACCACATGCTGGAGACGGACTCCCGCACGGCACGGGCACGCATCACGTTCGACGGGGCGCATCGTGGGCCTTTCCAGCCGGGCATGTATGCCACCGTGCATCTGGAAGGGGGGCAGAGCGCCCCGGGGCCCCTCGTTCCCGACGAGGCGGTCGTGCGCACCGGTGAGCGTGAGGTCGTCATCGTCGCGCTGGGTGACGGACGGTTCATGCCGGCCGACGTCGTAACGGGCATGCAGGCCGGCGGCCGTACGCAGATACTGGACGGTCTGCTGGGCGACGAACGCGTGGTGACGAGTGCCCAGTTTCTGATAGACTCCGAGGCTCGCCTGCGCAGTGCGATCGGCGCGATGGGCGGACACGACCACGGCGGCACGACGTCTCCGCCGGGATCTGAGATGGACATGGATGCTCCCGCCGGCGATATGGGGGACACCATGGAGGATGGAGCGTGATGCTGAAGCAGCTCATCGAATGGAGCGCCGCCAACCGGCTGCTCGTCATCCTGCTAACACTCCTCGTGGTCGTGGGGGGCATCTGGGCTACGCTCAACACGGCGGTGGATGCCATCCCGGACCTGTCCGACGTTCAGGTGATCGTCAGGACGGAGTACGCCGGCCAGGGCCCCGAGATCGTCGAGGAGCAAGTGACCTACCCTCTCACGACGGCCATGCTTTCCGTGCCGTTCGCGAGGACCGTCCGCGGCTACTCCATGTTCGGCACTTCGTTCGTGTACGTCATCTTCGAAGACGGTACGGATATGTACGAGGCGCGAAGCAGGGTCCTCGAGTCCCTGAGCTATGTCGCCGATCGCCTGCCCGATGGGGTGAAGCCCGCCCTCGGTCCGGATGCGACGGGCCTCGGGTGGGTGTATCAATACAGCCTCGAGGATACGACGGGGCGCCACGATCTCGCAGAGCTCCGTGCGATCCAGGACTTTTTCTTGAAGTACGAGCTGCAGGCCGTAGACGGCGTGAGCGAGGTGGCCACCGTGGGCGGGTTCGTCAAGCAGTACCAGGTGGTCGTCGATCCGCAGAAGCTGTCGGCGCACGGAATCCCCCTCTCGCACGTCAAGACGCAGCTGTCGCGCTCGAATGCGGACGTGGGAGGGCGCATCCTGGAGATGGGAGAGCGGGAGTACGTCGTCCGCGGCAAAGGCTACCTCGGCGGCATCGACGACATTCGCGGCACGCCGCTTCATGCGGCCTCCGGAACGAGCGTGACGATCGGAGACGTGGCGCACGTCCAGCTCGGACCCGAGCTGAGGCGAGGCATCGCTGAGAAGAACGGCGAAGGGGAGGTGGTCGGCGGCATCATCGTGATGCGGTACGGAGAGAATGCCCGGAAAGTGATCGCCGGCGTAAAGGCGCGCATCGCCGAGCTCGAAGGAGGGCTCCCCGAAGGCGTTCGCCTTGTGGCGGAGTACGATCGATCGGGGCTGATTGACCGCGCCGTCGGCACGCTCACGACGCAGATCTGGGAGGAGCTGCTCGTCGTAACGCTGATCGTAATGATCTTCCTTCTCCACGCGCGCAGTGCGTTCGTGGCACTCGTCACCGTGCCGGTCGGCATCCTGATTTCCCTGGGCGTGATGTATCTGCTCGGCATCAACGCAAACATCATGAGCCTGGGAGGCATTGCCATTGCCATCGGCGTGATGGTGGATGCGTCCCTCGTGATGGTAGAGAACGCTCACAAGCATCTGGAGCGACTCGGAACGCGCGCCGGCCCGGTCGGCATCTCGGCCGAGGCCCGAACGCGGGCCGTCGTCGATGCCGCGAAAGAAGTGGGCCCCAGCCTCTTCTTTTCACTGCTGATCGTTACGGTGTCCTTCCTCCCGGTCTTTACGCTGGAGCAGGTAGAGGGACGGATGTTCACGCCGCTGGCACTGACGAAAACGTTCTCCATGGCGGCCGCCGCCATCCTCGCCGTCACCCTCATTCCGGCCCTGATGGTGATCTTCGTCAGGGGCCGCATTCGAACGGAGGATGAAAACCCGATCGCACGCTTTTTCGTCCGCGCCTATCGGCCCCTCATCCGGTGGACGCTTCGCCGGCCGGCCTTCGTCGTCGTAAGCGCCGCCGTGGTGCTTCTTCTTACCGTGCTTCCGATCCAGCGTATGATGTTCGGCCGTGCGTACGTGCCCTTCCCCCAGATCGGCTCCGAGTTCATGCCGCCGCTGAACGAGGGGGACATGCTCTACATGCCGACGACGCTCCCCGGGATCTCCCCGCAGAAAGCGAAAGAGCTCCTGCAGCAGACCGACCGCATCATCAAGACGTTTCCCGAAGTCCAGTCCGTGTTCGGAAAGATCGGTCGTGCCGAGACGGCAACCGATCCCGCACCGATGACCATGATCGAGACGACGATCATTCTCAAGCCCCGGAACGAGTGGCGCAGGGGGATGACGTGGGACGGCCTCGTGACCGAGATGGACGCGGCCATTCAGATTCCCGGTCTGACGAATGCCTGGACGATGCCGATCAAGACGCGCACGGACATGCTCGCGACGGGGATTAAGACCCCCGTCGGCGTGAAGGTTGCCGGCGCGGACCTCGCGGTGCTCGAACGGCTTGGCGAGCAGGTCGAACAGGCCCTCGAGCCTCTGGAGGGTACGCTCTCGGTCTACGCCGAGCGCGTGATGGGCGGCACGTTCGTCGACGTCCACATCGACCGCGTAGAGGCCGCCCGGTACGGACTCACGACGGGGGACGTGCAGGACGTGATTGCAAGCGCGGTCGGCGGATTGAACGTCACGACGACGGTCGAGGGACTCGAGCGTTTTCCGGTGAACATCCGGTACCCGCAGGCTCTGCGCGACGATCTCCCGGCTCTTCGGCAGGTGCTCGTTCCAACTGCGACCGGGGCGCAGGTGCCGCTCGGGCAACTCGCGCGGATTCAGATCGCAGGCGGTCCCCCCATGATCAAGAGCGAGAACGCACGGCCGAACGCGTGGGTGTACGTGGATCTGGATCAGGGCGTGGACATCGGTTCCTACGTGCAGGAAGCCCGCCGCGTGGTTGCAGAGGCGGTCGATCTGCCAGCGGGCTATTCGATCACCTGGAGCGGGCAGTATGAGTTCATGCAGCGCGCCAACGAGCGGCTCCAGGTGCTCGTGCCGATCACGCTGGCGATCATCTTCCTCCTCCTCTTCGTTCATTTCAAGAACGTGTGGGAGTCCTCCCTCCTGATGGCGACGCTGCCCTTCGCCGTGGTAGGTGCGGTCTGGCTCATGGCGGCGCTCGAGTTCAACATGAGCATTGCCGTCGGCGTCGGATTCATCGCGGTGGCGGGCCTGGCTGCCGAGACCGGCGTGGTCATGCAGGTATACCTCGACGAAGCCGTCGCCCGCTACCGGCGCGAGGGCAGGCTCATCTCACCGAGCATGCTGAATGCTGCTCTGGAAGAAGGCGCCGTCGACCGCGTCAGGCCCAAGCTCATGACGGTGTTCACGACGCTGATCGGCCTCATGCCAATCATGCTCGGCACCGGGACGGGAAGTGAGGTGATGCGGCGGATTGCCACGCCGATGGTAGGTGGTCTGGTGAGCTCGACCGTCCTGACGCTCCTCGTCATTCCCGCCGCGTATGCGCTCGTGCAACGGCGCCGACTGCGCCGCCTGTTCGAAGACCACGAAGCGGGCGTGGGCGAGGCGCTCGCTGCGCCCTAGGAGCTCCCGACCGTTCGTCGGAGATGCGCGGACGGCGGAGAGAAGCGGGCACGCCCGCGCGCACCCGGAATCGACGTCCCTTTTACAAAATGGAGCGAACAGGCATGCCGGACCAGCACGAGCATCGTGGCGGCGCGAAGCCGCACGGAAGCCACGCCGCCAGTGGAGGCCAGACTGCTCACGGAAGCCACGCCGCCGGTGGAGGCCAGGCTGCTCACGCAGGCCCCGTCGCCGGCGGAGGCCACGGCCACGCCCATCATGGTGCCATGGTGGCGGATTTCAGGCGACGATTCTGGATATCGATTGCCGTCACCGTTCCCATCCTGGCGATCAGCCCGATGCTTCAGGACTGGCTCGGCCTCTCCGAGCGTCTCGCCTTTTCGGGCGACCTGTACGCACTGCTCGGGCTGAGCTCGTTCGTCTATCTGTACGGTGGATGGCCCTTTCTGACCGGGCTGGTGCGCGAGTTGCGCGATGGGCAGCCGGGAATGATGACGCTCGTCGCGCTGGCGATTTCGGTGGCGTACATCTACAGCACGGCAGTTGTGCTCGGCGTCCGGGGGCAACTCTTCTTCTGGGAGACCGCAACGCTGATCGATCTCATGCTGCTCGGCCACTGGATCGAGATGCGCAGCGTCATGGGCGCCGGGCGTTCACTGGAAGAGTTGGCACGGCTCATGCCTTCGGAGGCACATCTCGTCGAGCAAGACGGAAGTACGCGCGACGTAGCCGTATCGGAGCTTCAAACCGGTGAACGCGTGCGCGTGAAGAGCGGCGAGAAGATACCCGCAGATGGAACCGTCGTCGCCGGCAAGAGCAGCGTGAACGAGAGCCTGCTGACGGGCGAGAGCCGCCCTGCCAGCAAGGCAAAGGGCGACGATGTCATCGCCGGCAGTCTGAACGAACGAGGCTCCCTGGACGTCGAAGTCTCCAGGACCGGTGCGGAGAGCTATCTCAACCAGGTGATCGGGCTGGTTCGCGAGGCGCAGCAGTCGAAGAGCCGCACGCAGAATCTCGCCGATAGGGCCGCCTTCTACCTGACGCTCGTAGCCATCGGCGTGGGGGCGGTCACCTTTGCGGTGTGGATGCTGATGCCGGATGCCGATCTGACGTTCTCGGTGGAGCGGGCGGTGACCGTCATGGTCATCACGTGCCCGCACGCGCTGGGGCTGGCCATTCCGCTCGTCACCGCCGTCTCGACGTCGCTCAGCGCGCGTCGAGGGTTGCTCATCCGCAACCGGACGGCTTTCGAGCAGGCGCGCAACATAGACACCATCGTTTTCGACAAGACCGGCACCCTCACCGAGGGACGATTCGGCGTCACCGACATCGCCGCCTTCGGCGACCGCTCGGAGGACGATGTGCTGCGCCTCGCCGCGGCCGTCGAGCAGCACAGCGAGCATCCGATCGCGGCGGGCGTCCTGTCTTCCGCAGAAAAGAGGGGCCTCGACCTTCCGCAGGCTGAAGATTTCGAAGCCGAAACCGGCAGCGGCGTCCGCGCCACGATCGAAGGTCGTACGATTCGCATCTTGAGTCCCGGCGCCCTCGAACGCGAAGGCGTAGGCATGCCCCCGTACGATCTGAATGAATTGGGCCGGCAGGGCAAGACCGTCGTCTGGGTGATCGACGGCGACGAGGTGATCGGTGCCCTGGCACTCGCGGACGTCATACGGGATTCTTCCCGGGGCGCCGTCGATGTGCTGCACGATATGGGGATCGAGGTGGTCATGTTGACAGGGGACCGGCAGGAAGTCGCGGATTGGGTGGCCGGCGCGCTCGGGCTCGACCGCGTCGTCGCCGAGGTACTTCCCGATGCCAAATCGGACGTCATCAAGCGCTTGCGGCGCGAAGGGCGCGTGGTGGCGATGACGGGCGACGGGGTAAACGATGCGCCGGCTCTCGCGACGGCTGACGTAGGGATCGCCATCGGAGCGGGGACGGACGTGGCCGTGGAAACTGCTGACATCATCCTGGTCGACAGCGACCCGGCCGATGCGGTGCAGGTCATCCGGCTGGCGCGCGCGACGTACCGCAAAATGGTTCAGAATCTATGGTACGCTGCCGGATACAACGTCGTGGCGATTCCGCTTGCGGCAGGCGTGCTCGTGGGCGCCGGTATCGTCCTGAGTCCCGCAGCCGGCGCCGTTCTGATGAGTCTGAGCACCGTCGTCGTGGCAATCAATGCCCGTCTGCTGAAGGTTGCCTGAACAGGGGCGCACGCGGCTGCAGTCCTTCCGCACGCTCCTGCCGGATGAGCCGGGCCGAATTTGCCATGATGCCGATGTCCGGCAGCGACTGGGCGGCGGCGGCGTAGATGGGCGGCAGATAGCCGAAGGCCGCGAGGGCGACGCCGATCACGTTGTAGGCGGCCGTGAAGCCGATGTTGAGTCGGACGACGCCCATCGTACGCCGCGCAATCCGAAACAGCGCGGGAACGAGCGTCCAATCATCACGCATCAGGGCGACGTGCGCCGACTCGACGGCGACATCGGTGCCGGCCGACATCGCGATGCCGACATCGGCCTGGGCGAGCGCAGGTGCATCGTTTACGCCGTCGCCGATCATGACGACGGTACGGCCCTGGCGCTGATGAGCCCGCACGATCTCGATCTTGTCCTCCGGCAGGAGCTCCGCTCGATACGACAGGCCGAGCCGCCGGGCAAGGTCCGACGCCACCGCTTCCCGGTCGCCGGTGAGAAGCACGACGTGTTCGATACCCAGCCGGCGGAGCTCGTCGAGCGCGCGTGGAACGTCCGGTCGTTCGGCGTCGGTTGCCGTAAAAACGCCGGCCGCGCGCCCGTCCACATCCACATACAACAGCGTGCCGGACTCCGACCTCGGCGACGCGGATGCGGAGGCATGGGCTACGCGGTCCGATCCCACGCTGACTTTCTTGCCGTCGACGAGGGCGTGGACGCCCGCTCCGGGGACGGCTTCGAACGCCTCCGGCTCCGCCAGGTCGATGCCGCGACCGGCGGCAAGGCGTCGGACGGCGTCTGCGAGCGGATGCTCCGAATGGCGCTCGGCCGATGCGCCTAGGCGGATCAGCTCGTCTTCGGAATATCCGTTCAGGGGGAGCACGCCGGAAATCTCAGGCCTTCCGAGCGTCAGCGTCCCCGTCTTGTCGACGAGCACGACATCCGCCTTCGCAAGCGCCTCGACATACTTGCCGCCCTTTATCAGAAGACCCTCCTTTGCAGCAGCACCTACCGACGCAAGAATGGCTGCAGGCGTAGCCAGCGCGAACGCGCACGAGCACGCGACCACGAGCACGGCGACCGTGGCCATGAGGCTGCCGCCAACCAGATACGTAGTGGCCGCAACGGCGGCGACGACGGGTAGATAGTAGGTAGAGAAGCGGTCGGCGAGACGCTGCACGTCCCCCTTATGCCGCTCGGCGTCCTGCACCATCTCGATGACGCGGCCGAAGGTCGAGTCGCGGCCGGCGGCCGTCGCGCGGACACGAAGTGCACCCAGCTGTGCGATGGTCGCGGCATACACTCGGCGTCCGGGGGCAGCTTCCGCAGGCATGCTCTCCCCGGTGATGGCTGACTGATCGACTGTTGCGCGGCCTTCTATCACGATCCCGTCGACGGGGATGCGTTCGCCCGGGCGCACGAGCACGAACTCGCCGGGCGACACATCTTCGACGGCGACGGTACGCTCCTCGTCGCCGTCGACGACGCGCGCCGTTTGAGGCGCCATGCGGGTGAGTGATCGCACGGAATCGCGGGTCTGCTCCGTCGTAAATCGCTCCGCGTAGTCGCCCATCCTCATGAAGAAGACCACGATGAGCGCGGTCACCCACTGGCCGGAGGCGAGTGCGGCACCGGCGCCTACGGCCATCAGTGTGTGCGCGATGATTCGGCCTCTCCGGGCGGCCGCTGCGACCTGCCTGAAGACGGGGTATCCGAGCGTTCCGACGCCCAGCGCTCCGACGTACCACGGGACGTTTTCGACGAGCCAGTCAAAGAGGCCCAACACCTCGCCGGCGATGATGACCACGAGCACGGCTCCGAAGATCGTACCGAAGAGGCGAAGGATGCGGCGGGAGACGTCCCCGCCCGGCGCCGTGGAGGCGCCGCGGTCCTGCGTCGCTGCCGCGGGTACGCCGTACCCGGCCTGCTCGATCGCACGGTGGACCCTGGTCAGGTCGATGCCGGGGTCATCCACCTGGAGGACGGCCTTCTCCGCCGCGAGCAGCACCTCGGCGGAGCGCACGCCCGGCACGTGGTCGAGCGCCTGCTGAACGGTGCGCGCGCAGCCGGCGCAGTCCATCCCGGAGATAGGAACCTCGATACGATGATTGTCAGAAGGCATCAGCAAAAAGCCGCTCGCAGGATTTCCGAAATTTTCAATATGTTGAACGTCCGATCTACTCCCGTTCCTCGTGCGGAGGCTGGCTCATGCGCGTCACGTTCTGCGAGCTTCTCGCTCTGGCCCTGTTTGCGTCGGGTTGCTGCTGCACAGACGAGGCGACCGTCGAGAGCATGCCCGCCGCCGCGCCGCCCGTCCATGCAGTGCTAGCCGGCCCGCCGGCAGTCCTTCCGATCCCGGCGAATATCGCGGTCCCTGATACCGAGACGGTGGTCGAGATGCGAAACATACATTTTCGCGTCGATCCGCAGCTCGCGCTCGACATCCGAAGCCTAAAAGGACACATGCAGCCGCTTCCGGGCCACCAGGTCATCGATTTCGGCGATCCCACGTCTTTCTCTATCGGAATCGCCCACGCTGACATCGGCATGAGCATGGCTAACCTCACTTACCTCCTGAAACAGTATGTGTTCGGCTACCAGGGTTCGCCGCTCACGATCGGACAGGTCGAGGCAGCCGGCTCGGCCATTCGGCAGACGGGCACGCTTCACAACGTCGTCGACATTCCTTTCGAGATGACCGCCGAGGTGAGCGTGAATGCGGACGGGCGGATACGCCTCCACCCGACGTCCATGTTGATCTGTGAGATTCCGGGACAGGGTCTCATGCGTGCGCTCGACATCGAGCTGGAAGACCTGCTCGATCTGTCGGAGGCGCGCGGCGTGGTCGTCGAAGGCAATGATCTGCTGATGGACCCCGAGGCCCTGCTGCCGCCGCCGCAGATTCGCGGCCGGCTCCGTGCGGTTCGCATAGAGGATGGTCAGCTTATTCAGGAGTTCGGCCGAGCCGAAGACGCGCCGGAGATACCGCCCG
>Ga0299914_10004419_pt1 | contig 10132 bp, 5 predicted proteins | sample RVTome_10_FD_201361 | JGI IMG/M metagenome (GOLD analysis project Ga0299914, IMG submission 201361) | Soil microbial communities from uranium-contaminated site in the Upper Colorado River Basin, Wyoming, United States - RVT153D57 (version 2) ... | reverse complement strand
AGCGCGGGGTGCTGCGCGGCGCGTGGGGTGCCACCGACAACCACCATGATGGCGACCGTGCGGCGCGGCGGCGCATAGCGAGGTGATCCGGTGAGAGCCCTCCTCGAATTCGCGCGGCGGCTGACGGGGTCGGTGCGGCGGGCGCGCAGCGACGCCGACCTCGAGGAAGAGCTGCGGCTGCACGTCGAGCTCGCTGAGGAAGACGAACGGCGTCGCGGTCAGCCGGCGTCCGATGCCGCGCGCGCCGCCCGCATCCGAGCCGGCGGCATGACACAGGCCATGGAGGGGCTGCGCGATCAGCGCGGCCTGCCGTCACTCGAAGCCCTGGCGGCCGATCTCGTGTTCGGCTGGCGGCAGATCGTGCGGCATCGCACCGCAAGCGTCTGCGCCATCCTCTCCCTCGGTCTCGCGCTGGGCGCCACGATGGCCGCATTCCGGCTGGTCGACGCGGTGCTCCTCCGTCCGCTGCCCGTCGCCGACCCGTCGCGGCTCTTCGTCATTACGACGACATTCCATGATGCGGACGACCGTCCCGACGATCGCGACGACTTCGACTATCCGACGTACCGGAAGTACGTCGCGGCTGCGGGCGAGCTCGCCGACCTGATGGTGATGGGATCGGCGGCGCGGCGGCCGATCCAGGTCGGGGGCGATGAACCTGAGGCGGCCATCCAGCAGTTCGTGTCCGGGAATGTGTTCCCGGCCCTTGGTCTGCAGCCCAGGTTCGGCCGTCTGCTTGGCGGGAGCGATGACGTCACACCGGACGGGCATCCGGTCGCCGTGATCAGTCACGACTACTGGCAACGCCGGTTCGCCGGCGACCCGGCAGTCATCGGCAGCACCTTCCGGATCGGCAGCCGCGTGATCGAGATCGTTGGCGTCGCCCCCGAAGGGTTCACAGGGACGGAGCCCGGGGCGGTCACCGACTTCTTCCTGCCGTCGATGATGAACGCCGAGGCCCTCGACAGTCCTGGATGGTCCTGGTTCCGGATCTGGATCCGGCCGAAGCCCGGCGTCGATCCCAATCACGTGCGGGCGCTGCTGCAGGCTCGCTTCCACGCCGATCATCTCGAGCGCGCGAAGAGCTTCCCGGCGGATACGCCGAAGTCGCGCATCGACGCCTATCTCAGCGAGCTGCTGCTGCTGCGGCCGGCCGGCTCCGGCGTCTCGGCGATGCAAAAGTCCTTCCGGCGCCCACTCTGGATTCTGGCGGCGCTTGCGGCGCTCCTGCTGTTGATCGCGTGCGCGAATGTGGCGAATCTCCTGCTGGCGCGGGCGATGTCACGCAGAAGTGAAATGGCCCTACGCCTGTCGATCGGCGCGGCGCGTGGCCGCCTCATTCAGCTGATGCTGGTCGAGAGCGCGCTGCTGGCAGTGCTCGCCTCCGCCCTCGGCGGGTTGTTCGCGTGGTGGGCCGCGCCGTTCGTAGTCTCGATGCTGTCGCCGGTCGAGCGTCCGGTTCGATTGATTCTGGATTTCGACTGGCGGGCGCTTGCGCTCGGCACGGCGCTCACGCTGATCATCACGATGCTGTTCGGGCTCGTGCCCGCGCTGCGCGCCTCGGCCATCACGCCGCTCGCCGCCCTCAAGGAGACGCGCGATCAGCGCGGGCAGCGCCGCCTGACGGGAGCGCTGGTCGCCGCCCAGATGGCATTCTGTGTGTTCCTCCTGTTCGGAGCAAGCCTCTTTGTCGGCACGTTCGAGCGCCTGAAAGCCAAGCCTCTCGGCTTCGCGCCCGGGAATCTCGTCCACATCCTGGCGGAGAGCCGCGCCAGACAGCCGCCCGAGGCCTGGGCGCAACTCGCCGCAGAGCTGCGCGAGATTCCCCGCATCGAAGCGGTTGCCCTGGCGGGATGGGCGCCGCTGACCGGCAACCGGTGGCGCTCGTCGGTCACCGTCGCGGGGCGATCCCCGCAACTCCTTGCACCGAACTGGGTCGGTGTTTCGCCGGGCTATTTCGACACGATGCGCACGCCTGTGATCGAAGGGCGCGGATTTCGCGCCGGAGACCGGCCGCCGGGTCGGAACGCGCAGAAACAGCCCGTCGCGGGGGTTGCGGTCGTCAATCAGGCATTCGCCCGTTCGTACTTCGACGGGGCGAACCCGGTCGGCGAGCGGGTGATCGTCGACAGCACATCCGCGCCGCTGGAGATCGTCGGCATGGTCGGCGACGCGGTCTATTTCAATGTCCGCGAAGCCATGCACCCGGCTGTCTTCGTTCCGCTCGAGCAGCGCGACAACGCCACCCTCCTGGTGCGAACCGCGGACGGTGCGGCCGATCTGCCCGCGCTGCTGCGCAGGGAGGTCTCGAGAATCCGGCCGGACATTCGGGTACGCGACATCGTGCCGTTCGAGGCACTCGTCACACAGCAGATGATACGCGAGCGACTGCTCGCGGCGCTGTCTGTCTTCTTCGCGGCGCTCGCGCTGCTGCTGGCGGTGATCGGGATCTACGGCGTTCTCAACTATGCCGTCACACGCGAGCGACGGGAGATCGGGCTGCGGATGGCGCTCGGCGCCAGGCCTGGACACGTGCTCAGACTGGTCACGACTCGACTGCTCGGCGTGGTCTGCCTCGGCGCCTGCGTGGGCGTCGCCGGAGGGCTGGCGTTCGGCCGCGCCGTCCGGGCGCTGCTGTTCGAGATGGCGCCGACCGATCCGATCGCGCTGATGACGCCCATCCTCGCACTGGCGGGCGCGGCAGCGCTTGCCGCCCTTCCGCCGGCGATCCGCGCCGTGCGCATCGATCCCGCGGAGACGATCAAGAGCGAGGGATGAGGTGAGGTCACACAGCATGCGCGTGGGGGCGATCTTCGACAGTCATGGCAACCTGCCCGCGCTGGAGGCGGTGCTCGACGACATCCGTCGGGCGGCTGTCGACGAGATCGTCGTGGGCGGCGATGTCTTCCCAGGGCCGATGCCATTGGACGTCCTGTCGCGGCTGGCGAGCTTCGCCATGTGGGCCGAGGAATTTGGTCCCACCTATGACAACGACGCGCACAGGCCGATTCTCGATGGAAAATGCGCGCACACGGCTGAGGCCGGCCGGATAGGCCGACGACAACATTTCCCTAGACAACTGGGGTTGCCAGCGATTACCCTAGCGAGCAAGGTATGGCCAAGCCGCATCCCGCACTTCCACACGGCACGCTCGATCTGCTGGTGCTGCGCACGCTCGTGCGAGGCGCGAACCACGGATACGGCATCCTCCTTCGCGTTCACGAAACGTCGAACAACCTGCTGCGCATCGAGGAAGGTTCCCTCTACCCCGCGCTGCATCGCCTCGAGACGACGGGATTGCTCAAGGCGGAATGGCGCATCTCCGACAACAACCGGCGCGCGAAGTACTACAGCCTGACTACGAAGGGCCGCCGCCAGCTGGCCGACGAACAACGGAAGTGGGAGCAGGTCGCCGAAGGGGTCGCCCGCGTTCTCCAGTTTGCGTGAAAGGAACGCCATGTCCTGGATGCGACGGCTCGGCAATACGTTGAAACGGAAGCGGCTCGACAACGATATCGACGAGGAGCAGCAGTTTCACCTGCAGATGCGGGCCGCGGATCTCGCGCGCGGCGGCATCAGCGCCGACGACGCGGAGCGCCAAGCGCGACGGCTGTTTGGGAACCCCACGTCGCTCCGCGACAGGACGCGTGAATCCGACGTCTCGGTCACGCTCGAGACGGCCCTGCAGGACGTGCGGTACGCCATCCGCGTGTTGTGGCGGTCCCCGATGTTCACCGCCGCCGCAGCGTTGACGCTCGCGCTCGGGATCGGCGTGAACACGGCGATGTTTGGCGTGCTGTACGGCGTCGTGATCCGCCCGCTCCCGTACGCCGACGCCGACCGGCTGTTCATGCTGTTTCAGAGCACCCCGCGCGCTGAGCGAACGCGTCTCGCGCCACTCGACTACGTCGATCTGCAACAGAGCAGCCGCGCCTTCACGACCGCAGGCATCGTCGGCACCGGGTTCACATTGACCGGCAGCGGCGATCCGGAACTGGTCATCGGTCAGCTTGTCACGGGGAACTTCTTCGGCCTGCTCGGTGCGCAAGCGGCGATCGGAAGAACGTTCGGCACCGCCGAGGCAACCGCCGGCAACAACCAGGTGATGGTCCTCAGTCACCGGCTGTGGCAGCGGAGCTTCGGCAGCGATCCGAACATCGTCGGGCAGACGATCACCGCCAACGGACGCCCGTTCACGGTCGTCGGCGTCATGCGTCCGGAGTTCTCGTTCCAGGGTCCGCGATACCAGCTGTGGGTGCCGCTGCCTCTTCGCGCGCCCAATCCTGACAATTTGCCGATCACGCGAAACGCACGGTTCGTGCAGGTGCTCGCGAAGCTGAACGCCGGCGTCTCCGCCGACGTGGGGGCCGCGGACCTGAAAGCGATCGCTTCGGCGCTGGCGCGAGAGTATCCCGACAACCACGCGAACACGTCGTTCGTCATGTCGTCGCTGACTGAGGAAACCGTCGGCGACGTACGGCCGGCGCTCCAGCTCCTGTTTGCCGCGGTCGTGCTGGTGCTCCTGATCGCGTGCGGAAACGTCACGGGCCTGCTGCTCGCGCGATTCAGCGTCCGCGGGCCGGAAGTGCTCGTCCGGACGGCGCTCGGCGCGAGCCGCATGCGGCTGATACGGCAGTTCGTCGTGGAAACGTTCGTACTCTATGTCATCGGAACGGCCGTGGGCCTTCTCGTGGCGACGTGGTTGTTGAATCTCGTTCGCACGTTCGGAGCGACCGCGATACCCCGCGTGAACGACGTCGGCTTGATGATACCGGTCCTCGTCTTCACGTGCGCCATATCACTCATCGCCGCGCTTGTGTTCGGTCTTGCGCCGGCGTGGCACGCGACACGCGCCGCACCCGCGGCAGGCCTCGGGGCGCGGGCGGCGACCGCGGACCGGTCTTCTCAGCGGTTTCGGTCAGTCATCGTCGTCGCGCAGGTCGCGGTCGCGCTATGTCTCCTGACAGCTGCGAGCCTCGTCGCGCGCAGCCTCTTGAATCTTCAGCGTGTCGAGAAGGGATTCGATCCGGCAGGCCGGCTCACGTTCAACGTCGTCTTGCCGGCCGCGCGATTCCCCAACGCGCAATCGATATTTGCCTTCCATCGCCGCGTACTGGACGCACTCGGCTCGCACGCGGCCTTCACAACGATCGGGACGACCACACACTTGCCATTGAGCGGACAGGATCTCGAGAACGGCTTCACCGTCGATGGGTACGTTCCGCCCTCACCGGAGCTGCAGCCGGTTGCAGCGCTCCGTGGCATCAGTCCCGGTTACACGGCAGCGATGGGGATCGCGCTCCGTGCCGGACGTGCGTTCACTCCCGCGGATGACGAACGCGGTGCGCCGGTCGCGTTGGTGAACGAGGCCTTCGTGCGCCGGTATTTCAGCGGGCGCGACCCGATCGGCGGACGTATTTCAGTCGGCGAACCCTGGCACACCGTCGTCGGCGTTGTTGCGGACGTGAAGCACCGCGGCCTTGCCGCCGACGCCCGTCCCGAGGTGCTGCTTCCGTACGCCCAGCTCGACGAGGGCTCCCTCACCGCGTGGTTCCGCAGCGTCAGCGTTGTCATCCGGACCGATGCCGAGATGGCCGCCGCGGCTGGCCTCATCCGGCAGCATCTGCGGCAGGTCGATCCGAATATTCCGGTCATCGAGCTCCGACCGATGGCGGAGCTCGTGTCGGAATCGGTCGCGGAGCCACGGCTCCGGACATTTCTGCTCGGTTTGTTCGCCGTGACGTCCGTCTGTCTTGCTGCGGTTGGCATATTCGGCGTGTTGTCTTATCTCGTCTCGGAACGGACGCGCGAGATCGGCATCAGGATGGCGCTCGGTGCAAGCCCTCGAATGATCTTCCGTGACGTCATGGCGCAGGGAGCATGGCTCGTCGTCACCGGCAGCTTCATCGGTCTCGGAGGCGGGACGTTGCTCAAGCGCTGGATCCGCGGCCTTTTGTTCGAGGTCAGCCCTGCGGATCCGTTGACCATCGGTGCCGCGACGCTCTTTCTTGCAGTCATTGCACTCATCGCGACGCTGGCGCCGGCGCGCCGCGCCACGCGAGTGAACCCCCTGATCGCCCTGAGGAGCTAGCCCAATCTTGGCGCGTAGACTGCTCCTCGAAGACTTCTCGGGTGCGCGCATGCCTTGCCGAACAATTGGTTGGTTACCAACGCCGCCGGACTCATCCGCGGGGAACGGGGCGGCGTCGTTTCGAGGTACCGCGCGTCCTCACTGACGCGGTCGCGCCGGCGGTGTGAGGGCGGCTCAGCCACGGCGCCAGCACCGCTTCGAGATCCCTGCCGATCCAGTCAACGGCCGTGCCTTCGCGATACGTTGCCCAGGACATCAGCGAGCCACTGATGACGGTCTCCACTGTGCGTGCCAGCGAACCCACGTCCGCGTGACGTCGCAGTTCGCCGGCCGCGACGGCTGCCGCAAGCAGCGCCTCGATCTCGCGGCGACTGGCCCGTGCGTTCTCGACGAGATGTCCCCGCAGGACGTCGTCGGCCAGGTCACCCTGCAGGTATGCGAGATTTCGCAGGAGCGCGTCGGGCGTCGGCGCCAGATCCGCCATGCAGGCCGCATACGCCCGTAGCGTCGCCAGCGGGCCGCGGTGGGCGGCCCGCAGGCCGCCGAAGACCGAACCGGCGCTCCCCGCGAAGCGTTCGGACAACGCCACCAGCAGAGCGCGTTTGCCGCCGAACCGCTGTACCAGCCTGCCCGGTGTAACGCCGGCCTCCCCAGCAATGTCAGCCAGGGTGAGTTCGTGCGGCCCGCGCCGGCTCATGGCGCGCTGGGCCGCCGCGAACACGTCTTCGTCTGTAACCTTCTGGCGTCGTCCGGGCATTCGGTTGACAATTGCTAAACTTGTGTTTAGTTTATTGCTAAACGTCAGTTTAGCAGAGGAGGCGCGATGCGGAAAGTGATCTACGGCGGCGCAATGAGCCTCGACGGCTTCATCGCCGGGCCGAACGGCGAGTACGACTGGATCGTGATGGACCCCGACATCGATTTCTCAGCGTTGATGGGCCGGTTCGACACGTTCCTGATCGGCCGCAAGACGTTCGAGGTGATGCGGCGAATGGGCGACGCCGCGCCGCCGGCACCCGGGATTCGGAACATCGTCTTCTCGCGGACGCTTCGCCCTGAAGATTGCCCGCAGGCGACCCTCAGCGACGATGCGGAGCAGGTCGTTGCCGATCTCCGGGCGAAGCCCGGCAAGGACATCGCGCTGTTTGGCGGTGGAGAGTTGTTTCGAGGCCTTCTGGCTGCCGGCCTGGTCGACGAGTTGCATTTCAACATAGTTCCCGTGCTTCTCGGCGGTGGGATTCCGCTGCTGCCGTCGCCAGCTGATCGCGCAACGCTCAAGCTGAAGAAGCACCGGGTCTATCAAAAGACCGGCACGATCGGACTCGAGTATGACATCCTCCCCACGTGATGGCTTTTGCGGTGGGTTCGCACCGCCCGGCCGTCAAGCGATCGGCATCGTGCACGGCCCGCGGCCCGAGCGCGAGCAAAGGGCGAAGCTGTAATCGCATCCGCGCGGACCACAGCGGCTCGTCCAGCGCGGAGCGGCGATCCGTGGTGCACGAAGGTGACTTCGACATCCGGCTGGCCCTGCAGGATCAGGGTGCCCTTCATCCGATCACCAGACTGAGGGTCATCATCTCTCAGTTTCGGCAGGCCGCTGACGTCGACCTGCTACAGCTAAGAGGGTAGACCCGGACTCCGGCTCGGTCGGCTCGCCTTTTTCGCGATCTCCAGCCTGCCGGGTGGCGGTGCTCAAAGGTAGCCAGCAAGTCAGCTTCTCGGCGTTCTCTCCCAGCAGCGCACCCGCCCGGGAGCGCGGCATGGGACCACACCGCCGCGCCCTGGAGCGGTTCGCGGTCGTCATCCTGGCCAATCTCGAAGGCGGAGGGAATTGGGGTTGGCAGAGCTGGCGAACGAGATTGCCGCGATCGGAAGCGTATGGCTCTCTCCGAGTGATTGCGGTTGCGGCCTTCCCGGAGTCAGCGAGCCTCCCGACGAACGCCCGGTGGGACCCCGGCGACGAGAAGGCGGTTCGCGCTTTGGCCACCTATCTGGAGCCCAGGCAAGGCAGGAAAGGCGTTGCCGAAGTGCTCCTGTGCTGGGTTGGCGACGAGAATGAACCGCCGCTCCCGAGAGGTCGATTGCCTGCTCCGGGATTTCGATTCCGGCGGGGTGAGATCCTTCGCTTCTCTCGGGCGCGGGGACCACTGGTGGGACGAGGCTGCCCGTAATCGGACAGCCCCGAACATCCCCGGCCCGACTTCAGAGCTGCAACCGCTTTGTCCGCAGCCACTTCAGGAAGCGTGTCGGCATGGCAGCGGAATGGCATCGTCGGAGGGTGTATGCGCTACGCGATGAGATCTCTGCTCCGCAGGCCGCTGTTCACGCTCACCGCGGTCGCGACGCTCGCGCTCGGGATCGGCGTGAACAGCACGATCTTCACCTTTGCCAACGCGGCCTTCTTCAGAGGGATGCCCGGAATTGCCGCGCCGGAGCGGCTCGCGTGGGTCTCGTCGGTGTGGCGCGATCGAGGACGAGAGGTGGGGATGTCGTATCCCGACTACGCCGACTACCGTGAGGTCACGCGCGATGTCTTCGCCGACATGTTCGCCTTTCGGGCCGTCCCCATGAGCCTCGGCAGCGGCGGCGAACCGCAGCGCATTCGCGGACACCTGGTCACGGGAACCTATTTCGACACCCTTGGCGTCACGCCCGCCGCAGGACGGCTGATCGCCGCGGCCGACGACCGCGCTGGCGGGTCGGCGGTGGCGGTGATCGGCCACCGCCTCTGGCGAGAGCGCTTCGCGGCGGCCACCGACCTCACGGCGTCGACGGTAACCCTCAACGGCAGGCAATTCGCCGTGGTCGGCGTCGCGCCGGAGCATTTCACGGGACCGGCCCTCGGCGAAGCGGCGGACGTCTGGCTGCCGATGGCCATCGCGGCAGAACTGCGCACGAACGATCGGGACATCCTCGCGAACCGCGGCAGCTCATGGCTCCTCGTCATGGGACGGCTTCGCGACCGCATCACGATCGCGGACGCGCGGGCGGCCGTCAGCACCGTCGCCTCACGCCTCGAGCAGGCATACCCCGACTCCAACACCAACCGCCTGGCCACCGTCTCCAGCGCCGAATCCGGCCTGCCTCCGGAAGGCCGCGGCGAGTTCCTACCGCTCGGCGCGCTGCTGCTCACCGTCACCGGCATCGTCCTGATGATCGCGTGCGCGAACGTCGCGAACCTGCTGCTCGCGCGCGGCGCCGCGCGATCCCTCGAGATGAGCATTCGCGCGGCCATCGGCGCGACGCGGCGGCGACTCATAGGCCAGCTGCTGACGGAAAGCGCGCTGCTCGCTCTTGCCGGGGCCGCCGCCGGGCTGATCGTCTCCTTCTGGGCGAGCGACCTGCTGTTCGCGAGGCTTCCCGAGGCGGAATTCCGTGGCTTCGACGCACGGCCGGATCTGCGCGTCCTGCTGTTCACCGCGGCGCTCGCCGTCCTGAGTGTCTGCTCGTTCGGACTCGTGCCCGCGTTTGCCGCCACGCGCGGCGCGCTTCAGCGGCTCCGTGAAACGCCATCCGCGGGGGGACGAACGCGCATGCAGGGCGCCTTTGTCATTGCGCAACTGTCGTTGTCGCTCGTGCTGCTCCTGGCGGGCGGCCTCAGCCTTCGCGCGCTGCAGAAGTCCCGCGCGATCGACCTCGGCTTCAACCCGAGCGGCGTACTGACGGCGTCGTACGATCTCGAGTTGCAGAACTATCCGCACGAACGCCGCGTTGCGTTTCGCCGGGAACTCCGCAGCCGTCTCGGGGCGCTGCCCGGCGTCACGGCCGTCGGCGTCGCGAACACGCCGCCACTGAGCGGCACGATGGTCAGCACCATTGTCGAGAGCACCGATGGCGCTGGCGGCATTGCGGAATCGCGGGCGTATCTCAACGGCGCCGGTCCGGGCTACTTCGACGTGCTGCACATCGCGATGGCGAGGGGCCGTGGATTCGTCGAGACCGACGGACCGGGTTCCGCCCCTGTTGCAGTCGTCAACGAGACGCTGGCGCGCGGGCTCTGGGGAGCGGCGGAACCGCTCGGCCGTGAGATCACGCTGGGGG
>Ga0299914_10004418_pt1 | contig 10132 bp, 7 predicted proteins | sample RVTome_10_FD_201361 | JGI IMG/M metagenome (GOLD analysis project Ga0299914, IMG submission 201361) | Soil microbial communities from uranium-contaminated site in the Upper Colorado River Basin, Wyoming, United States - RVT153D57 (version 2) ... | reverse complement strand
TTGCACCGTCGTCGTAGCCCACGATCTGGATGACGCCGGCGGCGTGGCGAATGACGTTGTTCGTGAAGGTGATGTCGCGCACCTGCGTCCAGGGGGAGCCGCCCGACTGGTTGCGCGGCGTCAGCACGATGGCGTAGCCGAACTGCCCCGCCGCCCAAACGTTCTCGATGACATTGCCGTCGACGACCACCTGCCGCGCGTTCTTCAGCTCGATCAGGTTCTTCACGACCCAGTAGGTCGCCGATGGCACGGACCCGCTCGCCTCCCCCGACCCGGTGTAGGTGAGCGAAGTGTTCGTCGTCTCGACGTAACGGCTCGAGGCTCCGCTCGAGGTCCCGCGGTAGATGCGATAACGATCGGCCCCCGGCACCGCGCTCCACGAGAGCGATACGGCGCCGCCCGACGAGACGGTCACGGCGCGCTCTGACGATCCGGGCGAATACGCGGCAACCGGCCCGGTCGCCATGATGGCCACGACACGGAAGTAGTGCGTGCCGGCGGCCAGCGCACCGCCGCCCCCGGCGGATCCACCCGGGGCCGTCGGGGGCGGCAGGATGGGATCACGCCAGCCCAGCGGTTTCGTGATGAGGTTCTGCCGGATCTGGATGTCGGTCGGCACCAGGTTCGTCACCGCCGGGTCCGAGCCGCCGAAGAGGATGTTCTCAGCCGCCCCTTCGATGTAGTTGTTGATGATCTTGAACGGGCCGGCGCCGTTGTAGCCGGCGATCGCCTGCGAGTCGGCATTGACCGCCTTAATGTCGGAGATGTAGCTGTTCAGGATCTCGGTCCGCACGCCGTTGAGCGCGACGCCTCGCTTCTGTCCCTTGTTGGGATGGCCGTGCAGGTAGACGCGGTCGAACACGATGTCGGTCGCCGTCTGCGCCGTCGTGTCGTCGCCCACGGCGACGAGCGTCTCGTAGCCGATGTTGGCCGTGCCGTCGATCTCGAGGAACTGCAGCCGATAGTGGTGCGCGCCAGGCGCGGTTCGGACGACCGGCGTCGTCTTCAGCGTGCCTCCCAGTCCCACCAGGCGCGGCAGCAGCGATCGGCTGGTGTTCGCACCCGGCTTCCCCGAGGGCACCAGACGGACCCCGGCGCCCGGCAACTGCGAGTCCGAGGCATCGGACCGGATCGTGATCCACTGCGTGGACGACGGCTTGGCGCGCAGAACGACGTTCCCCGCGAACGTTTCGCCCGCCCGCAACAGGATAATGTCGCCTGGGGAGGCTGCGTCGATCGCGGCCTGGAGGCTGGTGAACTCGCAGCCACTGGCGCACACCCGGAGAGTGGCAGCGCTGCCGACAGCAGGCAGTGCGAATACGAACGCGCATACGAACGTCCAACAAACTCGATTGATCAAATGAAGCCCTCGTCCGAAATAGAGTGAGATGGTCTGCGGGAGCGCAAGAGCTGATCCATCGCCGGACCGGCGCTTTCAGGCGGGTTTTTCGTGATGTCGCGGTCGCACGCGGGACCGCGTCTCGGATCGCGACTCAGCCGTTCGTAACCTTTGCGCGATCTACTTCGTCAGCTCGAGCACCCGGATGGCCGCGAAGTGCTTCAGGGCGGGCATGGTCCGCAACAGCGCGCCGTCGCTCGCGTACAGGCGGCGCCAGTAGTTCCTCACGCCGGGCAGCACCTGGCCAAGCTGCACGTGCGGCAGCAGGAACGGCCGGTACCGGCGCGACGAAAACGGCCGGCTGAAGGTCGCCAACTCGGTATCCGTGAGCGGGCGCTCGAAGGGGGAGATATCTGGCGCCCGATACGGAATAAGGGCCCGGAGCATGCGGATGATCCGGGAATTGCGCACGGGTTCCTGGAAGATCGCCCGGCCGCCCGGCTTCAGGACGCGGTGCACCTCCCGTGACACCAGTTCGAGATCGAGGTGGTGCAGGATCGCGATGCCGAACACGATGTCGAACGAACCGTCGGGGAATGGCAGGTCGTGCGCCGACCCGACGACGAACGACGCTCCGCCCACGCGTCCGCTGACGTCCAGCCGGCGGCGCGCCAGCTCGATGAGATCGGCCGAGATGTCTACGCCGACGACCTGCGCACCGCGATGGGCGAGCAGCGCCGTATTGGCGCCCGACCCGCAGCCGAAATCGACGATCTTCAGGCCGGAGACGTCGCCCAGCAGATGATAGGCGTACTCGAGTGGGTAGACGGTGTCGGCAGGTGGGGCGGCGTAGCGATCGAAGGTCGACGGGGTGACCCGGAGCGCCGCATCCGCCGTCAGGGTCGCTTCGACCGAACTTCTCTCGATCTCGGCGCGTTCCCAGGTCTCCATCCGCGGATGCGTCGTCGCCATGGGCTGACCTGAAAGCAAAGCGCAGGCCCACCTCGGCCGGAGTACTGACCAAATCGTCAGCCGGCAACGATTCCGTAAAGCCCGGGCGTCGTGCCGTACGACCAAACTGGCATTTCCAGCCCATTTTCGTGCGAAAGCCCGCCGCGACACACCGGTACACCCGTTGCCCATGGAGTGTCCAGAATGAACTTCCCAGGGCGCCTCGGGTTTTCTTCCCTGGCTTTGCTGTGCGCGCTGTCGCTCGCACGCGTCCAGCCAGCGCACGCCGCCACCATCACCGTCTGGACGGGCGACAGCCTCCAGGCGGCCATCAATGCCGCGCAGCCCGGCGACACCATCGAGCTTCAGCCGGGCGCGACCTTCACCGGAAACTTCGTGCTCCCGGTGAAGCCGGGTTCAGCCTTCATCACGATCCGCACGGCCGATCAGACGGGGCTGCCCGCGGCTGGCGCACGCGTCCTTCCCATCCACGCGCCGCTGCTGGCAACGATCCGGTCGGGGAATGCGGCCGCCGCGCTGAGAACGGCCCCTGGTGCCCACCACTGGCGGCTGATGCTGCTGGAGTTCTCGTCGAACCACGAGGGCTACGGAGACATCATCCAGATCGGTGATGGTTCGTCAGCACAGAACCAGCCGGCGCACGTGCCGCACTCGATCGAACTCGATCGCCTCTACATCCATGGCGATCCGCTGATGGGCCAGAAGCGCGGGATCGCGCTGAACGGTGCCGGCGTCACGATCCGCAACTGCTACATCTCCGACATCAAGGCGGTCGGCATCGACACGCAAGCCATCGGCGGCTGGAATGGTCCCGGACCGTTCACCATCGAGAACAACTATCTCGAGGCGTCTGGCGAGAACATCCTGCTTGGTGGGGCTGACCCGTCGATTCCGGGGCTGGTCAGCGAGCAGGTCATCGTGCGCGCCAACCACGTCACCAGGCCGATGGCGTGGCGCGATCCGATCGTACCGGCGCCGACCGGCGTCTCGGGGTCTGCCGGCAGCGGCGGCTCGCTCGCGGCCGGCACGCACACCTACCGCGTCGTGGCGAGGCGGAAAATCGGTGGAGGGGTAGTTGCGCGATCGACGGCGTCGGCGGAGGTGAGCGTCTCACTGCCGGCCGGTGGCTCGGCAACGCTGGCCTGGAAGGCCGCCAGCCACGTCACCGACTACCGTGTGTACGGCCGCACGCCGTCGGGGGTCACCCGGTACTGGACGGTCGCCGGCACGAGCTTCACCGACACCGGGTCCGCCGGGACCGCCGGCGCGGCGCCGACCAGCATCGGCGATCGCTGGCTGGTGAAGAACCTGTTCGAGTTGAAGAACGCACGCGGCGTCGTCGTCGAGCAGAACCTGTTCGAGAACAACTGGGCGCATGGCCAGGCTGGCTACGCCATCCTCTTCACACCGCGCAACCAGGACGGGGCCTGCACGTGGTGTGTTGTCGAAGATGTCACCTTCACGGCGAACGTCGTGCGCAACGTGGCTGCCGGGCTCAATATTCTCGGGTACGACGACCTTGCGCCCAGTCGTCAGACGGCGACCATCCGGATCACGCACAACCTCTTTTACCAGGTGGACCGGGGGCTCGGCGGCACCGGCTGGTTTGCCTTGATCACCGGCGGGCCGCGCGCCATCACGATGGATCACAACACGGTGGACGCCAACGGCTCCGCGGTGGTGTACGTCGCGGGAGGATCGGCAACCGCGCCTCAGCAGGTGCTCGGCTTCCAGTTCACGAACAACGCGACGCGTCACAATGAGTACGGAATCAACGGGACGGACGTCGGCTTCGGCAACGCGATCCTCGGGCACTTCTTCCCCGACGCCGTGTTCGCGCGGAACTGGCTCCAGGGAGGTTCGGCCTCGCGTTACCCAGCCGACAACTTCTTCGGCGGCGCCTACGCGGCGGCGTTCGTCGATACCGCCGTGGCCAATTACCGTCCGGCCATCGGCGGCGTACTCTGGGACCAGGCCACCGATGGAGGCCACATCGGCGCCGACCTCGGTGCGCTGGCGACGGCATTCAATTCAGTAGTCGGCGGCGCGGCCACCACACCGCGCGCGCCGGCCAACCTTCGGGTGCTCGTGAAGAAATAGCGCGTTCAGGGGAGCGGGCCGCCAGGGCGGATCCCCAGCGCCAGAGCCAGCGCCCGCAGGTCCGCTCCCAGATCACGGCCACCGGTCCCGGCGCTCCGGAACCGGCTGCCGGTCGCCAGCCTGAAGTCACCGCGGGCCGCATCGACGAACTGCCGGTCGAACTCGCGTTCGTCGACGAAGTGGTTGCCCCCCGGGTAGAGGCGCGCCTGCCCTCCGCCGATGCCGTTGCCGGTGAACTCGGCTCCCGGGAAGAACGCCTGCAGCGAGTCCCCGCCGGGCGCCCGGTCGGCGCCGTGGACGCCGTACCGGTTGTGCAGGATCAGGTTGTCGCGAAACCGGAACCCCGTCACCCTGGACGGCGCAGCCTTCGTGCCGCCATACGCCATCACGATGTTGCCGCTTTGGCGGACGGTGTTGTTCGCGATGGTGACATCGCTCGGTGCCTCGCCGAGAAGGAGAAAGGCGCCCGTCCCGCCCCACTTCCCCGCATCGATGTCGTAGAACAGGTTGCCAGTCACCTCGATCCGGCGCGTCGGGCCCGAGGGATTGATCGTGTCGGCGCCGATGATCTGCATGCCTCCCCCGGCGTGGCGGACGATGTTGCGGCGGAACGTCACGTCTTCGACGGTGGACCACGGCGCACCGCCATCCTGATTGCGGGGCGTGATGACGATGGCGTAGCCCACCTGCGCCTGCTGCCAGGCGTACTCCATCAGGTTGCCTTCCACCAGCACGCGTCGCGCGCTCTTCAGCTCGAACAGGTTCTTCACCTGCCACTTCTCCTCGCGCCAGGCCAGCGGCTTGGCAAGGTGGTTTCGGCGAAAGATCACGTCAGAGGGCACGAGGCCCTCGATGGAGGGATCGGCTCCGCCCAGCAGGAAGTTCTCCCCGGCGGCCTCGAGGTAGTTGTTCTCGATCGTGTACGGCCCCGGGCCATTCCAGCCGGCGATGGCCTGCGAGTCCTGGCCGCGGACCTTGATGTCGGCGACGTGCGACCCGGTAATGGTGGTTGCGCCGCTGTTGAGGGCGATCCCGCGCTTCTGGCCGACGGACGTGTCGCCGTGAATGTAACAGCGGTCGATCACGAGGTGTCGCGGCACCTGGTCCAGGGTACGCTGCGCCGTGCCGCCGTCACCCAGAGCGATGATGTCGCCGACCCCATCCTGCGTCGGGAGGAACTCGAGCAGTTCCAGCCGCCAGTGCGTCGCGCCTGGCGCGGTCCTCATGGCGGGTTGACGGTTGGGAGATCGAATCTTCGCCAGGCCAGGTGCGTGCGAGGGACGCACACGTACGCCTGGCCGCGGCTGCCCAGGGGTTTCGGACGTCCTGATGGTGATGGGAGTCGAGCCACCTTTCGCCGGCAGCACGAAGTTGCCGGCGTAGACCGCGCCGGGGCGCAACAGGATCGTATCGCCCGGCCGCGCCTGGTCGAGCGCCCGCTGCAGATCGGCCCCGTGCTCTACCGGGATCACCTGGGCGATCGCGGACGCATACAGCAGAAGGAGTGCGGCGATCGCCGGGGCCAGCACGGTGCGCCATCCGACCAGGCTCATGCAGGCCGTTCGCTCAGGCCACCCGCCGGACGGCGGCGGCGAGGCCGATCAGTGCGGACCCCACGAGTACCATCATGGCCTGGTCGCGAATGCCGGAGTCATCCGGTTGTGACTGGACGACCACCGCAACCTCGGCCTCCTCCCTGTCAACCGTCGCGCTTGCCGGCGAAGCCGCCACACTGAGCACTCCCACGAACATCACCGACATGCAGCATTTTCGCATCACGACCTCGAACCCATGCGGGCACCCTGCCCGACAGGACTCTGCCTGTTTCAAGCGCGGTGCCACGCGCGTCCCCTCCTCCAACGTGGATCGCATGCTGATTTCGGCAAATTGTGGCAACGTCGCGCCCTACAAAGGAGGAAGACGACGGCAGCGAATGCGCTTTCCCTCCCAGGCTGAGGTACAGGTCTTGAATGCGATGGACGACCGTGTCCAATGTGTGTAACCCTTCTTACACAGCCGAAGCGATCCTGGTCGCTGCGGTTGAGCACGATCCGATGCAGGCTGAAACTAGATGAAGAAACCTTACGTCGCCATTGTCGATGACGACTCGTCGTTTGCGGCTTACCTTCGCACGTTCCTCTCACTGCGCGGCTACGAGGCCCGCTGTTACACCCGCGGCGACGAGCTGCTCGCGTCGATCAAGCAGAACGAGCCGCCCGACGTCATCCTGCTCGACGTCATGATGCCCGGCCTGGACGGGCTCGCGACGCTTCGAGCGTTGAAGACCTCGAGGCCCGAAGCCCAGGTGATCATGCTGTCGGGCCGCACCCAGGCTTCGACGATTGTCGAGGCTGTGCGCCTCGGAGCGGCTGACTACGTCGTCAAGCCAGACGATCCGGAGGGGCTGGGCGAGATTGCCCTGGATGTCGCAATCAAGAACGCCATCGAGAAGAATCGACTCGTCTCGGAGCTGAGCGAGCTGCGGCAGCAACTGAGCGATGACGAAGATCGTTCCGTCTGGGGCAACAGCGAGAAGATGCGGAACATCGCCACCGTGGTCGAGCAGGTCGCCGACAGCGACGTGACCGTGCTGATCCGTGGCGAGAGCGGCGTCGGCAAGGAGCTGGTCTCACGGGCAATCCACCAGCGGTCCACGCGCAAGAACCGTCCCTTCGTGAAGGTGAACTGCGCGGCGCTGCCGGCCGAGCTCCTCGAGAGCGAGCTGTTCGGTCACGAGCGGGGGGCGTTCACCGGCGCCGCCACGACGCGGATCGGCAAGTTCGAGCAGGCTGATACCGGCACGCTGTTCATGGACGAGATCGGCGAGATGAAGCCGGCGCTCCAGGCCAAGTTGCTGCACGTGCTCCAGGACGCTGAGTTCACCAAGCTGGGGAGCAACAAGCGGATCCAGGTCGACGTGCGCATCGTCGCCGCGACCAACCGGGATCTGGAGAGGATGTTGACCAGCGGCGAGTTTCGCGAGGACCTCTATTACCGCCTGAAAGTCATCGAGCTGACGGTGCCGGCGCTGCGGGAGCGCGGCGACGAGGTGCCGACGCTGACCGACTTCTTCGTGGCCCGGTACTCGCGCAAGTACAACCGGCCGCTGAAGCCGATCTCCGACGAGCTGCGGCAGCTGTTTCTCCAGTACGAATGGCCGGGCAACATCCGGGAACTGGAAAACATGATCAAGCGCGTGGTGATCCTGCAGGACGAGCACCTCGTCGTGCGCGAGATCGAGCGCAACATGCAGCGCGCGGCGGCGGCGCCCGCCGCAGCGACGGCGGCGGCGGCCGCCGCCGCCCTGCAGACCGTATCGGCCTACGCGGCGGCCGGCTTCGTCCCCGCCATGCCGCCAGGCTCGCAGATGGCCCCACCGCCCCTGCCTCCGGCGCTCGCGGAGCCGGAGACGCACGCCGCCGCCGCACCCGAGCCGGCGGGCGACGAACCGGGCGAATCGCTGGCGGCTGTCGCGAAGGCGGCAGCCATGAAGGCCGAGCGGGCCGCCATTGAACAGACGCTCCGCCAGGTGCACTGGAACCGCCGCAAGGCGGCGCAGATCCTCGGCGTGAGCTACAAGACGCTGCTGAACAAGATCAAGGAGTGCGGCATCAGCCGGACCTAGAAGATCCTCGCCGCCCGCCCACGATGAGCACGTCGCTACCATCTGCTCATCGTGGGGCCCCGATTCCACCTTAGCCGTTTCCCTCACCGTCCTTCCGTTTTCCTCAACACGCGAAACATTTTCCGTCGTGGCATTCGCCTTGCTCAACTGCAGCGAGGTGAACGAGGACGATCGAATTCTGCGTCGCGGCGCGAGGGGCACACGATGAGCGAACACCCGGCGGGGACGTCCGAGACGGCGACGCCGGTGCCCCGGCCGGCCCCCAGGCGCCCGCGCGTGGTCGGCGAACTGCTGGGCACGAGCGACCAGATGCGCGAGGTGCGCGCGCTCATTGATCGGGTCGCCGACACGGACGTCACCGTGCTGGTCCGCGGCGAGAGCGGCACGGGGAAGGAACTGGTCGCCCGGGCCATCCACGCCGCGTCGCCGCGGCGCACCCGGACGTTCGTCAAGGTGAACTGTGCGGCGCTGCCGGCGGAACTGCTCGAGTCGGAACTCTTCGGCTTCGAGCGTGGCGCGTTCACCGGCGCCATCCAGCACAAGCCCGGCAAGTTCGAGTTCGCCCATGAAGGGACGATGTTTCTCGACGAGATCAGCGAAATGGGTCCTCCCCTGCAGTCGAAGGTGCTGCAGGTGCTGCAGGATGGGGAGTTCGCGCGGCTCGGCGCCCGGGAAGACGTCAAAGTCGACGTGCGGATCGTCACGGCCACCAACCGCGATCTCGAGTCGGCCGTCGCCGAGGGTCAATTCCGCGAAGACCTGTACTTCCGGCTCAATGTGGTGTGCATCACGCTGCCCCCCCTGCGCCAGCGGAAAGACGAGATCCCGGCCCTCACCGACACGTTCATCGAGCAGTACTGCGAGCACTACAACAAGCCCAGGCTCGCGCTCGCGCAGGATACGCGGCGGCTGTTTGAGGAACACGACTGGCCCGGCAACGTCCGCGAGCTCGAGAACATGATCAAGCGCGCCGTCGTCCTCGGGTCCGACGAATCCCTGCGGAGGGATCTCGCCGACGCGATCGCCGGGCGCTCGGCGCGCATGGGGCCGATTCCCCTCCTCCAGCCGGGCGCTCCGGCTGCCCCGGCACAGGCCGGCGCGCCTGCGCCGGTCCCCACGCCGGTCGCCGTTCAGCACGAGGCGCCGAAAGCGCTCACAGGGTCGCTCAAGGAGATCGCGCGTCAGGCCGCCCGTGAGGCCGAGCGCGAGTTGATCTATCGGACCCTGCAGCACACGCGATGGAACCGTCGAGAAGCCGCCGAGATCCTCGGCATCAGTTACAAGGCTCTGCTCTACAAGATCAAGGAAGCAGAGCTGGACAGGGCGTCCTAGCGATGGCGACGGATCCATTTCTCGAAGAGGACTTTCGCGTGCTCACACCCGAAGCCTTCGAGTTCGTGCTGACCAACGAGCTCAAGCGCGCCGTGCGATCGCAGAACTTCGTGACGCTGGTCCTGATGAAACCGGCCGTGAAGGGAGAAGCGGGGAAGAGCAACGGCGAGCGCGCAAAGGCCGTGCGCGAAGTCGCCCGGCTCGTGAGCCGCGACGTGCGCGAAACCGATCTGCTCTCCCACACGGGCGGCGACCGGCTGTCGGTCGTGCTGCTCGACGCGGACCTGGAGAACTCGATCCGCGTGATCGATCGACTGATGGGCCGCCTGGACCACTACGAGTTCGCCCGGCCGCTGACCTTCGAGGTCGGTGCCGCCTGCTGTCCGACCCATGGAGTCGATGCGGCGTCGCTCCGCCGCGTCGCTGAATCGCGTCCCATCCGGACGCACGACGACCGCTCGAACGCTCAATAGAAGGTGATGCCATGAAGAAGCCGTTCCGCCTGATCACGCCCGTTGCCCTCGCCGCGCTCCTCGCCGCGACCGTCTCGGCACAGGATCCCAAGCCTGCACCCGTGACCCCGCCCGCCAATGGCGGCTCGACTGTCCCGTCCAGGGCGGTGAGCTCCGATTACCGGCTGGTGCCGGGGGACAAGCTGCGGATCGAGATCTACAAGGATGCGCAGCTCTCGCAGTCCCTGCAGGTGCGCCCCGACGGCAAGGTGACCCTTCCGCTCGTCGGCGACGTGCCGGCCGCCGGGCGGA
>Ga0299914_10004417_pt1 | contig 10133 bp, 7 predicted proteins | sample RVTome_10_FD_201361 | JGI IMG/M metagenome (GOLD analysis project Ga0299914, IMG submission 201361) | Soil microbial communities from uranium-contaminated site in the Upper Colorado River Basin, Wyoming, United States - RVT153D57 (version 2) ... | reverse complement strand
GGCCCGCGCCGATCTGGGTGACAACAAACGTGATCAACCCAGCAAGAATGCCGAGGCCCGCGACGAGCACCAGCCCGGCAGCCAACACCCTCGGGACACCGCCCCGCACCAGGAAATGCACAGCGGGCGCCATCAACGCAGCAAGCAGCAACGCGACCGCCAGCGCGATCGCCGGCAACGACAGGTAGCTCAACACCCACACCAGCACAGCCAGCGCTGCGGCAATTACAAGCAAGCACCACGCGACATCGGCAGCCACCCGCAAGCCAGCCGGCACCAGCGCGATCAATTCCTCACGACCTGGCGGACCACCCGACAACCGCCGTTCGCCCGCACGAGTCCGCCGGGGAGCAGGGTCGGTGGTGTCACTCACACATCAAACCTACGAGACTCCGGTTCAAATCACCGAGCGACCTGGCACGGATACGAAATCGAGACCCAACCACGCCCCGAGAACGTCAGCGCCAGCGATCGCGACGACCTCGCTAGAGCATTCGGCCGGGCAGCGGGTGCAGCGGCTGGCCACAGACAGCGGCAGCATCACATGTATCCGTGGCATGCTCAACGGTGGCCCGAGCGCACAATGTAAGCGTCACTATCCAGGGTGTGATATGCGGCAACGGGTTCGGCTGCCTGCCCGGAGAGGACGACAGGATGATCATCGGGGCGCACGCGATCGTGTACAGCAATGCTGCCAATGCCGACAGAGCATTCCTTCGTGACGTCCTCGGGTTCAGCGGCATCGACGCCGGCGATGGCTGGCTGATCTTCCGATTGCCACCATCAGAGGTCGCGATCCATCCCACCGATGAACACCCAAAGCATGAGCTCTACCTGATGTGCGACAACATCTCACAGCAGTTGGCCGAGCTGGCCGACCAAGGCATCGAGACCAGCCAGCCGATCAGCGATCAAGGCTGGGGCTGCTCGCCGCCATCACCTTACCCAGCGGGGCCGAGCTTGGCCTCCACGAGCCAACATCGGCGACCTTCGCCGAGCAGGTATAGGGCGAAGAAGGATTCCATGGCGGCGTTGTCTCCGGCTTATCCGGCTAATGATCTCGCTTTCCCGCTGTTGGCCAGTTAACGCTTTCAGCGTTTCCGGGCGGTGAGGTGTCGGAGTTGTTCTTCGTGGCGGCGTACTCGGGTGGCGAGGGCATCGAGCGCGGCGCGGAGGGTGGCGATCTCGTCGGTGAGACCGACGAAGGTGCCGCCGGTGCTGGCGCGGTGACGGTGCTCCTCGATGACCGCCCGGAGCGCGGGATTGCGGTAGAGGGTGGTGCGGCCCAGCCCGGCGCGGGCGGCGACGGCGGTGAAGGTGACGGGCCGGCCGTCGTGGTGGAGTTCGACGCAGGCGCGTTCGACGCGGTTGAGGGTGCTGGCGTTGGTCATCCGGCTTGGGCCTCGCTAATCATGGTGTCGAGTCGGGCGATGAGACGCTGGTGGCGTTCGGCCTCGGAGATCCAGCCTCGCTGCTCGGCGTCGCGGGCCAGTGCCTCGGCGTCGACGCGCTGGGCGGCGAGAATGGGCAGCGAGCTCGGCTCAGTGTGGAAGCTGGGGCAGTGTTCGCAGATGTTGGCGTAGGTGCAGGCGCCCTGGGCGGGTGCGCGCAGGCAGAACCCGCCTGCCAGTCGGGACTTGAGCAGCGGCGTGTCCTTCCAGTCGGCTCCGCCGGTAATGTTGGCCAAGGGCAGCCTGATCGTGCCGGTGGTGGGGGTGCGGGCCTGCTGTTTGGCCAGGTCGAGTGCCCGTTCGTACTCGGCGCGGACGGTCGTGTCGAACAGCCGTCCGTAGCGCAGGCTCATCTCGGCCGACATGTGGCCGAGCAGCGCCATCAACGCCTGCAACGAGACGCCGGCGTTCACCAAAGCGGTGGCGTAGGTATGGCGCAGCTGGTGCGGGGTGATGTGGTCGAGCCCGGCGGTCTGGGCGGCGCGGTCGAGTTCGTCGCGGACCGCGCGTTGCGAGAGCCGTCTGCCGTGGTGGGTGAACAGGAACTGGGCGGGGCGCCGGTAGCGGGGATGCGGCATCGGCCGTCCGTGGGAGCGGATGGCGATGATGCGGTCGATCAACTGGAGGATGTCGTCGTCGATGGGGACCATCCGCTCGGTCTCCAGCTTGCCGAGCGGGATCTTTAGCCAGCTGCCGTGGCCGGGAACCTCGTGCACGCAGTCCAGTTCGAGGTCGAGCAGTTCCCCGATCCGCAGCCCGCAGGCCCGTTGCAGCCGCAGCGCGGCCGCGGCCAGCTCGTTGCCCGGCCGGTCGGCCAGCACTGCGGCCAGCCGCCGGTCGACATCGACCGGCAGGTAGCGGGGCAGCGTTTGCGGAAGTTTCGGGTTGTCGTCGCGGAACAGCAGCTTGCTCGGTGGCGCCTCGGGCCAGCCCCACTCGGTGATGTCGGTCAGGAATCCCATCAGCGCGAGCACCCGCCGGGACCGGTCCGCGACCGTGATGACCTCGTCGTTCTTGGAGTTGACCGAGTCGACCAGCGAGGTCAGGTAGGGCTCGATGTGCGCGCGGCGATCCAGAGCGGCCACCGACGCGAGGTCGGGGTCGATGTCGGCCAGGAACACCCCGAAGTGTTTGAGCCGGGTCGCGATCGCCGACACCGTTTTGCGCTGGCAGGTCGCCCGCTTGCGTTCCAGATAGGCGATCATCGTCTCTCGGATCGGTGGCCGCACCTCGGCCAGTCGCTCGGCGAATGGGACCGGCCCGCCCGAGCGGGGCAGCTCGTCGACGACGCCGAGGTGGAACAGCACCCGCTGAGCATTGCTCACCGCCGCCAGGTAATGCTTGTGGCCCTTGCCAGTGCGCTCTTCGCGGTCTCGGCAGGCCGCAGTGAACTCGGCAAGATCGGCCAAAGTGAGCCGTTCCAGCGGGCGTCCGGTCTGGATGAGCAACCGGACCGGCACCTGAGAGCCTGTGGCGAACCGGACCCGCTCGGTGAACCCCAGGTCGGCGGCCGCGGTCATGAATCGGTCGAGATCCGGCCCCAGCGGCGAGTCCTTGATCTCCCGCCAGATGCTGGAGAGCTTGCGGTCGAGCAGGTAGTCATAGCCCGGTTGCAGCGCCCGGTGCAACATCAGGAACGTGATGATCGGCCGCGTCGACGATCCGGCCGACAACCGGACATCCAGCGGCTCGGCCGCCCACTGCCGCGGGTCCGGCCAGCGCCGAAAGAACACCCGGGCCGCCCACGAATAGGCCGGGTTCCCCCGGCCGCTGCGGTGCAGGTAGTCAAGGTAGGCGCCGTGCAGATCACGGCTGGGGCTGGGAGCGGATGCGGTCGCGAGCGGCATCGAACTCCTCCTTCAGGTGAGCAGGAGCGAGATGGATATAGCGGGCGCTGGTATCGACATGAGCGTGGCCGAGCAAGGCCTGCATCACCGCGAGATCGACCCCGGCCTCGGCCAAGGCTGTCCCGAAGGTGTGGCGCAGTGCGTGCGGATGCCCGCCCACGATCCCGGTGAGGCCGCGGTGGTAGCGGAAGATCGTGCGCAGCCCGGCCGCGGTCAACGGCTGGCCGCGGTTCGGTCCCTTGGCCACCAGGAACAGCCGGCTGCTGTCGTATTCGGGCCTCTCAGCCAACAGGTAGACCTGGATCACCGAGGCGACGTCGGCGTCCAGCGGCACCCGGCGCTCTCGCTGGCCCTTCCCGACGACCTTGAGCCATCGGCCGCCGATGTCGACGTCGGCGACGTCCATGGCCAGCACCTCGGCTGAGCGCAGCCCGCAATACAGCATGAGCCCCGCGATGGCCCGGTCGCGCCAGGTGCGGAAGCTCGCCAACAGTTCGGCCGCCTCCGGCTGCGTCAGCGCCCGGGGCAGTCGGCGGGGCTCGCGCAGCCGCAGCGACGAACGGTTCTTCGGTCGGCGGACCGTGTGCGCCAGCATCCCGCTGCGCTCGCCCGACACCCGCCAGCGCGCCTCCCGGCCCTTCGGGACCGGGTTTTTCATATCCGGATCGCGCATCGCGGCGAACGTGAACAGGCCCGAGATCGCGGCCAGCCGACGATTGATCGTGGTGGCGGCGTACTGATCCATCCGGCGGCCCGACAGGCGAACCACGTTCGGTCCCGGCCTACCCGGAACCTTGGCATCCCGGCAGGCCCGCAGGAACCGCAGCAGGACTTCCGTCGTGACCTCTGGCAGCGGCTGCTCCTCGGCCGCCAGCCAGCGGCAGAACGCCAGCAGGTCGTAGCCGTAGGCGCGGATCGTCTTCGGCGAATAGTTCCGGTCGGCCAGATACGCCAAGTACTCGTCCACCAGCCCGAACCGCGACGCGGCCGGCCCGGCCAACGCCCAGCCGCCGTCGCGTTCCTCGAGCCGAAGACCGGCTTCACTGATCATGGGGAACAGGCGTACCAGCCATGAACCTCATCCACGTGGCAAGTACCACGACAGCGGCGTGTCGCTGACCAGCGAAAACGCTACGATTAGCCGGTTAAGAGGGATGCGCCGACTCGGCACATCGAGCCGATCAAGCCGCGGCGGCTGCGGTGATCTCCGTCGAACAGAACAAGATCAGTCTCCGACAGAACGCGTCGATGCAGCAGTTGACCACGTTGGCCACCGTGTTTCTGCCGTTGTCCTTTGTGGTCGGTTTCTTCGGCCAGAACTTCCAGTGGATGGTTGACAATCTCCGAAGCGAGACGGCGTTCCTGGCTCTCGGCGTCGGTGGTCTTGCGTTGAGTCTGGCGCTGTTGCTCGGCTGGATGCGCTACAACTCACGGCACTCGCGGGAGCAGGGTACCCCGGCGTGGTCCCGGCGAACGCGGGCCATTCGGCCGTGCCGCGAGTACGCGACCATGCTGCTTGAGACACAGCGCTGCGAATCTGGTACCCAGGTGGCTGAAGGCGCCGAAGCTCTGCTCATCCTCTCGTCGAGTTGCCGCGGTTCGCACCGCCCGCGTGCGCCACGCCAACGTGCCTGATGGTCGCTACGCTTCGAGGGGCGGCAGTCGGCAGTGGAAGGAGTGGATCGGTGAGCACGGACGAGGCGCTGGTGGTTCCGTCGTCGATGCCGAGTCCGGTGCCGCCGAGGCATCCGAGGTCGGCGCTGGCCAAGTGGCTGCTGGTGCGCCGGGTCTCGACGACGGGTCCGGAGGCCGAGGAGACGCATGAGCCGCAGTCCTGGTGGAAGATCATGTGTCTGACCGGCGTGGACTACTTCTCCTCGCTGGCCTATATCCCGGGTATCGCGGCGCTGGCGGCTGGGGCGATCTCACCGTTGGCCACGTTGCTGATCGTGGCCCTGACGTTGTTCGGGATGTTGCCCGCGTATCGGCGGGTGGCCAAGGAAAGTCCGCAGGGTCACGGGTCGGTGGCGATGCTGGAGAATCTGCTGCCGTTCTGGCGGGGCAAGTTGCTTGTGCTGGCGTTGCTGGGTTTCGTGGCAACCGCGTGGATCGTCACGATCACGCTGTCCGCATCGGACGCCACCGTGCACATGGTGGAGAACCCCGCGTTTCCGGACTTCCTGCACGGGCACGAGGTGCTGGTCACCATCGTCCTGCTGCTGATCCTGGGTGGCATCTTCCTGCTCGGGTTCAGCGAAGCGGTGGTCGTGGCGATCCCGTTGGTGGCGTTGTTCCTGCTCGTGAACGCCACCGTGGTGGCGGTGAGCGTGGTCGAGATGGTCAACACGCCGGGCGCGTTGTCGGCCTGGACGGACGCGCTGGTCGCGGGCGGTGTCGACTTCGGCGGGCTGGTGTGGCCGGCCATCGTGGCGTTTCCGCTGCTGGCACTGGGATTGTCGGGGTTCGAAACCGGGGTCAGCATGATGCCGCTGGTCGCTTCGAACGGCGGGACGGCCAAGGAGAAGCTCGCCGGCCGGATCCGTAACTCCCGCAAGCTGCTGACCACGGCGGCGCTGATCATGTCGGGGTACTTGATCGCGACCAGCTTCGTCACGACGGTGTTGATTCCGCCCGCCGAGTTCGCTCCCGGCGGCAAGGCGAACGGCCGCGCGATGGCCTATCTGGCCCACGCGCAGTTGGGCGACGCCTTCGGCACGCTGTACGACGTCAGCACCGTGCTGATTCTGTGGTTCGCCGGGGCCTCGGCGATGGCGGGTTTGATTAACATTGTGCCGCGTTACCTGCCGTCGTACGGGATGGCGCCGGAGTGGAGCCGGTCGGTGCGGCCGGTCGTGCTGGTCTATACCACGATCAGCGTCTTGATCACCGTCGCGTTCGGCGCCGACCCGAACGCCCAGGCCGGTGCGTACGCGACGGGCGTGCTCGCGATGATGATCTCGGCTGCCTGCGCGGTGGCCGTCTCCGCCGGACGGCACGGTGATCGGCGGGCCGTTGTCGGCTTCTCGATCGTCGCGCTCGTGCTGGTCTATGCGATCGTCGCGAACATTCTCGAGCACCCGAACGGCATCGGCATCGCGGCGGCGTTCATCGCCGGGATCGTTGCCATCTCACTCATCTCGCGGATCGCCCGTGTCACCGAGCTGCGCGCCGACAAGATCGAGTTCGATGAGCAGGCGCGGCGGTTCATCACCGACACGGTCGCTTTCGACAAGCGGGTCACCATCATCGCGAACAAGCGCCAGGCCGGCGACAAGGCCGAGTATGTCGGGAAGGAGACCGAACAGCGGAGCATGAACCCGGTGCCGGGCACCGCCGACATTCTGTTCCTCGAGATCGAGGTCAACGATCCGTCCGATTTCAGCGGCGTGCTCCAGGTGCGCGGTCTCGAGGTCGACGGACATCGGGTGCTGCGTACGACCAGCCCCGCCGTGCCGAACGCGATCGCCGCGATCCTTCTCGTGCTGCGCGACGCGACCGACGTCCGGCCGCACTGCCACTTCGAATGGACCGAAGGCAGCCCGCTGTTCCACATCGTCCGGTACATCCTCTTCGGACAGGGCGACACGGCACCCGTGGTCCGCGAGACGCTGCGCCGGGTCGAACCCGACCCACAACGTCGTCCCGGCATCCACGTCGGCGGCTGACGGCGTCACCACCGGTTCGGATGTTCATCCGGACAACGGCTGCACGCATATTCTGGCTGATCGAACAACCCTGCCCGTGCCAGCGCTCCGTACGGTTTCCCTCCAATTGTGCACCAACTCTCACCGGCACAACTCCGGCGAGGAAGCACGAAGGGAGGCTTTATGGCGGTGAAGCAGGACAACGCGGGCAGGCCCGCGGTGCTTCGTCGTATGCCGATCGAGGACATAGCGGACGGCAGCGGCGAAGGTCTCCAACGGACGCTGGGGTTGTGGCAGCTGACCGCGATCGGGATCGGCGGCATCATCGGCGCGGGGATCTTCGCGCTGGCCGGCGAGGTCGCCAACGGCACCGCCGGTCCGGCGGTGCTGATCTCGTTCCTGATCGCGGGCGTGGCCAGCGCGGCGGCGGCGTTCGCCTACGCCGAGTTCGCCGGGATGATCCCGAAGGCGGGTTCGGCCTACACGTACGGCTATGCGGTGCTGGGTGAGCTGGCGGCGTGGTTCATCGGCTGGGACCTGCTGCTGGAGTACACGGCGATCGTCGCTGTGGTGGCCATCGGGATATCCGGGTACGTCGGATTCCTGGTCGACCAGATCGGCCTTGACCTGCCTGTGTGGATGCTGGGCGCGCCGGGAACCGGAGCGGGACACAAGGTCGACCTCTTCGCCGCTCTGCTGTGCCTGCTCATCGCGTTCCTGCTCAACCGGGGCATCAAGAGCGCGGCCCGGTTCGAGAGCGCGGTGGTCGGTCTCAAGGTCCTCATCGTGCTGATCGTGGTCGTCGTGGGATTCTTCTACGTCGATACCGGCAACTACCAGCCGTTCTTCCCGTTCGGCGCGGGCGGCGCGGTCACCGGAGCGGCCACCGTGTTCTTCGCGGTCTTCGGCTACGACGCCATGAGCACCGCGGCCGAGGAGTCCAAGGACGCCCAAAAACACATGCCCAAGGCCATTGTGTACTCACTGGCCATCTCGATGGTGCTCTATGTGCTCGCATGTCTCGTGCTGACCGGCATGCAGAACTACACCGAGATCAACCCCGAGAGTGGTTTCGCGACCGCGTTCGCCTCGGTCGGTCTGCCGGGGCTGGCCAGCCTGATCGCGGGGGGCGCGATCGTCGGCATCCTGACCGTGATGTTCACGTTCATGCTCGGCGTGACCCGCGTCTGGTTCTCGATGAGCAGGGATGGGCTGCTGCCCCGATGGTTCGCCAAGACCCACCCGGTCCGCAAGGTCCCGACCCGCGTCACGTGGATCGTCGGGATCGCCTCGGCCGTCATCGCCGGCGTCATGCCCATCGAGGAGGCGGCGGAGCTGACCAACATCGGCATCCTGCTCGCCTTCATCGTCGTGTCGCTCGCGGTGATCGTGCTGCGCTACCGCCGGCCGGAGCTGTCCCGGACGTTCCGCTGCCCCGGCATGCCGGTGGTCCCGATCATCGGAATCGCGTTCTCCGTGTGGCTGATCAGCTTCCTCAGCCCTACCACGTGGATCCGGTTCGGACTGTGGTTCCTCATCGGACTGATCATCTACTTCGCGTACAGCCGCCGTCACTCCCTGCTCAACAGGGAGACGTCGCCCGTGCGGAGTGAGTGAGCATCCCGTGGGCCGCGTCGGGCATCATCGCGGCGCGGCCCACGCTCCGCGCCGCGAACCTTGCGATTTTCAACTCGCCACGGTGGACCTACCATGGACATCAGCCGTCGGAGAGGGTGAACGCCATGGCAGAGATCGCCTTGATTCCGGTGATCGCGGCCGTCATCCTGCTCGCGCTGGGACAGTGGTGGACCGGGCCGCACCCGAAGGGCGGCCCGATCGACGCCGACAAGGCGTTCAGAGCAGGCGGTCAGCTGCTGATCGACATCGGAGACGCCAACGCCGAAGTCTTCGAACGCCGCCAGCGGGAATTCCACACGCCACACACCCACTAGGTCACCGCTGACCTTGACGTGGTCAGAACCCGACGATCCCCGCACCTGTAGCACCCGGGGCCATTCACGGCGACGGGAAACGTGCGCGCCAATTCGGCACGCGACAAATATCAGACATCTGTGGCGGCGCCGGGCCGAATTTCGCAGTACATGATTACGTTTCACTATCGTTCCACGATTGAGTGAGAAGCCCCACTGCCCGCGTGCTGCTTGGGCCGTTACCGTCTCCCGCCCAGTAATGCCAGATAGCGCCGCCACAAGCGGCGCCCGGGTGCCATGCCGGCGCCGGGGCATCAAGGGAGGACATGTCAATGGCAGCTCCACCAGGAGAAGCGCCGCGGAGCGTGCAGGTCGGTCTCGACACCGGTCTCAAAAAGGACGTCAACAGAATCAGCCTGTTGTTCACCGGTGTCGGTGCGATCATCGGGTCGGGCTGGTTGTTCGGCGCGCTCTACGCGTCCCAGATCGCTGGGCCGGCGTCGATCCTGTCATGGGTCATCGGCGCCATCATCGTCATGCTGATCGGGCTGGTCTACGCGGAACTGGGAGCGATGTTCCCGGTGGCCGGTGGCCTCGTCCGGTTCCCGCATTACGCGTTCGGCTCCTTCGCGGGCTACAGCGTCGGCTGGCTGACGTGGCTCGCGGCCGCGACGGTGACGCCGGTCGAGGTGCTGGCCACGACGCAGTACGCCGACCCCTACATCCCGTGGCTGATGACCGTGTCCGACGGCGTCCCGGTGCTCACCGGGGCGGGCATCGCCGTCTCGATCGCCATGATGTTCGTCTTCAGCCTGATCAACGTCATGGGCGTCAAGCTGTTCGCGCAGTTCAACAACGTGCTGGTGTGGTGGAAGCTCGCGGTGATCGCGCTCGTCGTGGTCATGTTCTTCATGCTGGAGTTCAACCCGGGCAACTTCACGATGCACGGTTTCGCGCCGAACGGCTGGGGCGCGGTGTTCACGGCGGTTCCCGCGGCCGGCATCGGCTTCGCGTACCTCGGCTTCCGCAACGCGGTCGAGTACGCGGCCGAGACGAAGAACCCCAAGCGGGACGTGCCCTTCGCGATCATCTTCTCGGTGATCCTGACGGCGATCATCTACATCGCACTGCAGATCGCGTTCATCACGGCCGTGCCGGAGAGCCTGCTGGGCAAGGGCTGGGCCTCGCTCAACTTCGCGGAGTCGGCCGGCCCGCTCGCCGGTATCTCGCTCGTGCTCGGCGCGACGTGGCTGGCGATCT
>Ga0299914_10004416_pt1 | contig 10134 bp, 10 predicted proteins | sample RVTome_10_FD_201361 | JGI IMG/M metagenome (GOLD analysis project Ga0299914, IMG submission 201361) | Soil microbial communities from uranium-contaminated site in the Upper Colorado River Basin, Wyoming, United States - RVT153D57 (version 2) ... | reverse complement strand
CCGCTGGTCGCGGTCCTGGGGGTCGGCGCGCTGCGACGGGACCGTGCCACCCGATGGTTCGCCGCCCCGTTCGTCCTCGTGGGTGCGCCCCTCGCCCTCTACCACTGGCTGGTGGAGCGCGTTCCCGCGCTCTCCGACAGCACGTCGTGCTCGGCGACGGTTCCGTGCGACGTGCCGTGGTTCGAGGAGATCGGCTATGTCACGCTGTCGTTCATGGACCTGAGCGCGTTCCTCCTCATTGCGGCGCTGCTGGCCATCGACTGGCGTGCCGATCGAGCGCACGCGGAACCCGCTCGATGAGCGCCAAGCGCGCCAGCGGCTCGGGCCGTCCGCCTCCGTTGCGCCAGGCTCGGGTCAGCTACTTCTGGATCGCCGTGAGTGCCCTGCTCGCGATCGCGGTCGTCGTCGGGCTCCTCGTCGCCGCCCTCGGGGGCGACGATTCGGCCTCGGACGCCCTCGAGGTCGCCGACGCCGTCACCGTCACCGGCGGGCCCCTTCCAGTGTTCGAGGACCCCGCCGCCGATGCGGCCGTCGGGCTGCCGGCGCCGACGGTCGCAGGCGTCGACTTCGACGAGGTGCCGGTCGCCACGCCGGCCCCGGGCGCGCCGTACGCGGTGGTCCTGCTCGCGCACTGGTGCCCGCACTGCCAGGCCGAGGTCCCGCGCATTGTTTCGCTCGCCAACAGCGGCGGGACTTCCGACGTCCCGGTCGTGGCCGTGAGCACCGCGGTGGACGAGAACCAGGGCAACTACCCGCCGTCGGAGTGGCTGGAACGTGAGAACTGGCCGTTCCCGGTCGTGGTGGACGACGCCGACGGGACGGCGGCGTCCGCCTACGGCCTGGCGGACTTCCCGATGATCGTGTTCGTGGACGGCGCCGGCAACGTCGTGGCTCGCGTCGTGGGCGAGGTCCCCGAAGAAGAGCTGGCGACCATGTTCGCGGCGCTGGCGGCGGGCGAATCGGTCCCGGTCAGCGGCGAGGCGCCATCGTCGTCGGGCTGAGCGAGCACGTGCCCGCGCAGCTCGATGTCGCGCAACAGGAAGGGCCGTCGGCGGAAGTGCAGCCCCCAGCGCCGCTGCGGGAGCACGTACGGATAGTCCTCGCGCCACTCCAGGCCGACGAGCTCGACGGTCTCGGTTCGGACGGGATCGGCGGCGCGTACCGTCGTGCACAGGCGGGTCGGGACGCTGCGCCCGTCCCAGAGCATGTGGCGGCCCATCACCACGGTGGCGATGCGGAAGGAGCCGCGCCCGCGTGAGATCCCGCTGATCTCGCCGTCCCGCACGAGGTAGCTGGTCGACTGCGGGTCGTCGAGGACGTCGACGTGCAGGATGGAGCGGTCGTCGGGGTCGTGTCGCACCAGCTTCAGCCGGCCGCCATCGGGGTCGTCGGCCGGCGCCACCAGCTCGATCACCGAGCGCAGGACCCACCGCAGGTGCGCGAGCTCGTCGTCGCGGCGGCGGGCCGTGACGTCGACGTGCTCGGGCGGCCGCACCGCGACCCGGGTATCGACCCGACCGAGCCGGGCGACGGCATCGAAGCCGGCGAACCCCACCGGCCACCGGTACCAGGCCGCATGGGCACGCGCGAGCAGCTCGTCGGCCTCGGCGTAGCTGTAGGTGGGCGGAGGCGGCGGTTCCCGGCGACGCGGGCTGCCCGGTCGGCGGATCGTCTGCACCATGAAGCCGCTCCTGGTCGGTTACTTTGGTTAGGTGAACCTAAGTAATCGGGAGCGGGCGCGTCAAGCCCGGCTTCAGTCCTCCACCACGTGGGCGGCGAACGCCTTCCGGGCGTCGTCCCACGCCGGGACGTCGAAGCGGTCGCCGGCGGCCAGCGCGCCGGCGGCCGCCCACCCCATCGCCATGGCGTGGTGGGTGTTGTCGTGGGCAAAGAGGCCTTGGCGCCCGAAGGTCAGGAGCCGGCGCTGGGCCGAGAGCCAACCGTCGAGCGCCGCGAATGCGGCCTCGAAGCCGACCCGGTAGACGGGGTACGCCCGCGGCACGCGCCGCACCACCGTCTCGACCGGCCGCACCGCGGGAAGGCCGGCGCGAGCGACGCCGTCGGCGACGAGCGCGCCCAGGGCGTCGTCGTCGGCCGACCAGGTCTCGTCGCCCGGCGTGCAGGGCACCTCGGCGCAGAGCACGGTCCGGTCGGCGGGATCGGAGCCGGCGCCGTCGCGGTAGTTCTTGGGCTCCGACACGCGGCTGGCCGCGATCTCGGGGCCCGGGAAGTAGTGGGCGTCGAACTCGGTCCATTGCGGGCGGTCGACCGCCACGTACACGAGGGCGAGACCACGGAACTCGAGCTGGTCGGCGGCGGCGCGGACGGCGGCCGGCGCCGCCGGCTGCACGAGTCGGGCCAACACCGGCAGGGGCACCGTCGACCACGCCCGGCCGGCACCGACGTCCCGACCGTCGCCCAGGCGCACGTACACCCCGTCAGCGCCGAGCTCCACACCGGTGACCTCGGCCCCGAGGCGCACGTCGGCGCCGGCGGCGGCGGCGGCGTCAGCCAGGCGCTCGACGATCTCTCCGTAGCCGCGGCGCGGGTAGTAGAAGACGCCGGCGTCGGGGCTGCGCCGGCCGAGCCGGCGTAGCAGCGCGCCGGCGGAGCGGGCGCCGACGCGGCGGCGGGCGAGCTCGCCACTGAGCTCGTCGGGCTCGACGGCCCAGATCTTGCGGACGTACGGGAAGTAGAAGCCCTCGGCCATGGCCGGCCCGAGCCCGGCCCGAACCACCTCCGCGAACGTGTCGACACGCGGCCGGCGCAGGGGCGCCGCCACCGCGTCGCGCGCCAGCGCCAGCGCGAAGCCGGGAGGGAGGTGGCGCACGAGGTCGCCGGCCCGGGGCGGGAACGCTACCCAACGGTCGCGCAATCGCATCCGGCCGTGACGGCGGCGGCGCTGCAGATCGTCGCCCAGCAACTCGCGCAGCAGCGCCATCAGCTCGGGTGCGCACGACGGGTGCAAGCGATGACTCCCGTGGTCGACGCGCACTCCCCCGACCTCGAAGCTGCCGGCGAGCCCGCCGACCACCGCGGCGCGCTCGAGGACGACGACGTCGCGGCCCGCTTGCGCGAGCCGCAGCGCCGCCAGCAAGCCGGCCGGCCCGGCCCCGAGGATGGCGACCTCGGTCAATCGCCCTGCTTCCCACCGCGACGGCGGAGGACCAACAGCAAACCCCCACCGACCACGGCGACGACGGCGAGGAACGGCAGGAGGAACCCGACCGCGGTCGCGATCACCTGGAGCACGTTCACGAACGCCACGCCGCCGTTACGGAGCCCGTCCACGAAGCCGGGGATGTCGTCGCTGACCGAGGGGTCGTCGTCCGGCGGGGTCTCGACCAGCCGCAACGACACGGTCGCCAGGTCGACCTGCTCCCGCAGGACGCGCAGTTGCGCGGTGAGCGACTCGACCTCGGCTTCGCGCTCTGACAGCGCCTGTTCAACGGCGACGAGCTCGTCGACGCTCCCGGTTTGCGCCAGAAGTGCGCGCAGGCGGTCGGCGCTGGCCTGGGCAGTGGCGAGCCGCGCCTCGACGTCGACGACCACGCCGGTGATGTCCTCGGTCTGCACGTCGCGATGCTCGAGGTCGCCGAGGTCGCTGAGCTGCTCGAGCGTCTCGTCGAAGACGTCGGGCGGCACCTTGAACGTGATCGAGATCTGGCGGGCGTCGCCGGCGAGGTCGGCGGCTTGGTCGAAGACGATCCCGCCGGCATCGCCGACCAACTGGACGGCCTCGTCGGCGGCCGCGTCGACGTCGTCGGCCACCACCTCGAGCTGCGCGGTGTAGATGATCTCGCGCTCGGCGTCGGGGAGCTGGTCGGGCGAGAAGGACTCGGGGGCCGGCGACGCCTCGGCCGCGCCCCCGGCTTCGGTGTCGGCGTCGACCGACTCGTCGAGCGTGGCCTCCTCCTCGACGCGCTCGCCGCCACCGTCGTCAACGCCGTCGCTCCCCCCGCCGGTGTCGTCGTCGCTACAGGCGGCGAAGGCCGCCACGCCCAACGCCACCACCAGGCCGAGCCCGGCCCACCACCGTCGCCTGCCCATGTCCCGGTCCTCCTGCGTTCGAGAGTGTCGGGATGTTGGACGGTCACTGCGGCGTGCCGGTTCCCGGGAATGCCATGACGTCACCGGTGACGGCGACGGCGACGCGGTCGCCGGGCTCGAAGGCGCGCCCCGGGCCGATCCTCGAGCGCACCCGGCACCCGTCCTCGAGCGCAACCTCGATGAGCTGGTCGTGTCCGAAGTAGATGATGTCCCGCACGACGGCGTGGCCGGAGCCGTCGAGGCGCAGCCGCACCCGCTCGGGGCGCAGCGCCACGTCGACGGCTCCGCTCAAGCCGTCGCCGTCGGCGAGCGGGAGCGTCCCGACGGCGGTGGCGACCGTGCCGTCGGTGGCGGCGCCGGGCACGAGGTCGGCGTCGCCGACGAACGTGGCGACGAACCGGTCGCGCGGGCGGGCATAGAGCGCCGACGGTGTATCGATCTGGAGCACGCGCCCGGCCTGCATGACGGCGATGCGGTCGGCCAGGCTCAATGCCTCTTCCTGGTCGTGGGTCACGAACACGGCGGTGGCGTCGGCCCGACGCAGGATGGCGCGCACTTCGGCCCGCACCTGGACCCGGAGGGCGGCGTCGAGATTGGAGAAGGGTTCGTCGAGCAGCACCAATGCCGGCTCGGGCGCCAGCGCCCGGGCCAGAGCGACCCGCTGCTGCTGGCCGCCGGACAGCTCGTGCGGGAGCCGACCCGACTGATCGGCCAGCCCCACGAGCTCGAGCATGGCGACGACGCGGCCCCGGCGCCCGTCCTTGGGCCCTTTCAACCCGTAGGCGACGTTCTGGGCCACGGTGAGGTGCGGGAACAGCGCGTAGTCCTGGAACACGACACCGACCCGGCGTCGCTCGGGCGCGACGAAGCCTGCCGGCCCCGCCACCTCGACACCGGCGAGGTGGATCGAGCCGCCGTCGGGTCGTTCAAAGCCGGCGATGAGGCGCAGCGTGGTCGTCTTGCCGCAGCCGCTGGGGCCGAGCAAGGCGACCACCTCGCCGCCGTGCACGTCGAGGTCCACCCCGTCGACGGCGCGTACGGGTCCGAATGCCTTGGAGAGCTGGGCGCAGGCCACCACGTCCACAAACTGAGGGTACCCTTACCTGACGACCCGTTCGTCAACGCGGCGACCGAAGCGAGCGGATGCGAGCGCAGGGAGCTCGCCAGCGAACGAGCGGCGATCAGTCGAAGACGCGGCCGGTAGTCGGCCAGAGAGCGAGTGAGTGAGACCAGATGGCTGAGATGCATGACACCACCGAGGAGTACCTCGAGACGATCCTCGAGATCGAGGAAGAGGGGATCACGCCCCTGCGCGCCCGCCTGGTCGAGCGGCTCGGGCTGTCGGCGGCGGCCGTGTCCGAGACCGTCAATCGCCTCGTCGACCTCGGCTACACCGAGCTGCTCGACGACCGCAGCCTCAAGCTCACGAGCAAGGGCCGGAAGCTGGCGACCACGATCGTCCGGCGCCACCGCCTGGCCGAGCGCCTGCTCACCGACGTCATCGGGCTCGAGTGGGAGAAGGTGCACCGCGAAGCCGACCGGTGGGAGCACGCCATCTCGGCCGACGTCGAGGAGAAGCTCGTCGAGCTGCTCGGCGACCCGATGACGTGCCCGCACGGGAACCCGATTCCCGGCACGCGCCGTACGTCCAAGGCGGCGCCCGCCATCCAACTCGCTAGCGCCGACATCGGGCCCATCACCGTCGCCCGAATCAGCGAGAAGCTCGAGCTCGACGACGAGAGCCTGCGCCTCCTTGCTCGCGCCCGCCTCATCCCCGGCTGCACGGCGACCGTCGTCGCCCAGGACGGCAACGGCGTCAAGGTGAAGACCTCCGCCGGCGAGACCACCATCCCCGCCAAGGTGGCCGAGCAGATGTTCGTCGCCGCCCAAGCGGCGTAGCACCGCCGCACGCGACGGGCCGGGGCGTCAGCAGAGGGACGAGAGGCGGCGGACGGTCGTCGCCGGCGAGTTCTCGCAGGCGCCGGGCATCCGCAGGATGCCGGGCGCCGAGAGGTGTCCGAAGTCCGGCGACGACCGGCAGCCGCCGCTCGGCCCGGGCGAGTCCGAAACCGTTAGGGGGTCGGGAGCGCCGACCGGCCCGGGCTCCGGAAGGTCAGCCGCCGGCGACGGCGGGGACGATGCTGACGGTCTGGCCGTCGGTGACGGCGGTGTCGACGCCCTGCAGGAAGCGGATGTCCTCGTCGGCGACGAACACGTTGACGAAGCGGCGCAGGTTGCCGTTGTCGTCGTGGAGGCGCTCGGCGAAGCCGGGGTGGCGCTCCTCGAGCGCCCCGAGGATCTCGGCGACGGTCTTTCCTTCGAGCGCGAGCTCGGAGTCGCCGCCGGAGAGCTCACGCAGCTGGGTCGGGATGCGGACGGTGACAGCCACCTCTACTCCTCGATCTGATCGGGGTCGAACGCCTCGTGGAAGGCGTCGAGCGTGGGGCGGATCGTCGCCGTCGGGCCGGCAACCTGCTCGACGGCGTCGAGAGTCTTGAGCCCGAGCCCCGTGATGTAGATGACGACGCGCTCGTCGCGGGTGACGACGCCTTCCTCGGCGAGTCGCTTCAAGGACGCCACGGTGACTCCTCCCGCCGTCTCGGCGAAGATGCCTTCGGTGCGCGCCAGGAGCTGGATGCCTTCGACGACCTCGCCGTCGCTGACCGCCGCTAGCCCGCCGCCGGTCTGGCGCACGGCGTCGAGGGCGAAGTAGCCGTCGGCCGGATTGCCGATCGCGAGCGACTTGGCGATCGTGTCCGGCTTCACCGGTCGAATCGTGTCGGACTGGTCGAGGAACGCGGTCGCCACCGGCGAGCACCCCAGCGCTTGCGCGCCCGACACGCGCACCTCGGGTTCGTGGTCGAGCAGTCCGACGTGATGCAGCTCGTCGAACCCCTTGCGAATCTTCGTGAGCAGGGAGCCGCTGGCGACAGGGACCACGACATGATCGGGCGTCTCCCAGCCGAGCTGCTCGGCCGTCTCGTAGGCGAGCGTCTTCGATCCCTCGGCGTAGAACGGTCGCACGTTGACATTCACGAACGCCCACTTGTACGTGCCGGCCAGCTCGGCGCACAGCCGGTTGACGTCGTCGTAGTTGCCTTCGATGGCGACGACGTTGCCGCCGTAGACCGCGGTGGTGACGACCTTGGCCCGCTCCAGGTTCGACGGGATGAACACGTAGCTGCGCAGACCGGCGCGCGCGGCGTGGGCAGCGACCGAGTTGGCCAGGTTGCCGGTCGACGCACACGCCGCCGTCTTGAACCCGAACTCGAGCGCCTTCGACAACGCGACGGACGCCACCCGGTCCTTGAACGAGTTGGTCGGGTTCAGCGTGTCGTTCTTGACCCAAACCTCACCGAGGCCGAGCGCGGCTGCGAGCCGGTCGGCCCGTACGAGCGGCGTGAACCCGGCACCGAGGTCGACGGCGTGGCCGCGCTCGACCGGGAGCAGGTCGGCGTAGCGCCAGATGCTGGCGGGACCGTCGGCGATGCCCTCGCGGCTGACGGCGGCGGTGATCGCTTCGTAGTCGTAGGTGACCTCGAGGGGTCCGAAGCACCATTCGCACGTGAAGATCGGGGCGATGTCGTAGTCGCGCCCGCACTCTCGGCACCGCAGCCCTTGGACGTGAGCCATCTGTTCCTCCTCCTGTCGCCCGATATTCATTCGGGCACTCTCGACGCGCTCTCGAGCGCCTCGAGCGGAGGAACCGCTCCGAAGGCTGACTCATCGTTCAGGCATTGGCACCGAACCGGCCCCGTATTTCCGGGGTTCGGCGGTTGCCGCGGCGTCGTAGGGCCTGTCCCTCAGCCGCTCTTGATGAGCGCGTGCAGCCGAAACGGTAGCAGGTGGGGACGTTTTCACAGGCGTCGAATCTCTTTATGCTCCCAGCGTGCGAATCGCCAAGCTCCCCGGGCCCGAGACGGCCGACCTCGTCGACGCCAAGGTCAACGTCGGTTCCACCGTCTCGGTGTGCCTCCCGGCCCGCAACGAGGAGAAGACCGTCGGCCGCATCGTGTCGACGATCCGGCGCGGGCTGGTCGAGCGGTACCCCCTGGTCGACGAGATCGTCGTCATCGACGACGGCTCGACCGACGGCACCGCGCGCGCCGCCACCCGGGCCGGCGCCCGGGTCGTCGCCGAGGAGGACGTGCTCCCCGGGGCGGGTGACGGCACCGGCAAGGGGAACGCGCTGTGGAAGTCGCTGTATGTCTGCCAGGGCGACATCGTCTGCTGGGTCGATGCCGACATCCGGAACTTCGACCATCACTTCGTGACCCGCCTCGTGGGCCCGCTGCTCACCGACCTCGACACGGGCCTCGTGAAGGGCTTCTATCGCCGTCCGCTGCACGGTCAGCCGACCGGCGGGGGGCGCGTCACCGAGCTGATGGCGCGGCCGCTGTTGTCCTATCTCTTCCCGCTCCTGACGCGGTTCGTGCAGCCGCTGGCGGGTGAGTACGCCGGGCGCCGGTCGGTGCTCGACACGGTCCCGTTCGTGCAGGGGTGGGGCGTGGAGATCGGCTTGTTGCACGACGTCGTGTATCGGTTCGGCATCGGCGCGGTCGCCCAGGTCGACCTCGGTGTGCGCGAGCACCGCAACCGTCCGCTGTCCGAGCTCAGCCCGCAAGCGTTGGGCATTCTCGTGACGGTGCTGCGGCGCGCCGGGATCGACGCCTGCGACCCGCCGTTCGCGGCGGAGCTCGTCCGCTACGACGACCTCATGACGCCCGAGCGCATCCAGGTCGAGGTGCGCGAGCGTCCGCCGATGGAGACCATCCCCGAGTACCAGGCCAAGTTCGGCCAGGAGCTCTCGGCCTGATCGTTCTTGCGTCGCACAGCCGGGATTATCCGGGTCCTGCGACGCAAGAACGGGGGGTTAGCTCCCGAGGGCGTGGCGGCCGGCTTCGAGGGCGGCCTCCTCCACGAGCTGGGCGGCGCGGGCGAAGGCCTCGCCTGCCTGCCAGACCCGGTCGGTAAGCGCGAGCACCTGCACGTCGGCGCGCACCGACAGTTCCTCGCGTGCGTCATCGGTGACCTGACCGGCGACGACCGCGCAGTGCGGCGTGCCGCGGTCGGCGGCCCAGTCGAGGACGCCGCCGACGACCTTGCCCTCGAAGCTGGTGCGGTCGAGCTTGCCCTCGCCGGTGACGACGAAGTCGGCACCGTCGAACGCGGCGTCGAGGTCGACGGCGCGGGCCACCACCTCGAACCCGGTGTCGAGCTCGGCACCGATGGCGGCCAGCCCGCCGGCCAGTCCCCCGGCGGCGCCACTGCCATCGAGCTCGCGCACGTCGACGCCGGTGCGCCGCTCGTACTCGTCGGCGAGCCGCTGGAGTCGGCGGGTGAGCAGCGAGACCTGGGCCGAGGTCGCTCCCTTCTGCGGGCCGAAGCGCTCGGCGGCGTCGAAGAAGCGCGTCGACACGTCACACGCCACGCTGACGTCGAGCCCGGCCAACGACCAGCCCAGGGCGTCGACGGCGGCGAGCCCGCCGTCGGTCGTGGCGCTGCCACCGACGCCGACGATGATCTCGCGGGCGCCGGCCCGAGCGGCGGCGGCGACGAGCTCGCCGGTGCCGCGGGTGCTGGCCCGCAGCGGGTCGTTCGGGCCACCGAGCACGGCGTGCCCACTGGCCCGTGCCATTTCCACGAAGGCGACACCGTCGGGGAGCAGCAGCCACTCGGCATCGACGGGCTCGCCGAGCGGGCCCGTGACCCGGGCGGTGCGCACGGAGCCGCCGATCGCCGACTGCAGCGCCTCGAGCGTTCCCTCGCCGCCGTCGGCGAGCGGCAGCCGGCGCACGTCGTCGAACCCGGCCGCGGCCAGGCCGCGCGCCATGGCGTCGGCGGCGGCCGCCGCCGACAGCGTCCCGCGGAACTTGTCCGGACAGGCGAGGGCTACCGACATTGCGAATAGATTGACCCAGATTCCCCGCGACGACCTGCGAAGGTGATGGCGTGCTCGAACGCGTCCCCCTCCTCGAGAAGGACATCGACGAATACTCGCCCATCGTCGGCGACGAGGTCATCGAACGCATCCGCGAGCTCGCCCGGCCCCTCCAGGGGGCGCGGGTCCTCCACATCAACGCC
>Ga0299914_10004413_pt1 | contig 10136 bp, 12 predicted proteins | sample RVTome_10_FD_201361 | JGI IMG/M metagenome (GOLD analysis project Ga0299914, IMG submission 201361) | Soil microbial communities from uranium-contaminated site in the Upper Colorado River Basin, Wyoming, United States - RVT153D57 (version 2) ... | reverse complement strand
TCGTACGTGGTGACACCCACCCAGTGCGGGTCGGGGATAGGAAGGTTGGCACGACTTGGCATGGTCTCGGCGCTCACGGTTCTCCTTGCTCGGGACGGGGCCGCCGAAGCTACACGTCTCGGCATCCGGGTCAGAACGGGATCCGGCTAGAGCAGGGCGCCCAGCCCCCGCCCGAAGAAGATGGCCCCGAAGAAGAACAGGGTGCCGGCAGTGAGCACACGATCGTGCTCGATCATCCAGGTAAACACCTTTCGGAGGAGGTCCTTGCCCCGCTCTCCCATGATCAGATAGATTCCGATCGGGATCGCGAACGGGATCAACGACGCCAGCACCAGGGTCAAGGCCCCCACCACCTGGGTCCCGATCGTCTCCCCCGAAGTGATGACAAAGGTCAGCCCGGAGAGGAGGATCACCACGTTCGGGTTGATCAGGGAGAGGGCGAACCCACCGAGGAAGGCCCGAAGTGGGGTAGCGGTCTCGAGTACCACCGCCCATCGTGGCTTGCCTCCTGGAGCGCCGACATGTTGCGAAGGAGGGCGGCCAGGCCGATGCCCAGGAACAACAGGCCCATCAACCCCAAGTCGGTTCTCGTGGCCGATCAGGTCTCGAGCACGCCCGACCGGGCGATGGCCCAGATGATGAATATGTCGAGTGCGATGATGAAGAGGGCCCACACCGGGTAGTAGGGGATGAAGCCGAAATTCGCAATGGCGCTGAGCACGGCGAGAACGAGAGCGAAGATCGCTGCCGGCCTCCTCCCCGAGAACAGAGAGAACCCAGCGAGCACCACCAGGATGCCGAAGACGAGATGGATCCAACCCCATGTCGAAACGTCGACCGTGACCACGTAGTTGGGAAGGGTCACGAAGAACTCGTCGTTGGCGATAGCCGAAATGCCCTGAAACACCTGAAGGATCCCGCCCACGATCATCAGGGTGGCGGCGAACATGACGCCGATCCCAGCGGCCAACTCCGATCCTGATATCTCTGGTGGTTCCGATTCCCTATGTGCCATGCTGTTCCTCTCAGTAGCTCAGTCCCGGCCATGGCCGCGGCCAGGTGCTTCTCGACGGTGACGTAGCCGTCGTCGGCCACGTCTAAGACCACTTTGACGATCCTTCCGCCCTTCCAATCGAATCTCGGTGTGTACTCGGAGCTCGATCTTGCCTTGAAACTCTCTGGGCATGGCGACCTCCGAGTCGACGTCCTCGGAAGCTATCACGAGCCAGAGGGGATGATTTCAACATCCGTGCCGGGCCTTTTGTTCAATAGTTTGGATCGAGGCAACTGTCGGGGCGGGGGAAGGGCGCCCCTATCGGGGTCGTTTCAGTCGGACCCGGGAGACGCCGAGTCGGATGATCTGGAGGCCTTCGCGGTGTACGGACACATGATGATGGAACCAGCAGAGGGTGATCAGATTGTCCGCATCGGTCTTGCCGCCGTGTGACCAAGGGATGACGTGATGGACTTCGAGTCTGTATTCGAACGGGCAGCCTTCGACGGTGCATTGCCCGTCACGGTGAAGGACATGACGCCGGAGTTTCCGGCCCACCGTCCGGGATCGTCGTCCGAGATTCAATGGCTCGCCGTTCTCGGTGATCCCGAGCAGCGCGACCTTCCCGTTACAGATGATCTCTTCTAGGGTGCCCGGTCCCAGTCTCGAACCGGCAAGAACCGATACACCACGCTCTCCGCTGGTTTCGACTGCGGTCTCGGCGTGGACGATCACCGCCACATCGGTGGGCGCCGATCCTGAAGACCCGGTCTGGTAGAGACTGTCCTGACAGATCGCTGCCAACGCCAGGGCTCGACGTTCCGCCACCGCCAGATGCTGATCGGTCGGGATGATCTCGTCCGCCTTCTGGTCGACGGCCTTTTCCATGATCCGGGCGTCCAAACCGGGCAGCCCACCCCAGAACGTGGTGAGAAGCTCATCGTCATGACCGAAATGAACAAACCCGTTGCCGATCCGTCGTTCTCGTCTTCGGGTCAACCGTTTGTGATCAGCCACCAGCCGACGCAGCCCAGAAATGTCATAGCCCCCGTGTTCGGAGCGTTGCTCGGCCGGAAGTCGGGCAACCAATTGGGCCCGGTCAAAGCTGATCTCCCCAGAAGCCAAGGATTCGGCCACTTCCGGGGCTTCGGCGATACGGGTCGCGGTCCAGCACAGGCTCCGGGCAGTCTCATGAGAGACATCAGTCCGAGCCGCGGTCCAATCAACAATCGTCCGATACCCATCCTGAAGATGCGACCTCCGACGACGCTTCTCAGCAATCGCAGCCATCTGAACCAGCCGAATCGAGGCGATCTGGCGCTCCCCGCCAGCAATCAACTGATCCAAACGATCCTCGGAGTAACTCCCCAACTCCATACCCGACAACCTACGAGGGGGGTGTGACAAGAAACTCTACGATGCGCAACGTTCGGACCTGGCGCCTTGAAAAGCGCGCCGCCACCCGGTTGTGTGTCGAGTGTTTTCAGCTCGCCAGGATCTTGGCCTTCTGCGCCGCGAACTCCTCTTCTGTCAGCACTCCGGCGGCCTTGAGCTCGCCAAGCTGCTTGAGCTGGTCGAGCTTATCTTCCTGGCTCGGCACGGCAGGAGCAGGTGCCGGTGGTGGCTCATAGGCCGCAGCCGCCTGCTGCTGCTCGTATGCCTCCGCTTCGGCCTGATTCTGCCAGCGCTCTCCCTGACGTCGTGACACCCGGTTGGACACCGCGGTTGCGGTGCCGGCGACTACTGCGGTGCGGGCAACCCCGCGGATCAATCCCATGTCGTTGCTCCGTTCTCCTCTATGCCTCGGCGGCTTCGAGCTCGTCGAGGGTGGCGATGATTTCGTTGACCGGGATTCGCCCCGCCGCCACCAGCCGAGCGCCGCTCTTGCGGAGCGCGGTTGCGAACGGTGCGGCCCAGCTGTTCTCATAGACGAGGATGGCCGCGGCTGTTCCCGGCTCCATCGCGTTGCCGGCTTCCTGGTGATCCTCTTCGTCCAGGAGACCCGAAGAGACTCCTTGGAAGATGGCGAGGTCGTTGTAGCCGTCCCCGTCGAAGTCGCCGATGTCGATCTCGATGACGTTCCCTGCTTCGTCCTTCTCGATGAAGGACATGTCGAGAAGGCGGATGACTCCCCTGTCGACCAGATCGACCAGATAGGGGAAGGCCTCCCCGGTGGGTGGGGACCCCGCCGGCCATTCCACGATCAAGTAGTCAACCGGACCGATCTCTATGTCGTCGCTCAATGCACGTCCTTTCGTCACGTCGTGGATCCCTGAATGGTCGCCCCCATTACCCTCCCACGCATCCTACCGATCGGATGAACGCGCCGCGACCGCCTCGGCGACCGATCGGTGGATCTTCCCGGCGGCCACCCATTCATTCCAGAGCTCGAGCCGGCGGGCCTTCTCGTCTGCCCGGGGTGGGATGGAGGCCACCCAGAGACTCGAGCCGTGGCGTTCGAGATGCTGGTCGACCTCGAGCATGGTTGAGCGCCCGAAGAACGAAATCGAAGGTGAGGATCACCCCGACCAGGACTCCTGCCAGGAGGTTGAACACGAGTGCGGAGATACCGGTGACCACTGCCGATGACGAGCTCGAGACGGTCGATCCGCCAGAACCGGCCCGAGCCCCTCGAAGCTGATCAGGCCGAGAACGGAGATGACAACGATGGCTCCGAGCGTGGCCTCGGGCAGGTCGCTGAGCACTGGGGCCATGAACAGGCGACCGCAACGGCCAGGCCGGCGGTGACCAGCTGGCTGAGCTGGGTGCGGGCGCCGGCGCTGACGTTGACCTGAGTCTGGGAAAAGCCCCCGGCCGGAGGGACGGTCTGGAAGAAGGAGCCGGCGAGGGTGGCAGCTCCAACTGCGATGTACTCCCGGTTGTTGTCGAGCCGGGGGTCGTCAGGATGGCGAGAGATCCGGGCCGCGGTGACGCTCTCGAAGTAGGACATCAACGCGATGACCAGGGCGAAGGGGAGGAGCGCCTCGAAATGGTCGAACCCGGGAAGCGAGGGCAGGGGCAGACCGGTGGGTACCTCGGGGATCAGCTCCACGCCACGATCGGTGATCCCGGAGAAGGCTGAAGCTGAGCCGTCGCGACCCGCCCAACAGGGCGTAGACGATCATCGGGAAGATGCAGGTGTACAGCCCGATCTCGACCGGGAGCCCGGCAACGGTGGCATGGCCCATTGCCTGAGGAATGACCGCGGCTGCAGACGTCGCGCCGGCGACGAGGTCGCTGCCCAACCAGGCCCGGTCGTAACCGCGCAACAGGGGCGACCTCGGGCCGCGCTCGGTCGTCGTCGTCTCGCTGCTCAACCGGCGTGAAACTAGACGAGCCCTCAGCGCCATTAGGCGCGGAATAGCCTGCAACCGATGGACACAGGCGGGGCGCCGAACCGCACAATCCACCACGATATGTCGAGGCGAAAAGCGGCGATCCTCACCGCACGTCTCGGCATCGTGCATGGCCTGCTCACGCTGGGCGCCTATTGGCTGCTCGCCCAGGCACCGGGACTGAGCGCATCCGACGAGGAAATCCTCGAGTTCTACAACTCGGACCAGCGTTGGATGGTCATCGTCGCCGGGCTCTACTTGATGCCCTTTGCCGGGATCGCATTCCTCTGGTTCGTGGTGGCCTTGCGGATGTGGATCAAGGAGAGCTCGCGCGAGGATGCCTTGCTCTCCAATGTCCAGTTGGTGAGCGCCATCGTCTTCATCGGCCTCTTCTTCGCCGCGGCGGCCGCCGAATCGGTGCTCGCCGTCAGCATCGACTCGATGGGAGCCGAGTTCGAAATATCGATGGCCCGCCAGTTCCCCCAGTACGGCAGCGCGCTGCTCCTCGTGTTCGCGATGAGGATGGCGTCGGTGTTCGTGTTCACCACCTCGACGATCGGGCTCAAGCATCGAATCCTCCCCAAGTGGTTCGTGTGGACCGGGTACCTCGTCGGGCTCTTCTTGCTCCTCAGCGCCACGATCTCGCCGCTGCTCATCCTGGTCTTCCCGTTTTGGGTCCTGGTGCTCAGCGTCTTCCTGCTCGTCAGAGCCAGAGCACTCCCGGTCGGTGATATCTAGTCATCGAGCAGTTACGACCGGTGATCCACGAATGCTCATCGCGCCAACCTTCGCGATGAGTTTCCTCACCCAGAGGCGAAGACGGTCTCCCAGTCGTCTTTCATGCTGACCATTACCCAGCCGAGCCGATCAGCGACGACGGTGATGGCCTCGTCCTCTTCGAACGAGACCGCTTTGCTCTCGTACGCGAATTCGCGTTCGGCGTCGTCGTGTTTCACGAGGATTGCCATGCCTCCATGTGGGCTGGCCTGCGCCCACTCGAGCATCTCGCGGTCCCCGCCGGAGTTCCCGGCGGCGAGGATCGGCGCTCGGCCGATCTGAGAGTGGATATGTTCGACCTTGGCCCCACCCTCGTTGGCGCTGCTGGTCTGTGCGAAGGTGCGTCTCACGACCGGCTGTCCCTGCTCGTCGCGGTCGAATTTGTAGCCGATGAGGGTCCCAACCACCATGCCGGGCTCGACCCCGTACCACCGTTTGCTTACCCGCCGGACAAACTCGGTGCCGCCGCCGGTGACGATGCCCAATGTGAACCCGTTGGAGCGAAGCTCATCGAGCAGCTCGAGCATCGGCTGATAGATGACGCCGCTGGCCTGGACCCCCAGCGTCCGGTGGCGGTATCGATCAAGGAAATCATCGACTGCCAAGCCGAAGTTCTCTGGCGTCTCCCCGTCGAACAGCGAGGCCAGCGCACCCGCCACGTTGTCCAGGCCGATCTCGCCTACGGCTGCCATGTCTCCGCTGAGCACGGCGGCGAACTCCGGACGCTCGGCGAGTGAGGGATCCTCTTTCGTGCGCTGCTGGAGCGCATCGACGAAGAAGTCCAGTTGCACGTAGCTGGGTCTCTCGCACCACATGGTGCCGTCGTTGTCCAGGTACGCCACTCGTTCATCGACAGGAACCTCCACGGCGCCATCGATGAAAGCGAGGATCGCGTCGCGCGTGGCTCCAGGGCGCCAAGAAGGTAGTCGGTCGATCATCTCTTCTCCTTTGGCTGGCTCGCTGGTCGGACGATCCCGGTGCCGGTGGCTTCGAAGACAACGAGGTCGTTGCGCCACAACCGCTCGACGAAGGCCGGCGCTCCCACCCCCAACTCCGCGATGGTGCGATTCCCGTCGATGGACCGAAAGATTTCGTATTCCCGGCGATCGGCGAATAGCACCAAGTCGGTGTCGGTGTGAGCTTGGTTGATCACGGCCGCAGTAGCCCCTGGGGGGAGGCGCTCTTCTACGCCGATCGCTGTGGTCACAGGAACGGGCACCCATTCCGCCAGGCCGGGTGTGGTGAAGTCGAGCAACCCCGATGTCATGTCCTTGGTGTCGAAGATGATCGCCGTGTGACGAGTCATCGTGCCCCGGAACAGCTCCATGAGGGAATACTGCTCCTTCGGCGGCAGTGCCGCGATCGACTCCGCATGTTGTGTCTCGCTCATCGCCCCGCAATCGGGGAGGTACGGAGCTTGGCGTTGCCAGCGCCCAAACCGCAGACCCGCCCCCTCGACCAGGTCGAAGAGCTCGGGCACGGTGTAAGAGCGGTCGCGAGGGTTACAGAGTGCGTCGGCCAGAGCATCGTCGTCGGCGAAGTCCCGGGTCTCACGGAGTAATCGGCTCAAGGGGTGCCCTTGTGGAATCTCTCGCAATGTCGCCACCACGTCGACGAGCTCGTCCGGTGACGTGCCGACTCCCAAGCGCCTGCAATATTCCTGGAACATGTAGACGCCGGTTCGCCCGTAGCGTCCGTACACCATCAACGTGATCGCGCCGCCCGGTGCCAGCACCTCACGCAACCTGCGCAGACCGAGCAGCGGATCTGCCAGGTGGTGGAGAACGCCGGTGCAGACGACGTGGTCGAACTGCTCGCCGAGATCGGTCACGTCCTCGATCGGGAGACGGTGGACCTCGAGATTGGAAACCTCTTGGCGGGCGGCGAGAGCGCGGGTGTGTTCAATGCTGGCTGCACTCACGTCGATCCCGACTACTCGTGCTCCCACCCTCCGGAGGGCGTGCCGCACGGCTTGAGAGGTGCCACAGCCTGCTACCAGCACCGACTGCACCGAGTCGATCGGGCGTGCCGGCCAGATCAGGTGATGGGCCGCCCGCACCGTCTTCCTGTCACGGAGCCGTCGGGCGGATGCGCCGAGCTCGGTGACCGGTGGCGGATATGGGTGGCGATCGTAGAACGCCTCGACCGGGTCGGGTCGAACTTTGGTCACACCATGACGCTGGTCACGAGCTCCTCATGCCGACCTTCAGCTTCTCCAGCACCTTGTCGACGCTGAACGATGCCGGCTCCTGGCGCGGCGGGAACTCGCCGATGGTCTGCAACATCTGGGCCACGTACTGCTGGGCGGGGATGAGCAGATACGCCTTGCTGATCATCCAGTCGTAGTAGGTGTTCGACGTGATGTCGGCGCGCTCGAAAGGGTCTGTTCGCAAGTTGTAGATCTTCGGCGTGCGAAGCTCGATGAACGGGTCGACCCACACCTGGAGTGTCCCCGGTGCCCTTTGCTCGAGAAACATGATCTTCCAGTTCTCGAACCGCAACGCGGTGAGGTCGCCATCGTCGGACACGTAGAAGAAGTGCCGACGCGGGCTGTCCTCGGCCTCACCGGTGATGTAGCCCAGCTGGTTGAACCCGTCGAGATGCACCTTGTACTCGATGCCGTTGAGCTCGCCCCCCGCTTTGAGTTGGTCGGCGATGTCGGGGTTCCCCGCAGCTGCCAACAGCGTCACAAACCAGTCGTTGTGGCTGACGATCTGGTTGAGCACGGTGCCAGGCTCGATCTGGCCGGGCCAGCGAACCACACATGGCACGCGATACGCGCCCTCCCAGTTGGAGTTCTTCTCGTTGCGAAATGGCGTCATGCCGCCATCGGGCCACGAGTTCATATGGGGGCCGTTGTCGGTGGAGTACATCACGATCGTGTTGTCGGCGACTCCGAGCTCGTCGAGGAGGTCGAGCATCTGACCGACGATCTCGTCGTGATACACCATGGTGTCGTGGTAGGGCGATTGCCAGCGCCCGGCACGACCCAAGTCCTCCTCACGGGTGTGAGTGCGAAAGTGCATATGGGTCGTGTTGAACCACACGAAGAAAGGCGTGTCGGCATCGTGCTGCCGCTTGATGAAGTCCATGGCGGAGTCGCGGAACTCCTCATCACAGGTCTTCATTCGCTCTCTGGTCAGGGGGCCGGTGTCTTCGATCTTCTGGGTCCCATCTTCGTTGGCCCAGGAATGAATGACCCCCCGAGGACCGAACCGCTTCCGGAATTCGGGGAACTCATCCTCGGGCGGGTAGTCGGGATCCTCCGGCTCCTCCTCAGCGTTGAGGTGGTAGAGATTGCCGAAGAACTCGTCGAAGCCATGCATGGTGGGGAGGAACTCGTCTCGGTCACCGAAATGGTTCTTGCCGAACTGCCCCGTGGCATAGCCCTCGTTCTTCAGGGCGGTGGCGATCGTCGGATCCTCGGCACGTAGACCGATGTCGGCGCCGGGGAACCCGACTTTGGTCATTCCGGTCCGATAGGGGTTCTGGCCGGTGATGAAGGCGGCCCGGCCGGCGGTGCAGCTCTGCTCGCCGTAATAGTCAGTGAATCGGACACCTTCGTCGGCGAGCCGGTCGATGTTGGGGGTTCGGTAGCCCATGAGGCCGTCGCTGTAACAGCTCAGGTTGGTGATACCGATGTCGTCACCCCATATGATCAGAATGTTCGGTTTGTCTGACATCAGCTTGCCTTTCCTTCTTTGGACGGTCCTGGTGCCCTGACGATGCAGCGGAAGCCGAGATGCGACATCGAGGTGTCGATCATTTGTGGCTGCCGGGCTGCCGGTCGGTACCGCAGGCAGTAGTTGGGGGCGCACAGATGTGAGCCCCCCTTGATCACCCGACGCGGGATGTGCTCCCCGGGCTGACCCGGGTTGAAGCTCTGCTCCGGAGACGTCACTCGTGGGTTGGTGGGGACGCAGCACACGTGCTCGGCCTGGTCGGGGTGGCGTGGCACGTACCAGTCGGTGGTCCACTCCCAGACGTTTCCGGTGATGTCCTGGAGCCCGTAGTTGTTGTCGGGGAAACTGCCGACCGGCGAGGTCCCGGCGAACCCATCGAGCTCGAGGTTCTGCCAGGGAAACTCACCCTGCCAGCTGTTGGCCATGGGCTTCCCGTCGGGGAAATGCTCGTTACCCCAGGCGAAAGGGGCTCCCTCCAGACCGCCTCGGGCGGCGAACTCCCATTCCGCCTCGGTGGGCAACTCCTTGCCAACCCAATCTGCATATGCGCTGGCGTCCTCCCAGGCGATGTGGACCACCGGGTGGTTTCCCTTCCCGTGGAAGGTGGTGCCGGGGCCGCCCGGCCGTCTCCAGTGGGCGCCGGGGACATAGGCCCACCAGTTGCGATAGTCGTTCAGGTCGACCGGCCCGGCTGTCTTGTGAAACACGAGAGAGCCGGGCACGAGCAGTTCGGGGTCGGCATCCGGGTACTGCGCCGGGTCGAGCGGCCGCTCCGCCACCGTCACGTAGTCGGTCTCCTTGACGAACCTCCGGAACTCAGCGTTGGTCACCGGGTGTTGGTCCATCCAGAACCCATCCACCGCGACCTCGTGCACCGGGCGCTCCTCGGGGTAGAAGTCCTCCGAGCCCATGAGGAAGCGTCCCCCCGGGATCCAGCACATGCCGTCGCGGTTTCTCCGCCCCGGGGAGATGTCGATCCTCGCCTCGCTGCCCTGGCTGGTCACTATCCGAGGATCTTTGCCTTCTGAGCTGCGAACTCCTCCTCGGTGAGGATGCCCTGGGCCTTGAGCTCGGCAAGTTCCTTGAGCTGCGCAATCGGGTCGGTGCCGGCAACGGGGGCGGGCGCCGCCTGGGCGGCCTGCTGTGCCGCTTGCTGCTGTTGCTGCTCATATGCGGCTGCTTCCGCTTGGGTCTGCGCCTTCTCCTGCTGATGACGGCTCGCACCACCGGCCACCGCAGTCGCTGTACCGGCGACGACGGCAGTCCGTGCCACCGTGCCGACGACGCCTGGTCTGCCGACCCGGCCTATTCCCCTTCTTACAAGCATTCTGTTCTCCTCACTCCATC
>Ga0299914_10004411_pt1 | contig 10138 bp, 6 predicted proteins | sample RVTome_10_FD_201361 | JGI IMG/M metagenome (GOLD analysis project Ga0299914, IMG submission 201361) | Soil microbial communities from uranium-contaminated site in the Upper Colorado River Basin, Wyoming, United States - RVT153D57 (version 2) ... | reverse complement strand
TACTTCGCGAATGAGCATCTGTTTCCAGAAGGATCCGCGACGTTCGACTGTGCCCTCGTCATGCGCAATATCCCGCACGAATGGCACTCCGCAGCCGACATGCATGTGTAACGTGACGCTGATCGGGAGCGACACAGGTGCGATGCAGCCGTCAATCGGTCGGCGCAGGATAGCAAAGCTGGTGCTGGATGTGACGCATGCGTGAACTCGTCAGAGCGTCACTGCGCGGGCGGCGCAACCGAATGGCGCTGCTCGCGAGCGCGATGGCCGTCGGAATCGGGCTGCCGGACCAGGCGCGGGCCCCCGAGGACAGTCGGTCCAGGGTGATACTGCAGTTCGACGTCGACGACAGCCGCGGCGAGCTGACGGCATCGATATCGCGCGACCTGATTCTCCGCGTGCGACGAACCGTTGATGCGCGTGGGCATCACATGGGCTGGGATCTCGTCGCTGCCGATCGCCGGCTGAAGGGCTCGAACTTCTTCTACGCGTGCCTGTGCGGGCACGGGCCGCGTCCGCACGATCTTACGCGTGGCACTTCGTCCGAGGCTACTATCCGGCGGACCGGCGACTTCCCGTGTATGGCTATCCGTTCGAGGTCCGTGCCCGGTGCATCGGCTGTGAGGTTGCGGGCGCCGACGCGCAGGACGCGCGGTTCACTCGGGGTGTTGTGGAAATCAGCGTCAGATCTCTCGCGACATCGAATCCCCGGCAGCGCCGAATCTCGGACATCGACCGGATCGCGGCTGCCCTGGCAACGCAGGTCGCAGCCACCATCCCGCCGATCGGTGTGGCGGCTGCGTCACGGGATGGGGACATCTGCGCAGCCCTGAAGGCGCCTCCTCTCGCTCCTGGCACGGCGCTCACGCTGATTCAACCCGCGGGCCAGCAGTCGGTGCTCGTCGTGACCATCGTGCGACGGGCCCCTGCGTGCGAGCCGCTCGAGCGAGCGGGCGTTCCAGGTCCCTACTATCTCGTGCACGCCTCGTCCGCCGAGTCGGAGGCGGGCACGGTCTGGGTGGCTGTGTCGGGCAGGCTGCGTCCGCGCAGGGCCGGTTCCGGAGGCATCGAAGTGCCGCTCAGCGCCGAGTACCCGAACGCCCGGGTGCGCTCATGCACCTCACAGGAGGGTCTGCACCTGACCGTGTGGGCAGGCATCCCGCTGACCAGCGAGCGCTTGTGGCATCACTACTACTACCTGGGTTACGACGTGGACCCGTCGTGCCACGACCGGGATGTCCGCGATCCGCCGCGCTGACCCGCCCGCACGGCGACGCACGCTGGCTGCCCGTGCGTGAACTGAAGCGCGCCGGGAGTCGGGCCAGGAACACGATTCCCACTATCGTCAGCATGGGCTGGGTGGTGTGCAACCCATGTCCATTTCGGACACAATCGCGGCTCGTGTTCTGAGGAGAACGAGACGGACTCGTTCTCTGGGGACCGACGAAATCCGCGTGTAATCGCCGCTCCGTGATATGACTGCTTTGCAATCAGACTCGGACATTCCGCGAACGGCATGGAGAACCCAGCGTGCGACACCATCTGATCCTCGGAGCACTGGCGCTGTATCTCGTCCCTGCCGCCTGGCTGGCGGACACCCGCCTCGAGGCCGGCCAGGAGACGACGCAGGCGGAGGCCGTCTCGGCCGAGCTGCGCACGATGTACGAGGCCGACCAGCAGGATCGGCGCGCCGGCGTCGCGACGACACCGGAGGCGTGGAAGGGCATTCAGGCCCGCGACCGCGAACGGCGTGACCGGGTGCTGGAGCTCACGCGCGGCGCGCAGCTCCGGACGGCGGATGACTACTATCACGCCGCGATGGTGCTGCAGCACGGCGACGGCTCCGAGGACATCCTGATCGCCCACATCCTCGCCACCGCGGCGGCATTCAAGGGCCACGAGCGGGCGCGATGGCTGAGCGCGGCCGCGCTCGACCGGTACCTGCATCGAACCGGCGCGCCGCAGCGGTTGGGGACGCAGTACGTCCGGCCGCCGCCGGACGGCCCGTGGTCGCAGGGCGCCTACGAGCGCTGGCTGCCCGACACGGTGCGGGCGGAGTTCGGCGTCCCGCCACTCGAGGCGCAGCAGCAGCGGGTGCAGAAGCTCAACGCGCCGTCGGGTGGCCGATAGATCCGACGGCTTTGCAGGCAGGCGTGTCACGGCATGGCGAAATCCCGGCTTCAGGCCGGCGTTTTTCAGCGGCCTGTTACGAATCCCGCAGCACGACGATCGGATCCACCCGTCCCGCCGACCGCGCGGATGGATACGACGCCAGCGCGGCCGCCACCAGCACGCCCAGCGCCGTGGCCGCAAACACGAGGGGATCGGTCGCCGTGACGTCGTTCAGCATCGACTGGAGCACGCCGGTCAGCAGCCACGCCCCGAATGCGCCCGCGCCGATGCCGATGGCCGAGAGCACCAGGCCGCGGCCGACGACGAGCCGCTCGACCGCTCCGTGGTGCGCGCCGAGCGCGAGGCGGATCCCGTACTCGCGGCGCTGCCGCCGCACGTTGTACGCCATCACGCCGTACACGCCCACCATTGCCAGGAGACCGGCGAGACCCGCGAACAGCCCTGTCAGCGCCGTCAGCAGGCGCGGCTGCCCCACCGAATCCCCCACGACCGACGCCATCGTCTGGACCGCCGTGATGGGGAGCGCGGGATCGAGCGCCGCGACAATCGATCGCGCGGTGGGCATGACCTGCATCGGATCCTCGCCGCGCGTGCGGAGGACGACTGTCATGGAGTTGAAGGCCTGCTGGTCCAGGCTGAAGTACCGCTCGAGCCGCACCGGACTGGTCAGGCCGGCGGAGCGCATGTTGCCGATCACACCGACGACCTCCTGCCAGCTGGACGGATCCGTACCGCCGCCGAACCGGCGGCCGATCGGATCCTGACCGGGCCAGAACGCCTCGGCCGCCGCCTGGTTGATGACGACCGTCAGCGCGCTGGCATCCCGCGCGTCGAGGAGACGTCCCTTGAGGAGCGGCACGCCCAGGGTGGCGAACAGATCGCCGTAGATCCACCGGTTCTCGACGAGCGGCGCGTCCTCGGGGCGCCACGGATTGCCGCCCTCGACGTTGACATCGCTGTTCCAGCCATAGCGATACATGGGCAGATGGCTGGTGAGGCCGACGCTCTCGATCGAGCCGACGTCGGCGAGGCGGGTCTGCAAATCGCGGTAGAACGCCTGGACCTGCTCGGGCGCCTGATACCGCGGCCCGGCGAGATTGAGGTCGAACGCGACGATGCGATCCGTGCGGATCCCGGCATCGCGCGCCTGCAGCCGGACGAGGTTCTTGACCAGCAGCCCTCCCCCCACCAGCAGCGCGAACGCCAGCGCGATCTCGACGACGACGAGGCCGCTGCCGACGTGGCTGCCGCTGCCGGTCCGCGTATCGGTTTCGCGCACGGCGGAGGCCAGCTCCGCAGAGCGAAGCCGCACGAGCGGCCAGAGGCCGCAGGCGATCCCGACCAGCAGCGTGACGCCCGCACTGAACGCCAGCACGCGGCCGTCGATCGACACCGATGCGGCGCGCGGCAGCACATCCTCGGCGAGCACGAGGAACGTCCGCACGGCCCAGAAGGCCAGCAGCACGCCGAGCAGACCTCCCGCGACCGCCAGGAGCAGCCCCTCGGCGGCGAGCTGCCTGGCGAGGTGCCGCGCGCTCGCGCCGAGCGCGAGCCGGATCGCCAGCTCGCGGCGCCGCGCGATCCCCGAGGCGAGGAGCAGGTTCGCCACGTTGGCGCAGGCGATCAGCAGCACGAAGAACACAACGCCCAGCAGGATCTGCAGCGGCGTCCGGATGTTGCCGACCACAGCCTCGTGATAGGAGCGGACATCGATGCCGTGGTTGTGCCCGAACTCCGCGGCCAGGCTCTCGCCGAGCGCGCGCATCCGGATTGCCGCCTGCTCCGGCGTGACCTCGTCCCGCAGCCGCGCGTAGACCGACATGAAGTGATTGCCGCGGGTCGCCGGATCCAGCTCGCGCTGGAGCGGCACGAAGAACTCGGCGTTGCGATGCGAGAAGTCCGCGGGCATGACGCCGATCACTTCGTACGCATTGCCGTCCAGCGTGAGCTGGCGGCCCAGGACTCCGCGCTCGCCGCCGAACCGCGTCGTCCAGAACTCGTGCGAGAGGACGATGACCTTCGGGCCGCCGGGCTGGTCCTCTTCGGCCGTGTACCACCGGCCCATCGCGGGCGGCACGCCGAGCACGTCGACCAGGGAGGCGGTCGTCTGCATGCCGGCCACGCGGGCCGGCTCGCCAAAGCCGGTCAGCGTCCTCGTGCCGGGCGTCGATCCGCCGATGGCGTCGAACACGTCACTGCGATCCTTCCAGTCGTGGTATTTCGGGAACGACGCCGGACAGGCGTCGCACGCCGGCTGCGTGTCGTAGACGAGCACCAGCTCGTGCGGGTCGGGATACGCCAGCGGGCGCAGGAGGATCGAGTCGAAGATCGAGAAGACGGCGGTCGTGACGCCGATCCCGAGCCCGAAGGCCACCACGGCCAGGCCGGTCACCATGCGGCCGCGGGCCAGGGTGCGGGCGGCGTGCCGGAACGCGTGCAGCAGGGATGTCATGCCCGGCTTAGACGGAACCGGCGCGCGCGGCGTTGGCCCGGCAGCGCCTCACGGCCGCAGCGCCTCGAGCGGGCTCGCACGGGCCGCGCGGAGCGCGGGGAGCAGGCACGCGATCACCGCGGGCAGGACAATCGCCGCGAGCGCCGCGGCGAACACCCGCGGATCGTGCGGATCCACGCCGAAGAGCAGGCTGTCGAGCAGCCTCGACCCGGCCAGCGCGCCGGCGAGGCCGGCGGCCACCCCGATGCCGACGAGCGTGAAGCCGCGGACGAACACGCCGCGCAGAATCGTGCCGCCGCTGGCGCCGAGCGCCAGCTTGATGCCCGTCTCGCGGCGCTCCTGCCGGACGAGGTGCGCCAGCACGCCGTAGACGCCCAGCACGGCGAGCGCGAGCGCCAGGCCCGCGTAGCCGGCCATGAGCACGGTCGAGAGCCGCGCACGGCCCTCCTCCCGCCGCATCTGCTGTGCCATCGTCTGCACGTCGTACACGGGGAGCGTGGGATCCACCGCCAGCACGCGCCGGCGCAGCGTCGAGACGAGGCTCTCGACGCTGGCGTCCGGCTCGAACCGGACCACGATCGACAGAAAGCGCTCGGGCGCCTGGTGGAACGGGATGTAGATGTCGCGCTGCGCGCCGAACGGATCCTCGAGCCGCGACCGGTGCCGGGCATCCGCCGCGACGCCGACGATGTCGAGCAGCACCCGTTCGCTGCGCACGCGCGTTTCCAGCGTCCGGCCGACGGCCGGCTCACCCGGCCAGAAGTGCCGCGCGAGCGATTCGCTCACGATCGCGACCCTCGGCGCCTCCGCGGTGTCGGTGCGGGTGAAGTCGCGACCCGCCTTCAGCGTGAGGCCGAGGCGTCCGAGCGTCTGCGGCTCGATGTGGTGGCGCGCCGCCTCGACCCGGTTCAGCGGGTCGAGATCGTACTCGCCGCGCCGCGTCAGGAAGAACACCCAGTTGCCGCCGCCGAGGCGGCTCGGGCTCCAGAGGAACGCGTGGCGGATGCCCGGAATCGCCGCCGCTTCGTCCACCAGGCGCCGGGCGGTCTGCCGTACGACCTCCGGATTGGCGAATCGGTCGTTGCGGAGGTCGAGCCGGACGGTCAGGAGGCGCTCGGTGTCGAAGCCCAGGCCCGTCCCGCGCAGGCGGTCGAAGCTCGCGACGAGCAGCCCCGCGCAGACGAGCAGCATGCACGCGAGCGCCACTTCGCCGGCCACCAGCGCGGCCCGCCGGCGGCGGCCGCGCGCGTCGGTGTGGCGCGTGCCGGCTTCGCGGATGTCGAGGAGGCCGCCGCGGAAGATGCGCAGCGCCGGGGGCAACCCCAGCGAGATCCCGACCGCCAGCACGAGCGCGAGGGTGGCCAGCAGCACGGTGCCGTTGACCTGGAGACGCGAAAAGCCCGGCAGCGTCAGCATGTCGAGGGTGCCGGCGAAGCCCATGGCCCAGGAGGCGACGGCGATCCCGCACACACCGCCGAGCGCGGCCAGGCACACCGCCTCGGTCACGAGCAGTCGCGCCACCCGTCCGCGGCCGGCGCCGAGCGCCAGGCGAATCGACAGTTCGGGCGTACGGCCCGACAGCTGGATGAGCGTCAGGCTGGTGAGGCTCGTGCACACGAGGGCGAGCATGAGCAGGGATCCGCCGAGCAGGAGCAGGACGAGCGACCGAGATCCCTCGAAGTAGACCTCCCGCAGCGGGCGCAGCAGGAACGACCAGCCCTCGTTCGAGGCCGGATGGGCCTGCGCGAGGCGCGCGCCGATCGTCGCGAGCTGCCCATCCGCCATCGTGTGGGTGACGCCGTCGCGCAACCGGCCCAGCGCGTACAGGAATCTCGCGGCGCGCCGCTCGGTGATGTCGAGGCCTGTCAGCGCGGGCGCGGCCATGAGCGGCAGATAGACGTCCGTCTCGTGGCCGAAGCGGTTGGAGAGATCGTGCGCGCCGGGCGCGAGCACGCCGACGATCGTGTACGGCAGCCCGTTCAGCAGCACCGTGCGTCCGAGAACCGCGTCGGCCGCGCCGAACGCCCGCTGCCAGAGTCCGTGCGACAGCACGACGACGGGCGCGGCGCCCCCGGCGCGATCGTCGCCCGGCTGAAAGGTGCGGCCGAGCGCCGCCCGAAAGCCGAGCAGCTCGAAGTAGTTGGGGGTGACGAAATTGACGGGAACCCGCTGTGGCTCGCCGCCGGCCGCGAGGTTCACGCTCTGCCAGTCGAGGAAGAGCGCCACCTCGTCGAACGCCGTGCTGCCCTCGATGACGTCCTCCATGTCGAGGTACGACACGGAAAACCCGCCCTGGTTGAGGCCGCCGAACTCCATCGAGAGGAGGCCGAGCCGCGCGGCGCGGGGGTACGGCAGCGGCTCGAGGAACGCGGCGTGCGCCAGCGCGAGAATGGCCGTATTCGCGCCGATCCCGAGCGCGATGACGAGCGCCGCCGTGGCCGTGAACCCCGGGTTGCGCCGGAGATGCCGCAGGCCGAACCGGACGTCGCCGAGCGTGGTTCGCAGAAGGCCGTCGCCGCCCGGGCCCGGCTGCAGGCCCGGCGTGCGGCGCGCCGGCCGGACCGCACGGCGCATCCGATCCTGGACGAGGCGTCCGCCGAGGGCGGCCGTCTGCCGCCAGTACCAGAGCGCGGCCCTGCGCCGGCCGCGCGCGGCGGCGCGCCCCTCGTACTCCTCCGCGAGATCGCCGATCACCGCGTCGCGCAGCCCGGCCGGCAGGAGTGCCGCGAGGAGCGCGGCCGCGTAGGGCGGAGGCCGGTTCATGCCTTCCTCAACATGGATTCCAGGCCGCGCGCCATTTGCGCGATCGTGGCCCGGGCATCTCTGATGGCCGCCAGCCCGGCGCGCTGCACCCGGTAGTACTTGCGCGGCCGGCCCCCCCGGATCCGCGTGGCGTCAGCCATGCGCGCCCGCAGGTAGCCCTTGTCGACGAGCCGCTCCAGGGTCAGGTAGAGCGCGCCGCGCGAGACCGGCCGGCCGATGCGCTCCTCGATCTCCTGGCGAATCGTGACCCCGTATGCCTCGTCGCCCGCATGGAGCACCGAGAGCATGACGAGGAGTTCGAACTCGCCGAGGTAACTATGTCTGCCCACCGATCGGTCCCTCCTGGATGAGGCCGGTCATCGCGCCGGCGCGGGTCGCTTCCCGTCCGCTCTTACGTATATCGCATCGAACCCCGTTTTCCACGTCGCGCCCCCGTCGTCCGAGCGCCCGATCCTCTGGCGCACGCGCCCGTCGCCGAGGGGAGTGAGGGTCGTACGATCGAGCACGACGGCGTCGCCGGCGGTGATCTCGCCCTGGAATCTCAGCGTGCCGTCGGGGAGCCGGGCGATCAAGCGCTTCTCCTTGACGCCGCCCGGGGCCAGGGCCGTGTTCGTGACCCACACCTGCCGCCAGCCGCCGGCCGGCGACACGTAGAAGAGGCTGCGGCCGGTGCCGCCGCGTGCGTCGGCCCAGTCTTCGGTCACGGCGCACCCGTCGAGGACCTTCTCGATCCGGTTCGTTCCGACCTGGACCTCGCCGACGAAGACGCGCCATTCGCCGACCCAGAAGTCGAGCCAGCCGAAGACCGGCCGGCTCGAACAGGGCGGCGGCGACGGGGGCTGCTGGGCGGCGAGCGGCACGCCGGCGAGCATGAACGCACAGATTGCGGCCACGACGCCGGCGCGCTGTGCGGGCCAGCCGCCCGCGGCCCGATCACGACTGTTTTGTAGGCACATAGCAGTCACGATTGTACGCAGCAGAAGCCGAGCGGTGTCAAGCGGCCCCCCGCTGTCCGCTGTCCGCTCTCCGCTCTCCGCAAGCAAGCCGTGCTCGCGGAATCCGAGGCCGCTCCGGAGTGGCAGTCGTTGCGCGGGTCTTGTAAATCTGTGCGACGAACGCTCTCGTCCCTGCATTCCATGGGACGGCCGTAGCGCAGGCCTTCAGGCCCGCCAGCCGGGCGCGCCCAGGGCGCTCAGCGTCCGGCACGCGCGACCACCACGCGCGTCCTCGGACTGCCGCTCACCGGAAGCGAGAGCGTCGTGCCCGCCACCTCGCCCACGACACGTCCGATCTCGCGACCGTCGACACTGACCGCATACTCCCCTGCCGGCAGCCCCCGCAGCGTGAGGCCGGTCTCGTGCGCGCCGCCGGCCCGGTTCTCCAGCGTGAACTCGATTCTGGAGAGATCGTCGCGCACCACGATCGGCTCTCCGTCCGCGTAGCCGTCGCGCTCCAGGGTCATATGGAACCGCTGGCCGCCGCGAATCACGTGGAACCGGACCCGCAGGCCGTCGCGGGGAACCACCCCGACAGCTGTCCCCTCGCGCGCGAGGACGCCGCCATAGGCGAACTCGCCGAAGATCGGGTCGTCGGCGACGATCGTCGCGTGCGTGCGGAGCGCGCCGCAGAAGCCGACGTCCTGCTCCGCGCTGTAATGCCAGGCGCCCCGCGTCATCGTCTTGCCGATCCACGCGCGCCCGAGCGGCTCCGGCATGAACCCGCCGCCGGCCGCGCCGTCGTTGTTGCGGCTCGGGAACCAGTATCCCCATCCGCTCTCCCGGGTCCCGCTGTTCACCAGCGCCCAGGAACTGAGCGACGACGCGTAGCCGAGGCGCAGATAGTCGGTGGGATCCCGGGCGAGGTGCAGCCCGTAGTCGAGGATCGACCACCCGCCCATCTGCGACATGTAGCTCAGGAGGTAGCTCGTCGAGTTGCGATAATCGCTCCCGAGCTGGAAGTAGGTCGTCTCGAGCCAGCCGCGCGCGGACATGTTCAGCAGGAGCTGGAAGTTCGTGAACTTCAGCGCGGCTTCATAGGTGACGCGGCGGCGGAAGTCGCCGTCCGGCAGATCCGGCGGCGGCGCCTCGCCCGGGCCGAGCACGCGCGCCATGGCGTACCTGGCGAACGCGCCGGTGGCCTCGAACCCCGTCGAGTCGAACGCGAACTCAGAGCCGTAGAGATTGGGCGTGCGGTTCACGAACCGCTCGACCTTGCCTTCCCAGTACTTCCGCAGCGTGCGCGCCCACTCGGGCTTCCCTTCCTGCTCCAGCGTCTCGATCAGCTCGGGAATGAACGCTTCGTTCATGGTGCCGACGGCATCCGCCGACCATCCCTCGACGTCCCGCGGCACGGTCCAGTACGCCACGGCGGTGCGGTAGGCGCGCTCCAGGTACGCCTCCGCCGCGAGATGCCGTGACAGCCCGGGATAGAACCGCGCGATCTGGTACATCCGGTAGTACAGCATCACGATGTGCGGGTAGTCGTAGATGCGCCAGACGTGGGCGCGGCCGTTGCGGCCGGGATCGGCGCTCGCGCGGTTGGCCCGCCAGTTCGGGATGCCGTAAATGGCGTAGGGGTAGCGCTCCGACTCCGTCATCTGCATCCCGCCCCAGAGATATCTGTCGATGTACAACTCGAGGCTCGCGATCTCCTTCGGGTCCGGGAAGAACACGTTCTTCGACGCGATGAACGCGGGACGCGCGTTGCCCGCGTCGTCGTTGGCGTCGGTGAGCCAGGTCGAGAGCCCGTCGCGATCCTCGGGGCCGCGCAGGCGTTCGTTCTTCTGATCCC
>Ga0299914_10004410_pt1 | contig 10138 bp, 12 predicted proteins | sample RVTome_10_FD_201361 | JGI IMG/M metagenome (GOLD analysis project Ga0299914, IMG submission 201361) | Soil microbial communities from uranium-contaminated site in the Upper Colorado River Basin, Wyoming, United States - RVT153D57 (version 2) ... | reverse complement strand
CGTCGTTAACGACCGCGTCGGTGATCAGGCTGATCTGGGCGATGGCGCACACGGCGCCGATGACGCGCAGCGTCGCCATCGATGCGCCGTTCTGCCACGCCGACACCAGGACAACGGCCGCCACCACAGGCCCGAGGATCACCAGCGACCACGCCGCGCTCACGAACGCGCCGATCAGGTAGGCCAGCACCAGCAGGGCGGCGATGATGGCGAAGGGGTTGCGCCTCACGAAACGCGGCTGAGCCACGACAGAGTGCTAGCAGCCTTTGCTCACGGCGCGCCGCTCCGTGAGTAGGGACGCGGGGCGGCGGGACGGTGGCTCAGGCTCAGCTCCGACGAGTGCGGCTCAGACGGTGCTCCGCCCACTGCCGGGCCGTGGACGCCTCCTCGTCGTCGGGGTTGGCGGCCAGCGTCGCATCGGCGGCCGCCAGGTCGGCCTCGGCCTGGGAGACGTCGATCTGGTCGGGGAGCAGGGCGCTGTCGCTGAGGATGGTCACGACGTCGTGGCTCACCTCGACGAACCCGCCGCCCACGGCGATGGACATGACGCCGTCGCCGGTCCAGAGCTGGACGTCGCCCACGGCCAGGGCACCGATGAACGGAGCGTGACCGGTCAGGAAGGCGATCTCCCCGTCGGTGGTGCGCGCCACGACCTCGCTGCACTCACCCGAGAAGACGACCTCCTCGGGCGACACGAGCTCGACCTGCAGCGTCACGGGACCGGCTCAGCTCCGCTCGAGCTCGCGGGCCTTGGCCATGGCCGTCTCGGCGTTGCCGACGTTGAGAAACGCCTGCTCGGGGAGGTGGTCGAGGTCGCCGTTGCACAACATGGCGAAGCTCTCGACGGTCTCGGCCACGGGCACGAAGATCCCCTTGAGACCCGTGAAGACCTCGGCCACGAAGAAGGGCTGGCTCAGGAACTTCTGGATCTTGCGAGCCCGGTTGACCGTGACCCGGTCCTCCTCGGAGAGCTCGTCCAGGCCGAGGATGGCGATGATGTCCTGCAGCTCCTTGTAGCGCTGCAGGATCTCCTGCACCCGGCGGGCGACGCGGTAGTGCTCGTCGCCGACCACCTCGGGTGTGAGGATGGTCGATGTCGAAGCCAGCGGGTCGACCGCCGGGTAGATGCCCAGGGCGGCGATCTGCCGGCTCAGCTCGGTGGTGGCGTCGAGGTGGGTGAACGTGGTGAACGGGGCCGGGTCGGTGTAGTCGTCGGCGGGTACGTACACGGCCTGCAGGGAGGTGATGGAGTGGCCCTGGGTGGAGGTGATGCGCTCCTGCAGCTCGCCCATCTCGTCGGCCAGGTTGGGCTGGTAGCCCACTGCCGAAGGCATGCGGCCCAACAGGGTCGACACCTCCGAACCGGCCTGCACGAAGCGGAAGATGTTGTCGATGAACAACAGCACCTCTTGGCCCTGCACGTCCCGGAAGTACTCGGCCATGGTCAGCGCCGACAGGGCCACCCGAAGCCGCACGCCGGGGGGCTCGTCCATCTGGCCGAAGACCAGCGCCGTCTTGTCCAGGACGCCGGACTCCTCCATCTCGAGGTACAGGTCCGTCCCCTCACGGGTCCGCTCCCCCACCCCTGCGAACACCGAGACGCCGCCGTGCTGGGAGGCCACCCGGTTGATCATCTCGGTGATGAGGACCGTCTTGCCCACCCCAGCACCGCCGAACAGGCCGATCTTGCCGCCTTCGACGTAGGGCTCGAGCAGGTCGACCACCTTGATGCCGGACTCGAACATCTTCGCCCTTGGCTCCAGGTCGGCGAAGGCAGGAGCGTCGCGGTGGATCTCCCAGCGCTCTTCCAGATCGGACACGTAGGTGGTGTCCAGCGGCTCGCCCAGCACGTTGAACACGTGACCGAGCACGCCCGGCCCCACCGGCACCGAGATGCCCCTACCGGTGTTGATCACCGGCGTGCCCCTGGTGAGCCCGTCGGTGGGCTTCATGCACACGATCCGGACGCGGCTCTCGCCGATCTGCTGGGCGATCTCGCCGGTGATCACGACCTCCTGATCGTCCACTCGCACCGTCATCTCCACCGCGGTATCGATCTCCGGGAGATGGCCGCGTGGGAACTCGGCATCGACGACGGGGCCGGCGATGGCGACCACACGTCCGTCCTTGAGCTCCCTGGTGTCGGTCGTCTTCTCCTCGGTGATGGTCATGGGCGTCGTGCTCCTCGTGCTGGTGGTCAGCCGACTTGGACCCGTTGCCGGAACACCTCGGCCCGTCGACCCTCGATCAGGTCGGACAGGAGGTCCTCGGAGACCAGCTTGCCGCCCCGCTTGAGAGCTTCGGCACCACCCACGATCTCCATGATCTCGGTGGTGATCGATTCCTGGCGGGCCCTGTTCATGATCCTTATCAGGTTGACGATCAGGTCTTCGGCGTTGTCGGTGGCAGCCTTCATGGCCCGCTGGCGGGCGGCGTGCTCGGAGGCGGAGGCCTCGAGCAGGGCCGCGTAGAGCCTGGCCTCGGCGTAGCGGGGCAGCAGCCGGTCCAGGATGGCGTCGGGCTCCGGCTCGAACTCGTACAGCGCCGGGACGCCGCCCTCGGCCGCGGCGCCGTCACCAGCCGCTCGGTCACCACCGGCTCGGTCACCCGCCACCTGGGACAGGAAGTCGGCGCCCAGTGGCATGAAGGGCACGACGGCGACCTCCTGGGCACCCAGGGAGCGGAACTGGGTGTAGACGATCCGCACCTCCTGCACCTCGCCGGAGTTGAACAGGGCCGACGAGGCGGCGGCCAACCGGCGGGCGTCCTCGTAACCGGGCTCGTCGCTGTAACCCTCGAACCGATCCTCGATGCGGTACTTGCGGAACTGGAAGTAGCCCCTGGCCTTCTTCCCGGACAGGATCAGCTCGTAGTCCTGACCCTTGGCCCGGTCGGCGGCGATGGCGCGCTCGGCGGCACGCAGGACGTTGGTGTTGTAGCCGCCGCACAGGCCCCGATCGGCGGCGATGACGACGTAGGCCACCTTGCGCACCTCGATGGGGTCCCGCAGCAGCGCGTGGTCCAGCCCCGCCCCCCCGGCAGCCAGGTTGCTGATCACCTGGGTGACCTTCTCGCTGTACGGCCTGGCGGCGGCCACGCGGACCTGGGCGCGCACGATGCGCGAGGCGGCGATCAGCTCGAAGGCGCGGGTGAGCTTCTTGGTCGCCTGAACCGTCCGGATACGCCCCTTGAGGATGCGTTCCTGGCCGCCAGCCATGGCCCGTCAGACCTCCTCGGCCACTTCGACCGTGGGCTGGAACTGCTGCTCGAAGGCGACCACAGCCGCCTCGACGCCGTCTTCGTCGAGCGTCCCCGAGCTGCGGATCCCCTCGAGCAGACCGCGGTAGCGGTCGTCCATGAACTGCAGCAGCTCCGCCTCGAAGCGGGAGATGTCGGTCACGGGGATGTCGTCGAGGTGGCCACGGGTGCCGGCGTAGATCGACACCACCTGGCGCTCGACGGGCATGGGCGAGTTCAGCGGCTGCTTCAGCAGCTCGGTCAGCCGGTAGCCGCGACCGAGCTGGGCGGCGGACACGGCGTCCAGCTCCGACCCGAAGGTGGCGAACGCCTCGAGGTCACGGAACTGGGCCAGGTCGATCTTCAGGGTCCCCGCCACCGATTTCATGGCCTTGATCTGGGCGTCACCGCCCACCCGCGACACCGAGATGCCCACGTCCACGGCGGGCCGGATGCCCGACTTGAACAGGTCGTCCTGCAGGTAGATCTGCCCGTCCGTGATCGAGATGACGTTGGTGGGGATGTAGGCCGAGACGTCGCCGGCCTTGGTCTCGATGATCGGCAGCGCAGTGAGGGATCCGGCCCCGTTGGCCTCGTTGAGCTTGGCCGCACGCTCCAGCAGTCGGCTGTGCAGGTAGAACACGTCACCCGGGTAGGCCTCCCGACCGGGCGGGCGGCGAAGCAGCAGCGACAGCTGCCGGTAGGCCTCGGCCTGCTTGGACAGGTCGTCGTAGACGATCAGCGCGTGCTCGCCGTTCTCCATCCAGTGCTGGCCCATGGCGCAGCCGGCGTAGGGGGCGAGGTACTTGAACGGAGCCGAGTCCGAAGCAGGGGCCGAGACCACGACCGTGTACTCAGTGGCTCCGTACTGCTCGAGGGTCGCCACCACCTGGGCCACCGTCGAGCCCTTCTGGCCCACGGCGACGTAGATGCACTTCACCCCCAGACCCTTCTGGTTGAGGATGGTGTCGATGGCGACGGTGGTTTTCCCCGTCTTGCGGTCGCCGATGATGAGCTCACGCTGTCCCCGGCCCACCGGAGTCATGGCGTCGATGGCCTTTATGCCGGTCTGCAGAGGTTCGTGGACCTTCTGGCGGCGCATGATGCCGGGGGCCTGCACCTCCAGGCGCCGTGTGGCGGTGGTGGCGATGGGCCCGCGCCCGTCGATGGGCTCGCCCAAGGCGTTCACGACACGGCCCAGCAGGGCGTCGCCCACCGGTACCGACAGGATGCGACCGGTGGCCTTGACGGTCTGGCCCTCTTCGACCCGCTCGACATCGCCGAGCACCACGGCGCCGATGGAGTCCTCGTCCAGGTTGAGGGCCAATCCCAAGTCCCCGGACTCGAACTCCAGCAGCTCGTTCACCGAGGCCTTGGGCAGGCCCGAGACGCGGGCGATGCCGTCACCGACCTCGAGTATCCAGCCGACGGTGCCGGTCTCGATCGAGGGGTCGAAGCCGTCGAGGTTGCGGCGGATCGCCGCTGCGATCTCGGCGGCGTTGATGGAGAGGTCGGTCATCTTGTTCCTCGTGGCGCTGGCGCGGTCGGGGTCGTGATCACAGTGCTGATCGCAGGTTGTCGAGCTTGTGGGCCACCGAGCCATCGAACACGAGGTCGTCGACCTGCGCGACGACGCCACCCTTGACGGTGGGGTCCACGACCACCTGCACGTCCACGGTCTTGCCCGTGGCCCGGCCCAGGGCCTCCTCCAGGCGTTCGCGCTGGTCGCCGTCCAGGGGGTAGGCCGAGCGGACGACGGCCATCGTTCGTGAGCGTGCCGCTGCGGCGTTGTGCCGTACGGCATCGGCGATCTCGGGCAGGTCGCCGCCGCGGTCCCCGGCCACGATCATGTTGATCAGGTTCTCGGTCACCGGAGAGGCGCGCCCGCCCAGCAGGTCGTGGACGACCCCTGTCCGGCGTACCGCCGGGATGCTGCGGTCCTGAAGGGTGGTCCGTAGGTCGTCGTCGGTCTCCACGGCATTGGCCAGCTGGTACAGCTGGTCGGCGACGGTGTCGAGCTGGCCCTCGGCGCGCGCTATCTCGGCCACGGCGGTGGCGTAGGCCTCGGCGCGGGCTCCGGCCATGTCAGTGCCCGTTGCCGACGCGGTCGATGAAGTTCTCGACCAGTTGACGGTTGGTCTGGTCGTCGAGGCTGCGCTCGACGATCATCTCGGCGGCGCTGATGGCCAGGTCGGCGACCTGCGTACGTATCTCGGCCTCCGCCCGGTTGCGGGCCGCCTCGATGTCGGCGTCGGCCTGGGCTCGCCTTTCGGCCAGCTCGGCGTCCAGGCCGGCCAGCCGCTCCTGGCGCACGGTCTCGGCCTGCGTGCGGGCCTCGTCGATGATGGCGCTCGCTTCGGTGCGGGCCTCGACCAGCTTGGCCTCGTACTCGGCTTTCAGAGCGGCGGCCTCGGTCTTGGCCTGCTCGGCGGCGTCGAGGTCGGCCTGGATGCGTTCGGAGCGGACCTGCATGGCCTTGCGGATGCCGGGATAGGCGTACTTCCACATGACCACGAACAGGATTATGAAGGCCAGGCTCCCCCAGATGATCTCGTTGGTGGCCGGCAGGATCGGGTTGGGAGCCTCTTGCTCCTCGCCCGCCTCGCCTGGCTCCTCTGTGGCCAGGAGGTCCCCGGCCAGTTGGATCTGCACTGCTGCCTCCTAGGCGAAGTTCAAGAGGATGAAGACCACGAAGCCGATCAGAGCCAGCGCCTCGGTGAAGGCGATGCCCAGGAACATGGTGGTCCGCACCATGCCGGCGGCTTCGGGCTGGCGGGCCATCGACTCGATGGCGCTACCGACGACGATCCCGATCCCGATGCCAGGGCCGATGGCGGCCAGGCCGTAGCCGAGGCCGGCGCCGACGGCCTTGAGCCCGTCCAGGAGCTCATCGGGGCCCTGTTGGGCGAGCAGGTCGATCATGGTTTGTTGCTCCTAGTGCTGGGGATGCATGGCACCGTCGATGTACACGGCGGTGAGGATCGTGAAGATGAACGCCTGAAGGACGGCGACCAGGATCTCGAAGCCGGTGAGCCCGATGAGGACGATGAAAGGGGCCCACACGATCGAGAACAGGGGGCTGGAGTCCCACAGCGCGGCGGTGAGCACGGCGAAGGTGACCAGCAGCAAGTGGCCGGCCAGCATGTTGGCGAAGAGTCGGACGGCCAGGGAGAAGGGCCTGACCAGGAACGTCGACACGAACTCGATGACGACGACCAGGGGCAGCAGCGCTTTGGGCACACCGGGGGGGACGAGGGTGTTGTGCAGGTAGCGGAAGAAGCCGTGCTTGGCGATGCCCACCACGTTGAATATCACCCACACCAGGATGGCCAGGGTGGCGGGTATGGCCATGCGGGCGTTGCCCGGCATCTGGATGAAGGGCACGACCTCGAACAGGTTCGAGAACAGCACGAACAGGAACAGGGTGAGCAGGAATGGCATGAACACCATGCCGTCGGGGCCGATGGTCTGGTTGACGATGTACTCACGCACGAACTCGACGCTGGACTCGGCCACGGTCTGGATACCGCGCGGGACGAGGGCCGAACGCCGGACGGCGAGCACGAAGATGATGATGCTGATGGCGGTGCCGGCCAGGTAGAGCAGACCGATCTTGTTGAGCTCGAGGGCCGTGCCCTCGAACAGGAAGCCGGGCCACTCGAGCAGTTCGCCGATGGGCGGGAAGTGCAGGGCGAAGAGGTTCAAGATCGTGCTCCTGGCCTCGGCTTGAGGACCGGGTGGGCGAGGGAGGCCGAGATGTAGCGGGTCTCCCAGATCAGGAGCCCGAGGTGGGTGACGATGACGGTGAGGCCGAGCGCCACCAGGTCCACCCAGCCGGCGTCCTTGATGGCCAGCACGGCCACGGTGATGACGGCCAGGCGGACGATGAAGCCACCCAACGCCCCGATCATGAGCATGTGCGGGGAGATGCGGGCGCACCAGGTCAGCAGGGCGGCGGACAGCAGGAAGTTCCCCACCACCAACACCAACGCGAACAGCGCCGACAGGGCCCCGTCGATCCCCCACACGAGCCCGGCCACGGCCACTATGAACGGGGCGGCGAGCAGCGCCCGCCAGCTGATGTCGTAGGCGATGGTCTGCTCTGGTGAGCGGCCCGCCACCGCGGAAGCGGTCACGCCGACCTCCGCTGCGGGTCGAGCGTCACACCGGTGGGGAGGTGGGCAGGCGAGCGCGGGACGCGCAGCGATCCGGTGCCCGGGCCCGACGGGCGCGGGCCGGCGGGCGGATCTGACGCCACCGCTCGCGAGGGCAGCCCGGCCTCGAGCTGCTCCATCTTGGCCACGTAGTGGTACCACATGGCCAGGAGCTTGCCGACGACCGCGAGCAGGGCCAGCACCATGGTGAAGAGGGGCATCGTTCCCAGCCAGCGGTCGAGGAACCAGCCAGCGGCGCCGAACAGGACCGGTGTGGCCATCAGCTCGAACGCCTTGGCCAGGGCGTCGCCCATCCCCTGGTTCATCTGGCGTCGATCGGCGAGGTTCATCGGTGAAGTTCCGCTATTGGGTCCGGGGTCGGGGCGACACGTTACCCGAGCGGGTGGAAGCCCCTGATCCGGTGCTTGTGAATCTTTGCACAAGATACTTCGGATGCGGCAACGGCTCCAATTACCTGCCGCATCATGCCCGCCGGACAGCACCCGGCGGGGCCCTCACATGGCGAACTTGGTGACCTGCTCGGCCCGAAGACGGTCGACCACCCTGCCCTGGGGGACCTCGACGTCGTCATAGCCGAGCACCGCGTCGCGCCCCACCGCCCGGCGCAGGCGGCAGCCCTCGGCCACGCCCATGGGCAGCAGCCGCTCTGCAGCCGTGACGTCGGCCCGCTCCGCCAGCCCGTAGGTGTGGTAACCGCCCAGGCCGTCCAGGATCGTGCCCGCGGCCAGGTCGACCTTGGCGGTGGCCACCACCTCGACCACGGGGCCTGCCAGGGGGCTGAGCACCGCATCGCCCATCACGGCCCGGGCCAACGACGTGGGTACCTCGAAGTGGCACAGGTGATAGGGGGCGTAGAAACTGTAGAGCGGTCCCTCGCCCAGCTTGTAGAGGTTGAGGTAGTGCTGCTGGCGGGGGTCGTCATGAGTGGCGAACACGAACACCCCGGGTGATGGGCGGGTCCTGACCAGGTAGTCCACGATCCCGCCCATGGCGCGCAGCTCGGCGACGTCGTAGAGCGCGGTGGCATCGTCGACGAAGCCGTCGAAGTCCCGGCCCCACATGCCCCGCTGGGGGACGGTGAACCCGGTTGCGTTGGCCACGATGGCCTGCTCGAAGCTGATCTTGGTGCCGTCGGCGAAGCTGGTGACCATGTTCACGTTCTGGCCCCACTGCGCGGCGAAGCCCTCCTGGGTTGTGGGGTTGCGGTAGGGGTCGTGAAGGCCCTTGATGTTCCCGCACACCACAGGCTCGAGACCCAGGCCGCGCACGAAGCGGTACAGGTTCATCTGCACCCCGGGCTGGTCGCCGTCGCAGCCGCTGACGATCACGCCTGCGGCGTCGGCACGGGACTTGAGGATGGGCCCCACGGTGCCGTCCACCTCGGCGTTCATGAGCACCACGTGGGAGCCGTGCTCGATGGCGTCGAGGGATACCGCGGCACCGAACTCGACCGCGCCGGTGACCTCGATGATCACATCGATCGGCTCGCTGCGCGTCAGGGCGGTGGGGTCGTCGGTCACCACAGGACGACCGGCCTCGACTGCGGATCGCACCTGCGCGGCCGTATCGGCCCGCACGACCCCGTCCACCCCTGCGTAGGCGAATGCGGCCTCGGCCCGGTCGGGATGGCGGTTGCTGATGGCCACCAGCTCCATGCCAGGCGTCGAACCGACGATCTGGTTGGCCACACCCTGGCCCATGAAGCCGGCCCCGACCATCCCCACGCGGATGGGCCTCCCCTCCGCCTCCCGGGTCTCGAGCTCGCGGTCGACGATGATCACGACCGTTCCCCACCGTCGCTGACGAAGGTGTCCCAGGACCTGTCCTTGTCCGACAGCACCGCCGGCGGCATGGGCCACTCGATGCCGAAGGCGGGATCGTCGAAGCGGGCACCCCGCTCGGCCCCGGGCGTGTAGAGGGCGCTGACCTGGTAGCTGACCTCGGCCCCGTCGGTGAGGGTGAGGTAGCCGTGGGCGAACATGGGCGGCACGTACAGGGCCCGGCGGTTGGCGGCCGATAGCTCCACCCCGACCGACCGTAGGTAGGTCGGTGAGTCCGGTCGGACATCGACGATGACGTCGTGCACGGAGCCTGCCGTGCAGCGCACGAACTTGGACTCGGACACTGGCGGGACCGAGTAGTGCATCCCTCGCAGGGTGCCCGCCCGATGGTTGTAGGACACGTTGCACTGAGCGACATCGGCCACCATGCCCAGCTCGGCCAGGTCCTTGGCGCACCAGGAACGGGCGAAGAACCCCCGTTCGTCCTCGATGGGCTCGAGGTCGACGATCCAGGCTCCTTCGAGACCGGTCTCGGTGAACTTCACTGGCGTCCTCCTCGGACCGATGTCCGCTCCGGTGTCAACGGGCGCCTCGGCGGGGCGATTGCAGCATGCTCAGCCGGCCCGGCCGGTGAGGCGGCGGCCAGCGTCGGCCACGGCGGTGCGGGTCTCGCGCGCCAGCCGGCGCCGGTACCGCCAGCGACCCAGCGTCCACACGCACCGGAGCCGGTCCGGACCGCTCAGCGGCGCCGTGGCGATTGCGGCCAGATGTCCACGGAGCACCCTGGTGAAGGGGAGGCTCGCCGGGGTGTCGGAGTTGGTGTCGTAGAAGGCGTCCAGATCCTCGCCGATGCCGTGCACCTCCATCGACATGGCCGAGTGGATGCGCCGCCTGAACAGGCGCTCGGGCACCTCCCACACCTGACCGCGCAGCGCGATCTCACCC
>Ga0299914_10004409_pt1 | contig 10138 bp, 8 predicted proteins | sample RVTome_10_FD_201361 | JGI IMG/M metagenome (GOLD analysis project Ga0299914, IMG submission 201361) | Soil microbial communities from uranium-contaminated site in the Upper Colorado River Basin, Wyoming, United States - RVT153D57 (version 2) ... | reverse complement strand
GGCGGGCGGGACCGCGGGCGGGACCGCGGGCGGGACCGCGGGCGGGACCGCGGGCACCGGGTCACTCGTCCAGCTCGGCGACGACCGCGAAGTGGTCGGAGGGCCAGACCCCGGCGACCGGCGCGGTCCCGGCGAGCCGGGCCGACCGGACCCGCCCCCGGCCCTGCCGCGGCGGGCCGACCAGGATGTAGTCGATCCGGGCGTCCGGGGTCGGGTCGTCGGCCAGGTACGGGTTGCGGTGGTCCCAGGTGTAACCGGGGTGGTCGGCCCGGGCGAACCGCCAGGCGTCGAACAGCACCTGGCCGGGCGCCGCCGGCTCGGTCAGGCTGCCGCCGAGCAGCCGCAGCTCATCCGAGTCCGGCTCGGCGTTCAGGTCCCCGGTCAGCACCGGCGGGTAGCCGGTGCCGGCGGCGTGGGCGGCGACGAACCCGGCGATCTCGCGTACCTGGGCCAGCCGGACTGCCGACGCGTCGAGCTGGTGGCTCAGGTGGGTGGTGAACATCGGCAGCTCGCCGGCGGGGGCGTCCACCCGGGCGTGCAGCGCCAGGCGTTGCCGGTCGCCGCGCACCGGCAACGCCAGCTCGGTGTGGGCGCTGATCGGCCACCGGCTGAGCACCGCGTTGCCGAACCGCAGTTCGGGGCCGTACTCCCGCTGCCGGGTCGGGCTGGGCGGCCGGCCGGCCCAGCACCAGTGCAGGCCGAGCCGGTCAGCCAGCTCGGCGGCCAGGTTGGCGGTCTCGCTGCCCCACACCTCCTGCAGCCCACACAGGTCAGGCGCCAGCTCGACCAGGGTCGCGGCGATCGCTTCCCGGCGGGCCCGCCAGGGGCCGTACCGCCACCACAGGTTCCAGGTCACCACCCGCACCGGGCCATGCTGTCACAGAACCGTTCGGGCATCCCGGATCTCCCGCGCCCGATCCCGCCGGGTCGGGCGGTTGTCCCCAGCGGTTCACACGTTGTGCACAGGGTTGTCCACAGGCTGTGGATCACCGGCTCAGCCGAGGTTGTGACGGGCGGTGGCCGGTGGCCGCAGGCCGAGCACCGCCTCGGTCAGCCGGGTCGCCGCCACCGCCGCCGGCACGTCGTGCACCCGGACGATCCGGGCGCCCAGCATGACGCAGATGACCACCGCGGCCAGCGTGCCGGGCAGCCGCTCCGCGCGCGGCAGGTCCAGCGTCTCGCCGATGAAGTCCTTGTTCGACACCGCCACCAGGGTCGGGTAGCCGAGCCCGGTGATGGTGGGCAGCCGGCGGGTGAGCTCCAGCGAGTGGTGGGTGCTCTTGTTCAGGTCGTGCCCCGGGTCAACGATGATCCGTTCCGGTGGGACGCCGCGCTCGATCGCCAGGGCCACCCGCTGGCGCAGGAACTCGGCCACTTCACCGGCCACGTCCCGGTAGGTCGGCCGGGGGTACGGGGTGCGGGGCGCGGCCAGGCTGTGGGTGATCACGAGCGTGGCCCGGCTGCCGGCGACCACCTCGGCCAGCGCCGGGTCGTGCAGCCCGCTGGTGTCGTTGACCACCTGCGCGCCGGCCTCGATCGCCTGCTCCGCCACCGCTGGCCGGTAGGTGTCGACCGAGACCACCAGCGAGGAGTGTTCCCGGGCGGCGGCGATCACCGGGAGCACCCGGGCCAGCTCGTCGGCGACCGGCACCTCCGGGCCGGGGCTGAACGGCTGCCCGCCGATGTCGACCCAGTCGGCGCCGGCTTCGGCCGCTGCCCGGACCGCCGCCACGGCCCGGGGCAGCGGGTAGGTGCGGCCCTGGTCGTGGAATGAGTCGGGGGTCCGGTTGACGATCGCCATGACCGCCACCTGCCGGTCGAAGTCGAACACCCGGCCGCCGATCTCGCGGCGGGGGATCGCGAGTTGCGGCAGGTGGAAGCCGGCGGGGTCGGATGGCATGCCCAGGTACCCTAGCAGCCAGCGCCCGGCAGGAGCCGCCCGGCATGGTAAAATACTGGGAGCGCTCCCAACCTCTTGGTGATGTGTGACGTGGGGGCGGGGAGGGCGACCCCGCCCCCACGGTGGTACCGCACCGCAGCCGGACCAACCGTCCGCTGTGGCGCTTGTCGCGCGGGAGCCAAGGCCACGCGAGTGGTGGTGGTATCACCTCCCTAAGGGGGCGGCGCGACCGGCGGCGGTGTCCGGGCGAGGCCCGCCGCCGGTCGCTACGGTCATCGATGGAAGCGCTCCCATCGACTTACCCGGACTGTAGCCGGTGTTCGCCGTTTAGGGAAGGTCCGGCACGCAATCGAATCCGGGATCTCTGGCCTGGCAACCCGGAGGGGGTAATGACGGTTGCGAGTGGAAGCGCTCCCATGACAGAATCGACACACCACTGAGTGCCGCACTCGCGGACGCTCGCGGGACGGGAGCCACCGGGCACAGCCAGCACACTCACGCGCGCCCCGGGTCCGGACCAGACCCACCGGCCGCGCACCCATCTCGCGAGGAGATCACCACATGACTCGATCCAGCAGACGCCGGACCGCGCTGGTGTCGCTCGGCGTGCTCCTGGCCGCCGGGCTGACGGTCGCACCGGCCGGCCCGGCGCAGGCACAGACCGCATGTACGGTCACCTACCGGACGACCTGGGACAACGGCAGCGGCTTCGGGGGCGAGGTGGTCCTGACCAACCTCGGCAGCCCGGTGAACGGCTGGCAGCTGACCTTCACCTTCCCGGGCAACCAACGAGTTGATCACGGCTGGGCGGCGATCTGGTCGCAATCCGGCCCGAACGTCACCGCCGCCAACGAGAGCTGGAACGCCAACCTGGGCACCGGCTCGGTGGTCACCGCCGGGTTCAACGGGTCCTACTCCGGGAGCAACCAGGAACCGACCCAGTTCTTCCTGAACGGGGTGGCGTGCACCGGGGGGGTGGGGCAGAACCAGCCGCCGACCGTGGAGATCACCAGCCCGGCCGACGGCGCGAGCTTCACCGCGCCGGCCGACATCCCGGTCACGGCGACCGCCAGCGACCCGGACGGCACGGTGGACCGGGTGGAGTTCTACCGCAACGGCGCGCTGGTCGGCACCGATGCCACCGCCCCGTACAGCTTCACCCACACCACCCTGCCGGCCGGCAGCTACCTGCTGGTGGCCCGGGCGGTCGACGACGACGGCGCGTTCACCGACGACCAGGTCACGGTGAGCGTCCAGGCCTCCACCGTGCCGGCGGTGGTGACCACCCTCAATACGGTCAGCGTGGTCGAGGGCGGTAGCGGCGGCTTCGGGGTCAGCCTGTCCCAGCAGCCGGCGTCCTCGGTCACGGTCACCACCACCCGGACCTCTGGCAGCACCGGGATCACCGTCACCAGCGGCGGGACGCTGACCTTCACCACCGGCAACTGGAACCAGCCGCAGCCGGTCACGGTGGCGGCTGCCGACGGAAGCGGCGGCCAGAGTGCCGAGCTGACCAGCACCGCCCCGGGGCACACCGCGGCCACCGTGACGGTGAACTCGCTGGACGCCGGGCAGGAGGACCCGCTGTGGGTGCAGCGGTTCCTGGAGCAGTACGACAACGTCAAGAACTCCGGCTACTTCAGCTCGCACGGGATCCCGTACCACTCGATCGAGACCCTGATCGTGGAGGCGCCGGACTACGGCCACGTCACCACCTCCGAGGCGTTCAGCTACTGGCTCTGGATGGAGGCGAACTACGGCCGGGTGACCGGTGACTGGGCGCCGTTCAACCAGGCCTGGCAGACGATGGAGACCTACCTCATCCCGGGTCCGGCCGACCAGCCCAGCGCCGGCGCGGCCGGGGACGCGATCTACGCCGCCGAGCACCCCCAGCCCAGCGGCTACCCGAGCGCGCTGGACCAGAGCGTGCCGGTCGGGCAGGACCCGCTGCGCGGGGAGCTGCAGTCCACCTACGGCACCGGGCAGATCTACGGCATGCACTGGTTGCTGGACGTGGACAACGCCTACGGGTACGGCTTCTGCGGGGACGGGACCACCTCGCCCGCGTACATCAACACCTTCCAGCGCGGCGAGCAGGAGTCGGTCTGGGAGACGGTGCCGCACCCGTCCTGCGAGACGTTCGACTCGGGCGGTCCGAACGGCTTCCTGGACCTGTTCATCAGCGACCCGAACGGCTCGGCCACCCAGTGGCGCTACACCAACGCGCCGGACGCGGACGCCCGGGCGGTCCAGGCCGCCTACTGGGCGCTCACCTGGGCCCGGGAGCAGGGCAACGAGGCGCAGGTGCTGGGCACCGTCGCCGACGCGGCCCGGATGGGCGACTACCTGCGTTACTCGCTGTTCGACAAGTACTTCAAGCAGGCCGGCAACTGCGTCGGTCCGACCACCTGCCCGGCCGCCAGCGGTCGCGGCTCGGCCCACTTCCTGCTCTCGTGGTACTACGCCTGGGGCGGGTCCTATCCGGCCAGCGAGTGGTCCTGGCGGATCGGCTCCAGCCACAACCACTTCGGTTACCAGAACCCGGTGGCCGCGTGGGCGCTGAGCACCGTGCCGGAGCTGGTGCCGGACTCGCCGACCGCGCAGACCGACTGGGCCACCAGCCTGGACCGGCAGCTGGAGTTCTACCAGTGGCTGCAGTCGGCCGAGGGCGGGATCGCCGGCGGCGCGACCAACAGCTGGGGCGGCTCCTACGGCACCCCGCCGGCCGGCAGCCCGACCTTCTACGGGATGTTCTACGACGAGCATCCGGTCTACGAGGACCCGGGCAGCAACGAGTGGTTCGGCTTCCAGGTCTGGTCGTTGCAGCGGGTGGCCGAGTACCTGCTCCTGACCGGCGACCCGCGCGCCGAGCAGGTGATGGACAACTGGGTGCCGTGGGCGATCGACGAGATCACCCTCGGGCCGGGTGCCGGCGACTACCAGATCCCGTCCACGATGCAGTGGAGCGGGGCGCCGCAGACCTGGAACCCGACCAACCCGCAGCCGAACCCCGGCCTGCACGTGACGGTCACCGAGCACGGCCAGGACGTCGGGGTCGCCGCGGCACTGGCCCGGACCCTGATGTGGTACGCGGCCGCCACCGGTGACAGCACCGCCCAGCAGACCGCGCTCGGGCTGCTGGAGGCGCTGTACGCGAACATGGGGCCGGCCGGGGTGACGGTGCCGGAGACCCGGGCGGACTTCGAGCGGTTCCTGGACCCGGTGTTCATCCCGGCCGGGTGGTCGGGCACCATGGGCAACGGCGAGCAGATCGCCCCCGGGGTGACCTTCTTCGGCCTGCGGGAGTCGATCTACGAGAACGACCCGGCGATCGACGAGGTGCTGGCCTTCGCCAACGGCACCGGCCCGGCACCCACCTTCGAGTACCACCGCAGTTGGGCACAGATGGATCTCGCGAACGCGTTCGCGGACTACGCCCATCTGTTCCCGGAGGGCTGACCGGGCCCTCGGCAGGCGCCCCGGTTCAGGCCCGAGCCTGGGCCGGGGCGCCCGCTCCGGCGGACCCGGCCGGCCAGTCGCCGGGCCGCCCGGGCCGCCCGAGCCGGGCCGCCCGAGCCGGGGGCCGGGCAACGGTTCGGTCTCAGATCGGCCACGACCGTTGACGGCCGCGCCACTGACTGCTGCCCTGGGCTGGACCGACGGTGAGCACGGGGAGCGTGATGGAGGTCCGGATCCGGCGCTGGCTGCCGGTGCTGCTGCTCGGCCTGGCGCTGGTCGGTGCCGGCTGGGCGGCCGCCGGCGGGGGCGGGCTGTCCGGTGGCTCGCTGCCGCCGCTGCCGGAGGATCCGGCGCTGGCGCCGTCCCCGACCGGCCCGCCGCCACCGGTCAGTGACGCGCCCCCGACCGGTGGTCCGTCCGAGTTCGAGCCGGCCGACGCGCCGGGTTGGCTCAGCGCGGCGGTGACCATGCTGGTGCTCGGGTTCGCCGCCGCCGTGGTCATCCTGTTCCTGTATGCCGGGCTGCGCTGGCTGCTCACCGAGCGGGTGGTCCGGCGCGAGATCATCGAGCGGGCGGCCAGCCAACCGCCGGAGGCCGAGGCCGAGGAGGTACGCCGGGCGGTGCTGGCCGGGCTGGCCGACCTGGCCGCGGGTGCCGACGCCCGCCGGGCGGTGATCGCCTGCTGGCTGCGGCTGGAGCGGGTGGCGGCCGCGGCGGGCACCGCCCGGCGGGCCGCCGACACCCCGGCCGACCTGGTCGGCCGGCTGCTCGCCGCGCACCGGGTCGACCAGCGGGCACTGGCCCGGCTGGCCGGCGCCTACCGGCTGGCCCGGTACGCGCCGGCCGACATCGGTGACGAGCTGGTGCTGACCGCCCGGCAGGCGCTGGCCGAGATCGACGCGCAGCTCACCCGGGCCGCTCCGGCCGCGGACCCGGTGCCCTCGTGAGCCGGGCCCGCCGCCGGCTGGCCGCCCTGCTCGGCGGCGGCCTGGGATTCTCCGGCTACACCCCGCGCTGGGTGGCCGGGCAGGTGGCGCTGGCTGGGCTGTTCGCCCTGCTGGCGGTCGGGTTTGTGGAGCTGTGGCTGCTGCCGGCCCAGGTGTACGTACACTTCGCTCAGCTCTGGCTGCTCGGCACCGCCGGGCTGCTGGTGCTGTGGCTCGGCCGGCCGCTGCGGGAGCCGCCCTCAGCACCGGCCGAACCAGCCGCCGACGCCGCCCAGGCCGAGCTGCGGGACCGGCCGTACGCGCAGGTCGAGCGGTGGGAGCGGCGGCTGTCGGTGACCGCCGGCGACCCGGAATGGTTCAGCCGGGTGGTCCGGGACCGGCTCACCGGGCTGGTCGCCGAGCGGCTCTGGCAGCGGCACGGGATCCGGCTGGCCACCGACCCGGACCGGGCGCGGGCGGTGCTCGGCGACGAGCTGTCCGAGCTCCTCACCAGCCCGCTGGCCGGAACCCCGGACCCGGGCGCGATGAGCCGGCTGATCGACCGGATGGAGGAGATCTGAGATGACCCGGCCAGACCGACCGGAGCGCCCGGCGGCGAAACTGCAACCGGAGCCAGAGCCGGAACCGGAACCGTTGCCGCTGGCTGAGGTGAGCCGGTACGCCCGGGCGGTGCTGGACCGGGTCGGCACCGTGATCGTCGGCAAGCGGGACGCGCTGGAGCTGGTCCTGGCCGGCATCCTGGCCGGCGGGCACGTGCTGCTGGAGGATTATCCCGGGCTGGCCAAGACGCTGGCCGCCCGCAGCCTGGCACAGAGCCTGGGGCTGGACTTCCGGCGGCTGCAGTTCACCCCGGACCTGCTGCCGGCCGATGTCACCGGCTCGTTCTTCTACGACCAGCGGGAGCACGAGTTCGAGTTCCGGGCCGGTCCGGTCTTCACCAACCTGCTGCTGGCCGACGAGATCAACCGGACCCCACCGAAGACCCAGGCCGCGCTGCTGGAGGCGATGCAGGAGGTACAGGTCACGGTCGAGGGCCGCACCTTCCCGCTGGCGGCCCCGTTCCACGTGCTGGCCACCGCCAACCCGATCGAGTACGAGGGCACCTACCCGCTGCCGGAGGCGCAGCTGGACCGGTTCCTGCTGCGGGTGTCGTTCGGCTACCCGGACCGGGACGAGGAGCGGACCGTGCTGCACCGCCGGATGGCCCGGCGGCGCGAGCAGGTGGTGCTGGCGCCGGTGATCGACGCGCCGACGCTGCGGCGGGCGCAGGCCGCGCTGGAGAACGTGGCGGTCGAGGACTCGGTCTGCGGCTACATCGTCGACCTGGTGGCGGCCACCCGGGAGCACCGGAGCGTGCAGGTCGGCGCCTCCCCGCGGGGGTCGCTGGCGCTGCTGCTGACCGCCCGGGCGCGGGCGGTGATGGCCGGCCGGGACTACGTGACCCCGGAGGACGTGAAGGGGGCGGCGCCGGCGGCGCTGGCACACCGGATCAGCCTGCGTCCGGAGATGTGGTTGCGCCGGGTGGACCCGGCCGACGTGATCGCCGAGGTCTGCGCCAACACCCCCGCCCCCCGCTCGGAGCTGGTGCCGGTCTACCCGGCCGCGACCGGGCAGGACCGGTCGCTGGCCGGCGCCCGGCCCGGCCCGGCGGATCGGCCCGGCCCGGCGGATCTGCCCGGCGCGCCGGACCGGATCGGCCCGGACCCGGACGACCCGGTGCACCGGTACCCCCGCGGCGTGCGCTGATGGTCGCGCCGGCCGGCGGATCGGGCTGGGTGCCGACCGGGGCGCTGCACCGGGGGATCGGGCTGGCGGCGCTGGCCCTGCTGTTGGCCGCCGCGCTCGGCCGGTTCGAGCTGGTGCTGGTCGCGGCGCCGCTGGCCCTGGGCACCGGGCTCTCGCTGCTGGTCCGGCCGGACCGGCCGCCGGCGGCCACCCTCACCGTGACCGAGCCGACCAGTGTGGAGGGCGGGCCGGTGCGGGCCCGGGTGTCGGTCACCAGCGACCATCCGCGGCCGATGCTGTGCGTGGTGAGCGCGCAGGTGCCGGGCTGGGTCCGGCTGCGGCACGGGGTCGGTAACTACGCGGCGCTGCTGCGCCCGTCGGCCACCACCCCGGTCCGGCTGGCCGGCACCGCCGGACGGTGGGGGACCTACCGGCTGGGTCCAGCCACGGTCCGGACGGTCGGCGCCGACGGGCTGCTGGTCGCCGACAGCGCGGTGCTGCCGGCGGTGGACCTGACGGTCTACCCGGTCAGCGAGCCGTTCGACTCCGAGGAGGCGCTGCCGCGGGCGGCCGGGATCTCCGGCATCCACCGGTCCCGGCGGCCGGGCGCGGGCGGCGAGCTGTCCGACGTGCGGCCGTTCCAGGCCGGCGACCGGCTGCGCCGGATCAATTGGCGGGTCAGCCGGCGCACCGGCGCCCTGCACGTCAACGCCACCTGGTCGGACCGGGACGCGGAGGTGCTGCTGGTGCTGGACGTGCGGCACGAGGCGGGGAGCTCCGGCGGGGTGGACGGCGACGCCAGCGTGCTGGACGCCACCGTCCGGGCCGCCGCCGCGATCACCGAGCACTACGCGCACCAGGGCGACCGGGTGGGGCTGGTCGAGTTCAGCTCCCGGCTGCGGCGGCTGCCGGCCGGCACCGGTCGCAGGCACTATCTCTCCACGTTGGAGTGGCTGGTCGGGGTGGACCGGCTCCCGAGCGGATTCGGCCCGGGGCAGCGCCTGTTCAGCGGCGGGCTGCGGGAGAGCCGGGCGCTGGTGATCGTGCTGACCCCGTTGCTGGACCAGGACAGCGCCAACCTCCTGGCCATCCTGGCCCGGTCCGGGCGCTCGCTGGTGACGGTGGACACCCTGCCGGAGCGGGTCCACCCGCCGGTCCGGAACGAGTGGACGGTGCCGGGTTACCGGCTCTGGTGGCTGGAGCGGGCCAACACGATCGGCCGGTTGCGCGAGGTGGGCGTACCGGTGGAGCCGTGGCGCGGCGCTGGCAGCCTGGACCTGATGCTGCGGCACGTCTACCGGATCGCGGCGAGCTCCCGGGTGCTGTCGTGACCGCCCTGCTGGAGCGCGGGCGGCACTACCCGCCGGTCGAGCGGGCGGTCTACCATCTCGCCCGGGCCCGCGCCTGGGCGCGCCGGGTCACCCCGACCGGGCTGTCGATCCGGGCAGTGGTCTGGCTGGCCGGAATGGCCTGCCTGCTGCTGGCCGCGCCAGGGTCGGGGTGGCTGGGGCCGGCGCTGCCGGCAGCGGCGGTGCTGGCGCTGCTGGCGGCGGCGTACCCGAACGGCGGCTGGGTGGCGGCGGTGCAGCTGGCCGCGGTCGCCGCGGTGGCGATCCGGCTCGCCACCCCGCTGGCCGACCCGGCGTGGCCGGCGGTGCTGCTGCTCGGCGCGGTGCTGTACGCGCACCACACGGCCGCCGCCCTCGGCGCCCAGCTGCGCACCGACGCGGTGGTCCCGGTGGCGGTGCTCCGGCACTGGGCCGGCCGGGCCGGCGCGCTGACCGCCGGCTCGCTGTTGCTGGGCCTGGTGATCGTGGCGGTGGCCGGGCGGGCCGAGCCCGGCGCCGACACCGGCTACCTGGCGCTCGGGGTGGTCGCCACGGTGGCGGCGGTGGCGGCGGTCAGCTGGCTGCACCACCACCCCGACGGCTCGGGCGGCTAAATCCCGTTCCGGCGGCTGGGCCGGTTCCGCGCTACCGTCGAGCGGGCGAGCGAGAGGGGTGGCGATGACCGGCGGGGCGACCGGCGGGGCGACCGGCGGGACCGCGAGCTCCCCGGCGGAGCTGTCGCGGGCGCTGGCCGGCACCGGATATCTGGCCGATCCTGG
>Ga0299914_10004407_pt1 | contig 10139 bp, 7 predicted proteins | sample RVTome_10_FD_201361 | JGI IMG/M metagenome (GOLD analysis project Ga0299914, IMG submission 201361) | Soil microbial communities from uranium-contaminated site in the Upper Colorado River Basin, Wyoming, United States - RVT153D57 (version 2) ... | reverse complement strand
CTGTGCACGGACGCCGAGAGCGGGGTGCGAGAACGAACAGATGTCACCTGGGACCGGCGCGCACCCGCCGGCACTGCCCGTCGCTCCGATGCCGGCGAAGTTGTTCGCGCCCGGCGGGACCGAGCCACAAAACGAGAACCATCCCGTCTCGAGAATCGACTGCGCCCACGCGATGTCGGACCGGATGTACTGAGCCTGGCCCTCGTCGTAGAAGTACAACGCGAGGGCAAGCGGGGACACCGTCGCCCGGTACGGCAGCCCACTACACACCGTGCCGCCACTGTTCCAGTAGACCGCATCGACGTAGTGAGCCATCTGCTGGGGTGTGAGCTCCGAGTAGCCGCGGACCGGGGTGTACTGCCACCCGACCCACGTCTGGGGTAGGCACCCGGCGACCACACCCGAGGCGAGGACGAGGGCGCACACGAGCACGACGAGACGGCGAGACACCCAGCGCATGGGGAAGGTTTCGGCTCCGGACCGTGAGATCTTGAGACCCCGGAGCGTAGGCACCCGCGGCGGCGAGGGGCCATTGGACGAGCGCCGGCGAACCGGCGCGGGTCAGACGGCGAGCAGCGAGCGGGCGCCCGTGTCGGCCGACGGGTGGCGGAGCTTCGACATCGCGCGCGCCTCGATCTGGCGGATGCGCTCGCGGGTGAGCTGGAAGTACTCGCCGACCTCTTCGAGCGTGCGCGGCTCACCGCGGTCGAGCCCGAAGCGCAGCGCCAGGATCTGGCGCTCCCGCTCGTCGAGGTGCGCGAGCAGCTTCTCGATCTCGGCTGGGAGCAACGCCGAAACCGCCGCCTCGTCGGGCGACTCAGCGGAACGGTCCTCGACGATGTCGGCGAGCTCGGCGTCGCCGTCTTCGCGCAGGGGCTCGAACAGCGACAGTGGCTCGGCGGCGAAGCGCAGGGCCTCGGTGACCTTGTCTTCAGGGATCTCGAGCTCCGCGGCGAGCTCCGCGATCGTCGGTGCGCGGCCCAGCTTGGCCTCGAGGGTGGACCGCTCCTTCTGTAGCCGCACCAGCGTGTCACCGGCATGCACGGGGAGACGGATCGTGCGGCCGGTGTTGGCGATGCCGCGCGAGATCGCCTGGCGGATCCACCAGGTCGCGTACGTGGAGAACTTGAAGCCCTTGCGCCAGTCGAACTTCTCGACCGCGTGCATCAGGCCGAGGTTGCCCTCCTGGACGAGATCGAGCAGCGGGAGCCCCGACGACTGATACTTCTTGGCGATCGAGACCACGAGCCGCAGGTTCGACTGCACGAACTGCTGCGTCGCGTCGTCGCCGCCGCGTACGGTCTGACGAAGCTTCCGGCGCTGGGTGGGCGTGAGCTTCTTGCCCGTGTCGAGCTGCTCGCGAGCCGCGACCCCGGCCTCGATGGCCTGGGCCAGTCGGGCCTCGTCATCCTTGGTGAGCAGGTCGTGCTGCCCGATGTCGGTGAGGTACAGCCGAACGAGATCTTCCTCTTCACGTTCGACTCGCCGGTTCGTCTTCGCCACGTGTTGGTGTCCTCGCTCTTCGGCGACCTCGGGTTTGGCGGGCTCGTGACTGAACGCTCGGTTCGGTCCTGACCCCTGCGGCACTCGCGAAATCCCTGGTCACGGGGTGAAGCGAGTCCTCGGACGCCTGGTGGGGTGGCCCGAGAAGGAGGGTCCAGTATAGCCGAATCCTGCCCGATTCTCTACTGGTGAAACGCCGAAATCCAGCGCGGGATTCCCGGCGGTCTCGGCCTCCAGGTGATCACGCGACGAGCTCGGCGAGGCCGCGGGCGTTGTCGTGCATCACCTGGCGAACCTCGTCCGGTGCGAAGCCGTCGAGCTCCTTCACGAAGCTGGTGGGTTCGCTCAGGCCTTCGGCGTGGGGGTAGTCGGAGCCGAAGATGATCCGCGGCGCGCCGATCGCCCGCTTCAACGCCGCCAGGTCGTCTTCGTAATAGGGCGAGACCCATACGTGCTCGCGAAGTTGCTCGACAGGATCGCCGCCCGGGAACGCTCCCGGAGCCTGGCCGTAGAGCTTCTTCAGCTTCTTGACCAGCCCCGGCACCCACTCGCTCCCACTCTCGATCGTCGCGACGCGCAGGCCCGGGAAGCGGGCGAGGACGCCGTGGCAGATGAGCGCGGCGATGGTGTCGGTGATCGGCCGGTCGGAGGTGAGCATCGTCTTGAACGGGTTCTGGCGGAAGGCCTCCATCTCGGTCGGCTCCCCCCAGGCTTCGGCCAGGCCGTGATAGCCGCTGTCACCCGAGTGGTAGGCGACGGTCACCCCTGCCTCCTCGAGCAGACCCCACACCGGGTCGTAAATGGGATCACCTGGTGAACGACCGCCGGTCGGGGCCATCACCGGTGCCGAACGCATCACCACCACATGGGCGCCGGCATCCAGGATCCGCTCGGTCTCCTTCACCGCCAGGTCGCGGTCGAGCAGGGTGATGTACGGCGCTGCGTACAGGCGGTCCCGGTAGTCGTAACCCCAATCGTCCTCCAGCCAGCGGTTGAACGCGTGGAAAGCGGCATGCGCCGCCGGCGGGTCGTGTACGAGGGCCTGCTCGATCCCCACCCCCAGCGTGGGGAAGAGGAAGCAGCCCTCGAGGCCCTGCTCGTCGAGCAGCGAGACGCGGGCATCGCGGTTGCGATAGGCGGGGTTGATCGGCTCGAGATCCCCGAAGGCCGCGCGGATGTCGTCGCCGGCCCGCTTGCCGCGGAAGTACTCGTCGAGCGCGCCCGGACGCGCGACAGGATCGAACGTCGGGTTGGGGATGAACCGGTTGACGCGGCCTCCGACGATGAGACGCGGCTTGCCTTCGATCTCGGCCCATTGCACTGCGCGCTTCGCGAGCTTGGGATCGAGATGACGGGTGAACGCGTCGGTCGCCTCGTAGTAGTGGTTGTCTGCGTCGAAGGCGGCGAAACCGAGATCGGGCACGTTGCATCTCCCTGGTCGTCGCTCGTGGCAACCCGCACGGTACCAACAAGGAGCGAGGTGCGACCCACCGGCAGGCGTCGTACCGTGTGGCCGTGCAGGCCCTCGTCTTCGGAGTCGCACCCGAACAACCTCGCGATCCCGGCTCCGCGCTCGACGACAACCCCCTCCTCCGTGGGCTCGCCGCCACACCGATGCGGCTCATGGAGGTCGACAACGCGACGTTCCTCGGACCCGACTGGGTCGTGACCCGCCCGCGCCTCGCCGGCATCTGCGGCTCCGACGCGAAGCAGGTGTTCATGGACTGGGGCGAGGTCACCGCTGACAACCCGATGAGCGCCTTCTTCTCACTGCCGCAGGTGCTGGGCCACGAGGTGGTCGCCGAGGTCGTCGCGCTCGGCCCCGAGGCGCGCGGCGTCGACGTCGGTGAGCGCGTCGTGCTGAACCCTTGGCTGTCGTGCGCTCCCCGGGGAATCGACCCACCATGCCCCGCGTGCACAGCCGGCGACTTCAGCCTGTGCTGGAACTTCGCCCGCGGCCGGCTCAGCGCCGGGATCCACACCGGCGTATCGAGCGACGCCACGGGAGGATGGGCCGAGCTGATGCCGGCCCACGACTCGATGCTCTTCCCCGTTCCCGACGAGCTCCCCGACGAGCTGGCGGTGCTCGCCGACCCGTTCGCGGTGTCGCTGCACTCGGTGACCCGACACCCGCCGCCGCCGCCGGGCGCCCGCGTGATGGTCTACGGCGCCGGTGCCCTCGGGATCTGCGCCACCGCCATCGTTCGTGCTCTGCATCCCGACGTGGGCGTACTCGTCGTTGCGCGCTTCGACGCCCAAGCGGCGCTCGCCCGGCGCCTCGGCGCCGACGTCATCCGCCACGAGCCGGCGCTCCGAGTCGTCGAGGAGGCGGCCGCGTGGTCGGGCGGGGTGCTCGTCGGCGGCGAGGGCGGCCTGCCGATGGCGTACCCCGGCGGCATCGACGTCGTGTACGACACGATCGGCAAGCGCGAGACCTTCGAGGTGTCGAGCCGCGTGCTCGCCGCGCGCGGCACCCTCGTGAAAGCGGGCGTCCACGGGCCCACGCTCTGGGAAGACACGCCTCTGTACTTCAAGGAGCTGTCGATGGTCGGCTCGAACGCGTTCGGCGACGAGGTCGTCGACGGCCGGCGCCGCCATGGGATCGAGCATGCACTCGACATGCTGCACACGCGGGTGGATCTCACCGGCATGGTCACGCACACGTTCTCGCTCGACGATTGGCAGGCAGCGTTCGCCGCCCTCGCCACCCAAGACCGCTCCGACGCCATCAAGGTGGCATTCGACTTCAGGCAGAAGGCGTGACGTACCGGGTCGTGCAATGGGGAACGGGCAACGTCGGACGGGCCGCGTTGCGGGCGACGATCGGTCATCCCGCGCTCGTACATCGAGCCACCTATTTGTCACCTGGGGACGCATCTAAGAAGAAGGGAAGGGGCCGGCCTTGGCGAGCAGGCCGGGGACACCGTGGCCGAGGGTGCCTTCGAGCCACTCGACGACCCTGATCAGGTCGGGCAGCGACACGCCCGTCTCATAGCCGGTGCGCTCGACGAGGTAGGCGAGATCCTCGGTGGGGATGTTGCCCGTGGCGCGGGGCGCGAACGGGCACCCGCCCATGCCGCCGATGCTGGCGTCGAGCGTGCGCACACCGGCGTCGAGCGCGGCTGCCGCGTTGGCCAGGCCGGTGTTGCGGGTGTTGTGGAAGTGGCACCGCAGGCGGATCGAGGGGTGGATCGCGAGGCGCACGGCTTCGATCCGGGCGACGACGTCGGCGGGAACGGCGGCGCCGATGGAGTCGGCGAGCGCGATCTCGCCAGGGCCGTGATCGGCGACGCGCCCGGCGACGTCGACGAGGCGGTCGACGCTCACCTCGCCCTCGTAGGGACAGCCGAACGCCGCCGACAGCGTCACGCTCGTCGGCATGCCCGCATCGTGCGCGGGCTTCGCGATGTCGGTCCAGGCCTGCACCGCCTCGCCCGTCGACATCCCCTGGTTCTTCTGCGAGAACGTGTCGGTGACCATCACGACCGCGTTGACCTCGTCAACTTCGGCGGCAAGCGCACGCTCGAAGCCGCGGCGATTGAGGACGAGCCCGATGTAGGACACGTCGTGTCGGCGGGGCAGCTGCTCCATCACCGCCTCGGCGTCGGCCATCTGCGGCACCCGCTTCGGGTTGACGAAGCTCACCGCCTCGACGCGACGGATCCCAGCCTCGACCAAGCGGGTGATGAACTCGACCTTGGTCTCGGTGTCGAGCATCACCGCGTCGGACTGGAGCCCGTCGCGAGGACCGACCTCGACGATCTCGACCGGTTCAGCCATGGCCTGTGCCGCGGGAGATGCGTCTCAGAGCGACAAATAGGTGGCTCGAGGTACGCATCTACGCGGCGGCTCCGCGGAGGACGCGGCCGGCGAACGCGCCGGTGTGCTCGCCGCTCTCGAGGAAGACCTCGCCGTTGACGATGGTGGCGTCGTACCCACGGGCACGCTGCACATAGCGCCCGGCGCCGCCCGGGAAGTCGTAGACGTACTCGGGCACCTCGAGGAAGAGGTGTTCGAAGTCGAGCACGTTCACGTCGGCGAACGCGCCCGGGCGGAGCACGCCACGGTCGACGATCCCTGCGAACTGGGCGGTGTCGGACGTGAGACGGCGGATGCCTTCCTCGAACGAGAACCGTTCGTGCTCTCTCACCCAATGGAGCAGGAACGAGGTTGGCTGCGACGCGTCGAGGATCTGGCCCACGTGCGCGCCGGCATCGCCCAGACCCATGAGCACGTTGCGGTCGTCGAGCATCTCACCGACCGCCACGAGATCCTGATTCAGGATGGGCCAGGAGACGATCACTCCTCCGTCGGTTTCTATCAGCAGATCGACGTAGGCCTGCACCGGTGAGACGCCACGGGCGCGGGCGACCGCGGGGAGCGAGTCCTCGGGTCGGCAGTCGTACCTCGCGCCGTTGTCGGGATCGAGCACGAAGAACCGGGCGAGCATCCCGGGCTCGTGGGTGACCGCGATCAGCTCGTCGCGTCGTTCCTTCACCGTGTCGAGCCGCCGCTCGGGCGGGACGCGCTTCAGTGCTTGCCACTCGGGCGTGCCATCGAACGGCGTCATCGTGTCGAGGCTGAAGAGCACCCCGATCCCGCGCGGCGTCGTCTGCGGCCGGATCCGAGCACCACGGCCGTTGGCGGCGTTCGCCTGCTCGAGGGCATGGCGATAATGAGTCCCCTGGTCACGGGTCTGCGTGACGCTGAACGTCACCGGACGCCCCGTCTCGCGTGACACCTCCTCCATCCATTCGAGCTCGGCGTCGACGCGTGGCTCGGAGGGGCCGTCGCCGTCGAAGCGCGGGGCGCACTCGATCATCCCGCGGCCATGACGACCGAGGACTCGGGCGATGGCGGCGAGCTCGGCGCTGCGTGCGAAGGTTCCGGGTACGGCCCGGCCGTCGGGCACGTAGTGGCGCCCGGAGCGCGACGACGAGAACCCGAGGGCGCCGGCGCGCATCGCCTCGTCGACGAGCTCGGTTATCACCCTGAGCTGCTCGTCGGAGGGGTCCTCACCTTCGTCGACCGAACGCTCCCCCATCGCGTAGTAGCGCAACGCACAGTGACCGACCATTCCACCGAGGTTGATCCCCTTCGGCAGACGGTCGAGGGAGTCGAGGTAGTCGCCGTAGGTCTCCCAGTCCCACGGCAGCCCGTCGACGATCGACGACGACGGGATGTCCTCGACCGATTCCATCATCTCCGCCAAGAAATCGTGGTCGTCCGGACGCACCGGCGCGAACGTCACACCGCAGTTGCCCATGACGATGCTCGTCACCCCGTGCCAGCACGACGACGTGAGCAACGAATCCCAACCGACCTGGGCGTCGAGATGGGTGTGGAGGTCGACGAACCCCGGCGTCACGTAGCGCCCATCGGCCTCGATCACGCGCCCTGCGTCGGTCGAGTCGACCGTCCCGACCTCCGAGACCCGGTCACCGTCGATCGCGACGTCGGCCCGCGCACCCGGAGCGCCGGTGCCGTCGACGACGGTTCCCCCACGGATGACGATGTCATGGCCCATGGATGAGTGCTCCTGTCAGTCGGCCGGTCGGTCGGACTTGGTCTTGCCCTTCGCCTTCTGTGCCTTCTTCCACTCGCGCACGCGCTGGAGCGTCTCGGGTGAGTCGACGTCGGCAACCGAACGCGGCGCGTCGTCACCAAATGGCTCGGCAACCTCCTGCCAACCGTCGGGCGCGGCGGCGAAGCGCTTGCCCAACACCGCGAGGAAGATGCGCGACTTCTCGTCGCCGAAGCCGGGCAGCGCCCGCAGCCGAGCGAGGAGCTCCGAAGCGGAATCGGCGGTCGTCCAGATCGCCGCCGCGTCGCCGCCGTACGCTTCGACGACGTGCACGCAGAGCGCGTGCGCGCGCTTGGCCATCGAGCCCGGATAACGGTGCAGCGCCGGCTTCGCCCTGAACGTTGCCTCGACCTCGGCCTCGGACATGGCCGCGATCGCAACCGCGTCGAGACCACCGAGTCGGTCCCTGAGCAGCGACGGCGCCTTGAACGCCCACTCCATCGGCACCTGCTGGTCGAGCAGCATCCCGAGCAGCAGCGCGAGCGGGTCGGAGGCGAGCAGGTGGTCGGCGTCGGGCTCGCCCGTGACCGGCAGTGTCGCGGTCTCGGTCATCGCCGCGAGGCTACGTGATCGGTTGAAGCGGGCTCAGCTGACGACCTTTGCCTTGAGCCTGGCGAACTCCGCGTCGTCGATCACACCTTGGGACTTGAGGTCGGCGAGCTTCTGGAGCTGATCCGCATGGGTGTCGCCGCTCGAGCCCGCCGCGTCGCGCACGTACGCGCGGAACGCGCTGTCCTGGGCGTTCGCAGCCTGCTGGGCGTGCTCGCTCATCTTGTGACCCCGCGCGATGAGGTACACGAACACCCCGAGATACGGGAAGATGATGATCCCGATCGCCCACGCGGCCTTGACCCAACCGGACAGGTCGTGGCTGCGGAACAAGTCGGCGAAGACGGCGATGAGCAGCCAGATCCAGATGAAGAACAAGAAGAAGTAGAGCATCGTGAGGAAGACCTCGCCGGTCCCCCAGTCGGCCGCGAGCGTCATGCGCGTACTCCTTGGGTCTCGCCGTCTCTCGCTGAGACGAACAGGAGGATCCTAGATCTCCGAGTCACTCGCCGGGGATGGTGGCACCGCCCCCGGCGGTGAGCTCGTCGTCGGCGATCTCTTTGACGAGCTGCGCGAGACGCTCGTTGGCGTCGACGCCGCCGGCCTGCAGATCCTTCACGGCGCGCTCGACCACGGCCACCGCAAGGCTGCGGCCGGCCGCGCCGTGCCGCTTGATCCATTCGGTGCGGCGGAGCTCGGCTTGCTCGAGGAAATGCCGGATCGCGTCGAGTTGCTCGTCGCGGGCGTCGAAGCCGAGGGCGACGTTGAAGAAGGGAAGGAGATCGGCGCGGTAGTCGTGACCCTTCGCCGCGAACTTTCCCGGGACGACGTTCGCCGAGTTCTTCATGTCAACGAGCACCTGGAAGAACGTCGTCGATGGGAACCATCGCATCCCCCTCGGGACTCCCGAAGGGCGTGGCGTGCGATCACTGAGCCACTCCGGCGCCTGGATCGCCAGCTCCGGTCCGAAGAGGGCCACGCCATCGTCGTGGTGCGTGATCATCAGGTAACGGGTCTTCTCCCGTTCACTCAGCGGAAGCGCGTGCCAATCGTCGATGCTCGCGCAGACGTGCACGACATCGTGATCGACGTCGGGACGCTCGTCGAACAGAACCTGCTCCTTCCACTTGCTGAAGTGCGGTGTGCCGATCCAGATCGCTCGGTCGACATCCGCGTCGATCAGGCCCTGCGTTCCCCGGTCGACGAACGCGTCCTGGCTCGACCACGCCCCGAGGCTCTCGCCGAAGAGGACGACTCGTGGTCGATTCCCCGACGGCAGTTGCTCGAGGCGCTCGCGGACGGCGTCGAGGAGGAGGCGCGCTTGCTCACGGCCCTCGAAGACCCGATCGAGTGAGAGCACCGACGGGCGAGCGGCGTACTGCATCGCGACCGTTGCGCAGTCACCTCGCGAGAGCAGCTCCAGTGCCGTGACCGCCGCGTAGTTGACGTAGCCCGTCCCGGTCGGCGTCGCGATCATGAGCCACTTCCGGCTCCAGGCGTCGGTCCGGTCGAGCTCACGCATGAGCAGGTCTACCCGCTCCTCCGCGCTCGGGGCGCTCGCGAGGCCGGCGTACACCCGGATCGGGTGCTCGCCACCGTCGGAGCCCATGACACGGCGAATGTCGTCGGCGGTCGACACCATCCAGACGTACCGCCGCCCCTGTCGCGAGAGAGTGTCAAACGAGATCTCGCTGTCGAGGCTGCTCGACACGAGCGGGTTCGGCGGCGGGATGTCGAAGGCAGCCTCGACTGCGGTCTCCGAGTGCTCGATGCCGTGGAACGCTCGCTCCACGGCCAGGCGGGCCAGCAGCCCGATGCCGGCGAGCGACACCAGGTGCCCGAGCGGTCGCCAGACGGCCTCGTTGCCGGGGAGCACGCGAGCTGCGACCCGGGCGATGCGCTCGACGAGCGCGCGCTCGCCCAGACCGACGACCGACAATGCGGCCGAGACCCCGATTCCCTCGCCGAGCGCCCGCAACGGGTCGACGCCGGACTCGTCGGGTGGGAGGTCGGCGTCGAGTCGTGCCGCGCGGCGCCGCCGGCGCTCGGTCGCGGCCATGAGCGCGCCGGCAACCGGTATCGACACCCACGCGGCGTGGCGACGCTCGGTGCGGAAGGTCCCGGTCGCCTCCTGGATCGCACCCACGACCGCGCCCGCGGTGCCCGTCACCGTGAGCCAGAACCCGGCCGTGCGCGCGCCGGCGCGCGGCAGCGGCTCACGGTGTCGCTGCTCGAAGCGCCGCTGGATCGCGAGCCCGGCACCGATCGCGCCGAGGTCGGCAGCGATCGTGGCGCGGCTCCACTGCGCCTCGTCGACCGTGTGGCTCCCACCACGACCCAGCGCGATCAGCGCGGCGGCCTGGATCGACTCCTGCACGAACTCCACCAGTGCGTGGTTGGTGGCGACCGACAAGCCGGTGACGATCGCCTGGTCGGTCGTCGGGCGGGGCATGAGCGTGCGCTGAAACGTGAGCGGCAGGTTCGTCGCCGCCAGCATCAGGCC
>Ga0299914_10004406_pt1 | contig 10140 bp, 9 predicted proteins | sample RVTome_10_FD_201361 | JGI IMG/M metagenome (GOLD analysis project Ga0299914, IMG submission 201361) | Soil microbial communities from uranium-contaminated site in the Upper Colorado River Basin, Wyoming, United States - RVT153D57 (version 2) ... | reverse complement strand
AACGTACAGCCCCCAGGCGGAGTGCGAGCGCCAGGGCAGGCGGAGGTAGCCCCGGTCGGAACGGGGCCGAGGGTGTGAGCGGTCCGGGGCCCCGGGGACATGGGCCAGCGCCTCCTCGGGCCCGTCACTGGATCATGTTCCAGAGCTGGCGGGATCTTCTCTTCGCGCACTGGCCGGTGCCGGCCGGATCGTTGCGGCGCCTGGTCCCGGCCGGCCTGACCGTGCAGGAGTTCGACGGGCAGGCCTGGATCGGCATCACGCCGTTCGTTCTCACCGGGCTGCGGCCGCGCGCGCTGCCCGCCCTCCCCGGTCTGTCGCGGTTCCCGGAGATCAACGTGCGCACCTACGTGACCGCGACCGACAGGCCCGGCGTGTTCTTCTTCAGCCTCGACGCCGGCAGCACGCTGGCGGTGATCGCCGCCCGCACGCTCTACGCGCTGCCGTACTACCGCGCCCGGATCAGCGTGCGCGCGGATCGAGGGCGCATCCTCTACGACAGCCGCCGCACCGCGCGCCGGGCGCCGCCCGCCGAGTTCGCCGCCGTCTACCGGCCGACCGGCGAGGTGAGCCTCGCCCGACCCGGGACGCTGCCCCACTGGCTCACCGAGCGCTACTGCCTCTACGCCGTGGACCGCCGGGGCGGCTTGCACCGCACCGAGATCGAGCATGCTCCGTGGCCCCTGCAGCCGGCGGAGGCGGTCATCCAGCGCAACACGATGGCCGCCGGCCCGGGCATCGAGCTCCCCGCCACGGCGCCCCTGGTCCACTTCGCGGCCCGGGTCGACGTCCGCGTCTGGCTTCCGCAGCCGGTCCGCGCCCCGCGCGAGGCCGCGGCCCGGGGAACCGGAACCGACCGCGCCGGCTGACGCCGCGCCCGGTCGTCTGGCACCTGCCCGCCGCGTCGGAGAAGGGTCACGGATTCCGTGCTACCGTCGTATCCCCATGGTCACGGTGGCCGCCGACCTCGCTGCCCGCCCCCGAGCGCCCGAGGACGCGCGCCGCCCCGAGCGGCACTCCACTCTCGAAAGGGCACAGCCATGACCGAGGCAAGCGGGCTCATCCGCGGGCTCGAGGGCGTCGTCGCCGCCGAGACCCGGCTCTGTGATCTGGACGGCGCCAGCGGCCGGCTCGCCTACCGCGGCTACGACATCGCCGACCTGGCCCGGCAGGCCACGTTCGAGCAGGTCACCTACCTGCTCCTGCACGGCGACCTGCCCAGGGCCGCCCAGCTCGACGCGTTCGTCGTGCAGCTGACCGCGGCCCGGGCGCTCCCGCCCGAGCTGATCCAGGTCTTCAGGCTCGTGCCGAAGGACACCGACCCCATGCGCGTGCTGCAGGCGGCGGTGGCGATCCTCGGGATGTCCGACCCCGATGCGACCGACAACTCGCATGCCGCCAACGTGCGCAAGGCGGTGCGACTCACGAGCCAGGTGGCCACGGCCATCTGCGCGCACCATCGGGTGCGCCAGGGCCAGGAGCCGGTCACGCCCGCGGCCGGGCTCTCGCACGCCGCCAACTTCCTCTACATGCTGACCGGCGAGCGGCCGGGCCAGGCGGCCACGAAGGCCTTCGACGCCAGCCTCACGCTCTACGCCGAGCACGAGCTCAACGCCTCCACGTTCACCACGCGGACGATCGTCTCCACCCAGTCCGACATGCACTCGGCCGTGGCCGGCGGCGTCGGGGCCCTCAAGGGGCCGCTGCACGGCGGCGCCGGCGAGGCGGTGATGCGGACCTTGATGGAGATCGGCGACGTGGCCAGGGTCGACGCCTTCGCCGACACGGCGCTGGCCGAGAAGCGGCGCTTCATGGGCATGGGCCACCGCGTCTACAAGGCCGGCGACCCGCGCGCGGCCATCCTGCGCGGCATGGCCGAGGAGGCGTGCCGGCAGTCGGGAGCGTTCAAGTGGTACGAGATGGCGGTGCGCCTGCACGAGCGGATCGCCAGGGCCAAGGGGCTGATCCCCAACGTCGACTTCTACTCGGCGCCGCTGTTCTACTCGCTGGGCATCCCGGTGGATCTCTTCACGCCGGTGATCGCGGCCGGCCGCATCGCGGGCTGGAGCGCGAACATCGTGGAGCAGCACGACGACAACCGGCTGATCCGGCCCCGCGCCGACTACGTCGGCCCCGGGCGCCGCGCGTTCGTGGAGACCGCGAAGCGGTGAGGTCCCCGGGGGGGTGTCCATGCGCCTGAGCCTCGCTCGCAAGCTCATCGACAGCCACCTCGTCGCGGGCCGCGCGGTCGTCGGCGAGGAGATCGCCATCGGCGTCGACCAGGTGCTGCTCACCGACACCAACGGCACCCAGGCCTGGCTGCAGTTCGAGGCGCTCGGCTTCCCGCGCGTGGTGCCGGCGCGGGCGGTGACGTACATCGACCACCAGGTCTACCAGGTCGATTCGCGGAACACCGACGACCACCGGTACCTGCAGACCGTCTCGCGCAAGTACGGCGCCACCTTCTCCAAGCTCGGCAACGGCATCTGCCACCAGGTGCACATGGAGTCGTTCTCGGTGCCCGGGCAGACCCTGCTCGGCACCGACAGTCACACGCCGCTGTGCGGGGCCGCCGGCATGCTGGCCATCGGCGCCGGCGGCCTCGACGTCGCCGTCGCCATGGGCGGCGGACCGTACTCCTTCCGGATGCCGGCGGTGGTGCGGGTCTGGCTCACCGGCGCACTCGGGCCGTGGGTGACCGCCAAGGACGTCATCCTGGAGCTGCTGCGCCGGCTCACCGTGCGCGGCGGCACCGGCAAGATCTTCGAGTACTCGGGCCCGGGCCTGGCCAGCCTGCTGGCCGCCCAGCGCATGACGATCGCCAACATGGGGGCCGAGCTGGGGCTGACGACCAGCCTGTTCGCCTCCGACGAGGTCACGCGCTCGTTCCTGACCCGGCTGGGCCGCGGCGACGACTGGCGGCCGGCCGGGGCCGACGACGACGCGACCTACGACGACCAGATCGAGCTCGATCTCGGCGCCATCGTCCCCCTCGTCGCCCTGCCCGGCTCGCCCGACCGCGTGGTGCCCGTCGACGAGGTCGTGGGCACGCCGATCGACCAGGTGATGGTCGGCTCGTGCACGAACGGCTCCTGGCACGACATGGCCTCGGTCGTCGGCGTCGTGCGCGAGCGGCGGGTGCACCCGTCGGTGTCGTTCGTCGTCTTCCCGGGCAGCCACCGGATCCTCGAGACGATGGCCCGCGAGGGGCTGCTGGCCGACCTGCTCGCCACCGGCGCCACCGTGTCCGAGCCCACGTGCGGCTCGTGCGCGGGCATCGGCCACGTTCCTGCCGCCGGCAGCAAGAGCCTGCGCGCCTTCAACCGGAACTTTCCGGGCCGCAGCGGCGTGAAGGGCGACGAGGTCTATCTCTGCTCGTCCGTGGTGGCGGCCGCCTCGGCGCTCACGGGCGTCATCACCGATCCGCGCACGCTCGGCGCCGCGCCCGCCGTGACGCTGCCCCCGAGGTTCGCCGCGTCGGTGGCGGGCCTCGTCGCGCCCGACGGCGAGGGGGAGGTCGTGCGGGGGCCGAACATCAAGCCGGTGCCGCTCGGCGAGCCGGTCGCCGCGTCCCTGGAGGCGCCCGTGCTGCTCAAGCTCGGCGACAAGGTCTCGACCGACGACATCTCGCCGGCCGGCGCCGCCGTCCTCGTGTTCCGCTCCAATGTGCCGGCCATCGCCGAGCACTGCTTCAAGTACATCGATCCTCTCTTCGCGGATCGAGCGCGGGCCGCCGGCCGCGGCGTCCTGGTGGCCGGCGAGACCTACGGCCAGGGCTCCTCGCGCGAGGCGGCGGCGGTGGCCCCGATGTACCTGGGCGTCCGGGTGATCCTGGCCAAATCCTTCGCGCGCATCCACCGCGCGAACCTCGTCAACTGGGGCATCGTGCCGCTGACGTTCGACGATCCGGCCGCGTGGGACGGCATCGAGCCCGACGACCGGCTCCGGCTCGACGGCCTGCGGGCGGCGCTGGCAGCCGGCCGGGCCGTGACGGTCGACAACACGCGGACCGGCGCGCGCCTCACGGCCTCGTGCCTGCTCACGCCGCGCGAGCGCGACATCCTGCTGGCGGGCGGCATCCTCGCCCACACGCGAAGCCGCCCTGCCGGCGGCCCCGCCCACCCACGCAGCGAGCCGGAGTCGAGGAGGTCGCGACCATGACCCAGCGCCGGATCCCGGCCGTCTACATGCGCGGCGGCACCAGCCGTTGCCTGGTCTTCCACGCGCGCGACCTGCCGGCGCCGGGGCCGGCTCGCGACGCCGTCCTGCTGTCGGCGCTCGGCAGCCCCGATCCGAACGGGCGCCAGCTGGACGGACTGGGCGGGGGCATCTCGTCGCTCTCCAAGGCGGTCATCATCGGCCCGCCGACGCGGCCGGGGGCCGACGTCGACTACACCTTCGCCCAGGTCGAGGTGCGCCGGGCCTTCGTCGACTACGCCGGCAACTGCGGCAACTGCTCGTCGGCGGTCGGGCCGTTCGCCATCGACGAGGGGCTGGTGCCGGCGCGGGACGGTGAGACGCTCGTGCGCATCCACAACACCAACACCGCGAAGCTCATCGTCGCCCACGTGCCGGTCGCCGACGGCGAGGCCGCGGTGGCCGGCGACTTCGAGCTGGCCGGGGTGGCCGGACGCGGCGCCCGCATCGCGCTCGACTTCGTCGACCCGGGCGGCGCCGGCACCGGCCGGCTGCTCCCCACCGGCCGCGCCCGCGACGTCGTGGCCGGCGTCGAGGTCTCGTGCGTGGACGCCACCAACCCCGTCGTGTTCGTGCGCGCGCGCGACCTGGGGCTCACCGCCACCGAGACGCCCCAGGCCATCGACGCCGACCTGGACCTGGGGGGCCGCCTCGAGAAGCTGCGCGTGGAGGCGGGGGCGCGGATGGGGCTGGCCGAGAGCGCCGCGGTGCCGAAGATCGCCCTCGTCGCCGGCCCGGCCGGCTGCACCGCGCTCGACGGCGCGCGGTACGCGGCGGGCGACCTCGACGTGCTCGGCCGCGCCATCTCCATGGGGAACTGCCACCGCGCGTTCCCGCTCACCGTCGCCATGTGCCTGGCAGTGGCGGCCCGCATTCCCGGCTCGGTCGTGCACGAGTGCACGACCGGCGCGAGCGGCGACGTCCGCCTCGGCCATCCCTCCGGCGTGCTGCCGATCGCCGCGCGCGTGGACACCGCCGGCGGCGAGCCGCGGGCGGAGACGGTGACGGTCTACCGGACGGCGCGGCGCCTCATGGAAGGCTTCGTCCGCGTGCCGTGAGCCGGCTCTTCTTCGTGCTCGACGGCGCCGACATGGTCCGGCGCCGGGCCCGGGTGCCCCGCGGCGCGGTCGTGGAGGCGTGGGCCGACGCGGCGGTGGGCGGCGGTACCTTCTGGGTGGGCGAGCAATCCAAGGCCCTGCTCGACGCCGCCGACGAGCGCCCGATGAAGGCCCAGCTCGCGATCCCGGCGGAGGCGGTGCCGGTCTACTACGGGCCGCATCTCTGCGACATCGAGTCGCTGCCGCGCGAGGAGTCGCTGCGCGCCCGCGTGCTCTCCGCCCACGCCGTCGCGGCGGCGTGGATCACGCTGGACGCCGCCGGCCGGCGCCCGACCCCCGAGGCCCCCGCCCCGACCGATCCGGTGTTCCACCTCCGGCGGCCGGGCGGCGGGGCCGGCCACGTCTGGCGCTTCTTCCGCACAAAGGGCGAGGCGATCGCGTGGATGCAGGAGGCCTACGGTAGCGAGTCCGAGGGCGCGGAGTGGGCGCGGGCGCTGCCCGCCGACGACTTCGACCGGCTCGTCGAGCGCCACGCCGGCTGATGGGTTCAGCCCCGCGCGCGGATCTCCTCCAGGACCGGCAGGATGTAGCGGCGGAACTGGGCGGGGTTCTCGCTCATGGGGAAGTGCCCGATCTCCCGCATCACCGTCACCCGCGCGCCCTTGATCTTGGCGGCGGTGCGCTCGGTGTCCTCCGGCGTGCACGAGAAGTCGTACTCGCCGGTGAGCAGGTAGAGCGGGCACGGGCCGGTGTCGATCTGGGCGACGCGGTCCCGGAAGTCGCCGTCGGCGCGATAGAAGAACAGGTCGCCCTTGAACACGCCGGGGCCCGCCTGCATGTACATCCACAGCGTGTCCCAGCGCGTCTCGCTCGGGCTCTGCGGCGCGATCAGCCCCGACATCATGGCCCCGCTGACCTCGCCGCCGTGGACGTCGGGCCGGTGCAGCCAGCCGGTGTCGTCGTACCAGGGGGCCTGGTAGTCGGCCGATTCCAGGCCGATCAGGGCGCGGAAGGTCGGCGCGTGCAGCCGGGCGAGCTCGAGCACGATCTTGCCGCCGATGGAGCAGCCGAGCACCACGGGCCGCTCGAGGCCGAGCGTGCGGATGAACGTCATCACGAGGTCGATGTAGCCCTGCGTCGTGAGCCGGTACTCCGTGTCCTGCCAGCCGGCCGGCGGCAGCGACTTGCCGTGCCAGGGCATGTCGAAGGCCAGCACGCGGAAGTGGCGGGTCACCTCGGCGTCGGTCATGAGGTGGCGCCACTGGCGGTTGTCGGCGCCGGCCGTGTGCAGGCAGACCAGCGGGATCCCCTCGCCCGCCTCCTCGACGTAGAGGCGGTGGCGGCGGCCGTCCAGGTCCAGCCGGAGATAGCGCCCGACGATCGGCTCGTACTCGGCCACTCAGAGCCTCCCGCGGGGCAGCGTCAGGACGTCCTTCACGTACCGCAGATTGGCCATCAGCGGGCGCAGGTCGCCCTCGATGCGCGCATGACCGTTCTTGGTCAGCGCGAACAGATCGTGGAAGCCGGGCGCCGGCACCGGCTCCCAGTAGCGGCGCCAGGCGTCGGCCGAGGCGCGGACGGCGAACGTCCACTCGCGCATCAGGAACGGGCCGCGCTCGATGCGGTCCACGCGTCCCTCGTGCACCGTCACCAGCCACGACGCCTCGCCGATCTCGACGAGGAACACCGTGGAAAGATAGCGACCGCGGCGGACGAGGCCGGCGTCGGCGTTGACCCACTCGGGCAGGCGCTCCAGCACGGGCGCCATCATAGCGCATGACCGCGGGCCCCGCCCGGCCCGACCGCATGGACGGCGTCTACCGCGGGGTGCGGGCCGTCGCGCGGTTCTGGCTCTGGTTCCTGTTCCGGTCGGTGGACCTGCGCCACCCCGAGCGGGTGCCGGCCGCCGGCGCCGTCCTGCTGTGCGTGAACCACCCCAACAACTTCATCGACTCGCTGCTGGTCGGGCGCGCGGTCCGGCGCAAGGTGCACTATCTCGCCACGGCCGCGATGTTCCGCAACCCCGTCGTGGCGCGCTTCCTGCGGGCCTGCGGCGCCATCCCCGTCTATCGCAGGCAGGACGATCCCGACAAGATGGACCGCAACCTCGACACCTTCTCGGCCTGCTTCGCCGCCTTCGCCCGCGGCCGGCTGGTCGCCATCTACCCCGAGGGCACCACGCACGCCGAGGAGCGCGTGCAGCGCATCCGGACCGGCGCGGCCCGCATCGCCCTGGGCTACGAGGCCGACCGCCCGGGTGAGCTGCGGATGATCCCGGTCGGGCTCTCGTTCGAGGCGCGCAAGTCGTTTCGCGGGCGCGTGCTCGTCGCGTTCGGCGAGCCGATCCGTCCCGCCGCGTACCTGGGCGCCTACCGCGCGGACCCCGTGAAGGCCGTGGAGGCGCTGACGCGCGATCTGCAGTGGGCGATGGAGGCCCAGGTCGTCAACGTCGAGCGCATCGACGACCAGCGGCTCGTCCGCGCGCTGGAGGAGCTCTACCGGGACGAGCTGACCCGGCAGGTCATGGAGTCGCGGGGGCTCGACCGCCGCGGCGTCGATCCGGTGCGCCTGTCGCGCTCGATCGCGGACGCGGTCCGCCACTTCAAGGCGCGTGATCCGGGCCGCGTGGAGACGCTCTGGCAGCGCATCCAGGCCTACCGCTCGCTCCTGGCCCAGTACCGCCTGCGCGACGAGGCGGTGCGCGCGCGACGCGAGCGCCTGCCCGCGCGCACGAGGCTGGTCTACTCGTGGGACGCGGTCGTGGGCCTGCCGTTCTTCGCCTACGGGGCGGTGGTGAACGCGCTGCCCTACTACGGGCCGCGCTGGCTGGCCCGCCGGATGGCGCGCAAGGAAACCGACTACGCGACGATCCGGCTGCTGGCCAGCATCGTGGCCTTCCCGCTGTTCTGGAGCCTGCAGACCTGGCTCGTCGCCCGGGTGGCCGGGACCCGCTGGGCGGTGGCCTTCGCCCTGTCGCTGCCGCTGTCGGGCCTGATCGCGTATCGTTACCTGGTCGGGGCCGGGTGGCTCCGCGACCGGCTGCGCTTCGCCCGGCTGGCGGTAACCCAGAGCCAGGCGGCCCGGCGGCTGGTGACCGAGCGCGAGGCCATCGTCGCCGAGCTGGAGCGCGCGCGGCAGGAGTACCTGGCCGCCACGAAAGGAAGCAGCTTTTGAGCGTGCACCGTCTGGAAGAGATGTCCACGCCGGCCCTCGACGCGCTGGACCGGACGCGGACGGTCGTCGTCCTGACCGTGAGCCCGCTCGAGGAGCACGGCCCCCACCTGCCGGTGGGCGTCGACGCATTCGCCGCCCGCCACTTCGCCGAGGTGATCGCCGAGCGCGTCGTGGCCGCCCGACCCGGCTGGTCGGTCGTGCTGCTGCCGACGCTGCACCTGGGCTCGTTCACCTTCGACAGCGTCGGCACCATCACCGTGCGCCAGCGCGTGGTGCGCGACGCCGTCGTGGACTACGGCGAGTCGCTGGCGCGGGCCGGCTTCCGCCACATCCTGATCGCCAACGGCCACGCCGGGCCCGGGCATCTCACCGCGCTGGACGAGGCCGCCGCGATCGTCAGCCGGCGCCACGGCGTGACGATGGCCTCGTTCACCGGACACCTGGCCTGGGAGTTCCTGCGCGGGCGGTTCGTGGAGCGCATCGAGGCCGAGCTGAACCGCGGGCTGACCGACACCGAGCGCGCCGCGCTCGCCGAGGACGCCCACGGCGGCTGGTGGGAGACCTCGCTGATGCTCCTGCTGCGGCCCGAGCTCGTCGACGCCTCGTACCGCACGCTGCCGCCTGCGCGGTACGCGTGGCCCGCCCGCATCGTGCCGAACTACCCGCTGCGCAACGGCGGCCTCGGGTACGTGGGCCACCCCGCCCTCGCCGACCCCGCCTTCGCGAGGGCCACGAGCGAGGTGCTGATCGCCGAGGCGATGGCCATCGTCGACGGCCTGCTCGACGGCCGCCTGAGGCCCTCGGATCGCCGATCGCCGTTCTTCCGGGTCCCGTTCCTGCGCACCAACTTCCGGCGGGGCGCCGTGCTCACGGCGGCCGCCGTCGCCGCCGGCGCGGGGCTGTACGGATTGTTGCGCGGCGGGCGGCACCACGGTGCTCGAACAGGGCATTCGCGTCCCTAGCCGTGCCCACCGACCCCGCGCCCTCCGTCCTCCTGGCGCCCGCCGCCGATGGCGTCCTCCGCCTGACCCTCAACCGCCCCCGGGCGCTCAACGCGCTCGACCGCGAGCTGACCGCGGCGCTGGAGGCCGCCCTCGAGCAGGTGGCGGCGATGCCGGACGTGCGCGTTCTCCTGGTCTGCGGTCAGGGGCGCGCCTTCTGTGCGGGCAACGACATCAAGGAGATGGAGACGTTCACGGGCGACGAGGCGCAGGCGCTCGCCGCCCGTCACGCCGTCCTGATGGATCGCTTCGCAACCCTGCCCCAGGTGACCCTGGCCGTGATCGATGGTCATGCCCTCGGCGGCGGTCTCATGCTGGCCGTCGCCCAGGATCTCCGCATCGCCTCCGACCGGGCCCGCCTGGGCCTCCCGGAGGTCACGCTCGGCTTCAACCCGGGCTACGGCATCGCCCGCTTCCTCGACGTCGCCGGCGGCGGCCACGGGCGCGACCTGTTGCTGTCCGGCCGCGTCGTCCACGCCAGCGAGGCGCTGCGCATGGGCCTGGTCAGTCGTGTCGTGGCTCCTCCGACGCTCGAGGCCAGCGCCACGAAGTGGGCGAGCGACATCGCCGCCTCGCCTCGCGAGGGGCTGGCCGCGACCAAGGCCATCGTGGCCGCCATCCGGGCCGGCACCCTCGGTCGCGAGCCCGAGGCGTACGGCGCCGCGCTCAGGACGAGCGCGGCGGCCCGGGAACGGATCCGCGCGTTCGCGGAA
>Ga0299914_10004404_pt1 | contig 10142 bp, 5 predicted proteins | sample RVTome_10_FD_201361 | JGI IMG/M metagenome (GOLD analysis project Ga0299914, IMG submission 201361) | Soil microbial communities from uranium-contaminated site in the Upper Colorado River Basin, Wyoming, United States - RVT153D57 (version 2) ... | reverse complement strand
TCCCAAAGCTCCAGGATGCCACCGAGATAGGCGGGGCTCCGGCGGTCGAGGAAGTGTGCGGTCTCCGGCGTGTTCATGTAGCGGGCATCGTCTCCCTGACCTTCTCGGGCGAGAAGCCCCAGCGAGACGAGCCCGTCGAGGAAGTCGGCGGCCGGCCGCGGCTGGAGCCCGAACCCTTCCTGAAGCTCCCGCAGGGTCAGGGGCGCATCGCCGAGCTTGGTGAAGAGCCCGAGCCCCACCGCCGAGAGGAGCACCTTGGATCGCCAGTAGCCGGTCCCGATCTCCATGATGCCGGAGGGGTCGAGGTCGGTCATGGCTGGTACCCCTGTCCCGTGGCCATCGCCCTCCGCCGCTCGCGCTCGAGCCGCTCGGCGAGCGCGGTGCGCACCGCTTCTGTCAGGCTCTCGCCGGTGAGCTTCGCGACCTCCCGCGCCAGGGCGGTCGGTCTCGGCATCCTTGAGGCTCAGCGGCATCTTCTCGCCTTTTCTATGATCATGACCAGAATTCTAGACCAGCGGCCACCCCTGTCGACCCGGTGGCGCCATTGCGTGATCGAGGGGCATCCGAGAAAAAATCTTGACCATGAGAACAAATTCCTCATAAAGGTCGAGGTCAACGCCATGAGCATATGGGAAAAGCGACCATGGGCTTTCGCCGCTCCGATCTGCAGGAGGCGTTCTTCGTGCCGGGCTCCTACCCGTTCCGGGTCTGGGGCTACGGCACCACCGACCCGCTCGAGGCCGTGCTGGCGCGCGACTATTTCCGCTCGGCGGGCGGCCTGATGCACCCGGGCGATCTGATTTACGTTGCGGTGCGCCCGAATTGCGATCCGGTGAGCCTGCGCGCGCAGCGCGCGCCGGCCGGCGCGCCGGCGCCCCAGCGCAATGGTCTGCGCGGTGAGATACAAGGCGAGATGCGCATGGCGCTGGTGATGGTCAGAGGCGGCGAGAACGGCGCGCCTTCCGTCCGCCTGGTGCAGGCCTTCGGCTGCCCGGACGACCCCGACGCCTCCCTTGCCGCCGCGCCCGCAGCGGCCGAACCCCCTGCCCCGGCGACCGCGGCGACGCCGCCGCGAAAGCGCGGCCGCGGCCGCCCGCCGGGGAGCAGGACGAGGAGGAAGGGGGAGACGGCGTCAAGCTCCTGAAGCCCGTGCTCGCGCGGACGCACGGCTTCAGGCCGTTGCTTGTTCCCACCATCAACGTTGGCCCGGAGCGGCGCGCAAGGGGATTGGGGAGTCTCTGGGCTTCCGGCGGCCTTTTGGTTTTTGGGAACGCATGAGCGTGAGCGCGAAATTGGAGGTTCGAATGTGCAACCGCTAGTGTTGTCAGCATAAGAAACTTTGGATAGCATCCAGAAAGCGACTTAGCTGTCTCACTGATTGGACGGACGCGGAATTGCGCCCAGAGACTTCATAATGCGCGTGGACCACGTGTCTTTCGGCCCCTTCGTGAACGCCAGCGAAGAGCGGGCCTGCCAATATCTCTCTCGCCGGTTGATGGCTGAGCCCGGGGACGCTCGCTTCGTCATTCTGACCAACGTGGCGCATTCCATAACTAGTGGCGGCCAGCCCGACGAGATCGACATCGTTCTCGTTGGACCCAGTGGCGTACACGTTGTGGAGGTTAAGCACTGGGACCGGGCATACGCCCGGTCTAACCGAGACGTCCTGGCCGCCGAAGCGGACAAAATCGCGCAGAAGGTGCGCAAGGTCGCAACGAAACTCCGCCGGACGTATCCCGATCTTGGCTACGTCGTGCCGAAGATGCTCCTCACCAAGGAGCAAAAGACACTGCAGCGTGATACCGACGAGCCGATCCGCGGTGTGCGCTTGTATGCGCTCACCGACTGGCGGGGACTCGTCGACCTCGATGACTTATCTAAACTGCCCGCCACTCGAATCGATCGGCTGTGCGATGAGATCGCGCCGCGCTCGCGTGCGGTGTTGTCGGGAGAACTGCGGCGACTTGGCCAGATTAGTGACCTCGCTCTGCTTTCGCCGCGTGAGGACCGTTTTCCCCGCATCTATCGCGGACGGAACACCATCAACCAGGACCAGATTGTTGGGCATGTGTACGATCTTTCGGCGTCCGAGCATGAAAACCCGATACATCTCGCGCGGCGCGAGTTCGAAGTTGTACAGCGGATGCAGAAGTCGCCCTGGCTTCCGAGGTTGGTCGATTCCTTTCAGCCGGTTCCTAACTATCCGGGAGAGCTTTTCTTCTTCAGTCTGGCGGATAGCAGCGCACCCACACTGCGCGCTCGAACCCGCGACGCCGCCTGGGCCCTTGAGGACAGGGTAGAGTTTGCACGCCAATGTCTCGTCGCGTTGGATGAGCTGCATCATCCGGCAAGCGAAGAGGAGGGCGTTATTCACCGCACGATCACGCCTGATGCCGTCCTGACTCGGCCAGACGGCCGCCCACTGTTCTTCCATTGGGAATGGGCCCGGATCCCAGAGGCCCAGACAATTGCATCGTCCGAGACCGTGATGCTGACGCAGAATTTTGCGGCCCCCGAGGTGCTGGCTGAAGGCCTTAGTGCCGCCGATCGAAGATCCGACGTGTTTGCGCTCTGCGCCTCGCTCCTGCTCCTCTTCGAAGGGATCGCCCGCGAGGAAGCCCAAGCAGCGGCGCAGATCCTTGCACAAGGAACCGCAGCGGACCCCCAACGACGCCCCAGCTTGATGGCCCTTGCGGAACTGCTGGGCCAGGTCAGCACAAAGCCTCGGGTCGGTCCCGCGGCAGAGCCAGCGCAGACATGGGTCGAGGAAGGCGTCGTCAATGTTGATGGGCACCGTTACCGCGTACTCGGCCGACTCGGCGCCGGCGGCACCGGCCAGACCTTCAAGGTAGAGCAGTTCGACCCGACCACCGATGAGGAGTTTGGAACCTACGTAGCCAAGGTGGTCTCGAATCCTGAAGTCGGAGTGGCCGCACTGCGATCGTACAAACTGGCCCGCCCCCATACCAAGCATACTAATCTTGCACGCATTTATTCGACGGCGGTGGACTGGCAACCCGATGCGGCGCTCGCTCTCCTCGAATGGGTAGAGGGCACACCGCTTCGCGACTACACGGGGGTCCTCGAACTGTATGCGGAGGAGTTGGGAGAGACCGATGTCGAAGCGTTGCTGCTAACTTGGATCGGCGACCTCTGCGGTGCACTTGCCAAGTTCCACGAGATTGGTCTCGTGCACGGGGACGTGAGCCCCGGAAACGTGATTGTAGAAGGCTCGGCAGTAACTTTGATCGATTACGACCTTGTCACGAAGGTGGGTGAGGTGGTGGCCGCTGCAGGCACGCCGCCATATGCCGCGGCCAATCTCCGGGACGGAAAGGCCGTTGCGGCGGCTGACGATCTGTTTGCGCTTGCTGCAACGTTCTTTCATGTCCTCACTGACCGCGACCCGTTTCTATTCGACGGCGTTCGGGCTGCGGACCGAGGGCTTGCCTGGACTCCCGCGCTGAGGGATTCTTTTCCTAGGATCGCGCTCTTCCTTGACCGCGCCGTCTCCCCCGATCCCAGGCAGAGGTTCGCCAACGCGATCGTGGGCGCAGCGTTCCTGCGTGAGCTTGCCGGCGAAGTGGCGGTGCAGACGCACCCGTCCGAGTCACCGCGCGAGCTGCCGTTGACCCCAAACGAGGTTCCGTGGCTCAGGGAGATCCTGACGGCGTATCCGGGATCGCGTTACGGGAATTTAGAGACCCGCGGTCTCGACAGCAAGTTCTCCGAACAGACCTATGTCGAGACCGACCTCGACAACTTGATCTATGAGGAGATTCAGTGCGGGCAAATCGCCCTTGTGATTCTCTGCGGCAATGCCGGCGATGGCAAGACAGCGTTCCTGCAACATCTCGCAGCACGACTCGAATTGCCCCGCCTTCCGTCATCCCAACGCATCTGGGAGGTGGCGCTCGCGAACGGCATCAAAGTGAAGGCAAACCTCGATGGAGCGGCGGCATGGCAAGGGCGCTCCGCCGACGAGCTGCTCGACGAGATCTTTTCGCCGTTCCATCAGGGTCAACCTGCAGCACGCATAGCGCACATCGTTGCTGTCAATGATGGCCGTCTGATGGAGTGGGTGGAGGGCTATGAAAACCGCAATGGCCCCACACGCCTGACGGAGCAGATCGCTGAGAGGCTCGGCGAGCGGGCGGATGTTCTCGATCCGCACATCCGCCTGGTCGAGCTCAACCTGCGCTCGCTCGTTGGCGGCTTTACTGTGACTGAGGGATTCTCGACGCGGTTTCTGGAAAGCCTATTCGCTCGGGTGGTTGGCGGGGGCGACGCGCAGGAGCTATGGGGACCATGCCTCACTTGCTCCGCGCAGAGTCGATGCGCGGCTTGGCGCTCGGCCGGTTTGCTTGGCGCCAGTGAGGTCGATTCGGAAAGACGGCAGGGTGCCCTCCTGCGCGAGCGGTTAAGCGATGTCTTCCAGGTCGTGCACCAGCGCAACGAGATCCACATCACCACTCGCGAGCTCAAAGCTGCGGTGAGCTACATCCTATTCGGCACCCGATACTGTACTGATATCCATGCCGATCCGAACCAAGCCTTAGACTCGCCCTGGGATTTGGCGTTCGACCCCGGTTCACCGCTGCGGCAGGGGGAGTTGCTGCGTGAGTTTACCCGGCTCGACCCAGCCTTGGAAGCGCACCCGCGAATCGACCGATATCTTTTGGGGCGCGGCGTTCCCGACCCTGAACACGGGGCACCCCGCTACCCGGAACTCACGCTGCAGTCAGCCCGGCGACGCGCCTATCTTGAGTGGACAGAGGCCCAGATCGAGGCAGTTGGAGGCGCACCTGATGCGCTCCGCCTCGCGGGCGCCCGACACTTTCGAAGGTTCCGCGATTTTCCGGCGCTGCGGGCCGAAGATCGGGCGCGTGTCTGCCGCGACCTGTGCACTGGCCTTTCCCGACTAGAGGACCTACCGCCGGCCGCACTAAAGCGCTCAGGCGCCGTACCTATTCGCATTGTGCCGCGCACACCTACGGAAACGGCGCTTTGGGTCGAGCGGCCCTTCGATCGCTTTGCCCTTGCGCCTGAGCAGTTCGTAGCGCCGCAGGGACTTGAGACGCTGCACCGGTACCTAGTGCTCAGCTACCAAGCCATCGGTGGCCGCAAGGAGCCCCTGACGATTCCCTTCGAGCTATTTGCACTTCTCTTGGACCTCAAGGATGGCATGCAGCTGATCGATACGCTCTCCGACGACGTATTCGCCAACATTGGCGTCTTCGCCCAGCGCCTCGCACAGGAAGATGAACGGCATTCGCTGGCCTGGAACCCGGTCGCTGAGGAGACCGTCTACGAGCTTGGCATCCGGCTGTCCGACAAGGGCCAAGTAATTTGGCTTGCCCCCGCAACGCCGTAGCAAGGCCTTTGTCATGTCGAAAACGATCGTCCGGAACGTGCTCTCGCCCAGCATGGCGGCCTATGTCTGGCGAGGAAACTACGAACGTGTGTTTCCATTCACGCCGCAAGACTATTCGGTGGGCGCGCTCTTGCCGGCGGTCCTCTACATGTTTCGCTGGGGGCACCGCCGCGGCGTCGGCAGATTCGAAAGGACGTTCTCGAGCGCATTGCAGAAACCGACGATCGATAGCGTGGCGGCGCGGTTGGTCGCATGCCCACAATTCGAAGGGTTCGAAACGGATACAGCGAAGGCAGTTCTCGGCGACCTGCTCCTCGGCCATCTGCTGGAGAACAAACGGCGAGGCGAGGGTCGGGATAAGCAAGTGCAACGGATCTTTCCGCCCACTCCTTTGAGCGGGGCGACTGCCCCGCGGACTTGTGGGACAGGCTCGTGCGAGCGAGCCGCAGGCTATGCGAAGAGGCGGCGAAAGGGCCCGGGCTGCTTGCACTCGTCCAGGGGCCGCGCGTCCAATGGGTTGAAGACTATCTACTCGCATGGGCGAGCGCGCTCGAACAAGGTAGCCCTGAACTCGCGCTTGCTAACACTGTCGAAGTGCAGACATTGTCCGGACGCACGCTGGGCCTCATCGTCCTCCCCGGGCACTCGGTTCGCCTCGCATGGCACGCCGCCTACGATCAGCTGGCGGCGCATGCCCGCTACGAGGAGGGGATGACCGCCACCAACGTCGTCGACATCCTCGGGTCTCTTGACTCGGCACATTTTCCTGCGGTTTTGCCTGGGCTCGAGCCGGGTCAGGGCTTTGTCTTCGGTGACACTCTGGGCTTTCATGCCGTAGCGATGGTGGGCGCTCAGGATCCCGAGCCAAAGGCGGCGATCTCCCTCATGGCTACCTGCCTTGCGGGTGAAAAACATGAAACCGTGCCCGAAGTTGGCCACCAAATCGTCGAGGTTCTCGCGCGGGAAATCGGCCACTATCTCGACTGTCACACGCGGATGGACGCCGAGGGCCAACCGGCTGGGCCTGAACTTCTGTATGTCCACGCGATTAAGCCGGGTGACGGGATGACCGTGGGCCGCGCCCTCGGCCGGGCACTTGCGAAGCGGCCGGGTCGAACCGAAGACGACGGCGAGGAGGAGCGCGATCTATGCTTCGTTCTGGACCTGTTCCCCTCAGAGGGCCAGGAGGCGATCGCAGGTAGGTTCCTACTGGACGTGGCGCGGCGCCGACGCGCGGGCGCGGGCACAGTTGACCAGGACGACCGATGGATGCTCGAGACCGCACAGCGGTCCGGAGATATTCCGGTCCCGCGGCTGCGTTGGGCACGGCGCGGCGGCGGCAGGCCAAGCAACTTCGCTCATGTCGCTCTTGCCTTCGACATCTTCGCGCCAAGCCTAGAGACCGTTCCAGCGCGCACTCTTCCGCAAGACGCGCGTCCGCTCCATGGCTACGGTCTAGCTGTCGCCATGGAGCGTGAAGTTACGCTTGCCGATCAGCCGACTTGGCGGGTCTTCCTGCCACTCAAGACCGAGGGCGATAAGCACCCGGCGAACCGAACGCTTACAGACCGCGTCGCGCGCCTACATGATGCCGTCTTGCGCGCGACTGCCATGATGCTGGGTGGCGATCCCTCGTGCTGGCCGGTCACCACGACGCTGTTGCCGCGGGAAAGCGAGGAGCGAATCCGCGACTTGCACCGCACGAGCGACTGGGTTGTGACGGCGGACCGGAACGTCTGCATCGAGTACTTCGATTCGCCCAAGGATGCGCCGGCAGTCTACGACGCATACGTCATCGATTGCGTCCCCGAGCGTAACGATCTCGGCTGCCTGCAGCTTGTCACGTCAACCTGCAACCTCGACGAGGTTCGAAACCTGTTCGACGAGATGCTGGGCGAAATGGGCCTAAGTTCGAGCGCCCGAAACTGCAAGTTCCTGCTCTGGCACCTGAAGGGGCTAAGTGGGCGTCTCGCCATCCGCCTTGCGAGCGAAGGGACCAAGGCGGGCGAACTTGTCGCGCTCGCCCTCGTCCACGCCGCCTGCGCAAGTGCTGAGGCGGGCTTACCGGTTTGGCTTCCGCTCGCCGAAGGCTTTTTCATCCCGCTTGACGAGATCAGCGACATCGTACCGCAAGCGGGCGGAAACCCCGGAGAGAACCGGCGGGCCGACCTCGTCTTTGTAACTGCCGGTTCACGCCGCTCGCTTGAATTCCGCTTTGTCGAGGTCAAGTTCCGCCGCCACCTCCGGATCGCGCGCAGCACGGACCTGCTGGAAAGTATGGTGGGGCAGGTAGCAGCGGTGCGCAAACGCTGGGAGGAGCATTTTTTCGGCGCGAAATCGCCCACTACGCGAGCCCTGCGGCGATCGGCCCTCGCCCGGCTGCTCTATTTCTACGTCGACAAGGCGCGCCGCCACTATCTCTCGCCCGAGGCCCACGAGCGCCTCCGCCGCGAGATCGACAAACTCCTCGTTCACGGTGACGCGTATGTGCCCGTGGCGCCGGAACGGCCTGATTATGGCTACGTTTTTTGTCCAGAGTTGCGCACCGTCGAGTTCGAGCGCCTCTACCTGACCGGCCACGAGGCGGCTAATCTGTTCCTGGTGGGGATTTCGCACTTACCCGACAGTGGCGGTCCCGGGGCGCCACTGCCAGCAATAGCGGAAACGGTCGAGGAATTGGGTAGCGGGAACGATGAGGGCGGCCGTGAGACCCTTGCGTCATCGCCGGCGGAAGCAGGAGTTGAGGGCTCGGCTCGGCAGACGGAGACGAGGTCCAGCCCGGTCGATGTGCTCCTCGGCAGGAATGCCACCACGGAAGAGCGGGTTAACTGGCAGCTATCAATCAAGTCCAACCCGCATCTCATGATGGTCGGACTCCCTGGAATGGGGAAAACAACCTGTCTCGTCAATCTCTGCCGCCAGTTGCACGCCGCCCGCATCACGCCGATCGTGTTTTCCTACCATCAGGACATCGACGAGAAGCTCGAGGCCGTATGCGGAGAGCTTAACACCGTCGATTACGATGGTCTGGGATTCAATCCGCTTCAGGTAGCTTCGACCTCTCCACACGCCCACGTGGACGTCGCGAGCGAGCTCCGGGACATTTTCGGAGCTATTTTCCCCGATCTCGGCGACATACAGACTGAGGAGATCCGCCAAGCGATCAAGCAGAGCTACCTCGACCTCGGGTGGGGCGACACCGGAGAGACTGCCGCAGCTCCGCCCATCCCCCCATTCCAGGCATTCTTCGATGTCCTGCGGGCCAAGTCTAAACCGAATCAGGGTCTTATGGCGCGACTCACGGAGCTTTCGGACTACGGTTTCTTCAAGTCGGGCGGCGCGATACGTAGCCTCCTCGACTCCGGTCGGCCGAGCGTGGTGCGCATACACCGGACCTCCAACGAGCTATTGCAGCGGGCATTCGCGTCTTTCGTGCTCTATAGCCTCTACAAGGACATGTTCAAACGCGGCCCCCAAGTCACACTCACGCACGCCGTTGTTTTTGACGAAGCCCATCGGGCGAGCCGGCTAAAGCTCCTTCCCGCCATGGCCAAGGAATGCCGAAAGTTTGGCATTGCACTCGCACTTGCATCTCAGGAGGCGCGGGACTTCGATCCTTCGCTCTTCTCTGCGATCGCGAACTATCTTTCTCTGCGCGTGACCGAGCACGACGCCAGGACGATTGCGAAGATAGTGGCGTCCTCGGATGTCGAGAAACGGGTCATTGACCGCTTAAAGCAACTTGGGAAGTACACCGCGCTCTTCTCCACCGAAGGAAGCACTAGGCCGGTCACAGTCTCGCTCGCAGACGAGGTCAAGCCCGCGACAGCGTGATTTGAAAGCGTAGTGTATCGTACGCGCTCGTCTTTGCTCTCTCACTTGACCAGGTCGGCGACGAAATCGGGCAGCCGCTTGCGCTCGGTGTCCGGGGCCTCCTGGCCGTTGAAGCGCTTGGGCCAGGACGAAGGGTCGTCCACCAACTGGGAGAAGAGTGCAGCCCAGCAGGCCGCAAGCGGGCCGCCGCGCCAACCAGAGGTCCAAGATCGAGGGCGGTCCAAACACGAAAAAAGCCGACGACAATGCGGCCATGCACACAAACCAGCGCGAATTTCCGGCCTGATCAACCCGCCACGCGAGGTATTTCCCGCATTCCCCCGCGATTTATCGGACACCGGCGCGAATTTCCCGTGATTTTCCGAGAGCAGGGCCGATTTCCGCGTTGGGCGGGCGCAGGCGCGGTCTCCCCAATGGCAGAACTTCCTTCGCCCCCTCTATCCCCTGCCTGCATTCACCGCCGATCCGAGGCGGGCACGGAGATCCGCCCCACGCGGAGGGAGAAGCGCCGGGTCGACGTCGTGCTCGTGCGAAAAAAGGGATTACCATCGTCATGAGACCTGCATGGAGACAACCGCCTTGGAATGGCGTGAGCGCATCAGCACCGACCCGGCCGTCTGCCCACGGCCAGGCCTGCATCAAGGGCACGCGCATTCCGGTCGCCGTCGTGCTCGACAATCTCGCCGCCGGGCTGAGCGCGGAAGAGATCGTCGCCAGCTATCCGCCGCTTCGCGTCGACGACGTGCGCGCGGCGACCGCGTATGCCGCCGAGATGGCGCGCGAACGCTTCGTCGAGATCCGCCACCCCGGCGTGGCATGAGGCTCGAGATCGACGAGAACCTGCCGCGCGAAACCTGCTGAAGCCAGGTACAACGCCGCGATCCCGCGAGAGGAGCGGCACCGCACCGGGAGAATTTGTGAATTTCCGGGATTT
>Ga0299914_10004402_pt1 | contig 10143 bp, 8 predicted proteins | sample RVTome_10_FD_201361 | JGI IMG/M metagenome (GOLD analysis project Ga0299914, IMG submission 201361) | Soil microbial communities from uranium-contaminated site in the Upper Colorado River Basin, Wyoming, United States - RVT153D57 (version 2) ... | reverse complement strand
CTGCGCATCGGAACCGCCTTCACCATTCCGGACAGCACCTTCTCCGCGTCCTGACCGGAGTTATCGGCGAACTTCCGCAGCGCGGGGGTGTCGGTCGGACCGGGACACACCGTGTTGGCGGTGACGCCCTTCGTCGCGACCTCGCGCGCCAAGGTCTTGGTGAACGCGATGATGCCGCCCTTGGCTCCTGAGTAGACGGACTCGAGCGACGAGCCGACGCGACCCGCGTCGGAGCCGACGTTGACGACCCTGCCCCAGCCGCGTTCGACCATGCCTGGCACGACGGTGTGGATAACCCGCAGTGCGCCCTTGAAGTTGATCTCAAGGATACGGTCCCAGAACTCCTCGCTGCTGTCGACGAACTTCATGAAGTCGTCCCAGCCCGCGTTGTTGACGGCGACCTCGATCGGGCCTAGCGACTCGGTAGCTTGCTTGATCGCCGACTGCACCGACGCGGTGCTGGTGACATCGGCCTCGACCGCGATCGCGGTACCGCCGGCCTGCGTGATGGCGTCGGCGGTCTGCTCGGCGACGTCGAGATTGAGGTCGGCGATGGCGACCTTGAACTGCTTGGCGCCCAATGTGGTGGCGATGCCCGCCCCGATGCCCTGGGCGCCACCCGTGACGATGGCTACGCGGTTGCTCATGATTTCTCTCCCGAAGTGGTCGTAGGTCAGGGACGAGCCGATGCCCACTCGACGGGGCCGGCGACGATGGAATGACTGGTCAGCGTGCGCCCGAGCACCGTCTGCGCCTCACGGGCGGCGTCGATGACACCCGGCAGCGAAACCCCGGTCTCGACACCCATCTCGTGGAACATGCTCACCAGGTCCTCGGTGGCGATGTTCCCGGTCGAACCTGGCGGAACGGGGCAGCCGCCCAGCTCTCCGAAGCTCGACTCGAAGCTCGAACAGCCGGCTTCCAGCGCGGCGAACGCGTTGGCGAGACCCTGCCCGCGGGTGTTGTGGAAGTGCGCGGTGACCTCGACACCCGGCAGTCGCTCCAGCGCTGCGGCGAAGAACTCCGACACATAGCCCGGGTTCGCCATCCCGGTGGTGTCGCCGAAACCGACCTCGGCCGCACCTGCCTCGGCGAACCGCTCCGCGAGCGACAGCACGCGGTCCAGCTCCACCTTGCCCTCGTACGGGCAGCCGAACGAGGTGGCGATCACCGCAGCACACCGCAGTCCCTCCGAGGTGATGCGCTTGGTCATCGCATCGTTGTCGGCCATGGTCTCTTCGATGGTGCGGTTGACGTTCTTCTTGTTGTGGGTCTCCGACGCGCTGACGAAGATGGCGGCCTCGTGGAACCTGTCGCGGACCTTGAGCGCGTTGTCCAGCCCTTTGCTGTTGGGGATCAACGCCATCAGCGCGACGTCGTCGGGCACGTCGACGTTGTTCAGCACCTCGACGCCGTCGGAGAGCTGGGGGATCACGTCGGGCCGGACGAAGCTGGCGGCCTCGATGCGGCGGAGACCGACGCGGCCCAGGGCGTTGATGAGCCGGACCTTGTCCTCGGTGGCGATGCGCTCCGGCTCGTTCTGGAACCCGTCGCGCGGCCCCACCTCACGGATGTGGACGCGTTGTGGACGGCGTGTGCTCATGCACTTCCTCCTGTTCGTTCCAGCGACTCTCGGTGCGCGGGCTCGGCGATCGCGATCAGTCGCCGCCGCCGTTCCGCGAGGTCGCAGCCGCGCAGGTGCGCCACGCCGTGCTCGGTCACCACGGCGTCGACATCGGACCTCGCAGTCGTCACGACGCCGGCGGCGAGCGATGGCACGATGGCCGATGCACCGCGGGCGGTCGAGCGCAGCGCGATGATCGAGAGCTTGCCGCTGGATGCGGCGGCGCGGGAGAAGTCAGCCTGCCCGCCGACGGCGCCGACATGTCGTCCGCCCGCGATCTCGGCCCCGACCTGCCCGCTGACGTCGACCTCGATCGCGGAGTTGATCGCCACCAGTGAGCGGAAGGCGGACAGCGTCGCCGGGGCGTGGGTGTAGCTCGCGGGACGGAACTCGACAGGCAGCTCGGAAACCTGGTGGTAGAGGTCGCGGCTGCCGAGTGCGGCACCGGTCATCACCACGCCCGGATCGATCTCCTTGCGCCCGCCGGTGATCACGCCCTTGTCGACCAGCCGCGCCACGGCGTCGGAGATCATGCCGGAGTGCACGCCGAGGTCGGCGTGCCCGGACAAGGCCTCGAACACCGCCGACGGCAGCGAACCGACACCGAGCTGGAGGGTGTCGCCGTCGTCGATCAGACTCGCGACGTGCCCCGCGATCGCACGGTCCACAGCGTCGGGCGCGCGCTCGGGCGCCTCGGCGAGCGGACGGTCGGTCTCGACGACGGCGGCGAACCGGCTCAGCGGGATCCTGGGCGTGCCCTTTGTGTCCGGCATCTGCCGGTTGACCTCGGCGATCAGCGTGGGGGTGTGTGGGATGGCGTCGGCCACGTAGTCGACGCCGATCCCCAGCGAGCAGGTGCCCGCCGCGTCCGGCGGTCCGACCTGCACCAGCCCGACGTCGGCCGGCAGCAGGTGTTCGGCGAACAGCCGGGGCAGCGCCGAGTAGTGGCACGGCACGATGTCCAACTGGCCGGAACGCGCCAGCTTCCGGAGCTCGCCGAGCGCGCCGTAGGAGACCAACCGGAGCCAGCTCGGCAGCTGTGCCACCATCTGCTGATTCCACGACAACCCGCAGAACGCCCGGATCGGCGCGAGTTCGGCGGCCCGGTCAAGCAGGGCGTGCACCAGCGGCTCCGGCTCGGCGCCGGCCTGGCCCCACCAGACCCCGGCTCCAGGGCGGACGAACCGCGTCAGGTCGATCATCAGCTCGTCCGTTGCAGCAGGGTTGCGGTGCCGAGGCCGCCGCCGCAGCACATGGTGACCAGGCCGAGTTCGACGTCTCGGCGTTCCATCTCGGCGAGGATGGTGGCGATCAGCCGCGACCCGGTCGCGCCGACCGGATGGCCGAGGGCGATGGCGCCGCCGTTGACGTTGACCCGGTCCATGTCGGGCTTGAGCTCGCGCTCCCAGGCCAGCACCACGGAGCCGAAAGCCTCGTTGACCTCGAACAGGTCGATGTCGTCGATGCTGAGTCCATTACGGTCCAACAGCTTGCGGGTCGCCGGGATGGGCCCGGTGAGCATGATGACCGGGTCGACGCCGACCGTGGTCTGGTCGAGGATGCGAGCGCGGACCCGCAGGCCGTGTTCGGCGGCCCCGTCCCGCGAGGCCAGCAGGATTCCGGCGGCACCGTCGGAGATCTGCGACGAGGTCGCCGCGGTGATACGGCCGTTCTCCTTGCGGAAGGCGGGCTTCAGCCCGGCCAGGGTGTCGAGGCCGGTGCCCGGCCGGATGCCCTGGTCCGACATCCGTGTCTGGCCGTCGAGGTCCATCGCCACCATCTCGGCGGCGAACCGGCCGTCCGCCACGGCCTCGGCGGCGAGCCGGTGCGAGCGCACCGCGAGAGTGTCCATCTCCTTCCGGCTGATCCGCCACCGCTCCGCGATCAGCTCGGCACTTTCCCCCTGGTGCACGAAGTCGTACTGGTCGCGCAGCTCGGCGGGCCAGGGGTCGCCGTACAGCTCGCCGATCTTGACCGGCGAGTCGATGGGCACATGACCCATGTGCTCGACGCCGCCCGCGATGACGACGTCGTGGCTGCCCGAGCCGATCAGGCCGGCACCCATGGCGACGGCGGTCTGGGCGGAGCCGCAGCGCCGGTCCAGCGTCACCGCAGGCACCTCGGGCGGGTAGCCCGCCTGCAGCCATGCGTTCCTGCCGATGTTGCGGGACTGCTCGCCGAACGGGGCGGTGCAGCCGATCACGAGGTCTTCGACGGCTTCCGGCGCCAGCCCGGCACGGTCGAGCAGGGCGCGGTAGCAGGCGCCGAGCATGGCGTTCGGGTGCACGTCGCGGTACCACCCCTTCTCGGGGTGCGCGCGTCCCATCGGCGTACGGATCGCATCGGTGATCAGCACCTCGCGGCCAGCGGCCAGCATCGGGCTGGTGTCGCGACGCATCACATCACCGTCCCGCCGTCGACCGGCAGTACCTGGCCGGTGATGTAAGAGGCCGCGTCGGAGGCGAAGAACACGAAGCTGCCCGCGATCTCCTCCGGCTCGGCCCAGCGCGCGAGTGGGATTCGCGCGAGCGTCTTCGCCGCCAGCTTCTCGTTGCCGCGGATGTTCTCGGTCATCGCCGTCGCGGCCAGTGGCGCGAGCGCGTTGACCGTAACGCTGCGGCGCGCCAGCTCCTTGGCCAGCGACTTGGTGAGCCCGATGATGCCCGCCTTCGCGGCACCGTAGTTCGCCTGCCCGATGGTGCCCTGCAGGCCCGCGGCCGACGTCACGTTGATGATCCGGCCGGTGCCGTCATCAGGCAGGTAGGGGAGCACGGCGTGGCTGCAGGTGAAGCTGCCCATGAGGTGGATGTCGATGATCCGGCGGAACTTCTCCTCGGTCATGTCGTCGACCATGGCGGGCGCGATCGCCCCGGCGTTGTTGACGAGGATGTGCAGCACGCCACCCGCCAGCTCTGCGGCCCGCCACGCGGCCTCCGTCGCGCTGTCGGCGTCGCGCACGTCGAGCTCGCAGTGCTCGGCGGTACCGCCCGCCTCGCGGATCCGTTCGGCGACCGCCTTGGCGGCCGCGCCATCCACATCGGACACCATTACTGCTGCGCCCGCGCCCGCGTAGGCCCACGCGACGGCGGCGCCGATGCCTCCGCCCGCGCCGGTGACGAGCGCGGCACGTCTGTCCAAAGTAAACATCAGTAGCTCCTGGGAAGACCGAGGACGTGGGAGCCGAGGTAGTTGAGCACCATCTCCTGGCTGACCGGGGCGATTCGCAGCAAGCGCGCCTCCCGGAAGTACCGGGAGACGTGGTACTCCTCGGAGTAGCCCATCCCGCCGTGGGTCTGCAGCGCCCGGTCGGCGGCCTCGAAGCCGGCGTCGGCGCACAGATACTTGGCCGTGTTGGCCTCCCGCCCGCACGGCTGACCGTTGTCGTAGAGCCACGTCGCCTTGCGCAGCATCAGCTCGGCGGCGTCGAGGCGAGCCAGCGAGTCCGCCAGCGGGAACTGGAGGCCCTGGTTCTTACCGATCGGCCTGCCGAACACCTCGCGCTCGTTGCCGTAGCGCACCGCGCGTCGCAGCGAGGCCCTGCCGAGGCCGAGCGCCTCGGCGGCGATCAGCATCCGCTCCGGGTTCAGCCCGTCGAGCAGGTAAAAGAACCCCTTGCCCTCCTCGCCGACCCGGTCCTCAACGGGAACGCGGAGGTCGTCGATGAACAGCTCATTGGAGCTGACGGCGTTACGGCCCATCTTCCTGATCGGGCGGACGTCGACCTTGCTGCGGTCGAGGTCGGTGAGGAACAGTGTGAGACCGTCGGTCTTCTTCTCGGCGTCCTCGAACTTCGTGGTGCGGGTCAGCAGCAGGATCTTCTCGGACTCCTGCGCCTTGGAGATCCACACCTTGCGACCGTTGACGACGTAGTCGTCGCCGTCGCGCCGGGCGAAGGTGGTGATCCGGGTGGTGTCGAGGCCGGCTTCGGGCTCGGTGACCCCGAAGCACACGTGCAGCTCGCCGTTGACGATCCGGGGCAGGGTTCGCTGTTTGAGCTCCTCCGAGCCGTGCACGATCACCGGATGCATGCCGAAGATCGACAGGTGCATCGAGCTGGCACCGTTCATGCCCGCGCCGGACGCGGCGACCTCCTCGAGCAGGATCGACGCCTCGGTGATCCCCATCCCGTGACCGCCGTACGCCTCCGGAGTCGTGATCCCGAGCCAGCCGCCCTTGGCGAAGGCGTCATACAGCTCCCAGGGAAACTCGTGCTTCTCATCCTTCTCAAGCCAGTACTCGTCGTCGAACTTGCCAGCCAGCTCGGCCACGGCACGGCGGATCGTCTGCTGGTCCTCGGTCGCTGCGAAATCCACGACATCTCCCACTCAGCGGCAATTTGGTTGCATCATATCAAAGGACTGACCAAAAGAAGGGTGGCTTGCCTCACCCGACGGCAAGTAGCGGCAGCGCCGCGGCGATGCGCTCGTTCCAGTCCTTCGGCGCGCCGGAGAGGTGCTCGTTGAGCTTCGCCCGCTTGTAGAAGAGGTGCAGATCGTGCTCCCACGTGTAGCCGATCGCACCGTGCATGGTCAGTGCGGTATCAGCGGCCTCGGCCCCGGCCGAGGTCACCTGCGCCTTCGCTGTCGCGGCGTGGAGCACGCGCTCGTCGTGCTGCTCGTCCACCGATGCCGCCGCGTAGTAGACGATCGACCGAGCCGCTTCCGCCTGCACCAGCAGGTCCGACGCCGCGTGTTTGACGGCTTGAAAGCTCCCGATCGGAACGCCGAATTGCTTACGCTGCTTGCTGTACTCCACCGCGAGCTCGCGCATGCGATCGATGGCGCCAAGGCTGTCGGCCGAGACCAGAACGGCTGCGCGCAGCGCGGCTTCACGCAGGACCTCCGCTGGGTCGCACGCGAGCTCGGCGGCCGGAGCGCCGGCGAACGTCACGTCGGCGGCACCGCGAGTCGGGTCGAGCAGCGTCCTGGGCCGTACCTGAACGCCGTCGGCGCCCGCCTCGACGTGGAACAGTCGAAGCCCGTCCGCCCCGACGGCCGGCACGACGAGGTGGCGGGCACGGTCGGCACCGAGAACCGAGGTCACCGCGCCGTTCAGCGCAGCCTCCTCGCCCCGGACGCCCCCTGAGCCCCTGTCGATCGCCTGGTCACCAGGCACCACGAGGCAGGCGGCTTCACCCTCGTCGAGCACCCTCGCCGCGACGTCGCCGAAACCCACCAGCGCGGGCAGGGCGATCGCCGACGACTGCCAGACGCCCGACGGCGCGGCGGCGCGACCGAACTGCTCGGCCAGCAGGGCAAGCTCGACAAGGCCGCCGCCCTGGCCACCCCAGTCTTCGGAAAATCCGACCGAGGTCCACCCCTCGCCCGCAAGAGTTTGCTCGAACTGGCCAGGGTCACCGGCGTCGAGGAGCGCGCGCGTGTCGGCCATCGGAGCGGCTCGGTCGAGCCAGGACCGGAAGGTCGAGCACAACAGCTCCTGCTCGTCTGACAACTGCCACCGCATGCCTGCTCCTTTACTCGGCCGGCGCGATCTACGCTGGACATACATATCGCTGAAACAACCTAAAAAATGGTATCTTAGGTCAGACCAAAAAACCATCAGGGGAGAGCCACATGACAGCGGCCGCAGGCAATCCGGGCAACAACCGGTCCAGCGTGAAGCTGGAGCCGATGGCGGTACCCAAGGCGTCCGACGTGCTCGCCAACGAACTCCGCGAACGCATCCTGGCAGGCGAGTACCCGGAAGGGACCGCGCTCCCGCCGGAACGGGACTTGGTCACACAGACGATGATGAGCCGGACGACGGTGCGTGAGGCGCTGCGGATTCTTGAGGTGCAGGGCCTGATCAAGATCAAGGCCGGCCGGGCAGGCGGGGCCTTCGTCCACCGGCCGGACAGGGAGTCGCTTGCTAGCTCACTCAGCCTGCTCATTCGGGGTCGGAAGATCCGGCTGACCTCCCTGCTCGAGACGCGGGAGGCCGTCGAACCGTTCTGCGCGGAACTGGCCGCGCAGAACCGCACCGACGAGGACCTCGCGGCGCTGGACGACGCCAACGTGCGGATCGAGGAGGAGGGCACCCTCGCCGACTTCCTCCAGACCAATGTGGACTGGCACGTCGCGGTGGCGACCGCGAGCCACAACGAACTGCTAACCGGCTTCATGATGGCGTTGTCCCGTGCGATCTACGCTGCGACGGAGAACGAGGGATTCATCGACGACGAGGTGCGTCACACCGCGGCCCGCGCGCACCGTTCCATCACCAAAGCGATCCGCGACCGCGACGCGGATGCCGCCGTGCGCAAGATGCGCCGCCACATTCACTCCTACGCGCAGGCAGTGCTCAAGGTGGACCAGCGCGAAGCGATCACCGTGCCGGACGGTGACTGACGGTTCACCGCGATCCTCCTGCCAGCAGCGACCGGATCTCGTCGACCGCCTGCGGATTCTCCGCTCCCGACAGGTCACCGGGATCGGTGCCAAGCACGGCCGCCCTGACCGCGCGCCGCAGGATCTTGGCCGAGCGGGTCTTCGGCAGCTGCTGGACCCGATGCACCGCGCTCGGTGCGAACGGCTTGCCCAGCTCGGCGGCGACCATCTCCCGTAGCTCGGCCGACACCGCCTCGGTGGCGTCGTCGGCGCCGACCCAGAAAGCCCAGACCGCTTCGCCCTTGCTCGCTTCGGGCACGCCGACCGCGGCGGCCTCGCGGACGGCCGGATGCCCGGTCATGATCGACTCCACCTCGGCCGGGGCCAGGCGCTTGCCGGCGACATTCATGACGTCGTCGGAACGGCCGAGGATGAACCACTGGCCGTCGTCGTCGACGAGGGCGAAGTCGCCGTGGCGCCACATCCCGGGGAAGGTCGACCAGTAGGTCTCGAGGTAGCGCTGATCGTCTTTCCACACTCCGCGGGTCATCGACGGCCACGGCTGGCGGCAGACCAGCTCACCCACCTGGCCTCGCACGGAACGGGCCGCGTCGTCGACGACGTCGACGTCCATGCCGAGCGACGGGCCGCCGAGCGAGCAGCTGCGGATCTCCTCGACCGGATAGGGTGCCAGGAACGAGCCGCCGACCTCGGTGCCGCCGGAGAAGTTGATGATCGGCACTCGGCCGCCGAACACATCCCGGGCCAGCCATTCGTATGAGTCCGGGTCCCATGGCTCGCCGGTCGACCCGACGACGTGGACGGAGGACAGGTCTCGCGACGTCGCCGCGTCGCCGGCGCGCAAGGCCCGCACCAGCGTCGGGGAGACCCCGAGCATCGTGACGCGGTGGCGCTCGACGAGCCGCCACAACCGGTCGGTGCCGGGCACATCGGGTGAGCCCTCGTACAGCAGCAGCGCGGCGCCGTTGGCGTGGGCGCCGAAGATCGCCAACGGGCCCATGATCCAGCCCATGTCGGTGATCCAGCAGAACACTCCGCCGCGCTTGACGTCGAAGGAGTAGGCGACCTCGCTGGCCACCTTGACCAGGAACCCGGCGTGGGTGTGCACGGCACCCTTGGGTTTGCCGCTGGTTCCGGAGGTGTAGGCGAGCAGCAGGGTCTCGCTGGCGGCCATCTCGGCGACGCCGGGCGCGCTCCGCGGGGACGTCGCGAGGTCCTCCCAGCGGTGTTCGCGCGAACCCGGCACGACCGGATCGTCGGCCAGGTTCCCGACGACCACCACGTGCTCGACCGTCGGGCAGCCCACGAGCGCCTCGTCGAGCAGTGGCTTCATCGGCACCTCACGGCGACGGCGGACCGTGCCATCGGCAACGATGACCGCCTTGGCCCCCGCGTCCTGGATCCTGGCGGCGATCGCGGCGGGCGCGAACCCGGAGAACAGCGGGACCAGCACGGCACCGAGCCGCGCCGCCGCGTAACAGGCGACGACCGCCTCCGGGATCATCGGCAGGTACAGCGCGACCGCGTCGCCTCTGCCGATCCCGAGCTCGGCAAGGCCCGCGCTGATCCGCTCGACCTGCTCGGCGAGTTCGGCGAACGTCAGCACGGTGGCCGTGCCGTCCTCGGCCTCGTGAACGACCGCGGGCGAGTCGGCGACGGCGGGGTCGTCGCGCCAGCGCAGCAGGCCGGCGTCGACGATGTTCAGCGTGCCGCCGACGAACCACTCCGGGTGCTCGATTCCCAGCGAGGTGTCGAGCACCTCAGAGTACGGCTGCCGAAACGGCAGGCCGAGGTCGCGCACGACGGCGTCCCAGTACCACGCGACGTCGTCGACGGCTCGCTTGCGCAGCTCCGCCAGCGAACCGATGCCGTGACCGCGCGCCAGCCAGGTGACGTTCGCGTTGTCGACGTAGTCCTCGGTCGGGGTCCAGGTGTAGGTCACGGGAGCACTCCTCAACGAGGCATGCCGAGTATCCGCTCGGCGACGATATTGCGCTGGATGTAGGTTGACCCGCCCGCGATGGCCGTGCCCCGCGCCTGGTAGGCCAGCCGGAGCCAGCGCGCGGACGCGTTCTCCGTGTCAGCCGGGTCGAACTGGGCGCCCATCGGCTCCAGTTCGAGACGGAAGTCGGAGAGATCTTCGACCAATGGACAGAAGTACAACTTGCCGAT
>Ga0299914_10004401_pt1 | contig 10144 bp, 7 predicted proteins | sample RVTome_10_FD_201361 | JGI IMG/M metagenome (GOLD analysis project Ga0299914, IMG submission 201361) | Soil microbial communities from uranium-contaminated site in the Upper Colorado River Basin, Wyoming, United States - RVT153D57 (version 2) ... | reverse complement strand
GTATCATGGGCGCAACGAAGCGGGTCGCGGAGCGGATCGTTCTGGGACTCCCCGAGATGGCGGGGGCGAGCACGGACTTCCGCGTGGTCCGCTTCGGCAATGTGCTCGGGTCGGACGGCAGCGTGGTGCCGCTCTTCAGGCGGCAGATCATGGAGGGCGGTCCGGTGACCGTCACGGATGCGGCCGTCACGCGCTATTTCATGACAATCCCGGAGGCCGTGCAGCTGGTGCTGCAAGCTGCATCGTTGCCGGAGACGAATCGCAAGATCGCGATGCTCGAGATGGGACGGCCAGTCCGGATCCTGGAGCTCGCGGAGAATCTCATTCGCCTGTCAGGATTCGAGCCTTACTCCGAGATGCCTATAGTGTTCACCGGGCTCCGTGCGGGTGAGAAGCTGCACGAGGAGCTCGCGACCGGGCTCGATTCGATGGTGCCCACGAGCGTGGAGCAGATCTGGACGCTCGCCATAAGCGAGTCCGATGGGGCTCAGGTCCGGAAACGGGTACAGCGGCTCGCACAGGCGCTCGCGGAGGCCGACGACGAGCGGCTGATTCTCGCCCTCTGCGACATGGTACCGGAGTGCGTATCGCCGCTTCGCGACCACATCCCGGTGGATGAGGGTCGGGCCGGTGCCTCGCCGTTGCTCGCGTCCTGACGAGCCGGCGATTCTCTCTCGCGCGCGCGTAGACCTCACTCCTCGGCTCGACGCCGGTCGGCGTCGACGCCGCCGCACGGGCGATCCGGGAACACAACGAACGCAATCACACGCCGACTCGTCGGCGCAACGTCGGAGCGACCACGTGACACAAGGGAAGCGACTGCTGCTCACCGGACATCGCGGCTACATAGGGTCCGTCATGGCGCCGTACCTGATGCGGCGAGGATACGATGTCGTGGGGTTGGATACGGGCTACTTCAACGAGTGCACGCTCGTGACGGATCCGGTGGCCGTTCCCGAGGTGCGAAAGGACATCCGGGATCTGGTTCCTGGGGATGTCGCCGGATTCGATGCGGTCGTCCACCTCGCTGCGCTGAGCAACGATCCCATTGGCAACCTCGACGCGACGTGGACGGAATCGATCAACCACGGATCCTCCGTTCGTCTTGCCGAGCTCGCCCGTGAGGCGGGGGTGCGACGTTTCCTCTTCTCGTCGTCCTGCATCATGTACGGCATGTCGGAGGCGGCCGAAGTGGACGAAACCTCGCCGCTCGACCCGAAGACGACATACGCCCGCTCGAAGGTCGCGAGCGAGATGGCGATCCGCGAGATGGCCACGGATGGCTTCTCACCTACATTCCTCCGCAACGGCACGATCTACGGACTGTCGAATCGGATGCGGTTCGACACCGTCCTGAACGATCTGGTCGGTTCCGCATTCACTGCCGGCAAGGTCGTTGCACTCAGTGATGGCACGCCGTGGCGGCCGGTCATCCACGTCGAGGACGTGGCGCGCAGCTTCCACCGCATACTGGAGGCGCGCATCGACGATATCCACAACGAGGCGTTCAATAACGGTGCCGATCACCTGAACTACCAGGTCCGCGAGCTCGCGGACTTCGCTGTGGCCGCTGTACCCGGAGCGATGCTGGAGATGCGCAATGATGCGGGCGCGGACCAGCGCACCTACAGAGCGGACTTCTCGAAGTTCCGGCGGACGTTTCCCGACTTCGAGTTCAAGTGGAACGCCCGCGATGGCGCCCACGACCTGGCGCAGGCCTTCGCGCGGATCGGTCTGACGGCCGAGCAGTACGCTGGGCCGTCGTTCGTGCGGTTGAGGTGGCTGCGACAGCTGCTCGCGGAAGGTCAGCTGGACGAGCAGCTGAGGTGGCGTCAGCCGGCGGAGGTACACGCGTGAGCGCGGCCAGCAATGCGACGGGTCCGATGGTCGGGGTGCGGATCGGATGAAGTTCACGGCACTACCGCTCGAGGGGGCGTACCGCATCGAGCTGGAGCGGATCGTGGACAACCGCGGATTCAATGCCAGGCAGTGGTGCGCGCGCGAGTTCTCGGCGCAAGGCATTCCGATCGAGGTCGCACAGACCAACATCATCTACAACCGCACACGAGGCACGCTGCGCGGACTCCACTACCAGGTGCCGCCCATGGCGGAGACGAAGCTGTTCCGCGTGACGCGTGGCGCGATCTACGACGTGATCGTCGATCTGCGCCCGGCCTCACCCACCTTCGGCCAGTGGACGGCCGTGGAGTTGCACGCGGATGCCTACGCCATGCTCTTCGTCCCCGAGGGTTTCGCGCAGGGGTTCCAGACACTGGAGGACGATACCGAGCTGATCTACCAGGTGTCGGCGTCCTACTCGCCCGAGCATGGGCGTGGCATCCGGTACGACGATCCGTCTCTGGCGATTCCGTGGCCGCTGGCCGTCACCGAGATCTCGGACAGGGATCGGGCGCTGCCCGATCTGAGGAGTGTCGCTGCATGATCATCGTGGATTCGGCGCTGCGCCAGCGAGACGCGGACAGCAACCCGATTCGCGTCGCCATGGTCGGTGCCGGCGCGATGGGACGAGGCATTGCGCTGCAGATCGCGACTGCCGTTCCAGGCATGGAATTGGTCGCCATCGCGAACCGGCACCCTGAGAACGCGGAGCGCGCGTACCGGGAGGCCGGTGCCGGCGAGGTGCAGCGGGTGTCCGATGAGGAGGGGCTGGCCGCGGCGATGGAGCAAGGAATCCCTGCCGTGACAGATGATCCCGCGCTCCTCTGTTCCGCCGAAGGCGTCGATGCGATCCTCGAGGTGACGGGCGCCGTCGAATTCGGCGTGCGTGTCGCGCTCGATGCGATCGCGCACCGGAAGCACGTGGTGACGATGAACGCCGAGATGCAGGGCACGGTCGGACCGATCCTCAAAGCGTACGCCGACCGTGCGGGCGTGGTGCTGACGGATTCCGACGGCGACCAGCCGGGCGTGATGATGAACCTGTACCGGTTCGTTCGCGGCATCGGCGTGCGACCCGTGCTGCTCGGCAACATGAAGGGCCTCCACGACCCGTACCGCAACCCTACGACGCAGGAGGACTTCGCGCGGCGGCACCATCTCACGCCACACATGGCGGCATCGTTCGCGGACGGCACCAAGATGTCGTTCGAGATGACGCTCGTCGCGAATGCCACCGGGCTACGGGCCGGCAGGCGCGGACTGTACGGGCCATCCTGCGCCAGCGTAAACGACGCGGCATCGCTTTTTCCGCTCGATCAGATGCTCGAGACGGGCATCATAGACTACATCGTGGGTGCCCAGCCTGCACCCGGCGTGTTTGCCCTGGGACACCATCACGACCCGGAGCAGCGGCGCTGGTTGCAGCTCTACAAGCTGGGCGATGGTCCGCTCTACACCTTCTACACGCCCTATCACCTCTGCCACCTCGAAGCGCCCACGACCATCGCCAGGGCAGTGCTGTTCGCTGATGCCGCCGTGGCGGCGGACGCCGGCCACATCGTCGATGTGGTCGCTACCGCCAAACGGGACCTGCTCGCCGGCGAGACGATCGATGGCATCGGCTGGTACATGACGTACGGTCTCTGCGAGAACGCGGAGGTCGTCGCAGATGATGCCCTGCTGCCCATCGGCCTCGCCGAAGGGTGCCGCCTGCTGCGAAACGTTCCCAAGGACCAGGTGCTCACGTACGCGGACGTCGATCTCCCCGAAGGCCGCGTGTGCGACAGACTCAGGGCGGAACAGGTTTCCTTTTTCAGCCGGTCAGTGGCACATTACCCGATCGGGGAGACGAGCTCTTTATGAAAGAATGCCTGATCTTCGAACATGTGCCGAAGACGGCAGGAACCACTTTCCAGAAGATCCTGGGCCGGCAGTACGACCGGGAGAAAACATTCCATATCGAGGGCGCCCAACCCCGTACCTCATTGGAGAGGTTCAAGGCTCTCGATCCTCAGTCGAGGCGCGGCTTCGACCTGATCAAAGGGCACGGTGCCTACCTGTTGCGCGATCACGTGGGCCGTCCAACGCGTTGCATCACCTTGTTGCGCGATCCCGTCGATCGAATCGTCTCGCACTATTACTACGTGCTCCGCCGGCCGCAGCACTATCTGCACGATGTCGTGAAGGAGCGGGCGATGGACCTGCGGGACTACGTGTCCAGCGATCTGACGCCGGAGCTGCGCAACCACTATGTAATCGCGTTCGCCCGTATGGACGCGGCCGAGGTCGATCGCGACCCTGACGCAGCACTCGCCACTGCACGCGAGAACCTGGACGCGGATTTCGAAGCAATCGGGCTGGTCGAGCAGTTCAACCTTTCCGTCATGCTCTTCAGGCGGAAGCTCGGCTGGAACCGGTTCCCCGTCTATGCCAGCAGGAACGTCACATCGAACCGGCCGCTGAGGCGGGAAGTGCCGGAGGACGTTCGGGCGCGCATAGTGGAGCGGAATCGACTGGATATGTCTCTGTACGAGTATGCGCGTTCACGGTTCGATGCGGAGGTTCGAGCGCTGGGGAGGAACACACTGCGCTTGCAGACGGCCGGTCTCGATGCCGCGAACAACGTCTACTCGCATTTCTGGCTGCCCAGTCAGCGGCCTCGGCTCCTGTACGCGAAGCTCAGAAGCCTTTCCCACCGATTGAGCGGCGGAGGCAGGTCGCGTTCTGAAGCAAAGCGAGATGACGGGCATGGTCGATTCGCGGGATGAATGGGAGGGCCGCCTTCCGGTGGTGGTCTATATCGCGGGATACGGCCGCAGCGGTTCCACCGTACTGGACATGGTGCTCGGCGGCGGCACGCGCGGCCTCGGCGAGGTCGTACAGGTTTTCGAAGCATGGAACGAGGACCAGCGCTGCTCGTGCCAGCAGCCATACCACGACTGTGAGCTCTGGGCTCCGGTGATGGCGCGGGTACAGTCATATGCGAGTGCCGATCAGCTTCGGCATGCGGCGGTTGTCACGCGCCGCGTGGAGCGGTGGCGGCCGAACGGCCGCGGGATCGCATCGACGGCGGACAAGGCGTCGTACCGTCTGGTCTGGCGCACGCTCTTCGGGGTCATGCGTGAAGTCGCCGCGTCGCCGCTGTTCGTGGATTCGTCGAAATCGGACCGGTTCACAGCGAATCGTGCGCTCAGCCTCGCCCGCATCGCGGGTCTCGATGTACGTGTCATCCACCTGGTGCGCGATCCGCGCGCAGTTGCGTGGTCTGTCATGCGCGGATCGAATCGGCGGCTGGAAGCGGGTCAGCCTGCAACGGTACGCGGCGGAGCCGGTCGCGCGCTGCTCGGATGGAGTGCGGCGAACTGGAACGCCAGCGCCGCGGCGCGCAGGCTTCCCTCGGTTCGCGTCCGCTACGAGGACTTCGTGGACGATCCTGTGGCAGAGGTGCAGAGGGTCGAAGCAGGACTGGGCGTGAGCCTGACAGACGTCGTCGAGCGGCTGCGGGCGGGGGAACCACTGTCGGCCGGGCATGGGGTTGCCGGCAACCGACTGCGTCGAAACGGCGCCGATGGCGTCCGCCGGGATGGCGAATGGCTGGAGAAGCTCCCCACCTCCGTCCGCGTGCTGGCTGCCGCGACGTGGCCGCTCGCTCGCCGGCACGGCTACCGGCTGGTGTGATCGAGCGCTCGGTCGCGATGACGACGATCGCGAAATCCCGCACCGCTCCCGCCGGCAGGGCGCCCGACAGCGCGCGTGGCCGAATCCTCTTCACGTTCACGGTCAGTCAGTCGCTCATCTTCGTCGCGGGTCTCGCCCGATATCTGCGCACCAGAGGGTGGGACGTCGGCATTGCCTCGGCCGGCGGACCGGAGCTCGAGCGGATGGGGGCCGAAGGGTTCCCGACGTTCGTCGTTCCGTTTACGCGTACGAGCGGGGCGGACCTCGCCGCACTGCGGCGGCTCCGATCTGTGCTCCGCGCGTTTCGTCCGGACATCGTGCACGCGAGCACGCCGAAAGCCGGCACGCTGACGATGCTGACGTCGGTCGGCCTGCCCGCTCGTCGGATCTACACGATGCGCGGGCTGCCCCTCGAGACTGCGACCGGTCCGGCGCGGGCGCTCATGTGGCTGGCGGAGTTCGTGTCGTGCACCCTTGCACACCGGGCATTGTGTGTCAGTCAATCGCTACGCTACCGCGCACTGGAGCTCCGCATCGCGTCGGCGCGGAAGCTGACGGTGCTCGGGAGGGGCAGCGGGCAGGGCGTGGACTGTGACCGGTTCGATCCCGACCGCGCGACCGACGCAACGCGTGTCGCCATTCGCGGACGCCTGGGAATCCCCGACGACGCGTTCGTGTTCGGGTTCGTGGGCCGGTTCGCTCGCGACAAGGGGATCCGGGAGTTGCACGCGGCATGGGCACAGCAGGTCGAGCAGGACGTTACATCTCATCTCGTGCTCGTGGGAAGGTCGGACGAGCGTCAGGACGTGAGTGCGGTCATGGCCGGGCTGCAGGCGCTACCTCGCGTTCACATCCAGCCACACAGTACGGATATGCCCGGGCTCTACTGCAGCTTCGACGCGGTCGTGCTGCCCACGTACCGCGAGGGCCTGTCGAATGTGCTGCTCGAGGCCGGCGCGATGGGGTTGCCTGCGGTGTCTGCGGCCGTCACGGGGTGCACGGATGTGGTGGCGGACGGCGAAACCGGTCGACTCGTCCCTGCACGCGACCCGAACGGACTCGCTGTCGCGATGCAGCAATACGCCGGCGATCCGGAACTTGCACGCCGACATGGGGCAGCCGCGCGGGAGCGCGTCATCCGCGACTTTCGCCAGGAGCACGTCTGGCGGATGATCGAATCCATCTATGTGCGGCAGATGGACATGGCTCCGCGCGCGGGGCGGCGGTTTCGAAGCCTCCCACAATATGAGGCGGTTGAGTTGCAGACGAGCGTGACCGACAGGGAGACGACCGGGCTGCGCGGTGCTTTTCGAGATCAAGGAGGCAGTAGCTTGCGCGTCGTGTACATCGCTGGCTGCGGGCGGAGCGGTTCCACGTTTCTGGATCTGGTTCTCGGGAACCACCCGGAAGTGACGTCGGTCGGCGAGCTGTCCAAGCATCTCAGCGACGACTGGAGCAGGGGCCGGCGGTGCTCGTGTGGTGCTCGGTCCGAGGATTGCCCGTTCTGGTCTGAAGTAAGGGAGCGCTGGGCCGCGGCAATTGGTGGTCCGGCCGTGACATCGTACGCCGATTTGGAAACGCGTTTCAATCGTGTGCGCGATTGGCCAAAGCTGCTGCGACAGCGGCGGCACCCGTCGCGGGAGTTCGTCGCATACTCCACGTACACGGCTGCTCTTTACGAAGCCATTGGCGAGGTCAGCGGACAACGGATCGTCGTCGACTCATCGAAGATCCCCATCCGCGCGTTCGCCCTCGGCATGATGAGCGGCATCGACCTGCGGCTGATCCATCTGGTTCGCGATCCGCGGGGCATCGCGTGGTCGCACATACGAAGATACCGCGAAAAGCACGAGCGCGGTCAGGATGGAGGCGCCGGGTCGACGCCGACGTGGCGAATCGTCACGGAGTGGACCACCCGCAACGTGCAGACGACAATGGTGCGGCGTCGGATGGACGCTGACGCATCGATGCTGCTCCGCTACGAGGACCTCGTTTCGGACCCGACGGCGGCGCTGCAGTCGATCGGGTCGGTCATGAGCTGCGACATGTCCTCCGTTTCAACCGGTCTGGCGAACGGCGGTGAAGTCAATGTCGGCCACATACCCGCAGGCAACCGCCTGCGCATGAGCAGGACGCTGAAGCTCCGGCCGGACCTGGAGTGGGTCAGTCATCTGCCGCGCGGTGATGCACGACTCATCAGCGTACTTTGCGGCCGGCCAATGCGACGCTACGGCTATGTGCAATGACATCCACACTGCGTAATGAGGCTGACCCACAGTGAACGTTCTGAGCTACTTTCACGGCGTCGATCCGGCTGCCGGCATACTGTCCGACGGGAAGGTCCTTGCATACGTCGAGGAAGAGCGGCTGATCCGGTTCAAGCACGCCGCGAACCTCTTTCCGATCCGTTCCATGCAAGCGTGCCTCGAGCTGTCGGGCCTCGATCTGGGGGACATCGATCGTGTAGTCTACGGCTGGGATGCGGGCCGCTACGGCGGCGGCGACATGGCGCGATTCTACGACCGCATCAACGAAACGTATCCGCCGGATGCCCAGACGCGCTCGTGGCAGAAGCGCAACCTCGGCTGGTTCTCGGAGGATAGTCTGCGAGGCCGGCTCAGGGCCGAGATGGTCCGGGCGTTCGGCGTACGACCGGACGACGTTCCGCCGATGGTCTTCTATCCGCACCACAGGACACACGCGGCGGCGGCATTCTACCTGTCGCCGTTCGATGAGGCACTGGTGCTCACCGTGGACGGCTCGGGCGACAGCGAGTGCACCGTCGTGTGGCACGGAAGCGGGACGACGCTCGAAGAGGTCGATCGCATCGAGATCCCGCATTCGCTCGGCTGGTTCTACGCCGCGATCACGGAGCTGCTGGGCTTCGCCGCCTACGATGGCGAGTACAAGGTCATGGGCCTTGCCGCGTACGGCCGCGAGAACGCCAAGGTGCGGGAGAAGCTGCAGCAGGTGGTCCACGCGGGTCGGCGCGGCTACGACTACATCGTCGAGCCCCGCTTCATCCACCATGGCGCACACACCTACTCGGATCGGTTCACGGACGAGCTCGTGACGTTGATGGAGATCGAGCCGCGCCAGGGCCGGCGGCCGATCGAGCCGATCCACGAGGACATTGCGTTCGAGACGCAGCGCCTGCTCGAGGAGACGGTCCTCCGTCTGCTCGAACACCATCGCGAACGGTCGGGTTTGACCACGCTGTGCGTTGCGGGCGGCGTCGGGCTGAACGTGAAGATGAACAGTCGGATCCACCGGTCCGGTCTTTTCGACGAAGTGTACGCGTTCCCGGTGCCGAACGATTCCGGGCTCGCGATCGGCGCTGCCGTGGGCCACTGGGTCGACGAGACGGGCACGAGGCCGTGTCCGCTGACCCATCTCTATCTGGGCCCGGCCTACACGGATGATGAGATCGAGGGCCAGATCCAGGCATCGGGCATGGCGTACCGCAAATGTGCCGACGTATCCGATGAGGCTGCGGAGCTGATTGCGGCCGGGAAGGTCGTCGGCTGGTTCCAGGGCCGGCTCGAGGGCGGGCCGCGCGCACTCGGCGGCCGGTCGATCCTCGCCGATCCACGAAGCATCCGTGCGCGCGACCGGGTGAACGCAGCGATCAAGTTCCGTGAGTACTGGCGGCCCTTCTGCCCCAGCCTCACGGAGGAGTCCGCATCCCGTTTCATGAAGCGGGCGACGAGCGCGCCTTACATGATCCTCGCCTTCGAGGCGACGGAGGAGGCGTGCGAGAAGGTGCCCGCTGTGGTGCACGTCGATGGCACGATGCGGGCGCAGACCGTGGACGCCGATACCCATCCGCGCTACTACCGATTGTTGAAGGCCTTCGAGCGACGTACGGGTGTGCCGGTCGTGCTCAACACCTCATTCAACGTGAAAGGCGAGGCGATCGTCTGCACGCCGCGCGACGCGTTTCGCACGTTCTGGAGCACGGGGATCGACGCACTGGCCATCGGCTCCTTCATCATCGAGAAGCCCGAGCCACCGCTGGCGGTCGAGCCCGAAGATGTCCTCCGCTGACCGCGTGCTGGTGGTTGCACCACACGCGGATGATGAGACCATCGGGATGGGCGGCACGATCGCGCGTTACGCCGCGGAAGGGCATCACGTCACGGTCGCGGTCGTCACGGGGCACGGCGAAGACGGGCCGCACCCCCTGTGGCCGGCCTCGCTCTGGGACCGGATCCGTTCCGAGGCGCGGGCTGCCGCCGCGATCCTCGGCATCGCCGAGCTGCTGTTCGAGGAGATCCCCGCAGCGCTCGTCGCCGATCACCCGAAGTGGAGGTTGAACCAGGCGATCCACGGCCTGGTCGAGCGGGTCGAGCCGGATATCCTCTACGTGCCGTTCCCGTTCGACCTGCACAAGGACCACCGTGAAGCGTTTCACGCCCTATCGGTCGCTTGGCGCTCCTCCTCGCCGCTCGGACGCAGGATCCGCGAGATCTACTGTTACGAGGTCCAGTCGGAGACGCACTGGAACATCCCGTACGTCGAGGCGGGGTTCCTGCCCTCCTGCTACGTGGACATCGGTGCGCACCTC
>Ga0299914_10004400_pt1 | contig 10144 bp, 8 predicted proteins | sample RVTome_10_FD_201361 | JGI IMG/M metagenome (GOLD analysis project Ga0299914, IMG submission 201361) | Soil microbial communities from uranium-contaminated site in the Upper Colorado River Basin, Wyoming, United States - RVT153D57 (version 2) ... | reverse complement strand
GCCGCCGGCCCATCAGCTGCGTGAGGAACTTCCGGTCGGGCGTCGTCGGCCCCAGCCAGCGGCCGCCGCCCGGATCGATCCACCAGGCGACGCCGGCGTGGTAGAAGTTGTCCACCCGCACCTCGCCGGCGTCGAGCTCGTCGCTCTGCTCGACGCTCAGGAGGTCCGACAGGCCGCCGTAGTGGTCGGCGTCGTTGTGCGAGGCCATCATCACGTCGAGGTGGATCTGCGAGAGGCCGTAGTCCTTCGCGAACTTCCAGTCGACGAAGTCGGCCGCGTTCTTGCCCGTCGGCTGACTGGCCCGCTTGTACCCGCCGTCGATCATGAGGTGCCGGCCGTCGGGGGTGCGGATCAGCACGCCGTCCCCCTGGCCCACGTCGATGAAGTACACCTCGAGCAGCGACTGGTCCCCCAGCGCCGCGGGGCTCACGAAGCCGGTCTTGCCGCGGGCGCGCACCTTCGACCGCGGCGTCGTCGGCTCCAGCACGGTGACGTGGTCGCCCCAGAGCAGCTCCAGCAGCGCCGTGCTCCCCGACGCGGCGGCGTACAGCGGCGTGGTCTCGCTCGACACGTACTTGATCGCCATGGATTGCCCTCCGCCCCGTGGGCACGGGCCGCGGCCGGGGGCGGGGCCGCCGGCCGGCGGGGTCCGCTGGAGTGACGCCGCGTCAGGCCGTCGCGGTGGCGCGGGCTCGGGCCCGGTACGTCTGCAGGTTTCCCCCGGACTTCAGCTTGCCGGGCAGCGGGTGGCCGACCACGCGCTCGGCGAGCTGCGCGGCCGCGATCATCGCGTCCAGGTCGATGCCCGTGTCGACGCCCATCTCCTGGCACAGGAACACCAGGTCCTCGGTGGTGACGTTGCCGGCCGCGCCCTGGTGGGCCGCGAACGGGCAGCCGCCCATGCCGGCCACGGCGCTGTCGAAGTAGTCCACGCCCAGCTCGAGCGCGGCGACGACGTTGGCGATGGCCAGCGCCCGGGTGTCGTGCAGGTGCAGCTTGACCGGCACCTCCGGCCAGCGCTCGCGGACGGCGCCGACCAGGCGCTTGATCTGCAGCGGGTTGGCCCAGCCCATCGTGTCGGCCAGGCCGATGCCGCCGAGGCGGGAGCCGCAGGCGGCGGCCTTCTGCTCCACCTTCTGCAGAACGGTCACCACCTGCCGGGGCTCGACGTCGCCCTCGTAGTTGCACCCGAACGCCGCCATCACGCCGACGTCGAGCCAGTCCAGGCCGAGCGCCTGGTAGCGCGACGCCCAGCCCGGCAGCTCGTCGAGCCGCTCGTCCACGCTGCGATTGGTGTTCTTGCGCATGAAGGTGTCGCTGCCGGCCACGCTGAACATGGGGCGCAGCGCCAGCGCGTCGCGGTGGCGCGCCGCCCGCTCGAGGCCGGCCTCGTTGAGCCAGATCGCCTCGTAGGCCACGCCGGGAGCGCGCCTGATGCCGGCCACCATCTGCTCGGCGTCGGCCATCTGCGGCACCCACTTCGGGCTCACGAACGAGGTGAACTCGATCGTCCTGACCCCGGTGTCGGTGAGGGCGTCGACCAGCGCGATCTTGTCGGTCAGGCCGATGGCGCCCTTCTCGAACTGGAAGCCCTCGCGCGGACCCACTTCCCTGAGCTTGACGGTCCTGGGCAGATCGCTCATCCGATGACCCTCCGTGACGCCAGCGCGTCGATCTCGTCCTTCGAGAGCCCGAACTCCTGCAGCACCTCGCGGGTGTGCTCGCCGAGCTGCGGGGCGGGGCGGCGCAAGCCGAGCTCGAACGCCGTGCTGCGCACGGGCAGCTTGGGGAGCTTGGCGGGCGGGCGCCCGGGCAGGGGCGTGGCCACCCACTGCTCCGAGGCGTTCAGGTGCGGATCGTCCACGAGCTGGTCGGGCCGGCGCAACGGTGCGAACGGGATGCGCGCGCGCTCCAGCCGGTCGGCCAGCTCGGCGCTCGGATACTTGCGCATCTCCTCGGCCACCCGGGCCGGCAGCCAGCCGCGGGCGGCCACCCGCTTGCCGTTGTCGCTCAGCCGCTCGTCGGCCAGCAGGTCGGCCAGGCCGAACTCCGCGCAGAAGCGCTCCCAGTGGGCGTTGGATGTGATGCCGATGAAGACCTCCTCGCCGTCGGCCGCGGTGAAGAGCTGGTAGATGCCCCAGCCCATGCGCGTGCCCTGGCGGATCTCCGGCATCGGCACCGACGGCTCGCCGGTGGCGCCGTAGTTGGCCAGCCACTGCCCGACCCAGAACACCGTCGTCTCGTAGAGCCCCGAGGTGATCTTCTGCCCCAGGCCCGTCCCGGCGCGCTGCTGCAGCGCGGCCAGGACGGCGATGACGCCGTAGGCGGCGGCGCCCACGTCCACGATCGAGGCGCCGGCCCGCAGCGGCTGGCCGCGCGGGCCGGTCATGAACGCCAGCCCCGCCGCCATCTGGGCCAGCTCGTCCAGGAACGGCCGCGCCTCGTAGGGGCCCGGCAGGAAGCCCTTGAGGGCGAGGTAGACGAGGCCGGGGTTGGCGCGGGCCAGGACGTCGTAGCCGAGGCCGAGCCCCTCGACCGCGCCGTACGCGAAGTTGTCGATGACGACGTCGGATCCGCTCGCCAGCCGCACGAAGAGCTCGCGCCCCTCGGTGGAGCCCTTGAGGTCGATCGTGATGCTGCGCTTGTTGCGGTTGAGGAAGTGGAAGTTGGCGCCGGTGCCGGCCGGCATGCCGCGCGTCTGGTCGCCCTCGCCCGGCCGCTCCACCTTGACGACGTCGGCGCCGAGGTCGGCCAGCAGCAGGCCGGCCGAGGGGCCCGCGATGATGTGGCCGAGCTCCAGGACCCGGAGGCCGTCGAGCGGTAGCTGACCGGTCATGGCGCGTCCAGATACCATGGCACTTCGCGGGCCGTCAATCCACCCCGCCGGCGGCGTGGCCTATACTGGCTCGGTGTCTGTGATCGCCGCCGACGCGGCCGCAGGGGACGAGCCGCTCACGGCGACCCGGAAGTGGACGATCACCGGTGCCGTGATGCTCGTCACCGTGATGCAGGTGCTCGACATCACGGTGACCAACGTGGCGCTGCCGCACATCCAGGGCTCGCTCTCGGCGGCCGTCGACGAGGTGTCCTGGGTCCTCACCTCCTATCTCGCGGCCACCGCCATCGTCCTGCCCGCCACCGGCTGGCTGGCCGGCATGCTCGGGCGCAAGCGGCTGTTCCTGACCTGCACGGTCCTGTTCACGCTGGCCTCGATGCTCTGCGGGCTCGCCCCCAACATCGAGACGCTCCTGCTCGCGCGCATGCTGCAGGGCCTCGGCGGCGGGCCGCTCATGCCGCTCTCGCAGGCGATCATGTGGGAGATCTTCCCGCTGCGGCAGCGGGGCATGGCCATGGCGGCCTGGGGCGTGGGCATCATGATGGCGCCGATCTTCGGCCCCACGCTCGGCGGCTGGATCGCGGACAACCTGTCGTGGCGCTGGATCTTCTACATCAACCTGCCCATCGGCATTGTGGGCTTCCTCGTCGCCAGCGCCGTGCTCTTCGACCCCTGGTACCTGCGGCGGCCGGGGCGCATCGACGCGATCGGCCTGGTGCTGATGGCCGCCGGCTTCCTCTCGCTGCAGCTCGTCCTCGACCAGGGCGAGCGCCACGAGTGGTTCGACTCGTCGCTGATCCTCGTCCTCGCGGTGGTGGCCGCGCTGACGCTCGTCGCCTTCGTCGTCCGCGAGGTGACCACCGACGAGCCGATCCTCGACCTCACCGTCTACGGCGACCGCAACTTCGCGGCGGGCAGCGTCATCATGCTCACCGTCATGATCGGCTTCTTCTCGAGCATGGTGCTGCTGGCCCTCTTCACGCAGAAGGTGCTCGGCTACGACGCGTGGACCTCGGGGCTCGTGCTGGCCCCGGGGGGCGTCGGCAACCTGCTGTCGCTCGTCGCCGCCGGCCGGCTGATCACCCGCATCGACCAGCGCTGGCTCCTCGCCCTCGGCTGCGCGCTCAACGCCTACGCGACGTACGAGATGTCCACGGTCACGCTGGGCGCCGACTACTGGGCGCTGGCGTGGCCGCGGCTGATCCAGGGCGTCGGCATCGGCTTCATCTTCGTCCCCCTCAACACCGTGGCGCTGGCGACGATTCCCCGGGAGCGCATGGGCAACGCGACCGTGCTGCTGAACGTCGTGCGCAACCTCGGCGGCGCCATCGGCGTCGCCGTGCTGACGACGCTGCTGGCTCGCCGCAGCCAGACGCACCAGGCCACGCTGGTGGCGCACGTCGACGTGTGGGACCCCGAGACGGCGGAGCGCCTGGGCGCCTGGGCCACGCACTTCGCGGCCCAGGGCACCGACAGCTTCACGGCGGAGCGCCGGGCGATCGGCGTGCTCTACCAGGAGGTCACCCGGCAGGCGCAGCTGCTGGCCTTCGCCGACGACTTCTGGCTCCTCTTCCTGCTCTTCTGCGGCTCGCTCGTGCTGCTGCCGATGCTGCGGCGGGTGCGCATGGCGCCGGCCCGGGACAGCGCCGCGCCGCCGAGCGTACACGCCGACTGACCGCGCACGACGAGACACACTTGAACGAGGCCGTGCCCTGCGGTACACCTCGGGCGTGAGCCCCACCGAGTACCAGCAGCTCGTCGAGTTCCTGGGCCAGCGCTTCGCCGAAGTCGACCAGCGCTTCGCCCAGATCGACCAGCGCTTCACCCAGGTCGACCAGCGCTTCACCCAGGTCGACCGAGGCCTCGGCGGGCTGCGCGACGACCTTGCCGATCTGCGGCGCGAGATGCTCGGCCATTTCGACGAGATCTACCGCCGTCTGGAGCGGCTCGAACAGGAATACCAGGCGATCACCCAGGCGCTGCGGCGGATCGAGGCCGGCATGGCCGACGAGCGCCGGCGGCGCGATATCCTCGAGCGGGATCTCACCGAGTTGAAGCGGCACGTGGCGGCGCTGCAGGCCCGGATCGAGGAGATCGAGCAGCGCCTCGCCGACTGAGGGTGGTTGCGCCCTTCACGGGCGTGGTCTACTCTTTCGCCCATGATCGTGCCTCTCACCCTGGGCGATTTCCTGGAGCGCGCCGAGCACGTCTACGGCGACCGCGTGGCCGTCGTCGACGAGCCCAGCCCGCCCGGCGGCGGTCTGGGGCGCTTCACCTACGCGCAGTTCGGCGCCATGGCGCGCAGCCTGGCCGGCGCCCTGGACGACCTCGGGATCGGGCAGAACGAGCGGGTGGCGATCGTCTCCCCCAACGCGGCGCGCTTCCTGGTCGCCCTGTTCGGCGTCAGCGGCTACGGCCGCATCCTGGTGCCGGTCAACTTCCGGCTCAATGCCGAGGAGATCCGCTACATCGTGGAGCACTCGGGCTCCTCGGTCCTGCTGGTCGACCCCGAGCTCGACGAGCCGCTGCGCGGCATCCCGGTGAAGCACCGCATCGTGCTCGGCACCGCCACCGATGCCCAGCTCTTCGGCCGGGCGAACGCGCAGCCCCGGCTGTCGGTGGCCGACGAGAACGCCACCGCGTCGATCAACTACACCTCCGGCACCACCGCGCGGCCCAAGGGCGTGCAGCTGACCCACCGCAACTGCTGGCTCAACGCGGTCACCTTCGGCTGGCACCTGGCCCTGAGTGACCGCGACGTCTACCTGCACACGCTGCCGACCTTCCACTGCAACGGCTGGGGCATGCCCTACGCGGTCACCGGCATGGGCGTGCGCCAGGTCATCATCCGCAAGATCGACGGTGAGGAGATCCTGCGCCGCATCGACGCCGAGGGTGTCACCATCCTCAACTGCGCGCCGGCCGTGGTGGCGGCCACGCTCGACGCGGCGGCGGCCCGCCGCGCCAGGGGCGTGGCGGTGCCGGGGCGGGGCCGCGTCCGCGCCGTCGTGGCCGGGGCGCCGCCGCCGTCCAGGACCATCGAGCGGGTGGAGACCGAGCTGGGCTGGGAGTTCATCCAGATCTACGGGCTCACCGAGACGGCGCCACTGCTGACCATCAACCGCGCACCGGCCGAGTGGGACGGGCTCGACGCCGGCGAGCGCTCGCGGCGGCTGTCGCGCGCGGGCGTGCCGGCCATCGGCGTCCGCATCCAGGTGGACGGCGAGGGCGAGGTGCTCGCCCGCTCCAATCACGTGTTCGAGGGCTACTGGGAGCAGCCGGAGGAGACGGCCAAGGCGATCCAGGACGGCTGGTTCCACACGGGAGACGGCGGGTACCGCGAGGGCCCCTACGTCGCCATCAGCGACCGCAAGAAGGACGTCATCATCACCGGCGGCGAGAACGTCTCGTCGATCGAGGTCGAGGACTGCCTCTTCCAGCACCCGGCGGTGGCCGAGGTCGCGGTCATCGGCGTGCCCGACGAGAAGTGGGGTGAGACGATCAAGGCGCTGGTCGTGCTGCGGCCGGGCGCCACCGCCACCGAGCGCGACCTGATCGAGCACTGCCGCGGGCGCCTGGCCCATTTCAAGTGCCCCACCTCGATCGAGCTGCGTGGCGGGCTGGACCGCACCGCCACCGGCAAGCTCCAGAAGTTCAAGCTGCGCGAGCCGTACTGGTCCGGCCGTACCCGTCGGGTCAACTGACGTGGGGGGCCCCGATACGGCCCCCCACCCCCCCCAGCGCTCGTCCCGCCCCGGCGGAGCCGGGGCGCTCCTCGACCCCGCCCGCTTCCTTCCCACCTGCCGGGCGGATCTCGACGCGCGCGGGTGGAGCCAGCTCGACGTCGTCATCGTCAGCGGCGACGCCTACGTGGACCACCCCGCCTTCGGGCCGGTGCTGATCGCGCGCTTCCTGGAGGGGCGCGGCTTCACGGTGGGGATCCTCGCCCAGCCCGACTGGCGGAGCGCCGAGCCGTTCCGGGCGCTCGGCAAGCCGCGCCTGTTCTTCGGCGTGTCGGCCGGCAACCTGGACTCGATGCTCAACCGGCTCACCGCGCAGAAGAAGAACCGCTCGGAGGATCAGTACAGCCCCGGCGGCCGGACCGGCTGCCGCCCCGACCGCGCCACCGTCGTCTACGCGCAGCGCTGCCGCGAGGCCTACCCCGACGTGCCCATCGTGCTCGGCGGCATCGAGGCCTCGCTGCGCCGGATCGCCCACTACGACTACTGGAGCGACACGGTGCGCCGCTCGATGCTGCTCGACGCCAAGGCCGACCTGCTCGTGTTCGGCATGGGCGAGCGGCCCGTCTGGGAAGTCGCCGACCGGCTGCGCCGTGGCGAACGCATCGGCGACATCCGCGACGTGCGCGGCACCGCCTACCCGATCGGCGACGCGGAGATGCGCCGGCACGAGGCCGACCCGGCCCGCATGGTGGCCGAGCGCAAGACGGTGGTGCTGCCGTCCTACGAGGAGGTCGCGGCCGACAGGCGGGCCTTCGCGCTCATGTCGCGCGCGTTCCAGCTCGAGACCAACCCCGGCAACGCCCGCCCGCTCGCCCAGCGCCACGGGCAGCGCGGCGTCTACTTCAACCCGCCGGCCCTGCCCCTCGAGGACGGCGCCGGCCGTGGCGACGGCGTGGTCGCCATGGACGAGCTCTACGACCTGCCGTTCACGCGCGTGCCGCACCCGATGTACACGGAGCGGATCCCGGGCTACGAGACCGTGAAGCACTCGCTCGTGCTCATGCGCGGCTGCTTCGGCGGCTGCACGTTCTGCTCGATCACCGAGCACGAGGGGCGCGTCATCCAGAACCGCTCGGCCGAGAGCGTGCTGCGCGAGATCCGCGCGCTGCGGCGCCAGGGCGACTTCCGGGGGACCATCACCGATCTCGGCGGACCGACGGCGAACATGTACCGGCTGGCCTGCAAGAGCCCGGCGATCGAGTCGAAGTGCCGGCGCCTGTCGTGCGTGCACCCGGGCGTCTGCGAGAACCTCCGCACCGACCACGGCCCGCTGATCGATCTCATGCGGCGCGTGCGCCAGGAGGACGGCGTCAAGCACGTCTTCATCGCCAGCGGTGTCCGCTACGACCTGGCCGAGCGCTCGCCCGAGTACGTGGAGGAGCTGGCCCGGCACCACGTCGGCGGCCAGCTGTCGGTCGCCCCCGAGCACGTCAGCCCCCGTGTCCTCGAGAAGATGAAGAAGCCCGGGATCGAGAGCTACGAGCGCTTCCAGCAGATGTTCGCCTGCGCCAGCAAGGACGCCGGCAAGGAGCAGTACGACATCCCCTACTTCATCAGCGGCCACCCCGGCTCCACGCTGGCGGACATGGTCGAGCTGGCGCTGTGGCTCAAGAAGAACGGGCGGCGCCCCCGGCAGGTGCAGGACTTCATCCCCACGCCGATGGCGATGGCGACGTGCATGTACCACACGGGCATCGACCCGCTGACGATGCAGCCGGTCTACACCGCCACCGGGCTGCGCGCCAAGAAGCTGCAGAAGGCGCTGCTGCTCTACTGGAGCCCCGAGCAGTGGCCGCTGGCCCGGGAGGCGCTGCGCGAGGCCGGCCGGCCCGACCTCATCGGCCACGGCCCCGAGGCGCTGGTGCCCCCCGAGGGTGCCGCTATGGCAGCAGGTCCGCCACGGCGACCTCGACAGCGCTGACGCCAATGAGCGCGACCGTGGCGGGCGGGGCGAGGGTCGCCACCGACCGGTACGCCCAGCCCCACGGAGCCGTGGGCTCCGGCGCCGGATCCCGGTGGGCTTCCAGGACGCAATCGACGAGGTTCACGATCCAGTAGTCCCGGATACCGGCCCGAGCGTACAGACTACCCTTTCGCAGGAGGTCGAAGCGCAGGCTCGACTCGGTCCGTTCACGCGGCGCAGGCGGTGCGTCGTCCAGCCCGCCCACCAGTGCATCTCGTGCCTGGCCTGCACGGACAGCTCGGCCAGGAGGAAGCCAGACGCCAGGCGGCGGTCATCACCGTCCGGTAGTGGTGCCATAGCGCGCTTGGCCGCGCAGCGGTGCTTCTCCCATCCGGCCGTCAGCTCGCCCGCGCCCTCGGGCGACAGATCGACAAGGCGAACGGCTCAGTCGCCGACGGCGGCCGGGCTCAGGGCCGCGAGGCGCTCGGCCAGGCGCGCCTCGATGTCGCGGGCCGCCGTGGCCGCGCCCAGCCCCTCGAGCTCGCCGAGCGCAGCCGTGACGTGCCGCACGATGCGTCTGCCCTCCGTCCCGCCCCAGCCGAGCGCGGCCAGCGTCTTCTCGCACTGCACCGTGTGCTCCACGAGGTGCGCGGCGAAGCGGTGCAGGCGGAAGCGGACGTCGACGTCGACCTTCACCCAGACGGTCGGCCGGAGCATCGCGGCGGCCGGGAGCGCGCCGAGCCGGCGGTCCGTCTCCGCGCGAGCGTCGGCAAGCCTGGCCAGGAGGGCGTCCGCGTCGCCGCGATCGTCGAGCTGGGCCGGGGTCGGCAGCCGGTCCTCGGGAATCCGCACGGGCTCGGCGTCGGCGCGCTCGACCGCGTAGAGCGTCTGCACGGCGTAGCGTCGCTCCACGACCAGCAGGTGGTGGAGCACCGCGCGGATCGACCACTCCCCCGCGCGTGGCGCGACGTCGAGGCGGTCGGCGGGCAACCCGGCCAGCAGGCCGCGCAGGTCGCCCAGCGCTCGCTGGGCCAGGGCCAGGATGCGGCGCGATTCGGGGTGCGGTCCGGCGGCCGCCTGGACGTAGGCCTCCTGAGCCTCCTCCAGCGCCCGGTACAGCGCGTAGCGGACGTCGATCGTGCCCTCGCGCCACGGCCACGGCCGCGACAGGGCCTCGTGGTCGAGCTCCGCGAACCCGCGCACGGTCTCCTCGAAGCCTGCCATCACGTCCTCCTCTGCTCAGGTGGCCGGCGCTCAGCGCCGGGCCGGATCGAACGGCCGCAGATCCACGAGCGCCGCCGCCCCCTCGGTCATCAGCTCGGCGAGCGCCAGGCCGGTGGCCGGCGCGTTCAGCATGCCCCACGGCCCGTGGCCGGTCGCGACGTAGGCGCCGGCCAGGCCGGGGATGCGGCCGATCAGCGGCAAGTTGTCGTCGGTGACCGGGCGATAGCACGCCTGGCGGCGCGTGACGCGGGCGCCGGCCAGGGCGCTCGCCACTCGACCGGCGGCCCGGGCCAGCACCGCGCACGACTCGTCGCTCACCGTCACGGCCTCCGGCGAGTCGGGCAGCGGCGCCGGGTCGGCCATGCCGCACACGTAGACCTCGCCGTCGGGCCGCGGAAAGATCTCCGGCTCCAGCGCGCGGCCCTCGGCCGTGCGGTA
>Ga0299914_10004399_pt1 | contig 10146 bp, 8 predicted proteins | sample RVTome_10_FD_201361 | JGI IMG/M metagenome (GOLD analysis project Ga0299914, IMG submission 201361) | Soil microbial communities from uranium-contaminated site in the Upper Colorado River Basin, Wyoming, United States - RVT153D57 (version 2) ... | reverse complement strand
CGGCATCCCGTTGCCGTTGCTCTCGTACGGCGGATCCTCGACGTTGATGACGTTCGCTGCCATCGGCCTCGTCCTCAACGTCCACATGCGCCGGTTCAGATAGATGTCGAACTCGGGCACCCCCCCAGCATCCGGTAGGCTTTCGGCAAATGACTGACGTTTGGCCTCAGCTCGAATCCCTGCTGGCCAAGGTCCAAAAACCTGCTCGCTACATCGGGCTCGAGGATGGTTCGGTTCGTCCTGAGCACGGCGCCGGCAAAGTCGCCTGGCTGCTCGTTTATCCCGACACCTACGAGATCGGCTTGCCCAACCAGGGCCTGCAGATTCTCTACGAGATACTGAACGAGCGCCCTGATGCGGTGGCGGAGCGGACCTATGCCCCGTGGGTCGACCTCGAAGCCGAGCTGCGCGCCCACGGCCTGCCCCTCTTCTCGGTCGACACCCATCGCGCCGCGGCCGACTTCGACGTGCTGGCCTTCAACCTCTCAGCCGAGCTCGTCTACACGAACGTGCTCAACTGCATCGATCTGGCCGGCGCACCGGTGCGGGCCGCGGACCGCGGCCCCGAGCACCCGCTGGTGTGCGCCGGCGGGCACTGCACGTACAACCCCGAGCCGCTGGCCGATTTCCTCGACTTCGTCGTGTTGGGCGACGGCGAGGAGGTCGTGTCCGAGATCACCGATGTCGTACGGGCCTGGAAGACATCGGGACGAAACGGCGATAGGTCACGGCCAGCGGTACTGCGTGAGCTCGCCAGCATTCCAGGCGTGTATGTGCCGTCGATGTACGACGTCCGCTACGAGGGCGACAAGCTCGTGTCGGTCACGCCGAGATTCGACGGCGTGCCCGAGCGGGTCGAGAAGCGCACGATCGCCGATCTGGCCGAGTGGCCGTATCCGAAGCAGCAGCTCGTGCCGCTCACCGAAGTGGTTCACGACCGGCTGAACGTCGAGGTGTTCCGCGGTTGCACGCGCGGGTGTCGCTTCTGCCAGGCCGGCATGATCACGCGGCCGGTCCGAGAGCGTCCGCTCGAGCAGGTGCGCACGATGGTCGATGCGGGCCTGCGTCGAACGGGGTATGACGAGGTCGCGCTCACGTCGTTGTCGACGGCGGACTTCAGCGACATCGAGCCGTTGGTGCGCGACATCATCGCCGACCCGGTCAACGGGCAACCGACGAGTGTGTCGCTGCCGAGCTTGCGCGTCGATGCCTTCACGGTCGGCATTGCCACCGAGATCCAGAAGGGTCGGCGCAGCGGCTTGACGTTCGCGCCCGAGGCCGGCTCGTGGCGGATGCGCCAGGTCATCAACAAGCTGATCCGCGAAGACGATCTCTATGGCGCGGTCGGGTCGGCGTACTCGCAGGGATGGCGGCGGGTGAAGCTCTACTTCCTCACCGGCCTGCCCACCGAGACCGACATCGACACCCTCGGCATCGCCGACCTGGCCCGCAACTGCATCGAGATCGGTCGCGAGCACGCCAAGAATCCGAGCGTCACGGTGTCGGTGGGTGGGTTCGTGCCGAAGCCGTTCACGCCGTTCCAGTGGTTCGGGCAGAACACGGTCTCGGAGCTGCATCGCAAGATCGGCTTGCTGCGCGACAGCGTTCGCAAGCAGCGGGGGGTGCAGCTCAAGTGGCACGACCCCAAGGCCACCGCCATCGAAGGTCTGGCCAGCCGGGGTGACCGCCGGTTGGGTGCGGTGATCGAGGACGTGTGGCGTCACGGCGGCACGTTCCAGGAGTGGTCCGAGCGTTTCGATCTCGACCTGTGGACCGACGCCATGGCGAGACATGGGCTCGATCTGGACTGGTACGTGTATCGCCATCGCACCGAGGACGAAGTCTTGCCGTGGGATCATCTCTCGGCCGGATTGCACAAGGACTTCTTGTGGCAGGACTGGCGCGATGCGCTGGCCGAAGTCGGTCTCGAGGACTGCCGCTGGACGCCTTGCTACGACTGCGGCGCGTGCACCGGCTATTCCATCGAGCACATCGTGGCTTCGGCAACACCTCCCGCCGGCGGCTCGCAGGGCACCGGCCAGGATCTGCAGTTCGTCGAACTGAGATCACGGCCACGGGCCGGGACGCCAGTAGAGGTGGGCGCATGAGGGTGCGGCTGCGGTTCACCAAGTCGGGCAAGGTCCGCTTCACCGGTCATCGCGACGTCGCCCGCATACTGGAGCGCTCGTTGCGTCGGGCCGGCTTGCCACTGACCATGACCGAGGGGTTTTCGCCTCGCCCGAAGCTGCACTTCGGCCTCGCCCTGTCGACCGGGTACGAGTCGCTGGGCGAATACCTGGATTTCGATGTGCGCGACGGCGACGGGGAGGCGGCGGCAGTCCAGGTGAGCGCGCTGCCAGCCCAGCTCACGGCCCTGCTGCCTCCGGGCATCAACGTCGAGACCGCGGCGGTGATCGACCCCCGCGAGACATCGCTCCAGCAGGCGGTGACCAGCTGTTCGTGGCAGCTGTCGATCGTCGGCCGCGAACCCGCGGTCGTCGCGGCAAAAGCGGCCGACCTGCTGGCCCGCGACACCATCCCCGTCACCCGCGAGCGCAAGGGCCAACCTGTGCACGACGACTTGCGTCCCGCCATCCTGCGGCTCGAAGTCGTGGGAGACACGATCGAAACCGAACTCTCGACCCAACCTCGCGGCGTGCGACCCGCAGAGCTGTTGGCTGTCTTCGACCCGCCGATGCCCGACCCCATCACCGAGGGCGGGCGGGTCTGTCGCACACACCAATGGATCACAGCCGCCGACGGCGCGATGCGCGAACCGCTGCACGCGACGCCGGCACCGCACGCCGAGGCGCGTGCATCATGAGAAGGGAACGCCACCATGACCGACCCGGTCGTCAACGACCGAGGCGACGCCGCCAGCTCCGCGGCATCGACATCCTCGAAGCAGACAGAATCCGAGACAGGGAAGACTCCGACATCCTCCTCTGAGGGCTCCGACCAGTCAGCGCCGTCGAAACAGCGGCGCCGCCGTGGATCGCGCGGCGGACGCGGCCGCAACCGCAGTGGCCGAACGAAGGAGCAGGCGGGCAGCGACGGCGACGGTTCCACGAAGTCCCAGTCCGGCGACAAGCAGTCCCAGGCCGAGAAGCAGTCGGGCGAGAAGGCACCGAGGGCGCCGGGGTCGGGGCGCGGCTCGACACCGTCCCCGTCACCGTCGCCGGGCGACAAGATGCCCGACGAGCTCCCCGATCGAGCCAACGAGGGCCGGCCCAAGAGCGCCGAGGCCGCCGAGCGAGCCTTGGTGCGCAAACCGCGGATCGGCGACACCCGCCCCGCGCCCGTCGAGCAACCCGCTGAACCCAAGCCCAAGTCCCGGCGTCGCCGGGGCGGAAGAGGCCGCGGGGGCGGCGGTGGGAACGGAGGCGACGGCGGTGGTGGCGCGGGCTCGGCGGTCAAGCCGGTCGAGGCGATCCTGGGCGGCGACCCGCTCGAGCTGGACGAGGAGGACCTCGAGAGGCGGCGGGGTCGACATCGGAAGGGCCGCCCAGTAGGGCGCTACCTGATGGTCGTCAGCGTCCGCGACCAGGCGACGCAGATGGCCGTGCTCGAGGGTCGCAATCTGATCGAGCACTACGTGTCTCGACCGGCCGACGACATCAGCCAGATCCACGGGAACATCTACCTGGGCAAGGTGCAGAACGTGCTGCCCGGTATGGAGGCCGCCTTCGTCGACATCGGCACGCCCAAGAACGCCGTGCTCTACCGAGGCGACGTGCAGTACGACGCCGAGGACATCGAAGAGAAGAGCACCGCTCGCATCGAGCAGATCCTGAAGCCGAAGCAGAGCATCGTGTGCCAGGTCACCAAGAACCCGATCGCCCACAAGGGAGCGCGCCTGACTCAAGAGGTGTCGCTGCCCGGGCGTTTCGTGGTGCTCATCCCGAACAGCAAGACCTACGGGATATCGAAGCGATTGCCCGACGACGAGCGCCGTCGCCTACGGCAGATCCTCGATCGAGCCAAGCCGGCCGAGCACGGCATCATCGTGCGCACGGCGGCCGAGGGCGTGACCTCCGAGGAGATCGAGGCCGACGTCGGCCGTCTGCTCGACCTGTGGGCCCAGATCGACGCTCTGGCCAAGACCGCCAACGCGCCGGCCTTGCTGTACCGCGAGCCCGACATGGCCGTCCGGGTGATCCGCGAGGAGTTCAACGAGGACTACCGCGGCATCGTGATCGACGATCGTGAGCTCTACGACGACGTCCGTGGGTACGTGATGTCGATCTCGCCCGCACTGGCCGATCGCGTGCAATTCTACGACAAGGACAACGAGCCCCTGTCGGCGTTCGAGCGGCACCACGTGCACGAGCAACTGCACAAGGCGCTCGACCGGAAGGTGTGGCTGCCGTCGGGTGGCTCGTTGATCGTCGAGCACACCGAGGCGTTGACGGTCATCGACGTCAACACCGGCAAGAACGTGGGCTCGTCGAGCCTCGAAGAGACCGTGTATCGCAACAACCTCGAAGCCTCCGTCGAGATCGCCAAGCAGCTTCGGCTGCGCGACATCGGCGGCATCATCGTGATCGACTTCATCGACATGGAGATCCGCGACAACCGCGACGAGGTGATCAAGACCTTCCGTGAGGCCCTGGCGCGTGACAAGACCCGTACGCAGGTGTTCGACATCTCCGAGCTCGGTTTGGTGGAGATGACCCGCAAGCGGATCGGCGAGGGTCTGCTCGAGTCGTTCTCGAGCCTCTGCCCCGAGTGTGAGGGCCGTGGCGTACAGATCGACGGAGCCCTGCTCGACTGATCGGTCCCCTCGATCCCCAGCAGCCGGTTTCCGCGAAGGAGGCCGGCTCCGATAGCCTGGCGCCCCTATGTATGCGGTCATTCAGTCCGGTGGAAAGCAGTATCGGGTCGAAGAGGGCCAGCAGCTCGAGGTCGAGCTGACCGGCGCCGACGACTCCGTCGAGCTGCGGCCCTTGCTTCTCGTCGACGGCGACACGGTGCTGGCGACGCCGGCCGACCTGGCCGGCACCACGGTGACGGCAAGGGTCGTGGGCCAGACGAAAGGCCCCAAGATCACCGGGTTCACCTACAAGAACAAGTCGAACCAGCGCCGCCGTTGGGGTCACCGCCAGCGGTACGACACCATCGAGATCACCTCCATCAAGACGGGCAAGAAGGGCTGACGATGTCGAAGACCAAGGGTGGAGGCTCCACCAGGAACGGCCGGGATTCGCAGAGCCAGCGACTCGGAGTGAAACGGTTCGACGGTCAGGCCGTGACTGCGGGGACGATCATCGTTCGCCAGCGCGGCACGCGCATTCATCCTGGCGAGAACGTGGGCAAGGGCAGTGACGACACCCTGTTCGCCACCGCGCCCGGCACGGTGAAGTTCGGCCAACGACGGGGCCGCAAGCTCGTCGACATCCTGCCCGACTGAGCTGCGTCGGGCTCAACCGGGCGGCAACTCCGGCGGAAGCTCGGGTGGCAGCAACTCCGGCGGCAACTCCTCGGGCGGGGGCGGCGGCGGAGGAGGGGGCGGTGGCGGTGGCGGTGGCGGAGCATCGCCGTATATCCGGCTATCCGGATCCGGAGGCTGACTCGCCCGATTGATACGAGCGTCGTAGCGCGACTTCCAACCGGTCGACAGCGATTGGGGTACCCCAGCCGGGGTCTCGATAGCCGGGTCGGCCTCGATGGCGGCGGTCTTCAGAAGCGCCCATGACCCATCGGCCTGGACACCGAAGAACGCCAGACGGCTGCCTCGACTGGTCATGAGAGTTGTGACCGCGAACGTGGAGCTGCACGTGACATCGTCGACGGTCGATCGGGGGTACTCGCCTGCGCTGGCGGCCTCCAGGTTCGGGGGCGTGCACGGCTGCGGGGGTGCGGTCGTGCTCGCCGTCGTCGGCGCGACCGTCGATGTCGTCGTCGAGCTGGGCGCAGCGGAGGTTTGGGCGGTCGAGCTTCCACAACCGGCTACTGCCAGAACTGAGCCGGCCACAACAAGGAGACCGACGATGCGTTGGTACGCGACGGTCGACGAGGTTTCCACGCCCAACCATCGGCCGGACCAGGCAAAAGCTGAATCCTCTTGGTCCACGGTTCAGGCTGCGATGTCGACGCCACGCGGCAGGTCGGCGGCGGGATAGTCGAGCTCCTGACGAGCGAGGCGGCAGGCGAACCGATCGGTCATTCCTGCCACATACGACACGGCAGCTCGAACCGGGTCGTTCTCGATCACGGGATCGGGAATCGACGTCGACATCAGCCCGGGATGAGTCGCGAGATGATCGACCAACGCCCGCAGCAAGCGAACGACCGAGGCAGCCTGCGCCAGAGATGCCGGCCTGAGATAGATGCGATCGAAGTTGAAGGTACGGAATTCGTCGAGGACCGTGCCGAGTTCGAGGGGCAGCCCTATGCAGGTGGTGTGGTCGAAGTGGTGAATCGCGCCTTCGATGAAGACATCGAGTTGGGCAGCCCGGTTGGGTCCGCACCAGTGTCGGACCGTGGCCGGTAGCTCGTCGGCAGTCAGGACGCGAGCGTGCACCGCGTCCTCGAAGTCGTGGCACACGTACGCGATCCGGTCAGCCCAAGACACCACTTGGCCTTCGAGGGTTGCGGCGAGAGGGCGCCTCCATGAGTGGTTGCGAATGCCGTCAAGGGTCTCGCGGCACAGATTGAGATCGGCCAGAGTGACATCCGCACCCCACACGGCGTGATCGAACCCGCCCACGACATAGGGTGAGAGCGCCTCTTCACTGGCATGGCCACCGGGGCCGTGCCCGCAGTCGTGCCCGAGCGCGATGGCCTCGGTGAGGGCCACATTGAGGTCGCAGGCTCTTGCGATGCTCGTGGCCACTTGGGCCACCTCGAGGGCGTGGGTCAGCCGGGTTCGCAGGTGGTCACTGGGGAAAACGAACACCTGGGTCTTACCGGCCAGCCGGCGGAAGGCGGAGGCATGCAGGAGGCGGTCACGATCGCGCTCGAAGCAGGTGCGGCGCGGGTCCGGTTCCTCGGTGGCGAGTCGCGATCCGGCCCCTGACGCCCTACAGGCGGCTTCTACCAGGGTGGCGTCCTCCGCGGCTTCTCGCTCCAGCCGCTGGGCTCCGCTCACTACCTGCGCTTTTCCGTGCGCTTTATGCGCGACCAGGCTCACTTGGGGCATGGCGGGGATCGTATGCACGGGGTGTGACAGCGCACCGATGGCCACTTACCGTGCGATCGCTCCCACGAATTGCACCGGATCCGGCGTCGTCCTCAACACGTTGCGTGGGAAAAATGGCCCACGGCTGGTCAAGGTGATCGACGCGAACGCCGAAAACGCGATGGTCCGAACGGCTCTTCCCCGCTGGGGAGGGGGGCAGCAGCCTGCTGTCGGGTCGATGGCGAGATGCAGCGGGGATAGAGCATGAGGCAGAGGTCGCGAGCGAAGGTTGCCAGGTGCGGCGATGACCGCGGCGCGGTCATGGCCGAGGCGGCCCTGATCACGCCGCTCTTCATCTTTCTGCTTTTCGGCACGCTCGAGTTCGGCGGACTCTTTCGCGACTACCTCACGATCAACGATGCAACCGCCAGCGGTGCTCGCGGTGCCGCGATCGCGGGAAACCAGATCAACGCCGACTGGCAGATTCTCCAAGGAATCAAGAGCTCGACCAGCGCTCTCACCAAGACCGGCATCAAGAAGATCATCGTGTACGAGGCGGTCGACTCGACCTCCCCCGTGCCGGACAGCTGCAAGCTCGTTTCCCCGACACCCCCGGCCGGCGTTTCGAACACGTGCAACGTGTACGACGGGGCCGCGCTGGACCTGGATCAGAGCCCGCACTTCGACGACTGTGACCCTTCGATGTCCTACCAGCGTTTCTGGTGTCCGACCACGCGCAAGCACGCGGCGAAGGCCGACGCCGGAAACGGACCCCCGGATTTCGCAGGCGTGTACATCGAGTTCGATCACAAGTGGTTCACGGGGCTCTTCGGAGACAAGTTCACGATTACGTCCACGACGGTCACCCGTCTCGAGCCGAGCAGTCTGCTGTGAAGGGGTACGGGTCGATGCCACCTGATCCCAGCGCTGCCAGTCGGCTCGAGAGCGACCGTGGTTCGATGATCCCGGAGTTCGCGCTGGCGGCACCGCTCCTCGTCATCATGGTTCTGGGCATCTTCGAGTTCGGCATGGGGTATCGCGAACGGATCAACATCACGTCGGCCGTGCGTTCCGCCGCCCGTCAGGCGACCAATCTCGGCGAGGCTCGGCAGGCCGACTACGAGGCGCTGCAGGGCTACCGGTCGACCATGGCCCGTGCCAAGAACGTCACCATCGACAAGGTCGTGATCTACCAGGCGACAAGTGGCGGAGCGCCGACCAACGCCACATGCCTAACGCTTGCGCCGCTCACCACGGGTCGTGGAGTGGACGATCACTGCAACATCTACAGCAGCTTCCAGATCGAGAATCTGGGGGCCACCTATGCCACCCATTTCGGTGGTACCGGCACCAACATCGACAACGACTGCGCAGCGACTTCTTGGGATCACTGGTGGTGTCCGGCTGCCGACCCTGGTGGAGAACGCGTTTCAGAGCAGGGTGGACCGCCGGACTACCTGGGTGTCTTCGTCGAGGTCACCTACGAGAGCTACACCGGGCTGCTACCGAGCAGCGTCACCATGACCGATCGGGCCGTCATGAGGATCGAGCCGAAGTTGGAGACGTCATGATCGTCACCGAGGATTCCATGCGTCGTCGTGCCATGTGCAAGGGAGACGCGGGCATGCGTTTCGGTACCCGCGCCACGGGCGAGTCGGGCTACATCTTCGCCATGATGGGCCTCCTCATGATCCCACTGGTGGTAATGACGGCCTTCGCCGTGGATCTGGGCTCCTGGTACGCACAGGGGCAACGCATGCAGCGGGTCGCCGACGCTGCCTCCCTTGCCGGCGTCGTCTGGGCACAACACCCGACGCAATGGGACGTCGTCGCTCGTGAAACTGCGACACGAAACGGGTACACCCAAGGCGTCAACGGGGTGTCCGTTGGAGTAGAGAAACTCGCCGCGAACCAGATCAAGGTCACCATTCGCCAGGACGGCGAGCAGTACTTCTCGAAGATCGTGCTGCCGGACGGAGAGAGGCTCACCCGTCGGTCGACGGCGGAGTACGTGTTGCCGGTGCCGCTCGGGAGTCCTCGGAACTACATCGGCACCGGGTCGCTGGGTACGGGCACGGGTGCCTACGAGCGAGAGAGCTTGTGGGCGGCCGTCAGCGGACTGTGCACGGACAAGATCCAGGGTGATCGCAGGGCGGCACAACGCACCAACACGGGTAGCGCCAGCAACAACAACAACTGCAGCGGTACAAACAACTCCGAATACTCGAACGTCAACTACGCCTATTACATCGAGCTACCGGAGAATCGGACGTACGCGACAGACGTGATCATCTACCACGGCAACATGGTGGCGACGAGTGGGGATTGCTCCAGTGCCCCTGGATGGGGTTCCGGCGACGTCAGACCGAGGGAGTTCTGCCCGGGTGGGCTCGACGGCCTTCCGATCATGCCTACGACCTTCACGCTCTACGAAGCGGACGACACGACCCTGGACGACTCCGACAACGAGGCGATGTCGACCACTGGCGGCTGCTCGCCCAGCAGCGGGAACGGCACCAAGACCTTCAACGGCCTACCTTCCGGGTCGCCTCCCGAGTCCAACTACGTCTTCAGCCCGTCGGGGAGCTTCAGCAACGTCGGCTGGTATCGGATCTGCCAGATCCCGTCCACGGCTCCGGCCGGCAAGTACATCCTCACGACGAACAACACGAGCGCGAGCACCACGAACGCCAACGGGTCGAACGCCTTCAGCATCGTCGCGACGCCCGCCAGCTCACAGCAGCTCTGCGACTCTCGCACCGACACGATGTGCCCCAGGGTCTACGCACGCGAGTTCCTGTCGATATATGCGCTCGGTGGAGGAGACCCGGAGTTCTTCCTCTCCGAGATCGGCCCCGAGCACAAGGGCAAGAAGGTGCGGATCCAACTGTGGGACTCGGCCGAGGGAGCGTCGGAGCTTCGGATCAAACGCCCGACGGGAACCAACTCGTGGGTTGATCAGAACTTCAACTGGTCGACCAGTGTCTGCTCCGCCGGTGAATCCGGTTCCAACGTGTCGAACATCG
>Ga0299914_10004398_pt1 | contig 10146 bp, 10 predicted proteins | sample RVTome_10_FD_201361 | JGI IMG/M metagenome (GOLD analysis project Ga0299914, IMG submission 201361) | Soil microbial communities from uranium-contaminated site in the Upper Colorado River Basin, Wyoming, United States - RVT153D57 (version 2) ... | reverse complement strand
CTCCGCCCATGTCCGCGCGATCGGGAGGAGGTGGGGCCAGAACGCGGCCCGCAGCTCGGCCACGACCTCGGGCAGCGGGTGGTCGAAGTAGCGATATTGACCCTCGCCGAAGCGGTGGCGGGCCATGTCGATGGTCGCTCGGAACCGGGCGTCGTCGCCGTAGACGTCGATCAGCGACCGGCACTCGGCCCCGGTGAGGATCGAGCCGGTCGGCCCCACCCCGACGTCGTCGAGGCCGGCACCGATCTCGGCCCAGTGGAGCCGGTCCACCCGATCGGCGATGGGCCGCGTGGCGCTCACGACAGTCCCGTCTCGCGCACCGTGATGCTCAGCCGCCCGAGCGGGAGGCCGAGGTCGGGGGGTGCCGTACCCGGGAACACCTTCGGCACCCCGTGGTAGATGCGGCGGTTGGGGCCACCGAACACGAGCAGGTCGCCGCTGTGCATCTCGATGTCGGTGAACGGCCCGGTGCGACGGTCGACGCCGGCGAGGCGGAAGGTGCAGGTGTCGCCCAAGCTGATGGTGACGACCGGTGCCGCGGAGGGCTCCTCGCCGTCCTGGTGGAGGCCGAGACGGGCACCGGGGGCATACAGGTTCACGATGGCGGCGTCGGGTGCGTAGGTGGCTGCCTCCGGGCGGCCGGCGCCGTACGCGGTCGCGACCGCGTCACGGGCGAGCTCGATGATCTCGGATGGCAGGGGCTTCACGGGCGCACCGTCGGTGTCGTCCGCGGTCCGGCTGTACACATACGGCTGCCAGTGCCAGCCGAGGCACACCGACTGCACGCTCATCAGGTGGCCGGTCGGTACGCGGGGGTGGCGTAACCCCGCAGGCGGCAGCGCCCAGCGGCGGAAGTCCTCGGCCAGGGCTCGTTGGGCGGGTCGCCCGAGCCACGCGGGGACGTGCACGACTCCCGGCAGCACCCCGCGGCGTACACGGTCGACCTCGACCTCCACGAGGGGCAGGGATGGCTGGTGGTGCGGTCCGACCTCGGTGGCCGGCGGTGGCAACGTGGTCGGCACGCCGCCCCGACGGCTGCGCGCCCCACCGCGACGAGTCGTCCGTGCTGCAAGGTTCATGTGACGTATAACGAGCATTCGCCCCGACCCGTGAGGTTCGAACCCGATGGCCGTTGAGGACGAGCTCCGGGATGGCCAGGTCACGCCCTGGACCCGGCGGCTGGCGCCCGTGCGCGAGTACGTCGCCACCGAGAACGCCAGCGCCGCCATCCTCCTTGCGGCCACGGTCGCCGCCGTGGTGTGGGCAAACTCGCCCTGGTCGGACAGCTACGAACGGTTGTGGGACACCGAGGTCTCCCTCAGCTTCGGAAGCGCCGAGCTGGCCCTCGACCTGCGGGAGTGGATCAACGACGGCCTGATGGCGTTCTTCTTCTTCGTCGTGGGTCTCGAGATCCGGCGCGAGCTCGACATGGGCGAGCTCCGGGAGCGACGCCGGGTCGCCACTCCGGTGCTCGCGGCGATCGGCGGCATGGTGGTGCCCGCCCTGATCTATCTCGCCATCAACGCCGGGGAGCCCTCGGTGCGCGGCTGGGGCATCCCCATGGGCACCGACACCGCGTTCGCCCTTGCCGTGCTCACGCTGGTGGGCGGGGCCGTTCCCCGCGTGCGGAGCTTCCTGCTCACGGTGGTGATCGTCGACGACATCGTGGCGCTGGCTGTCATCGCGCTGGCCTACACAGAGGACCTGTCGTTGCCGGCCCTCGGGGTGGCACTCGGCCTCTACGGCGTCGTGCTGGCGATGCGAGCGGTTCCGGTCCGGCATGGGGTGCCCTACTTCCTGGTCGGGCTCGGCATGTGGCTGGCAATGCTGGCGTCGGGTGTCCACCCCACCATCGCAGGCGTCGCCGTCGGGCTCCTGGCGAGCGCGTATCCGCCCTCGCGCCAGCAGCTCTCGCAGGCCGGAGCCTTCTGGCGCCTGTTCCGGGAGGAGCCGACGCCCCAGTACGCGCGCAGCGCCAGCCGCACGCTCGCGCTGACGATCTCACCCAACGAGCGGCTGCAGCACCTGTTCCACCCCTGGACCAGCTACGTGATCGTGCCACTGTTTGCCCTGGCCAACGCCGGCGTCGAGCTCGAGGGCGAGGTGCTCCGGGACGCGGCCTCGGAGCCGATACTGATCGGCATCGTGGTGGGGCTGGTCGTGGGCAAGCCGCTGGGCATTCTCGGCGCCACGTGGATCGTGTCCAGGCCGTCGCTCGGCGGTCTCCCGCGCACGGTGGGCTGGCCGTGGCTGGGCGGCGCCGCCACGGTGGCCGGCATCGGGTTCACCGTGTCGCTGCTGATCGCGGACATCACCTTCACCGGCAGGGACCTCGAGGAGGCCAAGCTGGGCATCCTGGGCGCGTCGGTGATCGCATCGCTCGCCACGTGGACCGCGTTCGCGGTCATCCGGCGCCTACCGCGGGACCGGAGGGCGGGGGCCAGGGGCGTGGCGCCGCCCATCATCGACCTCGCCGAGGACGTCGATCCCGAGGTCGACCACATCCGTGGCCCGATCGACGCCCCGGTCACCCTGGTGGAGTACGGCGACTTCGAGTGCCCCTACTGCGGGCGCGCCGAGCCGGTGGTGCGGGAGCTGGTGCGGACGTTCGGCAACGATCTGCGCTACGTCTTCCGGCACTTGCCATTGGTGGACGTCCACGAGCACGCCGCCACGGCCGCGGAGGCGGCCGAGGCTGCCGCCGCCCAAGGCAGGTTCTGGGAGATGCACGACATCCTGATCCGGGAGGGTGTGTCGCTGATCTATCCCGACCTGATCCGCTACGCGGCTGACCTCGGCCTCGACGTCGAGCGCTTCGCCGACGACATCCGCTCGCGGCGCTACGCGATGCGGATCGGCCGCGACGTCGCGAGCGCCGACGCCAGCGGAGCCGTCGGCACCCCGGCCCTGTTCGTCAACGGCCGCCGGTACGAGGGATCGCACCGCCTCGACGCCCTCGCGGCCGTCATCGAGCGCGAGCTCGATGCCTGAGCCGCGTTGGTGCAACTAATCGATGTTCTCGCCGATCTCGCCGCCCTCCTCGGACAGCCCCTCTTCCTCCAGCTCGCCCTCCAGGACCTCGCGGTAGGTGATCGGGTCGGTGTTCTCCTCGGCCGCCTCGTGTGCCAGCTCCTCGGCCCGTTCCTCGTCGGACTCGTGGGTCTCGTCCTCGCGGTCGGACATGTGCGTCTCCTCGTCGCTCGGCCCCACCACGCGTTCCCCGGCCCCGGCCGCCCGAAACGAGGGCGGCCGGCCCGGCCGCTACCGTGCCAGGGGCGATGTCGGAATCCGAGCCCGAGTGGGCGCCCGAGCGGCCGCGTCGGTGGGTGGGCGCAGCCGGCGCCGTGGCCATCGTCAGCCTGCTCGCCGCCTCGGTCGCTGCCGCCTGGACGTCCGTGGACGAGGCGGACACCGACCCGCGGGCGGTTCCCGCCGCCGAGGACGTCCCGGACGGCGACGGGCCCGGCAGCGACGACGCACCCCCGGCGAGCGCGGCCGAGCTGCGCGCCGCCGTCGACGAGATCAGCGCCGTCGTCGAAGCGGAGCGCGGCCTGGCGTTCACCGAGCCGGTGGACGTCGAGCTGGCGGGCGAGGGGGAGTTCCAGCGCCGGCTGCTCGACGACTTCGACGAGGGGGTCGACGACCTGAGGGACACGGAGGTCCTGCTGAAGGCCTTCGGGCTGGTCGAGGCCGACGTCGACCTCGTGGAGGCCATGCGCACCCTGCTCGGCGCCGGCGTGGTCGGCTTCTACGACCCCGAGACCGACGAGCTGGTGGTCCGGGGGACGGCGCTCACGCCGTACGTCCGCACCACCATCGCCCATGAGCTCACCCACGCCCTCGACGACCAGCGATTCGACCTCGATCGGCCCGAGTACGACGACGCCGACGACGAGATCGACTTCGGCTTCAGCGCCCTCGTCGAGGGCAACGCGCGCCGCGTCGAGGATGCCTACCGGGCCGGTCTCAGCGACGAGGAGCAGCTCGACGCCGCCGCCGAGGAACTGTCGCTGGGGGGCGGCCTCGACCTCGGCGACGTGCCGCTGGTGTTGGTCGTCCTGATCAGCGCGCCCTACAGCCTGGGCCACGACTTCGTCGTCCAGCTGATCGACGACGGGGGGCAGGAGGCGCTCGACGCGGCGTTCGACGCCCCGCCGCGCACCAGCGAGCAGGTGATCGACCCCGCCACCTACGAAGCCGGTGAGGGTGCCGTCGAGGTGCCGGTGCCCGCCGTCGCCGGACAGGTGGTCGACGAGGGCGTCGCCGGGCAGTTCCTGATCCAGGTCGTCCTGGCGGAAGGACTGGACGCGGACCGGGCCCGGGCAGCGGCCGCGGGGTGGGGTGGCGACTCCGTGGTGGCGTGGCGCGATGGCCAACGGCCGTGCGCCACCCTGGCCGCCGTGGGCGACGACCCCGGCGAGACGGCGGAGCTGCGTGCCGCGTTCGAGGACTGGGCGGCCGGGGGCGGCGCCGCCGGCAGCGGAACCGGGCCCGACGTCACCGTGGCGCCGGACGGCGACGGTCCCGTCACCGTCCAGGCCTGCGGGCGCTGAGGGCCGGTCGACCCCGGGTCAGGTGCCCCGGTCCAGGTCCAGGGCCAGGTCGACGGCGTCGGCGGCCGTGCGGGCCGGCACCGTGCCGGCAACGTCCCAACCCTCGCCGAGGACGATGACCGGCGTGCCCGCGAGCAGGGCGAATGCGACCTCGGACAGGGTGCCGTAGGCGCCCGGCAGGGCGATGACGGCGGCGGCGTCCATCACCACCAGCGCGTTGCGGGCCTCGCCGACGCCGGTCGGCACCGCGACCGTGACGTAGGGGTTGGCCTCGGCGCGGGCGGCGCCGGGAAGTATGCCGACCGTGGAGCCGCCGGCCAGCACCGCACCGCGGCAGGCTGCCTCGGCCACGCCCGCGCGCCCGCCGGTGACGACGATGCAGTCCCGCTGGGCGAGCAGGCGCCCGACCTCCTCGGCCAGGGCCAGCACCGACTCGTCGGCCTCGGTGCCGCCGACCACCGACACGTAGCGCGGCCTAGAGGCGAGTCCCGGCATCCCCATGGCCGGATTATCGCGTGCCCCGCGTGAGGGCCGGCGGGGAGCGCTCGGTGGTCCCCTGCGGATGCGGTCGCGGGCGACCACGGTGGGTACCGTCCATCCCGTGACAAGCGAAGGCGACGAGTACCGCGTCGAGCGGGACAGCATGGGAGAGGTCCGGGTGCACTCCTCGGTCCACTGGGGTGCACACACGCAGCGGGCGTTCGAGAACTTTCCGATCTCGGGCGTGCCCCTGGAGCCGTCGCTGATCGCCGCGCTGGCCCGCATCAAGGGCGCCGCGGCCCAGGCCAACGCGCGGCTCGGCGTCATCGAGCAGGACATGGCCGACGCCATCAGCGCCGCCGCCGCCGAGGTCGCCGACGGGCGCTGGGACGACCACTTCCCCATCGACGTGTTCCAGACCGGTTCCGGCACCAGCTCCAACATGAACGTCAACGAGGTCCTGGCCCGCCTGGCCTCGCAGCGGCTGGGGCGCCCGGTCCACCCCAACGACCACGTCAACGCGTCGCAGTCGTCGAACGACGTGTTCCCGTCGGCGATCCACGTGGCAGCTGCGCACCAGACGAACACGGCGCTGCTCCCGGCGCTGGAGTACCTGTGCCTGGCGCTACGGGCCAAGGCGCATTCGTTCGCCGAGGTGGTGAAGTCCGGCCGCACCCACCTCATGGATGCCACGCCGGTGACCCTCGGCCAGGAGTTCGGCGGTTACGCAGCGCAGGTCTCTCAGGCGGCGGGGCGCATCAAGGCGACGCTGGGCAGTGTCGGCGAGCTGCCGCTCGGGGGGACGGCCGTCGGCACCGGCATCAACTGCCCGCCGGGTTTCGCCGCCGACGTGATCGACCAGCTGGCGCGCGACCTCGAGCTGCCGCTCGTCGAGGCCGGCGACCACTTCGCCGTGCACGGCGCCCGCGACGCACTGGTGGCCCTGTCGGGCAGCCTCCGGGGTCTGGCCGTGGCCCTGGTCAAGATCGGGAACGACATCCGCTGGATGGCATCGGGACCTCGCACCGGGCTGGCCGAGATCCGCCTGCCCGACCTGCAGCCGGGATCGTCGATCATGCCGGGCAAGGTCAACCCGGTGCTGGTGGAGGCGCTCACCCAGGTATCGGCCCAGGTGATCGGCAACGATGCCACGGTCGCCTTCGCCGGGTCGCAGGGCAACTTCGAGCTGAACGTCTACATGCCGGTGACCTCCCGCAACCTGCTCGAGTCGATCCGCCTGCTGGCCAACGTGACCCAGCTGTTCGCCGATCGCTGCGTGGCCGGGATCGAGGCCGACGTCGAGCGCTGCCGCGCCTACGCCGAGTCCAGCCCGTCGCTCGGGACCTCGCTCAATCCCTACATCGGGTACGACGCGGCCGGCGTCATCGTCAAGGAGAGCATCGCCACCGGGCGCAGCGTGCGTGAGCTGGTCCTCGAGAAGGGCCTGCTCACCGAGGAGCAGCTCGACGTCGCCCTCGACGTCCTGGGCATGACCAAGGGCGGGGTCCGCAAGTAGCGGATGCTGCCGGCCCCTCAGGCGCCGAGGGCCGGGGAGCCGGGGTAGGGCTTGGGATCGGCCGGCCCGGGGATGTTGGGCCGCGTCCAGCTCATCGCCTTGGCAAGCTCGGACACGGCGTCCCGCCACTCCGGCGGGTCCCACCCCTCGGCGAGCGCGCCAACCGAGCGGTCCTGGCGCAGATGCACGAAGGCGGGCAGCTCGTTGACGCCGATCGCCTTGACGAGGTCGCGGTCCGGGTCGGCGAAGGTCAGCATCCGCTGCGCCCACGGCCCGAGGAACTCGCGGGCGTCGTCGACGTCGGCGGTCACGACGAACGCGATGCGACAGTCGGCCCCCCGGAAGTCCTCGAGGATGCGACCCGCAGTCTCCAGCAGCCAGGCGCTCTCGTAGGTGTACGGATCGAGGATCACCGCCGCCAGGTGGAACGTGGTCAGCCAGGCGTCCAGGCTCCGTGGCTCGCCGTCGAGCGGCGCGAGCTGAAGGTCACCAGGGGGGTCGGTCGCCACGGCCCGAGACGGTAGCAAGCTGCGGTTTCCGGGAGCAGATTCGGGGCTACGGTCCAACCGGTGCACCCGATCGAGCGGCTGCGAGCGGTGGCGCGAGCGCGAGACCTCGAGCAGACGCTGCTGGCGAGCGAGGCGGCGTCGGTTCTCGGGTCGCTCGCGTTCGACCCCATGAGCCTGCTCACGTCGTGTCGCCGGCTGATCGATCGGCACCCGGCGGCCGGGGCGCTGTGGTGGGCCTGTGCCCGGCTGCTGGCCGCCGACGACGCCAGGGCGGAGGCGCGCAGGATCGCCCTCGATCTCGACGACGATCCCGCCCGGATCGACCTGAGCCTGGAGCTGCCCGATGGCGCGGTCGTCGCCATCGTCCCCGATGCTGCCGGCGGCTCGGACCTCGCCGGCGACCTGGCGGGCATGCGTGACGACCTCGAGGTGGTCGAGGCCGACGACGCCGCGCCCGCAGGCGGCACGACAGCCGGGATTCTGCTCGTCGAGACCGGTGCTGCCGGCCCGGACCGGTTCCTCGGCGCCGCCGGGACGGCCGAGGCGATGGCCGAGGCCCGGGAGGCGGGGGCCGCCGTGTGGCTGCTGGTGGCCGTCGGCCGGCGCCTGCCGGGCCCGCTGTTCGACGCGCTGGCGACCCGAGCCGGCACGGCGGCGGGGGAGGTCCTGCCGATGGACGGGATCGACCGGATCATCGAGCCGCGCCAGGTGCCGTGCCCGTGCCCGCCGGAGCTGCTGCGCCAGCCCGGCGGCGGCTCCGGCGTTCGGATGTGACTCCTGAAAGAATCACCGGCCATGAAGCGCCGCGACCTGATCCGCATGTCCCACGACGAGGTGGCTGAGTTCCTCCGGGGACGCCACACGATGAACGTCGCGACCATCAACCACGACGGGACCATCCACATGGTGGCCATGTGGTACGGCTTCGTGCGGGAGGCGCCCGCATTCTGGACGTTCGGGAAGTCGCAGAAGATCCTCAACCTCGAGCGCAACCCGCAGATCACCTGCCTGGTCGAGGCGGGCGACAAGTACGAGGAGCTGCAGGGCGTCGAGCTGGTGGGCAGGGCGGAGCTGGTGCCCGACCACGACGGCAGGATGGCCATCGGGCGCAGCGTGTTCGAGCGCTACCTCGGCGAGTGGTCCGAGGAGGTGCAACCCTTCCTGGAGCGCACCGGCGCCAAGCGGGTGGGCGTGATCGTCCACGTCGACCGGGTCGTGTCCTGGGACCACCGCAAGCTCGGCGGCGAGTACTGACCGACGCGACCTGGCCCCCGGGTGGGCGCGTTAGCGTCGGCCGCCGTGGGAGACACCAGCGTCGTCGAGCGGTACCTGGATCTCGGGTTGCGGCTCGGCCGCCACGTCGACGGGTTCGTCGATGCCTACTACGGCCCGCCCGAGCTGGCCGGCCGCGCCGAGGCCGAGCCGCCGCGCCGGCCCGCGCAGCTGGCCACGGACGCCGGTCGCCTGGTCGCCGACCTCGATGCGGGCGATGGCGCCGACCAGCTCGATGCCGGGCGGCGACGTTGGATCCGGGCCCAGGCCATGGGCCTCCGGACCAGCGCCCGCAAGCTGGCGGGGGCTGACATCGGCTACCTCGACGAGGTCGAGTCGTGCTACGGCGCCCGCCCGGGGCTCGTGGACGACGACGAGTTCGCTGCCGCCCACCGGCGCCTCGACCTGGTCCTGCCCGCCGACGGCGGCGCGCCGCTGCGCGAGCGGTACATCGCCTGGCGCGAGGCGCACGCCGTCCCCGCCGACAAGCTCGAGCCTGCGATCCGGTCGCTGGCGGACGACCTGCGCGAGCGGACCCAACGACTCTTCGGGCTGCCGGACGGCGAACACGTCGACTGGATCTTCGAGACCGACAAGCCGTGGTCCGGCTTCAACTACTACGAGGGTGGGCTGCGCAGCCGGGTGGCCATCAACCTTGACCTGCCGGTCCTGTCGCTGACGCTGGGACACCTGGTGGCCCACGAGGCCTACCCGGGCCACCACACGGAGCACACCCGCAAGGAGGTCGGCCTCGTCCGTCAGCGCCGCTGGCTCGAGGAGACGATCTTCCTCGTCGGCACGCCGCAGTGCACGATGGCAGAGGGCCTGGCCGACCTCGGCGTCGAGGTGGTCGTGGGTCGGCGGCCCGAGCGGGTGGTGGCCGATCACCTGCGGCCCCTGGGCATCCGCTACGACGCGGAGGTGGCTGCGGCCGTGGCCGAGTCGGCCGAGGCGCTGTCGTGGGTGCGGTCGAACGCGGCCATCCATCTGCACGACGGCGGCCGGCCGATCGAGGACGTGGTTGCCTACCTCGAGCGTTGGGCGCTGCTGCCCCGCAACCGGGCAGACAAGGCCGTGTCCTTCCTCACCGATCCGACGTGGCGGGCGTACAGCCACTGCTACACCGAGGGCCTGCGGCTGTGCCGGGCTTACGTGGCCGGCGATCCCGCCCGGTTCGAGCGCCTGGTCACCGACCAGTTGATCCCGGCCGACCTGGCCGGCGCGGCGGCGTAGCCCCGGCGCGCCAAGGTCGTCGCCCGGGGCAAGTGGGCCGGGCTGGCGCGCACACCGCCGCGTTAGGGTCGGGCCTCGATGCGTTCGCCCAAGGACTTCTTCCGCCCGCTGGCCGTTGGTGCACCCGCGCCCCTGCGGGAGATCCCCCTCCGGCCCTCGCGGATGATCCACTTCTTCCCGGCGTCGAACCCGAAGATGGTGGCCAAGGTGCCGGACATGGCCGGCCAAGTCGACGTCCTGCTCGCCAACCTCGAGGACGGTGTGCCCGCGGCCGACAAGGAGGCCGCCCGGGCGGGGATGGTCGAGGTGGGCAAGAAGTGGAGCGCTCCCGACACCCAGCTGTGGACCCGCGTCAACTCCCTCGATTCGCCCTGGGGGCTCGACGACCTCACCACGGCCGTCACCGAGATCGGCGACGCCCTCGACGTCATCATGATCCCGAAGGTCGAGGGGCCCGAGGACATCCACTACGTCGACCGCCTGCTGGCCCAGCTCGAGGCGAGGGCCGGGCTCACCGAGCCGCTGCTGGTGCACGCCATCCTCGAGACCGCCCGCGGCGTGGCCAACGTCGAGGAGATCTGTG
>Ga0299914_10004397_pt1 | contig 10148 bp, 12 predicted proteins | sample RVTome_10_FD_201361 | JGI IMG/M metagenome (GOLD analysis project Ga0299914, IMG submission 201361) | Soil microbial communities from uranium-contaminated site in the Upper Colorado River Basin, Wyoming, United States - RVT153D57 (version 2) ... | reverse complement strand
TGCCCTGTTCATCGACAGGCTGCCGTGCGAGCGCAACGGCACCTCGGACTCCGCCTTCAAACGGGCGACGACGTCGACGGCGTCGCCGCTCACCACGGTCGCGTCCGGCCAGTCGAGGGGTCCTTGCAGTGTGGTCGACACCACGGTTGCCGGCAGGCTCCTCATCCGGGTCACCCATGGGTCACGCACCTCGGATTCCTCGGTGCTCAAGGCCAGCATCCGCGCGAACGCCCGATACGTGTTGGCCCCGAAGACCATCCGCTGCTCCGCGCCGTACAAGGCGAGGCGGTGGTCGAGCAACTCGGGCCCTTGCTTACCCCAGTAGCCGCCCCAGTTGCCGCCGCTGACTGAGCCGAAGCCGTCGAGGCTGGAGAAGACGTCGAAGGTGTAAGTGGCGGTCATGTCGTGCTCCTCGGGTGCGGTTGATCGGTGTGTGGATACAGACTGGGAACCACGGCGAAACTCATCGCCCTGTGCCTTTGTAGGCTTGGACGCGGCCCAAGGGCTTAACCACGGCCAGAAGGTGGCGAAGGTCAGCCGCCGACTCTCACGTTGCCCGACGCTACGCGCCGCCAGGAGCAGTCCGAATCAGCGAAATCACCGGCCTTGAGCTATTGACCTGATCCATAACCTCACAACAGCGGACGGCCGCCCCAGAGATAACCACATCGGTGCTCGTTCTAGCGCACTCACCCGCTCATGACCCGAACCGCACGGCCTTAATGATCAAGCCGGCTACGTCCTCACATGGCCCCCTTCTGTGTCAAGGCAGGCGCACGCGACAAATTCCGTTGGGGACCTCGGTGGCCTCCCGCGACAATGGCCGACGTGGAGGAGGTCGAGGTCATCGTCGCCCATCACGAGCGTGCGACCTTACGCGTCGGCGAGGTGTTCCTGAAGATCGACGCTGATCAGACGCGCACCGACGTCGAGGTCGAGGCGATGACGATGGCGCCGATCCCGACTCCAGAGGTCCTGTGGCGGAAGCCGCCCGTGCTCGCGCTCGCCGCCCTCCCGGGGACGGCCCTCGGCCGCCTCGGCGAGCCATCGACCGCGTCGGCGGCGGCGTGGGCGGCGGCGGGTGCCGCCGTACGGGTGCTGCACGACGCGCCGCTGCCGCCCTGGTCCGGACGGAGCCTCGAGGAGATCGCATCGAGCCTCGACAGCGAGTGCACGTGGCTCCTGGCGAACGATGTCCTTCCTACTGATCTGGTCACACGCAACCGCCAGGTTGCCGAGGCTGCGCTCCGACCGTGGAAACCGGTCTTCTTGCACGGCGACCTGCAGATCTCCCACGTGTTCGTCGACGGTGACGAGATCACCGGCGTAGTCGACTGGTCCGAGGCGGGTCAAGGCGATGCCATGTACGACCTCGCCACCCTGACGCTCGGACACCAGCAGCACCTCAGCGACGTCGTCGCCGGCTACGGCACCGACGTCGACCTCGACGTGATCCGCGGATGGTGGTCGTTGCGAAGCCTGACGGCGGTGCGCTGGCTGGTCGAGCACGGCTTCGACCCGTCCTCGCCAGGCTGCGAGATCGACGTGCTGAGATCCCAGCTGTGAGGCTGCGCGAAACCGACTGCATGGCCGTCCCGACGCGCGCGCTCGTGCCGCAAGATCGAGCGGTCGTGCCGCCTGATGCCCGCTCTCGTCCGGATGACTCTCGTCGGGAATCGGCACTACGGTCGCCTTACCACTCACAGACAGGAGATTGCTCATCATGGACATGCTCAGCGGCGAGCAGATCACTTCGGCCGCCCTAACGGATTGGCGCAAGCTCGGCCAGGGTCTGCACGCCCGATTCGTCATCGGCGACTTTGGCGCAGGTGTCCGCTTCCTGTCCGCCATCGGCGAGGCCGGGAAAGCCGCCGGGCACTATCCCGAGGTTCGGATGGGCACGGGATATGTAGATCTGAAGCTGCTCAGCGACGATGCCATCTACAGCGACGACGCGGGCACCGAGCATCAGGTCCAGTGGGTGACCCAGCAGGACGTCGACCTGGCCCGCCGAATCAGTGAGATCGCCGCCGAGCATTCGCTCTCCGCAGATCCGCGATCAATTACCGCCATCGAGCTGGCACTCGACACCGCGAACGCCGCTACCCTGGCACCGGTGTGGGCGGCTCTGCTGACCGGCGGCACTGAGGCGCAGGGTCGTGGCACCATCGGCGATGACGTGCGGGATGCCACGAGCCGGGTGCCGATCCTGTGGTTCCAACAAACCGATCCCCACCCGACGCCGCGGCAGAGATTCCACATCGATGTACAGGTTCCGTACGACGCTTCCGAGGAACGTATCGCCGCCGCAGTGGCCGCTGGGGCGGTGATCGTTGACGACAGCAGGGCGCCGTCGACCACGGTCATCGCGGACCCGGACGGCAACAAGGCCTGCGTAGGCACGTTTCAACCTCCTCCCCGGCCGGAGTAGTGCCCGCCGCACTGGGGAAGCGTGCCGGTGGCAGGCTCGCCAACGAAGCGCCCGCTGGTTCGCGGCAGGATCCCCTACGGACGGGCGTGCCCGACGCATGCCGCTGCATTCACCTGGCCGCGGGCTGCGTTTTCGAAACTGCTGGCTGGAAGCTGTCCATGAGGGCCGCGTGCTCGGAGTCCTGTTGGGCGTTCACCCAGTGGGGATAGGTGACGTAGATGAGTTCGGCTCCGATGTCCTCGGCGGAGTAGGTGAGCTTGGTGCCCTTGCTCAGGACGATGAGCTCGCCGGCCCGGGCGGTGGTTCTGCGACCGTCGGCCGCCACGGTGAAGGCACCCTTGGTCACGATCAGGACCTCGTCGTAGCTGACAACCCAGTCATTCGACTCGCCGGGTGCGTATCGGGCGAAGCCCACGCTCATCGTGTCGCCGTTGCTGGGATCGACGACGTCGCCGAGGAAGATGGCGCGTCCTACGGACTGATACCAGATCGGAACGTCGGCGGCAGTGAACAGTCGGACTGGGTCGTGTGCGCGCGGCATGGCACCTCCTGGACGGCGGTGGTTCCTAGTAGTCTCACTTTGATATAGTCACATAAGGTGACTAGCACACTAGCATACGATCCTGTGTGTGAACAGCACCCAACGAGCACGGGCGAAGCGGCGCGAGCCGGGGCTTGGCGTCCTGGCCGCCAGACTGCTGTTCGCCATCCAAGACGAGCTCTACGCCCATCTGGAGCAGGCCGGGTACGGAGACCTCACCCGAGCCCACGGCGCCGTCATCGCCCACCTCGATGACGACGGCCTCCGGGCCACGGAACTCGCACGACGATCCGGTCGTCACAAACAAGTAGTCGGCCGAATCGTCGACGAACTCGAAGCGCTCGGGTACGTTGAGCGTCGTCCCGAACAGCGCGACCGGCGGGCGAAACTGATCGTGCCGACCGAACGCGGACGCCGGGTCATACGGCTCTCGGACGAAATCATCAGCGATATCGAGCGTCGACAGTCCGAGGCACTCGGGAAGAACGCCTATGACGAGTTCCGGCAAAGGCTGCGCACCGTCGTCGACTCGTTGACACACCCGCCAGACCACTCCAGCCGCCCGCTGTGATCTCTCGAGGACCCGGGGCGGCTTGCTGGATCACTCCGTGCGTGCCGGCTGGAAGGGCGTTGAAGGTTGCCGGTTACCGGCGCGAGGGCCGAGCCAAGCGATACCTAGCCCGCCAACCAGCAGGAACAGGCCGCCGATCGGCTGCGCCAGCTCCACCAGGAAGCCGAGTCCGATGAAAGGCCCTGCCAACGACAGCAGCCATCCGCTCCAGCGCGGGAAGTGGCCAGATCGGGCGACGGCGATTCCGAGCCAGGCTAGTCCGACGGTGAATACGAACGCAGCGGACACACCGACCGCGATAGTCATGGGGCCGTACACGTCGCTGTCGATCTGTTGCGCTCCGGCGAGGCCGGCCTGCGCCGCGTTACCAATGGCCGGTTGCGCGAATGCCGCAACGCCGAACACAGGAAGCAGCAGGCCAGAGCCGACGATGGCGACGGTTGCCGCCGCCAGAGCTGCCCGCGCGACTCGCGTGCGGGCGAGAATCACGGCCAGGCCGACGATGCCCAGGATTCCCAGCACCGTGCCACCGATGCTGCCCACCAGGTGACCGACCAAGAAGCGGGTCGTGGTCACATAGTCGGCGTAGGCCGCGAAATCGGTATCGGGATCGGGTTGCTGGGTAAGCGTGGCGGGAATCGTCACCGCGCCCCATACGGGCAGCAGCCAGGTCAGGCGCCTTGCCCAGCGTTCCAAGGTTTCCATCTGTTTCACCCTTCGATCGGATTGCGGTTGTCGGTCCCGGCTTCGGTCGGCATGTCGTCCAACCTCACGACCGGCCGCACCTGGCAGTTGGCGAGCCCGGCGACATCGGTGGCTTCGACCACCTGATCAGCGACGGCTGCCTCCAGGACGTAGAAGCAGCGCGCCTGGTCTGGGACGAAGACGCCGGCGACGATGCGCAGCGGGGTCCCGCCGTCGACCAGGCGTATGACGGCGAGCGTCAACGCCCGGTGCATCCGGGCCAGGTCTGCCTCAGCCGCCTGCTCGTAGCTGTGTTCGAGCAGAAACAGCGAAGGACGGTCCGATGTCATGCCTGACACGCTGCCGCGGCCGGTCCCGCCGTGCGACGGGAGTTCTACGGATATGCATACGGGTTCTTCGACCCGCTAGCCGTTTCTTGGGCCCTTGCTACCGTCAACGGCAGTAGCCATATCTGGAGATGCCATGCCTGCAGGCAGCCTGCCGACCGAGCGCACCAGCTTCGTCGGCCGGCGCACGGAGATCAGGCAGGTCCGCCAGTTGCTGTCGGGTGCGCGTCTGGTCACGCTCGTGGGACCGGGCGGCGTCGGCAAGACCCGCCTGGCGATTCAGGTCGCTCGCCAGATGAGGCACATCACACCGGATGGCATCTGCTTCGTCGACCTGGCCCTGGTGCGCGATCCCGCGTTGCTGCCGCAGCAGCTTGCCGCGTCACTGGATTTGCGCGACGCGTCACCGCGCTGGCTGGTCGCCAGCATCACAGAAGTACTGGGAGCGCGGGCCATGCTCGTCGTGCTCGACAACTGCGAACACATTCGCGACGCCTGCGCCGTCCTGGTCGACACCCTGTTGACCGAGTGTCCGAAGTTGCGGGTGTTGGCGACCAGCCGACGCGCGCTCGATACGGCCGGCGAGATCCGGTTCGTCGTGCCGCCCCTGCCGACAGCGACCGCGCCCGACGGTCCGTCCGGAGGGCCGACCGACGCCGTCAACCTGTTGGTCGAGCGGGCCCGCGCCGTGGCGCCGGACTTCGCAGTGACCGAGGCGAACGCCGCCGACGTCGCAGCGCTGTGCCGCCGCCTCGACGGGCTGCCATTGGCACTCGAGCTCGCCGCCGTGCGACTTCGTACGCTGACGCCGGCGCAGATCACCGACCGGCTCGGCGATCGTCTCGATCTGTTGCGGCACGTCGGACCGGCCGTTCCCGAGCGGCAGCAGAGCATGCCCGCGGCCTTGGAGTGGAGCTACCAGCACCTCCTGCCGAGCGAGCGGATCCTCTGGCAGCGCGCCGCCATATTCATTGGAGAATTCGACCTGGCAGCGGCCGAAGCCGTCTGCGCGGACCCGGAACTGCCCGAAGACGCGATCATGGACGCGCTTGACGGGCTGGTGGACGCGTCGGTGCTCGGGGCGTACCGACGACCGGACCGCGTGCGGTTTCGGATGCTCGAGACCATCCGAATCTTCGGCAGCAGACTGCTCGAAGGTTCAGGCGGCCGGATCGGCATCGCCCGCCGACACCGCGACCACTACGCGCGGCTGGCAGCAGACGTGGACTGGGTCGGCCCGAACCAGGTGACCGACCTGAACCGCCTTGCCGACGAGCATGGGCAGCTGCGGTCCGCACTCGAGTTCAGCGCCGAGACTCCCGGAGAGGCATTGGCTGGTCTCCGGTTCGCCGCGGACCTGTGGCTCTACTGGCAGGCCCGCAGCCAACTCAGCGAGGGACGACGGTGGCTGGCCCGGTTGCTGGAAAGCTGCGTCGAATCCACCGCGACCAGAGGCAAGGGCTTGGCGGTGGCCGGCTATCTCGCCGTCGCCCAAGCCGACCCGGTCGCGGCGACACCATTGCTGCAAGAGGCGCACGCTCTAGCGGAGGAACTTCGCGAACCACATACTGCGGCCTTCGCCACGCAGTACCTGGGCCTGGTCGAGATGTTCCGCGGCAACTTCGACGGCGCCGAGGGACTGTTGAGGGCCGCTGCTGCCGCACGCCGCCGACTCGGCCAGGACCGGTTCGCGGCCTTCGCGATGGCCGACGTCGGTGCCGCCGCATTTCTCCGTGGTGATCTCGACAGAGCGGGGACGGCGTTCTCCGAAAGTCTCGAGCTCAACTCCGGTGGCGACCCGTGGACACGGTCACATGCCTTGTGGGGAATGGGCTTGGTGCACTGGCGAACTGGGGCGCTTGCTCAAGCCGAAAAGCTACAGACAGAGGCATTGCGGCTCATCCAGCAGGTTGATGATCGCAACGGCATCGCGCTCCGCATCGATGCGCTGGCCTGGCTCGCGGCGGCCCGCGGCGATTGGGTCCGCGCGGCCCGCCTGTCCGGAGCCGCGGATGCAACCTGGCGGTCCATCCCGGCCCGGTCCCCCGAACCGCTCGTCCCGTTCATCGACGAGTGCGCCCGCCAGGGCAGTGCGGCCTTGGGTGCCGCGGGCTGGCAAGCCGAGTATGACCGGGGTCGATCACTCGACCGTTCGGACGTCCTCGTCCTCGCGCTCGGGGAACCGCCACCGGCGAACCGGCGTCAACCCGACCACCTCCCGCTCACTCGCCGGCAGCAGGAGGTGGCACACCTGGTCGCACAGGGACTGACCGATAGGGAGGTCGCGACCAAGTTGTCCATCTCGATCCGGACGGCTGAGTCGCACGTCGAACAGATCCTCGCCCGGCTCGGGTTCCGCTCCCGCGCCCAGATCGCAGCCTGGGTCGCCGCCCGAGGCGTTGCGCATTCCAGCGATTGAGCGTCGCCACTGACTCATTGCTTCCTGGCTTTCGGTGTCAGCCGCCTTATGGGCTCGGCGCTCGCGACCGGCGGTGGCGCCGGTTAGCGTGGCAGCGTGAGCATCGAGGTGAAGCCCGCGACAGCAGCCCGGTTCGACGACGTCGCGATCATGCTCGGGCCCAAGAATCCTGACTCTTCGGTGTGCTGGTGCCTGAGCCATCGGCTCGACTCGAAGACGAACCAAGAGCTCGTCGGACCTGCCCGAGGTGAACACGTCAGGAGGCTCTGCGCCCGCGACGTCGCGCCGGGCGTTCTGGGCTACGAGGACGGCGAGGTCGTCGGGTGGGCGGCCGTGGCACCCCGGGCGGAGCTACCCTTCGCACGGTCCAGGAAGATCCCGCACATCGACGAGTTGGCTGTCTGGTCGGTGTGGTGCATCCGAGTGCGTCCCGGCCACCGCGGCAAGGGCATCTCGCACGCCCTGCTCGACGGCGCTGTGGCGTACGCACGGTCGCACGGTGCGCCGGCCATCGAGGGGTATCCGGTGGACAACAAAGGAAAGAAGGTCGACCTCACGATGGCCTACGTGGGCACTCGCGCGCTCTTCGAGCGAGCCGGCTTCACCAAGGCCGCCGATACGAACTCGGTCTCCGGCGGATTCCCCCGCGTGCTCATGCGGTTGGACCTGCGATAGCGGCCGTTGAGCGCGCGTCGGGTGATTGATCGACTAAACCTCTGGTACCCGACGTCTCAGTAGGCAGAACTCGTTACCTTCAGGGTCAGCGAGCACATGCCACGACTCGGCGCCGGTCTGCCCGATATCGACTGGGCGGGCGCCGGCCGCGAGCAACCGCTCCAGCTCATCGTCCTGGTCCCGGTCGGTGGCATTCACATCGATGTGCAGACGCAACTTACCGGTCTTCGGCTCGTCAGTCCGGCTCAGGATGATCGTGGGCTGCGGGCCGCCGAAGCCGACCCCAGGCGGGCCGATCTCGATGTCGCCTTCGACGCGCTCCAGCTCCACATAGCCCAGCACCTCGCACCAGAACCGCGCCAGCAATTCGGGATCACGTGCGTCCAGGACCAGTTCCGTTATGCGGCATGCCACTTGATCACCATACTCACGCCGTCGTTCACGCGTTGAGGCCGATTGCGGCTCGACGTCCGCCGTACCCTAGGGCAGGCACGGGTAGCAAGGGAGAGGAGCAACTTGCATGACCAGGTACGTGATCGGTGCGGACGTCGCGTTTCGGCTGGCCAACGAACACACCCCGATTCGCGACGAGCATCAGATCCTGGCTCCGACGCTGCTGCGCTCCCAGTTGCTATCGGTGCTCTACCAGGCCGTGCAACGCGGCGAGATGACCAAGAAGGAAGCCAAACAGCGACTCGACTACGTCCGGGCAATGCGTATTCGCCTACTCGGAGACCGCGTCCTTCAGAACGTGGCGTGGAAGCTCGCCGACCAGCTCGGGTGGTCTGACACCTTCGACGCCGAGTACGTCGCTTTGACCCAGCTTCAGGCCGACGCTTTGATCACGCTGGACAGCCAACTCGCCCATGCCGTGAAGAATCTAGTGACCGTCGCACCTATCGAGGCGCTGTCCTGAACGCGATCACACGTCGCAAACCGGCACCTCTGGGGTCAGAAGCCGAGCTTGTTGCCCAGTCCGCCGCCGAGTCCGCCAAGCAGGTCCTGGGGGTCGATACCGAGCTTCGACAGCAAGCCGGAGTCCTTCTCGGTGTCGACCTGGCCGGGTAGCTCCTGCTGCGCTTGTTCGGCCTTGTCGTCATCGCCGCGCTGGCGCAATAGAGAAATGATCTGTTCCTTGTCGATCTGCATGATTCCGCTCCCTAGGGTTGCCGTTGCCGACTCGTACCCGCCACGCGCCCCATCAACCCCATGGAGGAGTTCGCTCGCCTGGCATGAGGCTCGATCACCGGCCCGTCTTCCGGGTAAGGAGGTGAGGGCCCCCGCGGGCCGCAGTCGCACGGGTGAGGACGAAGGCCCCTCGACACGGCGCGACCGATCATCGAGGCTGGACAAGTCTGTGAGGATCGAAGGGCGAGAGGACCACATCATGGAGCGGCTTGAGGGACGCGTGGCTTTGGTGACCGGTGCCGCGAGTGGCATCGGAAAGGCGATCGTGATGCGATTGGCAGCCGAGGGTGCGGCGGTATGTGTAACCGACGTCAACGACGAGCAAGGGCACGCCGTTGTCACGAACATCGTCGATGCCGGCGGAAGAGCTTCGTTCGCCCATTTGGATGTGAGTTCCGAGAGCGACTGGGCGAACGCTGTTGCCAGTGCTGTCGATGAGTTCGGCGGCCTGGACATCCTGGTGAACAACGCCGGGATGGGAGATCTCGGGACGATCGAGGAGACCTCCCTCGAGGACTGGGCGCGGACAATCGGGATCGACCAGACTGGAGTGTTTCTCGGCATGAAGACCGCCGCCGCGGCGCTGGCCGACTCCGGCCATGCATCGGTGATAAACATCAGCTCGATCTTCGGCACCAGCGGTGGGTTCGGTACGTCGCCGGCCTACCATGCGGCCAAGGGTGCAGTCCGCACGCTGACCAAGAACACGGCGCTGCATTGGGCCGAGCGGGGAATCCGGGTCAACTCCGTCCACCCTGGATTCATCGACACTCCGATCCTGGAACCGACCAAGGGCACCGAGTTCGAGCAGACGATGATCAGCTTGACACCGATGGGACGCCTCGGGCGTCCTGAGGAGGTGGCTGCCGGCGTTGCCTACTTGGCCAGCGACGACGCCTCGTTCGTCACCGGGCTGGAACTCTACGTCGACGGTGGCTACATCGCGCGCTGAACGCACGACTGACGCGGTAGACCAATTCGGCACCGGCACTTCAGACGCTGCTTACCTCGACATGGCGGTCGTGGTGCCCGCCCTGAAGCCCTCTCAGCCGGCTAGGGCCAGTTGGCTGGCGGCAACTCTTGGACCGTTGCGGGGGCCGGTCGGGTACGGGGTGATGGCCTGATCTCCCAGGTCGACTCATACATCGTCCCGCTCACATGACCAACGTCTGAACCCCACCTCCACGGCAGCAGGACAGGTCGTCTGTGCGGGCACGTTGTATCTGGGCGCGCACGGGCGGCTCTGCTAGGTAGAACCCCGCAGTGCTCCGCAGAAGCGGTGGTTGGCACCG
>Ga0299914_10004396_pt1 | contig 10149 bp, 10 predicted proteins | sample RVTome_10_FD_201361 | JGI IMG/M metagenome (GOLD analysis project Ga0299914, IMG submission 201361) | Soil microbial communities from uranium-contaminated site in the Upper Colorado River Basin, Wyoming, United States - RVT153D57 (version 2) ... | reverse complement strand
GGAGCAACAGGGATTCCTGGAAAGCATGTGGTACTCGGTGCAATCGGCAGGTGCGCCGCTGGCGCTGGGGCTGGCGGTTCTCGCCGTTGCGGCGAGCGTGATCGGATTCGGCATCGCCTGGGTCCTGTGGCGGCCGCGGCGGGCCGCGAACCGGCAGTCGGGCGAGCCGCCTCCTGCCCCGTAAGAGGGAATGATTCGTCGATTTCCGGAACCTCTGCCGATGGTTCCAGTCCCTCCAAGGAACAGCATCCCAAGGAGGCCGACATGTTCAAGCACTTGCTGCTAGCAACCGACGGTTCGGAACTCGCGCTTGCCGCTGCCCGGCATGCGCTTGAGCTGGCGCAGGCGATCGGTGCCCGCGCGACCGCCGTCGAAGTGGTCGAGCCCTATCCGTATGCCGGCGTCGGCGAGACGTGGCAGCCGAGCCGGGGAGATCGACAAGACCATCTGGCGTCGCAGCGGCGCTCGGCTGAGACCGCGTTTACCGACATCGGCGACATCGCCAAGGAGCGCGGCGTGCCGCTGGAGGCCGTCACGTCCGACGAGCGCGACGTGGCGCAGGCGATCGTCGACTCGGCTGCGGCCTGCGGCGCCGATCTGATCGTGATGGGCTCCCATGGGCGCAGCGGCATCGCCAAGGCGGTGCTGGGCAGCGTCGCGGCGAAGGTGCTCGCGCTGTCGACCGTCCCGGTGCTGGTCGTCAAGTGAGACGGCGCCGGTCGACGGCTCCGTCCGCCGCCGGCCCGGATGCCCGGGAACGTGAATTGCTGTCCGTGGGCGCACGTCGCCGGCACGCGGGCGACGTGCGCACTCGAGCCGCTCAACGAGGACCGCCGACCATGCTGTTGAAAGCCACCGAGCTGATCGCCGGGCGCGTGCGCGCCGGCGACGGCGATGCCGGCTTCGTCGTGGATCTGTTCTTCGACGATGCACGCTGGTGCGTGCGCCATCTTGTCGTCGCCACCGGTGCGCGGCTCGCGCCGAAGAAGAAGGTGTTGCTGCCGCCGTCCGCCGCGTCTGCCGAGGACGGCGCGAAGCCGCTGCGGGTCGCGCTGACACGCGCGCAGATCGACCGGTGCCCGCCCGTCGAAACGCAGAAGACGGTGTCGCGCCGCCACGAGATCGCGCAGGCCCTTTCGTTCGGCCGTCCGTACTACTGGCGCGGTCCGCACGTGCGCGGCGCCGGCATCCACCCGGGCATCGTCCCGCTGACCCACCGGCAAGCGATGCCGGCCGGCGACGCGGAGGCGCTGGAACGTGCCGCTCGATTCGAGCAGCAGCAGGCCGCGAAATCGCACCTGCGCAGCATGCGCGAAGTGAAGGGCTACAGGGCCGAGGCCAGCGACGGACACGTCGGCACCGTCGACGACTTCATCATCGACACCGGCACGTGGGCCATCTCCGGCATCGTCATCGATGGCCGCAAGTGGTGGCCCGGCGGGCACATGACCGTCGGGCCCGACGCCGTCGAGCGCGTCGACTGGGCCAGCCGCAGCGTGCAGCTCCGTCTCGAACGCGATGCGGTGAGGAGCGGGTTCGCTTGACCTCGCCCGACGCGCCGTCCGCCTCGTCTCCGGTCGTCGTCGTCACCGGCGGATCGGCCGGCATCGGCCGCGCGACGGCGCAGGCGTTCGCTCGGCGTGGCGCGCGGGTGGCCGTGCTCGCGCGCGGGCAGCAGCGCATCGCCGACACATGCCGGGAGATCGAGCAGCTTGGCGGGCAGGCACTGGGGCTTCCCACCGACGTGGCCGACGAGGCGCAGGTCGAGGCCGCTGCGGCGGAAGTCGAGCGCCGCTGGGGCCGCATCGATGTCTGGGTCAACAACGCGATGGCGACCATCTTCGCGCCGGTCGAGCAGATCGGCGCCGACGACTTTCGCCGCGCGACCGAGGTGACCTACCTGGGCGCGGTCTGGGGCACGCAGGCCGCGCTCAAGCGCATGAAGCCGCGCGACCGCGGCGTCATCGTGCAGGTCGGCTCCGCGCTCGCCTACCGATCGATTCCGCTGCAGGCACCGTACTGCGCGGCGAAGGCGGCCTTGCGCGGCTTCACCGACTCGTTGCGCAGCGAGTTGATCCACGACGGCAGCGGCGTGCGGTTGACGATGGTGCAGCTGTCGGCGTTCAACACCCCGCAGTTCGACTGGGGCCGCACGACGCTGCCGTGCCGGCCGCAGCCGGTGCCGCCGATCTTCCAGCCGGAGGTGGCCGGCGAGGCGATCGTCTGGGCCGCGACGCACGCGCGCCGCGAATCGTGGGTCGGCTGGCCGGCGGTGAAGGCCATCCTGGCACAGCGGCTGGTGCCCGAGCTGCTCGACCGTCTGCTGGCGGTGCGGGGCTATGACGGCCAGCAAAGCGATGAGCCGCTGCCGGCGGGGCGCGCCGACAACCTGTACGAACCGGCGCCGGGCGAGCAGGGCGCGCACGGCCGCTTCGACGATCGCTCGAGCCCCGCCAGCCGCCAGTGGTGGCTCGCCACGCACGGGTGGGTGCTTGTGCTGGCAGCGATCGTCGTCATCGCGGCAGGCGGCATCGCGCTCGCCTGGGCGCGCTGACGGCACCTCGGCCTCGGCGGGCGCTATCGGCCGGGCTGCACGCCGGCCCTCAGCGCCTGGGCAGTCTCCAACTGTTCCTGCAGCTTCGGCAAGGTCTCGCGCGCGAAGGCCTTCACCTGCGGGTCGCGTGTTTCCTCGACGGCCTGCGCGTACAGCTCGATCGTTTCGCGGTGCGCCTCCACGCCGAAATCGTCGGCATAGCGTTGATCGAAGTCCGCTCCGTTGGCGAACTCCAGCAGCTGCAGCTTGATCTTGTGCGCCAGGGACGCTTCGGAAGGCACGTCGACGCCCTTGGTCTGCGCAATCCGGCGCAATTGGGCGTTGGCCCGGGTCTGATCGTCGATCAGCCGTTGCGCGAAGCCCTTCAAGTCGGCGTCGGTGGACTTGGACAGCGCCAGCCGGCTGGCCTCCATTCTGGCTCGTCCGGCCTGGGCGGCGTTCTGCATGAATTCCCGATCGACGCGGCCGATCTGCGCTTGTCCGCCCTCGGCTGGAGTCGACGGTGCATCCTGCGCCGCCGCGCCGGCGACAGCGAGCCAGGCGGCCGCGATGCCCGCGGTGATGGGATGAAGTCTGAACATGGCTGAATCTCCGAAAGGGGGTCTTGCGCAACGCGGGTCGAAAAATTGAACGGGCAATCCACGTTCCCGCCGACGCAGCGCACCCTGCGGGGCATGTCGCTTGCCGGCCTTGGAACTCACACCAGAAAGGAGTCGCCATGGCCAAACCGACCGTCAGCGATCAAGTGCTGGAACGACTGCATGCCTGGGGTGTGCGCCGCATCTACGGCTACCCCGGGGACGGCATCAACGGGTTGATGGGGGCGTTCGACCAGATCGGCGAACGCATGCAGTTCGTGCAGGTGCGCCATGAAGAGCTCGCCGCCTTCATGGCCACCGCGCATGCGAAGTTCACCGGCGAGGTCGGCGTGTGCATGGCCACCTCGGGGCCCGGCGCGATCCACCTGCTCAACGGCCTGTACGACGCGAAGGCCGACCACCAGCCGGTGGTCGCGATCGTCGGCCAGCAGGCGCGCGCAGCGATGGGCGGCGACTACCAGCAGGAGGTCGACCTCGTCAGCCTGTTCAAGGACGTGGCGCATGAGTACGTGCACATGGCCACGGTGCCGGCGCAGATCCGCCACCTCGTCGACCGCGCAGTGCGCATCGCACGCGACCGGCGCGCCGTGACCTGCATCATCCTGCCCAACGACCTGCAGGAGATGGAGGCGGTGGACCAACCCCCGCGCGAGCACGGCACCGTGCACAGCGGCATGGGCCGCACCGGGATGTCATCGGTGCCCAGCGAAGCCAGCCTGCGTGCCGCGGCCGACCTGCTCAACGCCGGCGAGCGTGTTGCCATCCTCGCCGGCGCCGGCGCCTTGCATGCGACGGATGAGCTGATCCAGGTCGCCGAAAGCCTGGGCGCCGGCATCGCGAAGGCGCTGCTCGGCAAGGCCGCGGTGCCCGACGAGCTGCCCTACGTCACCGGCGCCATCGGCCTGCTCGGCACGCAGCCGAGCTGGGAGCTGATGAGCGGCTGCGACACCTTGCTGATGGTCGGGTCGAGCTTCCCGTACTCGGAGTTCCTGCCGGAGGAAGGCCAGGCGCGCGGCGTGCAGATCGACATCGACCCGCGCATGGTGTCGCTGCGCTATCCGATGGAGGTCAACCTGATCGGCGACAGCCGGGCGACGCTGCAGGCATTGCTGCCGCTGCTGAAGCCGAAGTCCGACCGCACCTGGCGCAAGAAGATCGAGGAGAACGTCGCGACGTGGTGGCGCGTGCTGGAGGCGCGCGCGATGAACGAGGCCGATCCGATCAACCCGCAGCGCGTGTTCTGGGAGCTGTCGCCGCGCTTGCCCGACGACGTCATCCTGACCTGCGACTCGGGCACGGCCGCCGCCTGGTACGCACGCGACCTGAAGATCCGCCGCGGCATGATGGCGTCGCTGTCGGGCGGGCTCGCGACGATGGGGCCGGCCGTGCCCTATGCGATCGCGGCGAAGTTCGCGCATCCGAAGCGCCCGGTCATCGCGATGCTCGGCGACGGCGCGATGCAGATGATCGGCATGAACGGGCTGATCACGATCGCCGACCAGTGGAAGCAGTGGGACGACCCGCGCCTCGTCATCATGGTGTTGAACAACGGCGACCTCAACATGGTGACCTGGGAGCAGCGAATCTCGTCGGGCAACCGCAAGTTCGAGGACTCGCAGGTGCTGCCGCATTTCCCCTATGCCGACTACGCGAAGCTGGTTGGCCTGAACGGCATCCGCGTCGACCGGCCCGATCGCATCGCGTCGGCATGGGACGAGGCGCTGAGCGCCGATCGGCCGACGCTGCTCGAGATGGTGACCGACCCGAACGTGCCGCCGCTGCCGCCGCACATCACCCGCAATCAGGCCAAGGACTTCGTGTCTGCGCTGATGCAGCGTGACCCGCAGGCGGTGGATGTGATGATTGCGAGCGCGAAGGAGTGGTGGGACGGCGTGACGAAGGGCAAGCGCTGAGCGCCTGCAGCAGGTCACCCCGGCGAACGCCGGGGACCACTGCGGGAGTCGGCAGCGTTCGTCGAGGGGACCTCGTCGTTCGCCGGGGCCACGGACCGCAGCATCTCGCGCACCTTGTCAACCAATTCCCGCGTCGAGAACGGCTTCGTCATGTAGGCATCGGCGCCGACCGCCAGGCCTTTCGCGATGTCGGTGTCGCGGCCGCGGGCAGTCAGCATCAGCACCGCCGTGCCGGCGATCGCCGGATCGGCGCGCAGCACGCGGCAGACGTCGAAACCGTTCTTCTTCGGCATCATCACGTCCAGCAAGACCAGCTGCGGGTGTTCGCGCCGCAACACCGCGAGCGCCTCCTCGCCGTCGCCCGCGAGGTGCACGTCGTAGCCTTCGCGCCTCATCAGGTACTCGAGCGAGACCAGCACGCTGGGCTCGTCGTCGGCGATCAGGATCTTCACGGCCTGCCGCCTCGTGGGCCTACTTGCGGCGAGCGGCCGCGGCATGCGCCTGGCGGCCGAGCGCGAAGCTCGCGAAGAACTTGCACCAGATGGTGCTGCCGGCGATCGCCGTCCAGGTGTCGTAGTCCATGCCGCCGACGGCCACGCCGACGATGACGAACACCGCGATCGCACCGGCGATGCCGTTGATCGCCATCTCGTACGGCGCCCAGCGCTCGGCATCCGGCGGCGGTTCGCCGCCCTTGAGCGCCACCTCGGAAAAGTCGCGTTTGACGAGGATGCGCCAGGCGCGGCGCAGCCAGAAGAAGGCCAGCGGCAGCAGCGCCAGGAACAGGATCCAGGTCACCGCGACGCTGATGTCGAAAACCATGCAGAACTCCAATGAGAAAGGGCCTTGCCGGATGTCCGGCAAGGCCCCGATTGTGGCTTCCGCAGGGCCCGGCGCCTAGCCGGGCCCATGCGGGATCAGTGGGCGCCGTCCACGGCGGTCGAGCCGCGCGGGATGCGCACCGCTTCGACCATCGCCTTGATGTGCTGCGGCGGCTCCTGGGTGACCTTGTCGACCAGGAACGCGACCGCAAAGTTCACCATCGCACCGACCGCGCCGAACGCTTCCGGCGTGATGCCGAAGAAGCTGTTCGGGCCGCCGATCAGGTCGAGGTACTCGGTGCCCTTGATGAAGAACAGGCCCTTGTGAGCGAACACGTAGAACAGCGTGATGAACAGGCCTGCCAGCATGCCGGCCATCGCACCTTCCTTGTTCATCTTGCGGCTGAAGATGCCCATCATGATCGCCGGGAACAACGAGCTCGCGGCGATACCGAAGGCGAGCGCCACGGTGCCCGCTGCGAAGCCTGGTGGGTTCAATCCCAGCCAGCCGGAGATCACGATCGCCACGGCCATCGAGACCTTGCCCGCCATCAGTTCGCCCTTCTCGCTGATGTCCGGCTTGATGATGCCCTTGATCAGGTCGTGCGACACGGCCGACGAGATTGCCATCAGCAGCCCCGCGGCCGTCGACAGCGCAGCAGCCAGGCCGCCGGCGGCGACCAGCGCGATGACCCAGTTGGGCAGCAGCGCGATCTCCGGGTTGGCCAGCACGATGATGTCGGCGTTGACGTTGAGCTCGTTGCCCTTCCAGCCGGCGTCGGTGGCCTTCTGCTTCACCTCGGCGTTCTTCGTCGCATCGTTGTAGTACTGGATGCGGCCGTCGCCGTTCTTGTCTTCGAACTTCAGAAGGCCGGTCTTTTCCCAGCGCTTCATCCAGTCCGGACGCTCTTCGTACTTGATCGCGGCATCTGCTGCGAACGGATCGGCATTGCCCATCACCACGCCCGGCGTGACGGTGCGGATCAGGTTGGTCTTGGCCATCGCGGCCACGGCGGGAGCCGTGGTGTACAGGATCGCGATGAACACCAGCGCCCAGCCGGCCGACGAACGCGCGTCCTTGACCTTCGGCACCGTGAAGAATCTCATGATGACGTGCGGCAGACCGGCGGTGCCGATCATCAGCGACAGCGTGTACATGAACATGTTCAGGTAACTGCCCGGCACCGAGGTCGTGTACTGGCCGAAGCCGAGGTCGGTGACTACCTGGTCGAGCTTGGCGAGCAGCGAAACGTCCTGGCCCACGAGGTCGGCACCCAGGCCCAGCTGCGGGATCGGCACGCCGGTCAGCTGCAGCGAGATGAAGATCGCCGGAATCGTGTAGGCGAGGATCAGCACGATGTACTGCGCCACCTGGGTGTAGGTGATGCCCTTCATGCCGCCGAACACCGCGTACAGGAACACGATGCCCATGCCGACGTAGATGCCCACCTCGCTGGAGACGCCGAGGAAGCGCGAGAACGCCACGCCCACCCCGGTCATCTGGCCGATGATGTAGGTGATCGACGCCGTCAGCAGGCACAGCACCGCCACCGTGCTGGCCGACTTGGAGTAGAAGCGGTCGCCGATGAACTGCGGCACGGTGAACTTGCCGAACTTGCGAAGGTAGGGCGCGAGCAGCATCGCCAGCAGCACGTAGCCGCCGGTCCAGCCCATCAGGAACAGGCCGCCGCCGTAGCCCATGTTGGAGATCAGGCCGGCCATCGAGATGAACGACGCGGCGCTCATCCAGTCGGCCGCGGTGGCCATGCCGTTCATGACCGGATGCACGGAGCCCCCGGCCGCGTAGAACTCGCTCGTCGATCCGGCACGCGCCCAGAAGGCGATGCCGATGTACAGCGCGAAGCTGAGACCGACGACGAGGTAGATGGTGGTTTGCAGATCCATGTCGGGCCTCAGTCCTCGTGCACGTCGAATTGGCGATCGATGTCACCCATCTTCTTTGCGTAGTAGAAGATCAACGCGATGAAGATGTAGATCGAGCCTTGTTGGGCGAACCAGAACCCGAGCGGGTAGCCGCCGAGCTGGATGTTGTTGAGCAGGTCGGCGAACAGGATGCCGGCGCCGAACGAGACCAAGAACCAGATGATCAGGATCTTGGTCAGCAGTCCGAGCGTCGCCTTCCAGTACCCCTGGGCGTCGTGCTTCACTATGCTGTCTCCTCAAAATTGAAGGAAGGGTCGACGACACGATGGGTCGTGCCGCGCTGGGGCCGACTATCGAGGCTCGCTCTGACCACGCGCTGACGCGAAACTTGACGCCAGCTGACGAAACGGGTGGAAACCCGCGGAGATGATTTCGCATCGCGCGATATCGGCCACACTTGCGCGTAAACCATGACGCCCTCGACTGACGCCGCAGCCCCCGCCGCCGAGCCCGATGCGCCGGCACCCGCTGCCGCCCGCGAGTTCGACCCGCACGTCGGCCTGATCGCGACACCGCTGCGCAGCCTGCTGCGGCGCGATCCGGTCAGCGTGTCGCCCGCAACGTCGATCCGCGAGGCGGCCCTGCTGATGCGCGAGCAGCGCGTGTCTTCGCTGCTGGTCGTGGAGCGCGGGCACCTGTTCGGCATCGTCACCGACCGCGATCTGCGCGACCGCGCCGTCGCGGCGGGGCTGTCGAGCAGCGAGCCGATCATCGAGATCGCGACCGTGGCGCCGCTCACGATCGACGTGCACGCGATGGCGTTCGACGCGCTGCTGCTGATGGCGCGGCAGAACATCCGCCATGTGCCCGTGACTGACGGGTCGCGGCTGGTCGGCATGGTCACGGCCACCGACCTGATGGAGCGGCACAGCAACTCGGCGGTGTTCCTGTGCGGCGAGATCTACGCGCAGAACGAGGTCGAGGGACTGCAGCGCACGAGCACCCGCATTCGCCATCTGCAGCGCGACCTCGTGGCGGCCGACGCGAGCGCGTACGCGACCGGACACGTCATCACGGCAGTCACCGATGCGCTGACGACTCGCCTGCTGCAGCTCGGCGAAGCGCGGTTCGGCCCGGCGCCGGTCGACTACGCGTGGGTGGCGGCCGGCTCGCAGGCGCGCAGCGAGCAGACGGCGAAGAGCGACCAGGACAACTGCCTGATCCTCTCCGATGCCTACGACGACGCGGCACATGGGGCCTACTTCAAGTCGCTCGCCGACTTCGTCTGCGCCGGGCTCGATGCCTGCGGCTACGTGTTCTGCCCGGGCGAAATGATGGCGAAGACCGACACCTGGCGGCAACCGCTGCAACGCTGGAAGCAGTACTTCCGTCGCTGGATCGACGAGCCCGATCCGTCGGCGCTGATGCTGACCTGCGTGTTCTTCGACCTGCGCGCCGTCTACGGCAACGGCTCGCTGCTCGAGCTGCTGCGCGCCGACGTGCTGCAGCGCACGCGGGGCAACGGATTCTTTCTGACGCACATGGTGGGCAATGCGCTGAGCCATCAGCCGCCGCTCGGGCTGTTCGGCAGGATCGCGGCCGCACGCAGCGGCGAGCACCGCGGGGCCGTCGACCTCAAGCACAACGGCATCGTGCCGATCGTCGACCTGGCGCGCGTGTACGCACTGGCCGGCGGCCACGCGGCGGTCAACACGCACGACCGCCTCGAGGCGGCGGCGCTGGGCAACGAGGTCAGCCCGCAGAGTGCACGCGACCTGCGCGACACGCTGGAGTACCTCGCGGTCACGCGCGTGCGGCACCAGGCGCGCCAGATGCAAGCCGGCGAGACGGCCGACAGCTACGTCGCGCTGGAGGAGCTGTCGAACTTCGAGCGCACACAGCTCAAGGATGCGTTTGCGGTGGTCCAGACGCTGCAGAGCGTGATGGAGCAGCGGTATCGGGCGGGGAGGTTTTGATGGGTGGGGGAGGGTGGCGGGTGCAGTGCACCGAGTGGCACATGTGCCGATGGTTCGCGCGCGCGCTCAGAGGTCTTCGGGAGCAATCGCGCAATTCCCATCGAGCGGGCCACCGACGCAATCGCGGAACTGTGCGCTTTGCAGCGCGCGTCATGAAATGCGCGCCCGCGGAGGTGACGCCCAACCGTTCCATCGAGCGGACGTCTTCCAGCGGCGCGCAAGGAGAGATTGAGGAGGCCGGGGCTGCAGAGATCGAGCACCGTCACAGCGGCGGGGGCACGATTGCTCGCTTCGTCACCACCGGCTGCGTTGTGTGCCGCTCGCGCCAAACGCCAGGCGCCACGGACGCGGGTACTACGCTTCGGGCAGATCCTCGTGAATGCAGAGGTAGTTCCCCTCGGT
>Ga0299914_10004395_pt1 | contig 10151 bp, 8 predicted proteins | sample RVTome_10_FD_201361 | JGI IMG/M metagenome (GOLD analysis project Ga0299914, IMG submission 201361) | Soil microbial communities from uranium-contaminated site in the Upper Colorado River Basin, Wyoming, United States - RVT153D57 (version 2) ... | reverse complement strand
GCGACCGCACCGGCGCCGGCATGATGGACTGCAAGAAGGCGCTCGCCGAGACCGGTGGCGACATCGAGGCGGCGATCGACTGGCTGCGCACCAAGGGCCTCGCCGCCGCCGCCAAGAAGGCCGGCCGCGTCGCCGCCGAAGGCCTGGTCGGCACCGCCGTGATCGGTACCGCCGGCGCTCTGGTCGAGGTCAATTCGGAGACCGACTTCGTCGCCAAGAACGAGCAGTTCCAGGATTTCGTCCGCAACGTCGCCCAGTTGGTGCTGGCGACCGGCAACGATATCGACGAGCTGTCGCGCGCCCAATATCCGGGCGGCGGCACGGTCAGCGAGGTGCTGACCAACAATATCGCGACGATCGGCGAGAATCAGTCGCTGCGCCGCGCCGCCCGTCTCGAGGTCGGCGACGGCGTCGTCGTCTCCTACGTCCACAATGCCGCCGCGCCGGGCCTCGGCAAGATCGGCGTGCTGGTCGGCCTCGAGAGCAAAGCCGAAAAGGGCGCGCTCGAGACGCTCGGCAAGCAGCTCGCCATGCACATCGCCGCGGCCAACCCGCTGGCGCTGCGCGGCGACGAGCTGGACGCGGACCTGGTCGGGCGCGAGCGCGCGATCGCCCAGGAAAAGGCCGCCGAATCCGGCAAGCCGGCCGAGATCGTCGAGAAGATGGTCGAGGGTGCGATGGCCAAGTTCCGCAAGGAGAATGCCCTGCTGTCCCAGCTGTTCGTGATGGACAACAAGACCAAGGTCGAGGACGTGATCACCGCCGAGGCCAAGCGCCTGGGCACCGAGGTCGCGCTCAAGGCCTATGTCCGCTTCCAGCTGGGCGAAGGCATCGAGAAGAAGGAAAGCGACTTCGCGGCGGAAGTCGCTGCTGCCGCGGGAACGTCGAAGGCCGAGCCGGTCGCTTAAGTCTCTTATCCTCCCTGTGAGGCGAAGCCTCATGGGGAGGGGGACCAGCCGCAGGCTGGTGGAGGGGCTTTTGGCACCGAGGCGAAGCCCCTCCACCGCGCTACGCGCGGTCCCCCTCCCCATCGCTTCGCGACAGGGAGGATTGGAATCGCAGCCCTCGCCGACTAAGGTGCGCGCCGCTCCTTCACCACCAGCTGCCGACAGGGAAACAGAGCCCATGCCGCGCCCGCGCTTCAACCGGATCCTGCTGAAGCTTTCGGGCGAGGCGCTGATGGGCGACGGCCAGTTCGGGATCGATCCCGACACGGTCGCGCGCCTCGCCGACGAGATCCGCACCGCCAAGGAGGGCCATGAGCTATGCCTCGTCGTCGGCGGCGGCAACATCTTCCGCGGCCTGGCCGGCGCCGCCAAGGGCTTCGACCGCGCCAGCGCCGACTATATGGGCATGCTCGCGACGGTGATGAACGCGCTCGCGCTGCAGAATGCGCTCGAGAAGATCGGTGTCGACACCCGTGTCCAGTCGGCGATCCCGATGGCGACCGTGTCCGAGCCCTATATCCGCCGCCGCGCGGTCCGGCACATGGAGAAGGGCAGGGTAGTGATCTTCGCCGCCGGCACCGGCAACCCGTTTTTCACGACCGATACGGCCGCGGCCCTGCGCGCCGCCGAAATGGGCTGCGACGCCCTGTTCAAGGGCACCAGCGTCGACGGCGTCTACAACGCCGATCCGAAAAAGGTGCCGGACGCGAAGCGCTATGAGCGCGTCAGCTTCAACCAGGTGCTCGCCGACGACCTCAAGGTGATGGACGCCAGCGCAATCGCCTTATGCCGCGACAACAATATTCCGATCGTCGTGTTCAACATCCGCGAGCAGGGCAATCTCGCCCGCGTGCTCGGCGGGGAAGGGATCGCGACGATCGTTCAGAACGAGGGAGGAAGCCATGCCGGCCTATGACAAAGCCGATATCCAGCGCCGCATGCACGGCGCGGTCGAGAGCCTGAAGCACGATCTGGGCGGGCTGCGCACCGGGCGTGCGTCGACCGCGTTGCTCGATCCGGTCCATGTCGAGGTCTATGGCGCGAACATGCCGCTCAACCAGGTGGCGACGGTCACCGCGCCCGAGCCGCGCATGCTGTCGGTGCAGATCTGGGACCGGTCCAATATCGGCCCGGTCGAGAAGGCGATCCGCAATGCCGGCCTCGGCATCAATCCGATCGTCGACGGCCAGAACATCCGCCTGCCGATTCCGGACCTGACCGAGGAACGCCGCAAGGAGCTCGCCAAGCTCGCGCACCAATATGCCGAAAAGGCGCGAATCGCGGTCCGCAACGTCCGCCGCGACGGCATGGACGCGCTCAAGACCGACGAGAAGAAGCGCGAGATCAGCGAGGACGAGCATAAGCGCCTCGACACCGAGGTGCAGAAGATGACCGACGCGACGATCGCCGAGATCGACCAGGTCCTCGCCGCGAAGGACAAGGAAATCCTGCAACAGTGATCCTTCGATACAGGCCCTCGGCAAGCTCGGTCCTTACTCAGGATGAGCGGTGAAATCGCATGGCTAGCGCGGAGTCCGGCGCCCCCGCAGCGGTTCCGCGCCATGTCGATGGCACTGTGTCGAGGCACCCCGTTCCCCGACACGTCGCCATCATCATGGACGGCAATGGACGCTGGGCGAAGGCCCGCGGCCTGCCGCGCTCGGCCGGTCATCGTGCCGGCGCCGAGGCGGCGCGCAAGGCGTTGCGTGCGGCCGGGGAGGCCGGGGTCGAGTGCCTGACCCTCTACGCCTTCTCTTCCGAGAACTGGCGGCGGCCCAAGGCCGAGATCTCCGATCTGACTGCGCTGCTCCGATATTATGTCAAGAAGGAGCTGGAAGACCTTCATAAGGAAGGGATTAGGCTCCGCGTCCTTGGCGATCCCAAGGCGTTCGAATCGGACGTTGCGCGGATGGTCGAAGCCGCCGTCGAGAAGACCAGGAACAACGATCGGATGACGCTCGCGATCGCGCTCAATTACGGGTCGAGGGGCGAGCTGGTCGGCGTGGCGCGGCGGCTTGCCGAGGCGATCGCCGCCGGCGAACTCAAACCCGAGCAGATCGACGAAGCGCGGATCGACGAAGCGCTCGACACCGGCGGCCTGCCTCCGCTCGACCTGCTGATCCGCACCTCGGGCGAGCAGCGCCTGTCCAACTTCCTGCTCTGGCAGGCGGCCTATGCCGAATTGCTGTTCATCGACACGCTCTGGCCGGATTTCGACGGCGACACGATGCGCGCCGCCCTGGACGAATATGCCCGCCGCGAACGGCGTTACGGCGGCCTCAAATGACCGACGCGACTCCCAAGGCCGGCTCCGACCTCACCGAGCGCTTCGCGGCGGGCGTGGCGATGGCGGCGATCGCGCTGCTCGCCATCTATCTCGGCGGCTGGCCATTCCGGATCCTGGTCGCGGCGGGCGCGGCGGTCATGATCGTCGAATGGGCCGACATCAAATCCGTGCCGCGGCTCTGGGCCTGGGTCGGGGCAGGCGCGATGGTCCTGTTCCTGCTGATCGCGTCAGAATGGCTGTTCCCGGCCGGGCAGATGGACGAGATCGTCACCGCCGGTGGCGAAGGGGTGCTAGCGATCGCGGCCGAGAGCTTCAGCCCGGCCTGGCCCGGCTTCGGTGTCGCGGCGGTGCTGGCGGCTCTGCTCGGCCTCGCCAGCCGCCGTCCGGCCATGGCGTGGGGCTTCCTCTACATCGCCGTGCCCGCCTTCGCGCTGCTGGTACTGAGCTGGACCTTCTACGGGCTGGTGTTGTGGGCGATGGTGGTGACCTGGTCGACCGACATCGGCGCCTATGCGGCGGGCCGGGCAATTGGCGGGCCGAAGCTGGCGCCGCGGATCAGCCCCAACAAGACCTGGGCCGGCCTGATCGGCGGCGTCATGGCGGCGGCCCTGTTCGGCTGGCTGGTCGCCACTCTCGAGATCTTCGCGCTTGGCGCGCCGTTCCTCTGGCTCGGCGGGTTGATGGCGGTCGCCGCCCAGCTCGGCGACCTCTACGAGAGCTGGGAGAAGCGCCGGGCCGGGGTCAAGGACAGCGGCACGCTGCTGCCGGGCCATGGCGGGGTGCTCGACCGGGTCGACGGGCTGCTGCCGGTGGTGCTGCTGACGCTGGCGGTGCCGATGCTCGATCTATGGGCGGGGTGAGCGAGTTGCGCAGCGTCGTCATCCTCGGCGCCACCGGGTCGGTCGGCCGCTCGACGCTCGACCTGATCGCGCGCAACCGCGACGGGTTCGCGATCGAGGCGTTGACCGCGCGCCGCGACGTCGCCGGCCTGGCCGAGCTCGCCCGCACGTTCGGGGCGCGGCGTGCCGTGATCGGCGATCAAAGCCTGCACGCGACCCTGGCCGAGGCGCTCGCCGGCACCGAAACCGAGATCCTTTCCGGCGCACAGGCGATCGTCGACGTCGCCGGCTGCGGCGCCGACTGGACGATGGCGGCGATGGTCGGCACCGCCGGCCTCGAGCCGGCGATGCGCGCGCTCGAAGGCGGCAAGACCGTGGCGCTTGCGAACAAGGAAAGCCTGGTCAGCGCCGGCGCGCTGATGATGAAGGCCGCCGCCGATCACGGCGCCACCCTGCTGCCGGTCGATTCCGAGCATAATGCGGTGTTCCAATGTTTCGACCGGGCCCGGCCCGAGAGCATCCGCCGTATCATCCTGACCGCGAGCGGCGGGCCGTTCCGCTGTCGCTCGCTCGAGGAGATGCGCAAAGTCACGCCGGCCGAGGCGGTGGCGCACCCTAACTGGTCGATGGGCGCCAAGATCTCGGTCGACAGCGCGACCTTGATGAACAAGGGGCTCGAGCTGATCGAGGCCTATCATCTTTTCCCGCTCGCGCCTGAAGCGCTCGACGTGGTCGTCCATCCCCAGTCGGTGATCCACAGCCTGGTCGAATATGTCGACGGATCGGTGCTGGCCCAATTGGGCGCGCCCGACATGCGGATTCCGATCGCCTACACCCTGGCCTGGCCGGAGCGGATGGAAACGCCCTGCGCGCGGCTCGATCTGGTGCGGATCGGAACGCTCAACTTCGAGGCGCCCGATCTGACCCGTTTTCCCTGCCTGGCGCTCGCCCGCGCGGCCCTGTCCCAGGGCGGGGCTAAACCGGCCATTCTCAATGCCGCCAATGAGATAGCTGTTGCATCTTTCCTTGAAAGCGGGATCGCTTTCCTCAATATCGCGTCGGTGGTCGGCGAGGTGCTCGCCGAATATGACCCGGGGGCGCCCTCGTCGATCGACGAGGTGCTGGAGATCGATGCGGAAGCCAGGCGCAGGGCAACCGCGGTTACAGGAAAGTTCCGAATTTGAGTAATCCCAACCTCTTCTTCACGATCGGCGCCTTCCTGCTCGTCATCGGCCCGCTCATCTTCATCCATGAGCTCGGCCACTATTATGCCGGGCGCCTGTTCGGGGTGAAGGCGGAGACCTTCTCGATCGGCTTCGGCCGCGAGATCTTCGGATGGACCGACAGGCGCGGCACCCGCTGGAAGGTCGGCTGGATGCCGCTCGGCGGCTATGTGAAGTTCAAGGGCGACATGAACCCTGCCAGCACGCCCTCGGACGAATGGCTGTCGCTGCCGGCCGCGGAGCGGGCCGAGACCTTCCAGGCGAAGGCGCTGTGGCAACGCTTCATCATCGTCTTCGCCGGACCGTTCACCAATTTCCTGTTCGCGATCGTCGCGTTCATGATCATGTTCGCGACGATTGGCTATCCGGTCAGCCGCGCGACGATCGGCCAGCCGCTACCGGACAGCGTCGCCGCCAATGCCGGCTTCCAGACGGGCGACGACATCGTCGCGATCGACGGCCGCACCATCGACACCTTCGCCGACCTGCGCTCCTATATCGCACTGAGGCCCGAGCAGGCGATGACGTTCACCGTCGTGCGCGGTGGCCGGGAGATCGTGCTGCAGGCGACGCCGCGCGCCGAGATCGAGCGCGACAGCTTCGGCAACGAGGCGCGGGTCGGCAAGCTCGGCGCGCCGCCGAACGGAGAGCTGCAATTCTCGCGCCTGCCTTTGTACCAACTGCCCGGCACGGCGGTGAAATCGACGATCGACACGGTCGAGACGATGATCACTGCTTTGGGCCAGGTGATCACCGGCCGGCGTTCGGTCCAGGAGCTGGGCGGGCCGCTGAAGATCGCCGAAGTGTCCGGCCAGCAGGCGAGCCTCGGCTGGCTGCCCTTCTTCTGGCTGATGACCGTCGTCTCAATTAATCTGGGATTCATCAACCTCTTGCCAATCCCGTTGCTGGATGGCGGGCACTTGCTGTTCTACATGATCGAGGGCGTCCGGCGGAAACCGCTTCGGCCGGAAGCCCAGGAATGGGCATTCAGGACGGGCCTTGCGGTTCTGCTGGCATTGATGATCTTCGTCACCTTCAACGACCTGGCCTCTTTTGGCCTCTTTACCAAGCTTGGCGGCTTGATCGGCTGACTTTTGTGGGGCAGGGCAGGCCACGACAGGGAGCATGGCCGGCCTCGCTGCCGGCTCTCAATCAAAAAGGCGGGGACGCGTGACGGCGAACGAAGGATTTCCGAAAGCTCGTAAATATTGTGCCGCCCTGCTGGTCGGGACGATGTTGGGCGGCGTTGCGACCCCCGCCTTTGCGCAGCAGGCCCAGCCCGCCGCGACCCAGCCGCCCGCATTGCCCCAGCCCGCTCCGGCCCAGGTCGCGCCGCCGCCACCGCAGACGGTCCGCTCGCTGACCGTCAGCGGCAACCAGCGGCTCGAGGCCGAGACCGTGCTGTCCTACACCGCGCTCCGTCCTGGCGAGGCCTATGACAGCGAGCGGCTCGACCAGGCGCTGCGCGACCTCTACGCCACCGAATTGTTCGCCAACGTCCAGATCGCCGGCGGCAACACCGGCGACATCGTCATCGAGGTGCGCGAGAATCCGGTGATCAACCGCATCGTGCTCGAGGGCAATCGCCGCCTCAAGGACGACAAGATCCAGCCCGAGATCCGGCTCGCCCCGCGCCAAATCTTCACCCGGTCGCGCGCGCGCGCCGACGTCGCCCGGATCATCGAGCTTTATCGCCGCCAGGGCCGCTACGCCGCCCGGGTCGAGCCGCAGATCGTCCAGCTCGACCAGAATCGGGTCGACGTCGTGTTCGAGATCGACGAGGGGCCCCGCTCGCGCGTCCGCCAGATCAACATCATCGGCAACGAGGCTTTTGGCGACGGCCGCCTGATCGGCGAGATGGCGACCCGCGAGGCGAGCTGGTGGAACATCTTCCAGGGCAACGACACCTACGATCCCGATCGGCTCGCCTTCGACCAGCAGAAGCTGCGGCAATATTATCTGACCCAGGGCTATGCGGATTTCCGCGTCGTCTCCGCGGTCGCCGAGCTCACGCCCGACCGGCGCGACTTCATCATCACTTATGTGATCGAAGAAGGTGAGCGATACAAATTCGGCGATGTCGCCGTCCAGAGCGACATACGCGACTTCGACAACACCGCGCTGCAGGCGCGGCTGCCGATGCGCAGCGGCGACTGGTACAATGCGCGCCAGATCGAGGACACGCTCACCAGCCTCAACGAGCTGGCCGGCCTGTTCGGCTACGCCTTCGCCGATGTCACCCCGCGATTCGTCCGGAATCGTGAGGCTCTTACGATGGACGTGACGTTCCGGGTCGCCGAGACGCCGCGCGTCTATGTCGAGCGGATCGACATCAACGGCAACACCGCGACCCGGGACAAGGTGGTCCGGCGCGAATTCAGGCTCGCCGAGGGCGATCCGTTCAACAATGTTCGCGTCCGCCGTTCGCGCGATCGGATCCGCTCACTGGGCTTCTTCCAGGAAGATCTCGAAATCACCCAGACCCAGGGGTCGTCGCCGGACCGGGTCGTGCTCGGCGTCGAGGTCCAGGAAAGGGCGACCGGCGAGTTGCAGCTGTCGGCCGGCTTCTCCAGCCTCGAGCGCTTCCTGGTCAACCTGTCGATCCGCCAGCGCAACTTCATGGGCCGCGGCCAGGAGCTGCGTGCCTCGGTCAATTATTCGAGCTATTCCAAGTCGGTCGAGCTGGGCTTCACCGAGCCCTATCTGTTCGACCGCAACATCGCGATCGGATTCGACCTGTTCCGGCGCGATTACAACAGCTTCAACTTCCTCGGCAATCAGCGCGAGACGACCTACCAGCAGATCAGCACCGGTGGCCAGATCCGCTCGGGCGTGCCGCTCACCGAAAATCTCCAGCTCGCGCTGCGCTATTCGCTGAGCTATGACGAGATCACGCTGAGCGAGGCGCTCTATTTCAGCGACCCCGACGGCGACGGCCCGCTGCCGCCGGTCTGCGATCCTCTGCGCGCCGGCCGCTATCTCTGCGACACGCTCGGCAACCGCCTGACCTCGTCGGTCGGCTATTCGCTGCTCTACAGCACGCTCAACAATTCGATCCGCCCGACCAACGGCCACCGCTTCCTGTTCAGCCAGGATTTCGCCGGTCTCGGCGGCGACGTCCGGTATCTGCGCACCCGCGTCAGCGCGGGCAAATATTGGAACCTGTTCAACAATTTCATCTTCTCGATCACCGCCGAGGGCGGCTATATCCACAGCTTCGAAGAGGGCGCGCCCAATCGCGATCCGCTGCGCCTGACCGACCGTTTCTTCCTCGGCAGCCCGCAGATCCGCGGCTTCGACATTCGCGGCGTCGGACCGCGCGTCCAGCGCGTTCCCTATATCGTCGAGCGCGATGAGGACGGCGTTCCGACCAGCTTCGAGCTGTCGACAAACCGGCGCGAAATCGTGGACGATTCGGTCGGAGGCCGGGCTTATTATCTGGTCCGCGGCGAGGTCGAGATTCCGCTCGGCGCCGGCATACGCGATCTCGGTTTGAGGCCGTCGGTCTTCGTCGACGTCGGCGCCCTGTGGGGTGTGCGTCAGCCGCAGCTGCTCGATATCGATCCCAACAGCGCGCTCGCACAGAACCAGTGCACTGCCGATGTCGGCGGCGCGGTCACCCTGGTTCCTCCGACCCAGTCCTGCCCGACCGGGTCGACCATCACTCGCGGTGCGATCGCACCGTTCCGCGAATTGTTCCTGGGCGACTCGCCCAGCCCGCGCCTCTCGGTCGGTTTCGGGGTGAACTGGAATTCTCCGTTCGGACCTTTCCGCATCGACATCGCCCGGGCACTCCTCAGCCAGCCGGGTGACGACACCAAGCTTTTCACCTTCAACGTAGGAACCGCATTCTGATGAACAGACATCTCTTCAGCGCCGCGATCGCCGCGCTTGCGCTTACCGCTCCAGTCTCCGCCGTGGCGCAGCAGCTTCCCGCCGCCGTCGTCGCCATCATCGACCGTGACCAGATCGCCTCGACCTGCACGCAGTGCGCGGCTGCGAGCCAGCAGCTTCAGGCGCAGATCGCTGCGCTCCAGCAACTCGAGCAGCAGCTGACGGCGCCGCTGCAGACCGAAGGGCAGGCGATCCAGGCGCTGATCAACGCCCTTCCGCAGGGTACTCAGCCCGATGCCGCGCTCCAGGCTCGCGCCCGGGCGTGGGAGGCCAGCCGCACGTCGGCAGCGACCCGGCTGCAGCAGCAGCAGGAGACGATCCGCCGCAACCAGGGCTTCGTCGTCAACCAGATCCTGCAGCGGATGAACCCGCTGATCCAACAGGTCATGCAGCAGCGCGGCGCCAATGTCGCGCTCGACCTCGACGCGACGCTGGCCCATAATCAGGCGATCAACGTCACCGCCGCCGTGCTCGCGCTGATGAATGCGAACACCGCCCCGTTCAACGTCACCGCACCGCCGCCGCCGCAGCCCGCGCAGCAGCCGGCCGCGCAGCAGCCGGCCCAGCCGAACCGGCCGCGCCCGCAGGGCCGTTGATGGGCGATCAAGCCGGCGCCGCCATCGGCCCGCTCGACATACGGCGGGTGATGGCGGCGCTGCCGCATCGATTTCCGATGCTGCTCGTCGACCGGGTCGAGGAGCTCATTCCCGGCCAGAGGATCGTCGCCACCAAGGCGGTGACGATCAACGAACCGTTCTTTGCCGGCCATTTCCCGGATCGGCCGATCATGCCCGGCGTGCTGATCGTCGAGGCGCTTGCCCAGGCGGCGGGCGTGCTCGCCGTGGAATCGCTCGGCCTCGCGGGCTCGGGCAAGCTGGTCTATTTCATGGCAATCGACGGCGCGAAGTTCCGCACCCCGGTCGAACCCGGCGTGCTGCTGACGCTCGAGGTCGAGTTCCTC
>Ga0299914_10004394_pt1 | contig 10151 bp, 8 predicted proteins | sample RVTome_10_FD_201361 | JGI IMG/M metagenome (GOLD analysis project Ga0299914, IMG submission 201361) | Soil microbial communities from uranium-contaminated site in the Upper Colorado River Basin, Wyoming, United States - RVT153D57 (version 2) ... | reverse complement strand
CCTCCTCCTGCTGCAGCTGGTCGGCCTGGGTCTGCAGCCGTGCAGCCTTCTTCTGCAGTTGGTCACCCTCCTGCTGGAGCTCGTCGCCCTGCTCCTCCAGCTCGGCTGCCTGCTGCTTCAGCTCATCGCCCTCGGCCTCCAGCTCGGCGGCCTGCACGAGCAACTGCGCACGCTCCCGCTCGAGACCGACGGCTTGGCGCGCGAGTGAGCCGGCATTCTGCACCGCCGATCCGGCTCTCCGTCCCAACGTGTCAGCCCGTTGCTGCAGTCCGTCAGTCCGCTGCTCGAGCGCCCGGGCGTCGTCCAGCAGCGAACGTCCCTCGTTGAGCACCCGCCGAGCCTCCTCGCGCACGTGCTGCAGTGCAGCCCGTATCTCGGAGATCACTCTCCTGGTCCGCGTCAACGCCGCTTCCACGACCATCAACCTGGCCTCTGCAGCAGCGCGATCGTCAGGAGCCGTCATGGGATCGGAGATGATCGCCCTGAGTTGCTGGATCTCGGCGATCAGTTCGCCGCGCCGTCGCTCGAGCTCGCCGAGTCGCTGGACGAGCCGGTCCGCCTCCAGCTGCAGCAGCCGCCAGCGCGTCAGCAGTGCGTTGCGTTCCCCACGCAGCGCCCGGGCTCTTCCCGCCACCGACGCCCGCCTGTCGTGACGAGCGGCCACCCGGCGTCGAAGCGCCGCCGCTCGCGCCTCGGACGTTGCGACCTCGCGCTCCAACTCGCTCTGGTCCGCCCCGAGGCTGTCCCTGCTGCGTCGCAGCGAGGCCGCTTGCTGTTCGAGCTGCGCCTGCTCGGCTTCCAACCTGGCCTTTTCTTGCTCCAGATCGTCGGCCTGCGACTCGAGTCCGGACTTCTGGTTCTCCAGTTGGTTCTGCTGCTTCTTGAGCGCGTCGGCCCTGTCTGTCAACTGGGTCTGCTTGTTGGTCAGGTCGGCGCTCAGCGCGGTCGCGAGGTTGTACTGCGCCGTGTACTCGGGGCCGGGCGTGGCCGGGGGGTCCATGGAGACGGCGACGAGCAACGGCCCGTTGTAGCCCGGCCCGAAACCCTCGGACAGCAGGTCGAAGGCCTTGCGCTCCGTCGTGTCCTCCGGAGCGACCCCGACGTCCATCTGGCCGAGGCGCAGCGACAGCAGCGGTACCGCGAGCGGGATCAAGATGCCGAGAGCCAGCAGGATCGCAGAGCGGCGATACCTCGTGACGAGGTATGCCCAGCCGGCCCAGAAGCCGTGGCCCTCCGGTTTCGGCGCCGGGTGCAACCAGCGCGGCAGGCCCAGAGCGTTGATCCGGTGGTCGAGCACCGACAGGAGCGCCGGGAGAAGGGTGATGGCGGCAGTCACGGCGGTGAAGACGGCGACGGCGGTCGCATACCCGAGCGAGGAGACGATGGGGATCCCTGCGACGCTCAGGGAGAGCAGGGCGATGACGACGGTGCCGCCGGCGAACACGATCGCGCTGCCGGAGGTTGCCACCGCCGTCGCGATCGAGTCGCGGATCGGCATGCCGGCGCGGAGGTTGTCGCGATGCCGGGTGACGAGGAACAGGGCATAGTCGATGCCGACCCCGAGGCCGATCATGGTCGCCAGGGTCGTGCCCGTGGACGGGATGTTGACGACGTAGCCGAGCATGCCGACGGTGCCCAAGCCGACGATCAGGCCGGTGATCGCCATCCCGATCGGCATCCCCATCGCCACCACGCTGCCGAACGTGAAGGTGAGGATGACGATCGCCGCGAGGATGCCGATCAACTCGGGGATCTCGCTCTCAGAGCTCGACAGGGTGGAGCCGATGGACCCGCCAGCCTCGACCTCGATCCCGACATTCTGCGCCGGGGCAGTGGCGTCGACGACCGCTTGGGCGATCTCGGTCGTGAGCTCACCACTGTCGACGTCGAGCAGCACCGAGGAGAACGCCGTCCGACCGTCGGCGCTGATCAAACCCGCGGACGGGTTCGCCGTCGGATCGGACGCGCTGTAGACGTGAGGAACCTGACGAATGGCGGCGACTGACTGCTGGATCGCTTCCGTGTCCGTCGGATCGGTCAGCTTGCCACTGTCAATGTGAAAGACGATCGGGCTCGCGCCGTTCTGCTCGGGCGGAAACTCCGCTTCCAGCAGGTCGGTCGCCGCCTGGCTGTCGGTCCCGGGCAGCGAGAAATCGTTGTTCGTCTCTGGCCCGATCGTGGCCAGCGCCACGATGAAACCAGCCGCGACGAGAAGCCAAATTGCGAGCACTCCGAAGCGATGGTCGGCACAAGACCGGCCCAACGCACCGAGGAGTCGCGACACGGACTACCTTCGTGGACGTGCTGCGCAGTACGCGAAACCTAACTGTCCTCGCTGACGGCGTCATGCTTTTCTCAGGACGTCCCATCGTCGTAAGACCTCGGTGACTGGCCTTCACGAACCCCGGACAGCCGTAGCGCGACGGAGTGGCATAGTTCGACGAATCGGTCCTGCCCGACCCGACCCCTTGGTGGAGGAGGCAGCATGCGGTTGACGTCGGTACTGCGTGCGCATGTCGCCCCTCCGCTCACCGCCTGCCTGCTCACGGGGCTGACGCTCGTCGGCTGTTCCCAGCCTGTCAGATCCACCGCAGGTTCCACGCCCACAGCCGATGCAGCCAGCCCGAGCGGCACGCCGACAACCTCGGCGCCGACCGGCTCGGAAGCAGCAACCCCGGCCCGCAGCCCGGGAGCCGGCGTCACGCCGGGTGGCGGGGGCACCGCCGGAACCGGCCAGATCGGTCAGTCGCCCGTCGACCATCCATCCGGCGTCACCGTCGGCGTCACGTCTGCAACCCAGTACACGCCGAGCGACATGGCCGTCGGGACCGTCGTGGGGCATACCGGTGTGGTTCTGACCGTGGCGGTCACCAACGGCTCGACGCAGCCGCTCGACGCTGCGTACCTGACTGTTGCCCTGCGCACAGGCTCTGAGCTCACGTTGGCCGCGCAGATCTTCGACGCAGCCAACGGCTACGGCTCGGGGCTCACTGGCACCATCGCGGCCGGGGAGACGGTCCGCGGCCAGTACGCGTTCGACCTGCCGGCGAGCGATCTGTCCTCGCTCAGCGTACTCATCACACCCGACCTGCGATCACCCAGCTCGGCCGTCTTCACCGGCGCGGCCTCCGCGGCCGGTGCAGCGACGACGTCACCCCAGTCCTCGGCACCAACGTCCTAACGAACGCGTTAGCCTGTTCGAGCCGTGCGTCCGATCCTCCCACGCTGGTGGCAGACCGCCGCCTTCTACGAGATCTACCCGCGCTCGTTCGCTGACACGAACGGCGACGGCACCGGCGACCTGTCCGGGATCACGTCGAGGCTCGAGTACCTCGCCTGGCTCGGCGTCGACGCGATATGGATCGCGCCGTTCTACCCCTCGCCGATGGTCGACCTCGGCTACGACATCGCCGACTACACCGACATCGACCCGCTGTTCGGAACCCTCGCCGACTTCGACGAGTTGCTGGCCGGTGCGCATGAGTGCGGCATCCGGGTCGTCGTCGACTACGTCCCCAACCACACCAGCGACCGCCACCCGTGGTTCGTCGAGTCGCGCCGTTCGCGCGAGAGTCGGAAGCGCGACTGGTACATCTGGCGAGACCCGAAGCCCGACGGCTCGCCGCCGAACCAGTGGCTCAGCATGTTCGGTGCGCCGCCGTGGACGCGCGACGAGGCGACCGGCCAGTACTACCTCCACAGCTTCCTACCCGAGCAGCCCGATCTGAACTGGCGCAATCCGGCGGTCCGAGGCGCGATGTTCGACGTCGCCCGCTTCTGGCTCGACCGGGGCGTCGACGGCTTCCGGATCGACGTGGCGCCGATGGTGATGAAGGACCCCGAGCTGCGCGACAATCCGCGAGCCCCGGCGCCGACCGCAGACGAACTCCGCCGCCTCGACCCCTGGATCACGCACTTCCATCTCTACAACCACGCCCACCCCGACATGCACGAGCTGTATCGGTCCTTTCGGACCCTGCTCGACGCGTACCCGGGCGACCGCGTGAGCATCGGCGAGCTCCACCACCCCGACTACGACACCTGGGCGCGCTACTACGGCGAGCGCCAGGACGAGATCCACGTCCCCTTCAACTTCCACCTCGCCTACGCCGACTGGCGAGCCGATGCGGTGCGCGCCGCGATCGAGGGGGTGCAGCGGGCGCTGCCGCCGGGCGCCTGGGCCAGCTGGGTGCTCGGCAACCACGACCATCCGCGGTTCGCCTCGCCGCACCGCGCCGGCCGCGCCCAGGCGAAGGTCGGCATGCTCCTCCTGCTCAGCCTCCGTGGGACGCCGACGATCTACTACGGCGAGGAGATCGGGATGCTCGACGTGCCGATGGGTCCGGCGGATGCGCGCGATCCGCTCGGGCGGGATCCCCAGCGCACCCCCATGCAGTGGGACGCCTCGCCGAACGCAGGCTTCACGTCGGCCGATGTGCGACCCTGGCTACCCCTGGCGCCGGACGCCGACCGCGTGAACGTTGCAGCCCAAGCCGAGGATCCGGACTCGCTCCTCACCCTGACCCGTCGCCTGCTCCGGCTGCGCCGGGAACATCCGGTCCTGCACGTCGGCGACGTCGAGTCGTTCGGGCCCTCACCGGACGGCACCTACGCGTTCCGGCGCGTCTCGCCCGACGGCCGCTTGACGGTCGTCGTGAACCTCACCGATGCCCCACGCCGGGTCTCAGGCGCCGGGCCGGGCCGCGTCCTCATCGGCACCCACCGCGACCGGGAGGCCGCGATGGTCGGCGATGCCGTGGAGCTGCGACCGAACGAGGCGCTCGTCGTGGAGGCAACGGACGCGGAACACGCCGAACGTTCAAACGGGAGCGAGCGGCGCTAGCGCCCGAACACGGCGGGTATGACCACGAGCAGGCCACCCAGTAGCACTGGCGGGGCGACGATGCCGGCAGCGATGGGCGTCCAGTGCAGCCGGTGGCGGCGGTGGTAGGACACCGTCAGCGTGGCGGACATCGCGGCACCGGCGAGGAAGAACAGCACGTAGGCGACCGCCCGGACGGTGACCCCACCGGCCGACTTCCACGCCTCGGTGGGCTCGAGGAGCCCGGTGACGGTGCCGACGGTGATGACCAGGTTCCCGGCGGAGTACAGCGCCAGTGTGCTGGTCGCCGCCCACAGTGCTGCCCCCAGCAGCCAGCGAGCCCCACGATGGTGCACTGAGCGGAGCGATGCCAGTGCCATGCCGGCGCCGGCGGCTTGTTGGAGCGCGCACTGACCCGCGAGGAGGCGCGCGCGGTCCTCGGCAGGAACGGCAACGCCGACGCCGCGGCGGCGCTGCTGCACAAGGCGCTCGACACCTACGAGCGACTCGACGCCGACCGCGACGCCGCGCGGACCCGGGCAACCTGCGGAAGCTCGGCATCCACCGCGGCCGGCAGGGCACGCGCCAGCGTCCCCTGACGGGCTGGGAAAGCCTCACCCCGACAGAGCGCACGGTCAGCGACCTCGTCGCCGAGGGGCTGTCCAATCCCCAGATCGGCGAGCGCCTGTTCGTATCCCGTCGGACGGTGCAGGCGCACGTGGCGCACGTGTTCCGCAAGCTGCAGATGTCGTCACGCACCGAGCTCGCCGCTGCCGTCATCCGCCGACCGGAACACAGCCGAGCCGGGGCCCCCGCTGACGGGGCCTGACCTCCAGCGTCGCTCCTCGCGCGGGATGGCTCGGCGTCCCTCGACCTTCATCCGCGCCCACACGACGGGCATCGGGCCACGGCGGTCGCCCACCGGCCCCATCGTCCGGCGTGCTCCGGGGCGGTCTATCGGCTCGGCAGCGCACTGCGGCCGCACCGCGGGCATGCGCCGCTGCCCGGCGTCGGTAGGCGACGGCGGCGATCCCCCAGGCCACGCCGCCGGAGATCATGATGAACTGGTTGACGACGGGCCATGGGTAGCGCCGCGGAGTCCGAGCGGCTATGCCGGCGGCCACGCCACGGCCGGGGAGGTGGCCCACGATCGACAGGGCCGCGTCGGGGTCTACGACGCGCCCGGAGGGCAGACCGGCCATGCCGAGCGCCCAGGCGGCGCAGAGCGCGCCGTAGAGCAGTGACCAGGCGCCGGCCGACGCGATGGCTCGCACGCCGAGCACCCCGGCGCTGGGGCCGCTGCCGTGGTGCGCCTGGCCACGCTCGGCGCGGACGGACCCACCGGCGGGTTCTTCGGTGAAGGCGGCCCGGTGCCCTGGTAACGCTCGGACGAAGGGGCCCGCTGCGATGTCACATCTGGCACGGCCACCTCGTCGGACAGGGTGAGAACGACACGAAAGGTGTGGCCATGAAGATCTTCGTCGCCGGAGCGACCGGGGTGCTGGGCCGGCGAGCGGTTCCGGCGCTCGTCGACCGCGGCCATGACGTACGGGCGGTGGCACGCGGCGCCGCGAAGGCGGACGGGCTGCGCCAGCAGGGCGCGACCCCGGTGACGGTCGACCTGTTCGATCGTGACGCCGTGATCGCCGCGGTCAACGGACATGACGTCGTCGTCAACCTGGCGACCGCGGTACCGCCGACATCGCGGATCCTGCGCCGCGCCGCGTGGCGGACCACCGACCGCCTGCGCACGGAGGCGGCAGGCAACCTGGTCGACGGCGCCATGGCGACCGGCGCGCGCCGCTACATCCAGGAGGCGGTGTGCTTCACCTACGCCGACGCGGGCGCCGCGTGGATCGCGGAGGACACCCCGCTTGACCCGCCCGCGTACGCCGCGGCCGCCGCCACGGCCGAGGCACACGTGCGGCGGTTCACCGCGGGCGGCGGCGTCGGCGTGGCGCTGCGCTTCGGGTTGTTCTACGCCGCGGACTCACCGCAGGTCCAGGACATGGTCCGCATGGCCCGACGCGGGCTGTTCCCCATGCCCGAGCCCGCCGACGGGTACCGGCCCTGGGTGCACATCGATGACGCCGCGGCCGCGGTTGTCAGCGCACTCGACGTGGACGCCGGCCCGTACAACGTGGTGGAGGACCGGCCCTTGACGGGCACCGAGCACGTCGACCTGCTCAGCGACCTGCTCGGCCGACGGGTGCGCACGCTACCGTCCGCGCTGGCGATCGGCAGCATGCTGCGGTTCCAGCAGCGGTCACTGCGGGTGTCCAACCGGCGGCTGCATGCGGCGTCGGACTGGCGGCCGACGTTCGGCGACAGGCGCGACGGTTGGCGCGAGGTGCTGAGCCGCCTCGATGGCGCCGCGACACCCCTTGACAGCGGGGCGCAGCGGGGCAGGGTCGACGCATGACCACAGATCAGGTCGTCGCCGACAACCAGCGCCGGCTGTTCGCCATCGCCTACCGCATGCTGGGCGAGGTCGGCGAAGCCGAGGACGCCGTGCAGGAGGCGTTCGTCCGCTGGGAGCGCAATGACGGACCGGTCGACAACCCTGAGGCGTGGCTGACGACGGTCGTGTCCAGGGTGTGCGTCGACCGGCTCCGGTCGGCCCAGCACCGCCGTGAGACGTACGTCGGGCCGTGGCTGCCCGAGCCGCTCGCGACCGACACGACCGACCCCGCCGACGACGCGGCGCTCGCCGACAGCCTGAACCTGGCGTTCCTGGTGGTACTCGAGCATCTGTCCCCGCTGGAGCGCGCAGCATTCCTGCTGCACGACGTCTTCGGCTACACCCACGGCGAGGTCGCCGCGATGCTCGACCGCTCCCCCGCAGCTGTGCGCCAGGTCGCTGCCCGTGCCCGTAGCCACCTGACCGACGAGCGTCCGAGGTACGACCACGACACGGAGCGACGAGACGCGGTCACCGACGCGTTCATCGACGCCGCCGCCGGCGAGGACCTTGACGCGCTGATGGACGTGCTCGCACCCGACGTGGCGTTCGTGTCCGACGGCGGTGGTGTCGTGAAGGCCGTCCGCCACCCCCAGCACGGCGCTGCGCGCGTCGGGCAGGTGATCATCACGCTGGCGCGTCTGTACCCACCGAGCTGGACCTACGAGACCCGCGAGCTCAACGGGGAGTCCGCCTTCACCGTCCACCGCGACGACGGCTCGATCGACAGCGCGTGGATCCTGCACGCCACTGAGGGCCGGGTGGCCCACATCGACGTGCTGCGCAACCCCGCCAAGCTGGCCAGCCTGGGCTGACCAGCCACGCTGGAGTTTCAGCGTCGACGATCATGGCCCTCGAACAGCCGCCATCGACCGCGACGAACACGTGCGCCATCCTCGTGGTGCGGCGCCCTACGAGGGGATCAGGTGACGGGTGCCACGCAGGGGCGCCATGCTCCAACGTCACCGACGACCCGGCCGAGCAGAGGCCGACGTCGTACGGACCAGCTGCTGGGTCCCGCCGCACCTGCCAGCCGATCAGCTCACGACCGAGCCGTACATCTCTCCCAGTGGGTCCGCGATGAGCTCGACGCGGGCGCCGTCGGGGTCCGTGAAGTACATCGAGGTGCCGCTCTCGAGCAGATACTCGACGCCGGCCTCGTCCAGGCGTGCCTTCTGCGCCTCCCACTGGTCTGGCATGACCGAGATGGCGATGTGGTGCAGTCCGCCGAGCACCTCGGCGTAGGGACCCAGATCGAGGCCGGGGAAGTCGAAGAAGGCCAGCAGGTTGCCGTTGCCGACGTCGAAGAAGAAGTGGTTGGAGCCCCTGTAGTCGCGGTTCTCGAAGATCTCCGTCAAGGGGAATCCCAACAGCTCCTGGTAGAAGCGCACCGTGCGCTCGACGTCCGAGGACAGCAGGGCGACGTGGTGGATGCCGCGCGCGCTGCTGTCGGCACGAGGACTGGCGAGGTGCGTCTCGCGGATGTGTTGGCGCAGGGCCTCGATCTGTTCCAGGTCGATCCCGATGTCGGCCATCTTGGGCTCCTAGATTCGGAAGAACAGGTTGCAGTAGCGGTCGAGGACCTCGCGGTCGCCGCGGTACGTGCCGGCGTTCGTCCGACCGTAGGCCGTCAGCACGAAGCTGGCAGGATCGAACTCGATCACGTCGGCGAGGTCGTCGACGGTCCCCGGCTCGAATGCGATGGCCTCATCCCCGACGACGGCGCGGGTATCGCCGGCGTTGTGGCCACTCGTGATCCGGATCCCGAGCGTGAACGGCTCCGTGCCCGCCACATCACATGTGGACTGCCACAGGACGAAACAGAGCGGGACCAGCAGGTCCGCGGCATCGCCGTCGATCCCGTGGGCCCTGCCCGTGCCCTCGCGGATGTCCCACGAGTGGACGGTGTAGTCGACGACCTGGAAGATCGGGTAGAAGCAGGCGGGCAGCAGGCCCATGTACTTGTGGGGAACAAGCAGCTCGCTCCACTCGGCGTCGGTGAGCTCGCCGGCGATCGACAGCATGCGTTCCAGGTCGTCGCGCAGCCGGGCGAGCAGTTCGTCCTGCGTGGCGCCTCGGAACTCCCGCGCGCCCTCGTCGACGTACTTCGCCATGTCACGGACCCCCAGCGCGTCCCATGGCTCGGCGCGTCCACGGGCGGCGTCGAACGAGCGGAAGTAGGCCTCGGTCGTGTCGACGAGGTGGCCGATCACATCCCTGACCTGCCAGTGGCCCGCTCCGGTTGGTGCCTCCCAGTCCCCCGGGTCGCTCGCCAGCGCGAGCATGCCGTCGGCCTCCCGCCGCCACACGCGGTCAATGGTGTCGCGGCTCGCGGCCTCCATGAAGTTCCAGCTCATCGCTCTTCCTCTCTTCGTGATCGTTGTGGGCTGCCGCCGTCCGCGACCGCCGTCACTCGACCTCGACCACGCCGGCCATGCCCGGGTGGATCGGGCACAGGTAGGCGTAGCGGCCCGGATCCGGAAAACGCAGCGCGTACGTCGTCGACGGGAACGGCGGTGCGCCGAAGACGCCCGAGATGGCGGCACCGCCCGTGTAGTTGTCGCCGGGTGGGATCGTCGGTGGCGCAAAGTTCTCCGGGTCGTGGGGGCCGACATCGGCGCCGAACGACACGACGTGCGGGTCGTTGCCCTCGTTGACCCAGGTGACGGTCGTTCCGGCCGCCACGGTGATCTCCGTGGGGAAGAAGCGTGTGACGACCGCCGCGCCCTGCTCCGCGCCCGCCTGCACCACATCAGGTGGACGGTCGGCGGACTCCGCGGCCGCGGTGGCCTCGTTCCCGTCGGCCAGGTCGGCCCCGATCGCCTCCTGCGCCGCGGCGTCGAGGTCATCCTGAGTCTGCACCTGCTC
>Ga0299914_10004393_pt1 | contig 10152 bp, 9 predicted proteins | sample RVTome_10_FD_201361 | JGI IMG/M metagenome (GOLD analysis project Ga0299914, IMG submission 201361) | Soil microbial communities from uranium-contaminated site in the Upper Colorado River Basin, Wyoming, United States - RVT153D57 (version 2) ... | reverse complement strand
TGCTTGATCGTTCGCAATGTCCTCAGCCGGGGCTGCTCGAAGCGTTGGATCCATCGCTCCGCGACGTCCCAGAGCGGCACGGTGTTCAGGTAGTGCAACTTCTCGCGCCCTCGGCGAACGGTGGCGACGAGGTTGGCCGCTTCCAGCACGCCGAGGTGCTGTGCGACCGACTGTCGTGCCATGTCGAGGGGACCGCACAGTTCGCTGAGCGTCTGGCCGCCCCGATTCCGTAGCTCGTCCAGCAGGGCCCGCCGTGTTGGGTCCGCGAGAGCCCTGAATACACCGTCATCGTCCACGCCTCGACATTATGCAGGCAGTTGCCTGCATAATGTCAAGGCGGGTCAGGCGAACCGGAACGTCGTCTGGCCGTATCTCTGGCCCTTCTCGAACGCGATCGCTGTCTGCGGCCTGACGGCATAGACGAGAGCGGTCCCCCCGCCGGCATGCCCGAACCCTTCCGGGACCGCCGCGAATGCCCACCGCCCGTCCCACCGCCGTTGCCATGCGCGCGTCAGCCGTTCGAGCACATCCAAGTCGGTGACCCGCGACGCTCGGCCGTGAACGACGATGTCGACTCCACTGCGCCATTCGGCGCATCCGGTTGTCAACGCGACCCGGTCGTTGTGGCGAAGGTTCAGCGCCTTCTGTTCCTCAGGGCCGGTGGCAAAGTGCAGCGCGTCGTCATGCCACACGGTGACGAGCGGGGTCACGTGGGGTCGGCCGTCTCCGCGCACGGTCGCGATCCACGCGAGTTCGGCGCTCTCGAGAATCGACTCGACCTGGGACCAGGTCGTGGGTTCGGCGTCATGATCGCTGAATCGGGGGTCGAGCGATCGTCGAGGTGCACCGGGTCCCGGTCGGGCGGGCTCGTCCGGCGTCACGTCAACGTCCGCGGCGGGAGGAGAGGTGGATCGTGACGGAGTCGCCGGCGGCTTTGCCGATCTTCTTCTGGAGTTCGGTCTTGATGGGAAGCTTGTGGGTGCCGTCGCCGAGGGCCATGAACGAGCTCTCGAATGGAACTCCATCGACCGTGCCGGCGACTTTCACGAGTCCGCGAGTGCCGAAGAACTCGGCGGACCAGTCGGTCACGACGTACGTCCACCCGCCTTTGTTCGGGCTCTTCTGCAGGGTGGCGGTGAACGCCTTGTCGAGCGCGGCCGTCTGATCGCTCGGGTCCTTCACGCGTGTGCCCATCTGATTCCGGTGATCGTGCTCATTGGTCTCCTCGGGGCGACTGACGGTCCGCGTACATGAGCGATCCGGGCGTGGTCAGTTGTTCGCCTGTCTCCAGCCACGTCTTGAGACCGGAGAGGATCATCGGCCAACCGCCGTACACCTCAGGCGGCGCAGCGCCGCTCAGCTGGTCGTGGGTGACCGTGAGCCGGCACGAGTCCTCGACCGTCTCGATCTCCCACGTGACGCGGGTCGTTCCCTCATGCTCGGCTTCGGCGCTCCACAGCGTTCGCATGGACTGGACCAATCGACGTGGAGGGTCGATCACGAGGTTCTCACCCTCTGCGAGGGGCCCATCCGCGCCAGGGTGGGTGAGACGGAACCCGGATCCCGACGACCAGTCCGACTCCACTGAGGACCCGAAGTGGTACTTCGCCCGGATGGCGGGGTCGGTGATGGCTTCCCAGAGCCGTTCGGGGGTCGTACGGATGTAGATCTCGAACACTTTCTCCATCGATGTCTCCAGGTCGCGTTTGAGGTCCGACAGCCCGGCGGCCCAGTCCTCGGTGAACTTGCTGACCCAGCGGTCGTGGACCAGCCGAATGGGAACCGGGTTGAGGTAGTGGTGCCTCTCGCGTCCACGGCGCTTGGACACCACGAGCCCCGCCTCTTCGAGGATCGACAGGTGTTTGGCGATCCCGACTCTGGTCATGCCCCGATGTTCGGTCAGTGATTGCAGAGTCTGGGCGTCCTGTTCGAAGAGAGAGTCGAGCAGCGCCCGCCGCGTCGGGTCGGCCAGCGCCCGGAACACCGATTCCACGGTGGCACAATAGGAAACTATATGGTTTCCTGTCAACCCGTTCGCAGCTGCGCCGCCGACCTCACGTCGTTGCCTTCAGGGCGTCGGTGAGGACGGACATGGTCCGAGCCTCCTCGTCCGGGTTGCCGCCCATGGGGACGGGAGTGAAGTCGGTGGCACCGGAGCCGTCGATCTCACCGAGGGCGTCACGCACGAAGTCCTCGCTGCCGACGATGGACAGCTCGCCGAGGCCTTCGACGCCCTCGATGTCCATCATCGCCCGGTAGCTCGGCAGGCTGGCGTAGTCGGCGAGGATCGTGCCGAGGAAGGCGCGGGCCGATGCCGGATCGTCGGTGACCCACACCGGGATGGAGCACACGATCGCTGGCGCCGGGCGGCCGGCGGAGGCCGCGGCTTCGTTGATGATCGGGGCGATGTGCGACCGGATCGTCTTCGGCCCCACGCACCACAGGATCGTGCCGTTGGTCCGGCGGCCCGCAACCTCGAGCATCTGGGTGCCGAGGGCGGCGATCATCACCTTCGGCACGCCGGTGGAGGGCTTGACCCCCTCGCCGTCGAACGACCAGACCTCCCCTTGGAACGAGGCGCGACCTGTGGTCAGGAGGTCCGTCAGGATGGTCAGGTAGTCGAGCATGTGTCGGATCGGCTTGTGCCACGGCAGCCGCAAGCTCTGCTCGACGTGGGGCTGGTGATTGACACCGATGCCCAAAACCAGCCGGTCCCCGACGAGAGCCTGGGTGGTCAGGGCTTGGGCGGCGAGCATGTGCGGGTGGCGCTCCCACGTGGAGATCACCGCCGTTCCCAACTCCATGGGCGACCCGGTGTCGCCGTGGGCGCCGATGAGCGTGAGGGCGTCGATCAACCCGACTTGGGCCACCCAGTAGCTCGAGAAGCCTGCGGACTCGGCCGCGGCCATGTCCTCCCGCACCCCGGCCACACCGTGGGCGAGCATCCGACCGGAACCGTTGATCCCGTAGCGCATGCTCGGCAGGCTAGGGCGGGAACGTACCCCCGGCCTCGGATCGAGCGTCCGCGACTGCACTGTGACCGCTTGTGGGCGCAGCGGGGGACCGTGCGCTGTTCCAAGCGGTGAATGTGTTCGGATCGCCGTCGCCCTCGACGCTACGACGGCCGGCGTGATCGCGCCGGTCATCCCACGGGTCGGGCTTCGGGGTGACGGTCGCGTTAGCCTCGCTCGAGGTGGCTGACGGTTCGTCCGCCGGGACGCTCGCCGATCGCATGGCGCAACGACGATCGGACCGGTTCGTGGGGCGGGTCAGTGAGGTCGAACTGTTCCGGTCCGCCCTCGTCGATTCAGAGCCGCCGTTCTCGGTGCTCTACGTGCAAGGCCCCGGGGGCATCGGCAAGACCCGGCTGCTCGACGTTTGCGAGGACCTCGCCTTCCAGGAAGAGTGCGAGGTCGTCAGGCTCGACGGGCGCGACCTGCCGCCGGCTCCGCTCGCGGTGCTCGAGGCGCTGCACGATCTGGTGGACCTCTCCGGGGGGGACCAAGCGGCCCCGGCGGTCGACCGTCGCCTGGTGCTGTTGCTGGACTCCTACGAACGGCTCGCGCCCCTGGACGGCTGGCTGCGCACCTGGCTGCTCCCACGCCTGCCGGCGACGACGGTCACGCTGATCGCAAGTCGAGCGCCGCCCGATCTGGCCTGGCGGGCCGACCCGGCTTGGCGCGACCTGTTGCGCATCGTCGCGCTGCGCAACCTGCGGCCGGAGGAGACGCGGGAGTACCTGCGAGCGTCCATCGTCGACCCGGCGTTGCACGACCAGGTCGTCGAGGTGACCCACGGCCACCCGTTGGGTCTGTCGTTGCTCATCGACGTGATCTCGCGGGGCGGCGGGCACGCCGCCATCGATCCGTTGACGCCTGACCTCGTGGGATCGTTGCTGCGGCAGTTCGTCGATGTCGTCCCGAACCGCCTCCAGCGGCGGGCGCTGGAGGTGTGCAGCTTGGCTCGAGCCACCACCGAAGCGCTGCTTCGCCACGTGCTGGAACTGGACGACGCGCACGAGGTGTTCATCTGGCTGCGTGGGCTCTCGTTCGTCGAGTCCGGACTGGACGGGGTGTTCCCCCACGAACTGGCCCGCGATGCGATCGAGGCCGACCTGCGGTGGCGCGATCCCGAGGAGTACAAGCGAGTGTTTCGCGCCGTTCGCTCCCACGTCTACCGCAGTGTCACGAGCGCTTCGGCTCGCGAGCAGCACCGCGCCATGTTCGACGTCAAGTTCTTGTTCCGGCATCAGCCGGCGTTCTCGGCCGGCGTGGACTGGGAGACGTGGGGGCGGTACTACCCGGACCTCCTCGTACCCGACGACCGATCGGTGGTCGTCGATCTCGTCGAGCGGTGGGAGGGGGCGCAGTCCGCCGCGCTGGCTACACACTGGCTGGAGCGCCAACCGGAGGGGTTCTTCGTGGTGCGCAGCCATGACGGTGCCGTTCGCGGCGTCGTGGCGATCGTCGACCTGACGACGGCATCAGCGCGGGACATCGCCGCCGACCCGGGCGCTGCTGCCGCCTGGAGCTGGACACAGCACCACGCTCCGCCGAGGCCGGACGAGACGGTCAGCCTCTTGCGGTACCTCGTCGACGGCGAGGTGCACCAGGAGCCGTCGCCGACCTGGAACGCCGGCTCGGTCCTGTCGTTCCAGCACTGCCTGGCCAAACCTCGACTGTCCTGGTTCCTCAACGCGTTCGCCCACCCGGACCGGCTCGACGACTACTTCGCCTTCGCCGACTTCCCTCGTGTCGTCGGCGGGGACTTCACCGTCGACGGACGTCGTCACGGTCTCTTCGCCCACGACTTCCGGACCGTGCCCATGGACCGTTGGATCGAGCTCACCACCGAACGGGCGCTCGCCGGCGACGACCCGCAGCCCCCCGCACCGGCCCAGCCGATGCTGATGGTCTTGTCCCAGCCCGAGTTCGACGAGAGCGTGCGTCACGCCCTGCGCGACCTGCGTCGGCCTGAGCGACTGACGGGCAATCCGCTGCTGCGCACTCGGCTGGTCGCCCATCCGACCGACAGCGCGCCCGGAACGGACGCCCTGTGTGACCTGATCCGCCAGGCAGCAGAACGGCTCCGGAATGACCCGCGCGACGACAAGTTCTATCGGGCGGTGGACCGCACCTATCTTCGTCCCGCAGCCAGCCAGGAAGCGGCGGCCGAGGTGCTCGACCTGCCGCTCAGCACGTACAAGCGCCATCTGCGGGGCGGCGTCGATCGAATCGTCGCCGACCTGTGGGCTCGCGAGTTGCACTCCCCGAGTGTCTGACCTTCGACATCGAGCTCGAATTGACCCGCGAACGGTCTGGGAACTGAGCCCGACGTCGTCGCACCCTCCGTGCAAGACAGAGGAGTGCGACGATGACACGAATCGGGGAACGCGCCGTGGTGATCGGCGCCAGCATGGCCGGGCTCGCGGCGGCAAGGGTCGCCGCCGACCGCTTCGAGCAGGTGGTGCTCCTCGACCGGGACGTGCTGCCCGACGCGCCGGCGCACCGACGCGGCGTGCCCCAGTCGCGCCATGTCCACGGCCTGCTGCCCAGCGGCGGCCAGGCGCTCGAGAGCCTGTTCCCGGGCTTGACCGAGCAGCTGCGCGCCTGCGGGGTCCGGCCCGCCGACTACCTCCAGGACATGCGGTGGTACGTCGGTGGCGCGCGACTCGCGCAGACGTTGACCGGTCTGGTCGTGCTACCCGTCAGCCGCGCACTGCTGGAGAGCGTCGTCCGCGACCGAGTGCGGGCCATCGAGACGGTCAGCATCATCGACGGCTGCGACGCGCTCGGGCTCGTGGCCAGCGCCGACCACGGGCGAGTGACTGGGGTCAGGGTGCTGCGCCGAGCCGACCACAGCGCCGAGGAGGTCATCCCGGCGGACCTGGTCATCGACGCCACCGGGCGCTTGTCGCGCACCCCGACGTGGCTGACCGGCCTCGGCTACGGCCCGCCGGCCGTCGAGCAGGTCCGCGTCGAGATCAGCTACCTCAGCCGCCGCTACCACCTGCCGACAGGAGCGCTCGACGGCGACGTGTTCATCGGCGTCGCAGCCACCCCGCAGACGCCACGGTTCGGGGCGTTGCTCCAGCAGGAAGACGGAGCGTGGCTCGTCAGCATGGGCGGTCTGTTCGGAGAGGGCCCGCCCCGGCGGGACCCCGACTTCGTCGAGTTCGCCCGCCACCTGCCGGTGCCTGACCTCTACGACGCTCTGCGCACCGGCGATCCACTGGACGACCTGGTGCCGTCCCGCTTCCCGGCCAGCATCCGTCGCCGGTACGACCGCCTCCGCCGGTTCCCCGAAGGTCTGCTCGTCACCGGCGACGCGCTCGCCTGCTTCAACCCCACCTACGGCCAAGGCATGACCGTCGCGGCGTCGCAGGCACTCACGCTCGGGCGGTGCCTGGACCGACACTCGTCGCGGGACCTCGCCCGGCGCTTTTTCCGCGCCGCCCATGCCATCGAGGACGTCGCCTGGAAGCTGGCCGTCGGCGCCGATCTGCGACACCCAGCCGTCGCGGGTCCGCGACCGGCTGGGTTCAGGATGGGCAACGCCTACCTCGACCGCCTCGTCGCCGCCGCCCACCACGACGCGCGTGTGGCGGATACGTTCGTGCGTGTCGCCGCGCTGATCGACCCACCCCGCGCGTTGTTCCGGCCCGCAACGATACGACGGGTCCTCAACGGCCGCGCACCAGCCGACGAACCCCTGCGCGAGGTTCGCTACTGAAGCGCTTCGGGGGCTATCGAGCGCTCGAGCATGCCGGGTGCCGACTCGCCGTCCGAGGTGTAGCGGCAGATCGCCTGCTGGAGCTGGAGCCCGCCACCCAGATCCTTCGGCATCACCATGAACGTGGACACCACCGTCTCGCCTCGCACCTCGTAGGTGGTGCCGTCGGCGGTCTCCATGCTGAACGACACGTCCTGGCCGCTCGCCGCGAGGGACGACAACCACGGGGGATCGACGGCGCGCGCCGCCACCAACTCGCCGTCACCGAGGAACAGATGGCCCTCGTTGTAGGTCGCCTTGCCGTCCTTCCTCGGCGGGTACGTGATGTAGGCGAACCCCTTCCCGTTCGGGAAGATCGCCGCCTGCCACGCGTGGCCCCAGATGCTGGCGGTCCGCCGGATGCTCTGACGCCGGATGCGGTTCCCACCACCGCTGAGGGCGAAGGTCTCGTCGCCGATCCGCAGCGTGCCCGACGCCCGGCACAGCTGCTCGAAGCGCCAGGGGTGGCCCATGAGGTCGCCCTCCTCCTGGTTCTCGAGGATCCACTTCGCCTCCGGGAGGAGCGCGCCGTTCATCCACGGCGGTGCCGCGCCGTGCAGGTCGATCTCCGCCCGGATGGGCACGAGGTCGCCCTGACCCGGGAACTCGCCGCCCATCTGCGCGTCGACCGAGGTCGTGTGGGCCTGCCCGTCGATGCGCATCCGCCAGCGGCCGAACGGCTCGACCATCTCGAAGGAGAGCGGGCCGGCCCCGAGGATCCGAGGCCGGCCGTCGCGACCAGCCGGGTCGTGCACGGTGCCCGGGCCGAGGATGTTGAACACCCGGCCATCCGCGAACGCCACGTTCACCTGGACGTCGTGGGTCTCCCACTGGTCGGCCACCGCCTCGACGCCGATGCGGGGCATGCCGACCTCGAAGCCGTCGTCCCAGATCCAGGCGTTCACCGACTCGCGCATCTCCGGATCATCCGGCCGCGCCGCCCATACGAGCCCGAGCTCGTCGTCGAAGCCTCCGCTCAGGTCGATCGCCACCGCTACCTCCGGATCCAGTCGTGCATGCGGGCCGTGTACTGAGTGAACCGGGTGCGCACCTCGTCGAGGTCGAGGCCGAACACGCTCGGATCGGGGTGCACGTTCTCCTCGCGGTGCTCCGCGTTCTCGGTCCACCACCGCTCCATGTCCGTCTCGAACTCCGGCGTCACCGGTTCGCCGAGCCAGCCGTACAGACGCCGCACCTCGCCGATCGGGTCCGCTTGCATCGCACGGAAGTCGATGTCGAAGAAGCGGTCGTCGCGGCCGGCGTCGCGGAAGGCGAGCAGGCGATCCATCCCCGTAGCCCACTGGTCGACGTTGAGTCGCCCGAGATAGTGGAGGTCGAGGTCACGGCTGAACTGCTTGCCGACCTGGTGGTACACGTCAGCCACCGAGACCATGACATCGGTCGGGTCGCGGTGGGTCATCACGAAGCGGGCGTCGGGGAACACCGAGTCGAGGGCGTCGAGCCAGAGCAGGTGCGACGGGCACTTGAGTCGCCACGGCCGTCGGGTTGGCTCTCCCCACTGCAGGAGCTGCAACGCCCGTCGCTCGTACCGGTAGGTCGAGGTCAGGTCGGCGTCGAGCAACCAGTCGGTGTACGACGGGAGGTGCGCGAAGGCGGGGAAGTAGTGGGCTCGGAAGTCGAGCGCCATGAGCTCCTGGCACTCCATCGGCCCGGTGGGCGCCGAGGGCACCAGCGCCGACAGGCGTGGGTTCATCTCCTGTTGGATCGCCATGTTCGCCTTGGTGGCGGCGATGCGGGGATCGGGCGGCTCGACGGTGGACGGCGGCGGGCACGGCTGCCCCGACTCCCAAAGGCGGAGGGAGCGGGCGTTTGGGTCCTCGGCGAGCAGGAACGACAGCGCCGTCGACCCGGTTCGCGGGAGGCCGAGGCCGATCAGCGGGGCGGCGATGGGCTCGTCGGCGATCTCCGAGTGACGCCGGTGCCAGTCCTCGATGTGGAGCCGCGTCGTGAGGAGCCGGGTGATGAGCAGGGGCAGGACCGCCTCGCCGAACTCGTTGAGCGTCGCCTCCGCGTTGATCGACTGCACGAGGCGGTCGAGACCCTCGCGGAAGGAGTCGTCACCGAAGTCCGTCCGCCCGGTCTGCACCGTCGCCGCCGTCAGCATCTCGTCGACCCGCATCGGTCCCCCTGCGATCCGTCGCCGAGATGCTGTCACCAACGGACAACCTCACGGATCTCGTCGGCGGTGAGCGGGAAGACGAGCTGGTCAGGTCGAGATGACCACGGGAATCGCCCCGAACTCGCCCGGGTCGGTCTCCAGGCCGGTCCCGCCTCGCACGAGCAGGACGACCGTGTCGCCGGGCGTGGCGCGAGACAGATCCAAGGTCACGGAGAACGGCTCCGGAGTCTCGAAGGCCCCTCCCTGCGCGATGACTTGGTCGAGTTCGGCCCCTGCGTCGCCCGCTTCGAACGCGGTGACGACCACGTTGGCCTCGAAGCCCCTCGCTCGGCCTTCGACGGTGAGCAGCCCGGCCGCGACTTCGTCCATCGAGGCGGGTGTGGTGATGGACGCGTTGTCGTTGGCGGCGGCGAGGACGAACCAGCCGTTCGCCGGGCCGAGCTGGCGTAGCAGGAGCAAACCTCGCACGACGCGTGTTCCTGCGTCGCCTTCGCCTGGCGAGAAGACCTCGATCTCGCCGCTGCGGGAGTCGCCCTGCTGAAACTCGCCGAGCGTGGGCGGCACCCCGAGCACCTCGGTGACGAAGTCCTCGGCGGCTTCCTCGGGTGTATCGAACGCCACGTCGGCCGCCGGCCAGATGGCGGGTTGCTCGAGCCCTTCCGGAGCGCTCGTGGTCGAGGAGGGCTCGGTCGTGGCCGTGCCGGTGCTGCCGTTGCCGCTGTCGTCATCCCCACACGCGGCCAGAAGGGCCACGAGGGCGACGAACGAGACCAGGATGGGACGGCGGCGCATGGTTCTTCCTCCTCGGTTCTGCTGTGCGGAGCGCTCCGATCATTGAGCGCCGTGGGCTCGCCCCCGCCAAGAGGCCAAGGTCCCGAGAGCGGGCTGGTGATCGGTGCGAGGAGAAACCCACTGGCGGTTTCGCGACGGAAGCGGACAGGAAGCCGGCTGCGCGAACATGACCGAGCGAGCGGTGTACACGGGCCGGGGGTCATGGTGACGTCGGAGCTGGTCACGATGCTGTTCACGGATCTCGTGGGTTCGACCGCGCGGGGGATGTCGGCGGGGTGAACCGATCGGGCCCTCCGGCGACACAAGCAGGTGTGGCCGGAGAAGAGCCCGATGATGCGAGTCTGCTGGCGGCGATCGTGGACGGCAATCGCAGCGCCCTGGAAACGCTCCATCGGCGGCACGCGGCGTGGCTCTATGTCCGTCTGGGTCGCCGGTGCGCCGATGCGCAG
>Ga0299914_10004392_pt1 | contig 10153 bp, 10 predicted proteins | sample RVTome_10_FD_201361 | JGI IMG/M metagenome (GOLD analysis project Ga0299914, IMG submission 201361) | Soil microbial communities from uranium-contaminated site in the Upper Colorado River Basin, Wyoming, United States - RVT153D57 (version 2) ... | reverse complement strand
ACTTCGTCGTTGACCTGTTTTACGCCTGGCTGGATCCGCGGATCCGCTACAGCTAGGGAGGAAAAATCATGAGCACGGTAGAAGAAACCCAAGTCAATGCGACGATAGAAGAACTGCTCGATCGCCGCTCATGGTATGAGCGGGCAAAGACCATGGCCCGCAAGCAGCCCCTGGGCGTCTTTGGGGCGATTGTCGTCTTCGGGATGGTGGTCATGGCGGTCTTCGCGCCATGGCTTTCGCCCTATGATCCGGAGGCGAATTCCTTCGAGCACATGCTGGTTCCGCCCGGCGCCGATTTCTTCCTTGGCACCGACCAGTTCGGCCGCGACCTGCTGACCCGCATTATTTACGGCGCGCGCACCGCCTTGTTCGTCGGTTTTGCCGCGGCGGGGGTCGGCGCCTTCGGCGGCCTCATCCTCGGTGTCGGCAGCGCTTATTTCGGCGGCAAGGTCGACCTGATCTTCCAGCGCGTCATGGACGTCTTCATGGCGTTCCCGCTGATCATCATGGCGCTGGCGGTAGTCGCCATCTTCGGCACCGGCATCCAGAACGTGATCTTTGCCATCACGATCCCGTTCATCCCCCGCTGCGCGCGGGTGGTGCGCTCGAACGCGCTGGCGATCCGGGAGATTCCGTACGTCGATGCGGCGCGCGCCATGGGCTTCTCGCATCTGCGGATCATCCTGCGCCACATGGCGCCGAACGTCATGGCGCCCTTCCTCATCATGCTGACGGCGTTCGTCGGCCAGGCGATCCTGATCGAGGCCTCGCTGTCCTATCTCGGCCTCGGGGTGCAGGAACCGACGCCGGCCTGGGGCCTGATGCTGCAGGGCGGCGCGGAAGAGTATGTCGAGAGCGCTCCGTGGGTCGCAGTCTTCCCGGGCCTTGCCATCACACTCGCCGTGTTCGGATTCAACCTGTTCGGCGATGCGGTGCGCGATACCCTCGATCCGCGACTGCGGTCGCAATAGACGGGCGACGTCGTGCAAAATGGGATGACCGCCGCGCCCAAAGCGCGGCGGTCCTCGTTTAATCGGGCCGGGACAGCACGCCCGGCGTAACGGAGGACCGATGGCTGTATCGCAGGAATCGCCGAGGATAGCTCTTTATCGGCCGTCTTGGTACGAAGGCGTCTGGTCGCTGCTCCGCAACCAGCCGCTCGCCGCCTTCGGCGGATTGCTCGTGATCATAATGGTCACGATGGCGGTTTTTGCGGAGTTCATCGCGCCCCATGACCCTGAGAGCATCACCTTCGAGGCGATGCTGAGCCCCCCCGATAGCACCTATGTACTCGGCACCGACCAATTCGGCCGGGACCTGCTGTCGCGCATGATCTTCGGCGCACGGACCGCCCTGTTCATCGGCTGCATCGCCGCTTTCACCGGTGCGACGACGGGTCTCGTCCTCGGCGTCGCCAGCGCCTATTTCGGCGGCAGGATCGATCTGATCTTCCAGCGCGTCATGGACGTCTTCATCGCCTTCCCGACGATCATCATCGCGCTGACCATCGTCGCAGTGTTCGGCTCGGAGCTGCGCCACGTGATCCTGGCGATCTGCCTGCCGTTCATTCCCGATGCGGCCCGCATCGTGCGTTCGAACGCCTTGGCGCTCCGCGAGATACCCTATGTCGACGCCGCCCGCGCACTGGGCTACTCGCACGCGCGGATCATCCTGCGTCACATGGTGCCGAACGTCATGGCGCCCTACCTGATCATCCTCACGGCGAATGTCGGCCAGGCGATCCTGCTCGAGGCGTCCCTGTCCTATCTCGGCCTCGGCGTGCAGGAGCCGACGCCGGCCTGGGGTCTGATGTTGCAGGGCGGCGCCGAGGAATATGCCGAGAGCGCCCCCTGGGTCGCCGTATTCCCCGGCCTCGCCATCGCGCTCGCCGTCTTCGGGTTCAACCTGTTCGGCGACGGCGTCCGGGACGCGCTGGATCCGAGGCTGCGGCGGGAGTAGCGGCGCCTGCCTTGCAGCCGCGTCGGCAGTTGGGCAATGTTGGCGCACTCCATCAACGAACAGACCGACGGAATACCGGACTATGCCAGCCGATAAGACACCGACGGTGCCGCTTGCCGGCGTCAAAGTAATCGATATCGCGAATTTTCTGGCCGGCCCTATGGCGTCAATGTTCCTCGCCGATTTCGGGGCCGAGGTCATCAAGGTCGAGCGGCCGGGCTCCGGCGACGAGATCCGCTACTGGGGCAACAACAAGAACGGCGTCGGCCTCATGTACAAGCTGATCAACCGCAACAAGCGGTCGGTGACGGCCGACCTGCGGACGCCGCTCGGGGTCGAGATCGTCAAGCGGCTGGTCAAGGATGCCGACATCATCGTCGAGAACTACCGCAAGGGCACGCTGGAAAAATGGGGCCTGGGCTACGACGTGCTCAGCAAGATAAATCCCGGCCTGATCATGCTGCGGCTCACCGGCTTCGGCCAGACCGGGCCCAACAGCCATAAGCCCGGTTTCGGCACGCTGGCCGAGGGCTATGCCGGCTACGCCTATATCACCGGCTACCCCGACCGGCCGCCGCTGCTGCCCGGCTTCGGCCTCGCGGACGATACGGCGGGACTGATGGGGGCGTTCCTTGCTACGGTCGCGCTCCAGGAGAAGAACCGCTCCGGCAAGGGACAGGTCGTCGAGTACGCGATCTACGAGCCGCTGCTGACGCTGCTCGGCCCGCAGGTCGTCGACTACGACCAGCTCGGCATCGTTCAGGAGCGGAACGGCAGCCGCCTCCCCTTCACCGCGCCCCGCAACACCTATCGCACCAAGGACGACAAGTGGGTGTCGATCTCCGGCAGCGCACAATCGACCTTCGAGCGGATGTGCGAGGCGCTGGAGGTTCCGGAGCTTGTCAAGGACCCGCGCTTCCTCGACAATCGCCTGCGCATCCAGAACGCCCCTGCCCTCGACGACGCGCTCCAGGCCGCCATCGAGCGGTTCGACCGCACAGACCTGATCGCGCTGTTCGACAGGTTCGACGCGACGGTCGCCGCCTGCAACAACGTCAAGGAGATCTTCGAGGACCCGCATATCCAGGCGCGCGGCAACATCGTACCGATCCCCGACGAGGAGCTCGGCGGGCCGATCCGCATGCAGAATATCGTCGGCAACTTCTCCCGCACGCCCGGCAAGATCCGGCATGCCGGCCCGGTGCTGGGCTCGAGCAACCGGGAAATCCTCGTCGACCAGCTCGGCTTTTCGCAGGAAGAGCTGCGCCAGGCCGGCTACGAGCTCGAGTGAGCGGAGACCTGCCATGCTGAGCCTGCCGCCCAAGGTCACCGTCGTCGAGGTCGGCCCGCGCGACGGCCTGCAGTCGCTCGATCGCTGGATCGACACCGATCGCAAGGTCGCGATCATCGACCGGCTCAGCGAGGCGGGGTTTCCGGTCATCGAAGCGACCAGCTTCACCCATCCGCGGGTCGTGCCGATGCTGCGCGACGCGGAGGAGGTGATGGCGCGGATCCGGCGCCGGCCCGGCACCGTCTACCGCGCGCTCGTGCCCAACAAGCGGGGCGCGCTCCGCGCCGTCGAGACTGGAGTCGACGAGATCCTCGGCCTGATGACGGTAAGCGCCGGCTATCTCGCCAAGAACCAAAACATGTCGATCGACGAGGCGATCGACGCCGGCGGCGACTGCTTCCGGGTAGCCGACCAGGCCGGCCGCGCTTTCATCATGGCGCTCGGCATGGCGCTCTTTTGCCCTTACGAGGGCGTGATCCCGCAGGAACGTACGCTGGACTGCGTCGCCCGGCTTCGCAATCTCGGTATCCGCCGGTTCTATCTCGCGGCAAGCACGGGGATGGAGGACCCGCGGCACGTCAACGCGCTGTTCCGCCAGGCGTTCGACCGCTTTCCGGACTGCGATTTCGGCTTCCACGTGCATGAGAAGATGGGGCTGGCGTCCGCCAACCTGATCGCCGCGCTGGACGCCGGGGCGACGATGGTCGAGGGCTCGATCTGCGGCATTGGCGGCGGCATCGCCTTTCCCGGCGGCGCCGGGGCGGTCGGCAACCTGCCGAGCGAGGACATCGTCCATTTCCTCAATGCGATGGGGATCGAGACCGGGATCGAGACGCAGGCGGCGATGGCAGCGGCGCGCGACGTGGCGGCGATCGCCGGCATTCCGGCCGCGAGCCGCCTCGCCGCCGTCGGCACGCGCGAGGACATCCTGCGGCTCGGCTCCGAAGCGCCAGCCGCACATCCGCACTGAGAAGGGCCGGCTCAGACCGACCGGAGATGGGATGGCTTGGCCTGCTTGTCGGCCTCGGCCTCGGCCGGCGGCGTCTCTTCCGTCGCAGCGGCGGCAGCGGCTTCCACGGTCTCCAGGTCGTGCAGCCGCTCGGCCTCGCGGCGAAGACGGTGATAGGACCGGAAGGCGAAGGGCACCGAGCACAGATACAGCACCGCGACGACCGTCAGCGTCCGCCACGGCGCGCCGGCGAGCCCTGCTACCAGCAACCCCGCCGCGACGAGGATGAACAGCACGTATTCCTGCGGCACCTTCACTTTCTTGAAGGAGTAGGTCGGCAGGTGGCTGACCATCAGCGCACCGACGAACACCAGCCAGCAGCCGACGAGCAGCGGATGGCTGACGAACGCGGTGCCCGTCTCGAAGCTCACGATCATCGGCAGGATGGCGAGACCCGCCCCCGCCGGCGCCGGGACGCCGGTGAAGTAGTTGTAGGCATAGGGAGGCAGCTTACCCAAAGACGTGTTGAAGCGCGCGAGGCGCAGTGCGCAGCAGACCGTGAAGAACAGCGCGGCGATCCAGCCGGGCCCGCTGCCCGTATTGAGCGCCCAGAGATAGACCACCGCTGCCGGCGCGACGCCGAAGGCGATCACGTCGGAAAGCGAGTCGAGCTCGGCACCGAAGTCGCTGGCGGATTTAAGCAGCCGCGCCATGCGGCCGTCGAGCGCGTCCAGGACCGCCGCCACCAGGATCGCCGTGACGGCGAGTTGCCACTTGCCCTCGAAGGCAAAGCGGATACCCGTGAGACCCGACGCCAGCGCCCCGACCGTGATGACGTTGGGCGCGAGCCTGTTGAGGCTCTGGCCCTTCAGCCGCGGCACCCTGCGAAATCTCCGGGGCTTGAGCATCAGCGCATCTCTCCCTGCCAGGCAGGCTCGTTGCGGGTCACATCGGCAAACACCGTTTCCCCGGCGACCGCGGTCTGTCCCGGTACGGCCATCGGGGCGACCCCCTTCGGTAGATATAAGTCCACCCGGCTGCCAAAGCGAATCATGCCGATCCGCGCGCCGGCCCGGATTGCCTGGTCAGGCTGCAAATCACAGAGAATCCGCCGCGCCACGAGCCCGGCGATCTGAACGCAGGCGTAGTCGCGGCCGTCGGACGCCTGGATGCGGACCGCCTGCCGCTCGTTGTGCTCGCTCGCCTTGTCCAGCGACGCATTGAAGAACTTTCCCGGACGATAGGCCAGCTTCACCACCTTGCCGTCCACCGGGCTGCGGTTCACGTGGCAGTTGAAGACGTTCATGAAGACGCTGATGCGCGGCAGCGGCTCGGCGCCCATATCGAGCTCGGGCGGCGGCGGGGCCTCGACCACCATCTGCACGACGCCGTCGGCCGGGCTGACGATGAGCCCGGGGCGCGTGGGCGTCAGCCTTTCGGGATCGCGGAAAAAGAAGACGCACCAGACGGTCAGCACCAGACCGACGAACAGAAGCGGCACCCAAATCAACCATAGGATTATAGTCCCAGCAAGGAATGCTAGGATAAATGGAACCCCGGCCCGGTGTACCGGGAATATCAGCGGCCGCAAGATTTCCGTGAGTGTCGCCAATCGATTATGCCTCCCGCTCGGCCCTTTGCAGGCCGGATATTCCATAGAGAACCGGTAAGAAACTGTAAATCTTCGCGAGACTATAGTGGCTCTGCGCCACCGTTACCCAGTCAACAATCGAAAATAAGCCCAGGGCGAACGGCAACAGCCCACCGGCGCAGTTGATCATGAGGAGGGGCAAATGAGCGACGCGCCAGCGGTTGCCGCCGAGCATGCGGGCGACAGTCCCGTCGTATTCCGGTTCGCCTATCGTACGGTGCCGTTCCGCGTCGTCATGGACGACATGGCGTCGCATAAGCGCGCCAGTGGGCGCGGCGTCATGCTCTACGCCGACGTCGGCACCCTGCCGTTCACCGTCGAAGGCCCATCCCTGCGAAGCCGGATGCTCGCGGTGCTTGCCCGGGCCCGACGGATGCCCGGCATCGAAGTCCGGGTGACGCCCGACCGCGGCATCAGCTTGGCCGTGGCGCTGGCAGTCGAGGATGCGGCGCAGCCGGCCTCGGTGCTGGCGGCCGCCATCGAACGGCTGGTCGAAGCGAAACCGTTGCTCGATGTCGTCTTGTCGCTGCTGCCGACGCATCTGCAGAATCGTGCGGAGCATCCCCGAAGCGCCGCCTAGAGCAACCTGCGTCGTAACGGAATCCAGATCAATTTTCCTGCATTCAGGCGAATCCACCCGATTGCGGATTGATCTAACGGATGGCGCGATCGGGAACCGCAAATACCTGTCCGGGATAGATGAGATCGATGTCGCGGATCTGGTCGCGATTGGCTTCATAGATGACCGAGTAGAGAAGACCTTCGCCATATGACCGCCGCGCAAGGCGCCACAGGCTGTTGCCTGGCTGGACGATGACCAGCTTGTCGCCGGGCAGCTTGGCAACCGCCTCGGACCGGCTGAACGGCAGCTCGATGCGCTGGGCGACCTTGCCGCCGATGATCTGGTCGATCCGCAGCCGGTAGGTTCCCGGTGCCACGCTCCGGTCCGGCTTCAGCCGCCAGTTGCCGTCGGCCGGAACGGTCGCCTCGCCGATCAGTGCATTGTCGAGATAAGCCCGCAGCAGCGCATCCGACTTGCCCTTACCGCCCAGGCTCAGATTGCCCGCCTCGTCGTAGTCGATGACCTGTAGCCGCAGAAAATCCGAGCCGACCCCAGGGCCGGGCTCGGGCTCCTGCAGCACGCGCGTCGCACCCTCCCCTTCGCGCGGGACAAGCACGGCGAGCGGCTTCTTCTCCGGCTGCGTTGCGGTCGACGTCCTGCCGGCGTCTGCCGGACGCTCGGGTACGACGATGACGACGATCTTCTCGGACTTCTGTTCCTTGCCGTCCGGTGTTTTCGATGAAACCGACAGGTTCGTGTTGCCGGGCGCGAGCGGCTGCGGGGGAACGAGCACCCAATCCCCCTTCCCGTCGGCCTTGGTCTGGCCGACCTCTTTCTCTCCGTTGAAGATCGTGATGTCGCTGCCCGGCGCCGCGTGGCCGGCGATCACCGCCGACCCGTCCGGCTCGATCCGCACCAGATCGAAGCTTGGCGGCTCCGATGGCGGTGCCAGCAAGGCGGGATCGCGGGGCGCGGCTGCGGGCGCCGCGGCCGTGCCCTGGGTCGCCGCGGGGGGGCCGGCATCGCGCCGCGCTTCCTGCACTGCGTCGTCGCTGGCGGGCCAATAGACGACCAGCGCCACCGCAGCGGCGGCGGCAATCAGCAGCACGGCAGCTAAAACGGCTCGCTTCACGCACCCTCTCGCAATTGGCCTTGGCAATATAATATGTAGACATCTGCCGGGCGCGGCGCAATGACCGGCTGTACCGTGCTACCGCATCGGCGCGACATAAATGCGCTTGCCTTCCCGGAAGGCTTCGCCCTACACCTCGCAAATGCCTGCCATCCGATCCCTCTGCGTTTATTGCGCCTCGTCCTCCCGGGGGCCCGAGAGCCATAAGGCCGCCGCCCAGCAGCTCGGCCGCCTGCTGGCGGAGAACGGCATCCGGCTGATTTTCGGCGGCGGCCGGGTTGGCCTGATGGGTGTGGTGGCCGATGCCGCGCTCGCCGCGGGCGGCGAGGTCGTCGGCGTCATTCCCGGCTTCCTCCGCGACCTGGAGCTCGCGCATGACGGCTGCGACGAGATGATCGTCACGGACTCCATGCATAGCCGCAAGCAGAAGATGGCGGAGCTGTCCGACGGCTTCGCCATCCTGCCGGGCGGGCTCGGTACATTGGACGAGGCCTTCGAGATCATCACCTGGCGGCAGCTCCGGCTGCACGACAAGCCGATCGTGATCGTCAACCTCGAGGACTACTGGCGGCCGCTCGAACGCCTCATCCAGCAGATCACCGGATCGGGCTACATGCGCGCCGCCGACGCGCCGCTGTTCCGCTTCGTCGACCGGGTCGAGGACATCCTCCCCGCGCTCCGCGAAGCGCCGGCAGAACGGCAGCCGCTCGAAAGCAAGTGGGTGTAATGCCGGGCCTGACGCCGGCAGCGCCGGCATGCGGCCCGGCCGCGTGCTACCCGCCTATTTGCCCCACGGCTTGATCGCCGCCTTCAGCGCCTTGTAGCCCTCGATGAAGCCGGGGCGCTTGGCGCCATAGACCTCGTCGAACTTGGCGATCGCGTTGTCGAGCCACGCCTTCAGCTTGGCATTCTTCGGGTTCGCGTCGAGATAAGCGTCGCGGATCAGCACGAAATGGATGCGCGGGTCGTAGGGCTGCTTCGTGCCGCCCATGGACTCGTCGCCGTCGAGCAGGCGAAGCAGCATCGCGTCGGCCGAGCCGAGCGTCTGCTCGTGAATCGCCGGACCCGACATGCGGTGCATGACCGAGGTCATGTCGCGGCCGTTGCCGGTGGTGTAGCCCATCTCGGTCCACAGCTTGTTGCGGTCGATCTTCTTGCCGAGATGCTCGGCGACGCGCTGGCTGTAGGCGCGCAGCGGGTCGGACACGTCGGCCAGCAGGTCGGTGAGCCGGTCGCCGTCGAGATCGGTCGCCAGCACGATGCAGTCCCGCTTCTCGATAATATCCCACAGCAGCAGGCCAAAATTGGTGTCGGCGATATGCTGCTCGATCTGCCCGCCCCAATTCTCCATGCCCGCCTTGAAATCCTTCGGCAGCAACGCGATGATGCGGTCGACATTCTCTTTGTGCTCGACATAGCCGTCGACCGCGTACTTGCGGCCGACCTTGAACTTCGTGCCCTGCAGCAGCCAGGAATGCAGCCCGGCGTTGATGCCGTCCTCCATCGCCTGGGTCGGCTTCATCGCGACTCGGCCGAGCTTGCCCGACGCGTGCACCATCTTGAGGAACAGGCGGTTGGCATATGCCATCTGAACGCCGGGCGAGTTCATCTCCGAGTGGATGATGCCGCTCTTCGCGTCCACCTTGAACGCCGCCCGGTCCTGCGAGTAGGGCAGAGACGGCATGCAGCGGACGACCGTAATCGGGCCGTAGGGCCGGACATTGCAAAACACGCCTGCCTGGGTGCGCAGCGGCGCGTTGGCCGACTTGCCCATGACGACGACCTTGCCGCCCTTGCCGTCGTTGACATAGGCGTCGCCCGCGGTCGACCATTTGATCGAGATGCAGGGCATGTTGCCGAACCAGCCGAGCGAGGCCAGCTTGGTGTCGTGCCGGTACTGCGACCACATCGGCACTGCGTAGAACGGCAGCCCCAGCACGTCGACCGCAGCGATGGTGCCGAGCAGCGCGAAGGCGTCGGTCAGCGAGTGCGCGACCGGGTTCACGTCGCCCACGAAATTGCCGCCCTTCCAGACGACGGCGTCCGGATACCCCTTCGGCTTGACGTCCCCGGCCTCGAACAGCTTCGAAAACAGCCCGAACAAGTCGCCGCCGGCGGCCTCGGTTCGTGCGATGGACATGAGATCGATCATCTGGGTCTCTTTCGATGTGGGTTGCGCATTGCTTCGGCGGGAGATTGGGGCGCGCGGGACGCCGCAGCCGGAGGCTCTCCGACCTATAACGCTGCGTACCGACCCCTCAGTAACCTGTCAACTGCCCGACCTTAAGTGATTGAAAATAAACAAATTCCGAAACAGCGCTATGCCGCCGGAGAATCGCGCAGCGGTCCCGTTCTGTCAACGGGGCGCGCGCGGCGGCGCCAGATCAATCCTCGATCAGGTGGAATCACCTGATCGAGGATAAATTGATCTATTTTGATAAGATAGAGCAACTTATCCGCGTCCGTCAGGACGCGGGTTGCTCTAGGTCCTAAACTCATAAAAGGGATTCCCTTTTTTGTCGAAGCGTGATTCAAGCTTCCAAACGGTGGGAGTTTGAAGATGGCACGCTTTGATTTGACGGATTATGAGTGGTCGGTGATCGCGCCGT
>Ga0299914_10004391_pt1 | contig 10155 bp, 7 predicted proteins | sample RVTome_10_FD_201361 | JGI IMG/M metagenome (GOLD analysis project Ga0299914, IMG submission 201361) | Soil microbial communities from uranium-contaminated site in the Upper Colorado River Basin, Wyoming, United States - RVT153D57 (version 2) ... | reverse complement strand
GGCCGTTCGGGCCGCACTGGCGCGCATGCTCGATGTCGGCCGCACCGACGACAACATGATCCCGGCGATGCTCGACGCGGTCCGCGCCGAGGCGACGCTCGGCGAGATCTGTGACGCCCTGCGGGCCGAGTGGGGGGAGTACCGCGAGCCGGCGCGCTTCTAGGATGGGCGCATGAGTGTTCCGTTCTCGCGTCCCGGCGCCGTCGACCTGTCCTCCCTGAAGTCGGGGGCTCCCGGCCCCGGCGCGCCCGGTGGCGGCCCGCGCCCGCCCGCAGGCAGCGGCGCGTACAGCATCGACCTGGACGAGTCGAACTTCCAGGCCGAGATGCAGCGCAGCATGCAGGTGCCGGTGGTGGTGAGCTTCTGGTCGCGCCAGGAGCCGGCCTCGATCGAGCTGAACGCCTCGCTGGAAGCGCTCGCCGACGAGTTCGCCGGCAAGTTCCTGTTCGCGAAGGTCGACGTCGACGCCAACCCGCAGATCGTGCAGGCGGTCGGCATACCCGGTGCCCCGCTGGTGGCGGTCGCGCTGGGCGGGCAGCTCGCGCCGCTGGCGCAGGAGGCCGTCCCCCTCGACCAGCTGCGGCAGGTGCTCGAGCAGGTGGTGCAGACGGCCGTCGCCAACGGCGTGACCGGCCGGGTCGAGCCGCGAGCCGGCGCCGCTCCCGAGGGCGTCGAAGAGGAGGACGAGCCGGCGGCCGATCCGAGGTACGCCGCCGCCGAGGAGGCGCTGTCGGCCGGCGACCTCGACGGCGCGATCGCGGCGTACGAGCAGGTGCTGCAGAACGACCCCTCCGACGACGAGGCCCGCACGGGGCTCGCACGTACCAAGCTGGTCGCGCGCACCCGGGAGGTCGACCTGAACGCGGCGCGCGACGCCGCGGCTGCGAGCCCGGACGACGTCGAGGCGCAGATCCAGGTCGCCGACGTCGACCTGCTCGGCGGGCACGTCGAGGACGCGTTCGAGCGGCTGGTGACGACCGTGGCCAGGGTTGCCGGAGCCGACCGCGACCGGGTGCGCACCCATCTGGTCGAGCTCTTCGAGATCGTCGGCAACGAGGACCCGCGCGTACGCACCTTCCGCACACGGCTCGCCAGCGCGTTGTTCTAGGGCGCGGTGGTAGACGCTCGCGACGACCCGACCGTCTACCAACGCGTCCTAGCGGGTGTCGCCCGCCCGGGCGGCTACGCTTGAGGTGCTATGCGGCGACTGGGAGGGATCGCGCTCATCGTGTTGGGCGTGTTCGGCGTGCTGCTCGGCGCTGCGCTCGCCGTCGGCTTCGGCCCGGACGACCGGATCGGGACCGGCCCGCACCGGCTGAGCACTCCCGGGCAGGCGATCGTGACCGCGCCCGAGGCCCTCGCCTTCTCCGGGCCGCGGGTCGAGCTCACCGTCACCACCGCCGAGCGTGGGCGACCACTGTTCCTGGGGGTGGGGCACGACGTCGACGTGCGTGACTTCCTCGGCGAGACCCCGCGGACCAGGATCGACACGATCGAGCTGCCGTGGAGGGTGACCACCACCGACCTGCCCGGCGGCGGGGTTCCAAAGGGTGCACCGGAGGACCCGAGGTGGTGGCTGGCCGAGGCGCAGGGACGCGGCCAGGCAGTGCTCAACTGGCGGCTGCCGGACTCCGCGGCCGACCTGGTGATCCTCGACCCCGTCGGCGGTGACGGGCTGACCGTCGACGTCACGGCCGCGGTGCTCGCCCCGGGCGTCTTCGTCGTGGGCCTCGCGGTCGCCGTGCTCGGCCTCGGCGTGGTGATCTTCGGCTGGGCAGTGCTGACCACGCGGGTGGCACCGCACGGGCTGCACGCGCGTCGCCCGGACCCTCCCGCGCCCGCGCCGGCACGCGAGCCGGTTGCCCCGGAGCGTGGCGAGTGAGCCGCCGGCTGCTCGTCGGGCTCACCGGGCTCGTAGCCTTCGCGCTGCTCGCCGGCGCCTGTGCGGTACCGCAGCGCAAGGACACCTCGATCGTCAGCAGGCCGGCCGCGACGCAGGTCACTGCTCGCACGATCGTCGCCGACTACAACGAGGTCCGGGCGCGCGCCGACGAGACTCTGGACGGTTCCCTGCTCCCCGAGGTCGAGGGTGGCGAGCTGCTCGACATCGACCAGGGCGCCTACTTCGTCAGTGTGCGCGTCGACAAGCGGGAAGGCTACGGCCTGCTACGGCTCGCGCCGCCGCAACAGGTCGTCTCGCCACGCTTCGAGGCCTACCCGATGTGGTTCGTGGCGATGGCACGTGACGAGGTGAGCGGCAACAAGCGGGTCGCGGTCTTCGAGCGGGCCGACTCGGTGTCGCCCTGGCTGATGACGATGGCTCCGGAGACCACACCGGGTGCGATCCTGCCACCGGTCGTGACCGACAGCACCGGAGCGGCCGTGACCGTGCTCCCCGACGACGACACCGGTACCGGGATCAGCCCGGCCGCGGCGCTGCGTCGGTACACCGGTGCGCTGGCGCCGGGCACGGACGTCGACGACGACTTCTTCGCGTCGGACGCGTTCCTGATCCAGACCCGCAGGTTCCAGGAGACGCAGGGGTCGCTGCCGTTCGCGGACTTCCAGCAGACCTGGACCGCGCAGCGCCCGGAGTTCGCGTTGCGGGTCGAGGGTGGCGGCCTCCTGGTGTTCGGCACGGTGACCCGCAGGGACTCCTACCGGGTGCAGACCAACAGCTACATCGACTGGGACGACAACGCGGACACCGCGGCGTACCTCCCGGGCAGGGTCTTCCGTTCCGCCGACCTCGACTACGCCCACCAGCTGCTGCTGTACGTCCCGCCCGCGGGGAGCGGCCGGGCGCGGCTGATCGGCCAGTACGGCGGAGTGGTCGACGGCCAGGGTTTCTAAGGCGTGTTGGTAGGTGGCATGGTCGGCGGCGCGCCGCTCTCGAGGTAGCGCATGGGCCCCTGCGTCGAGTCCAGCGCCGCCAGCGCCCGGCGGACCGTCTGCGGCGCGCACCGTTCCCGGATCTGGTCGGCGTCGCAGAACTCCGCCGTCCTGATCTCGCGCGGCTCGGGCACGATCGAGTCGGTCAGGCCGGCGGCGTGCACGCCGCCGTCGAACACCAGCGTGCAGGCGTCGTCCCAGCCACTCCAGGCCGGCAGCCAGTCGACCAACAGCAGGTCGCCCGCCTCAACGGTGAGCGCGAGCTCCTCCTGCACCTCGCGGGCGGCGGCGAGGCGAGGCGACTCCCCGACCTCCACGACGCCGCCGGGCAGGTCCCAGTCGGGCTTGTAGCTGAGCTGGCAGAGCAGCAGCCGGTCCTCGTGGTCGCGGATCGCGAGCTGCGAGATGACCCGCTTTCGGGGCAGCCCGGCGTTGAGCAGCGCGCGGAAGCCCTCCGGCTCGTGCGGCTCCGGGTCGTCGGCCAGCCGTGCGAACACCACCAGGTCCGTGCGCCCCGTGTCACCGAGACCGGAGCCCTCGCCAGGCACCCGGTCACCATGGCTGCGGTCTCCGCCATGGTGCGGTCTCAGCCCACCTTGGACCGATCTCAGGCCCCTAAGGACGCCTTCGCGGCGCAGCCCGGACCTGCCGGCGATCCGCAGCGAGGCCACGTCGGAGGGGTCGACGTAGGCCTGCACACGTGCCAGCCGCTGTTCGGCGATGGCGTGCCGGGTGAGCAGGCGTACGGCGCGGGTGGCCAGGCCGCGGCGGCGCTGCTGCGGATCGGTCGACCAGGTGAGCTGACCGACCAGGTCCTCGAGCAGCAACAGCGACACCTCGCCGACGACCGTGCCCCCGGCCTCCACGCGGAAGCGCAGGTGCTGCGGGTCGTCCTCGTCCGGGACCGGAGTCAGCGTCACCGTCCCATCGGTCAACGGCTCGCGGCGTCGGCTCATGCGCCCTTGGGGGGCTCAGAAGAGGTCCGTCCCGACGTACCGGCGTCCGGCGCGAGCAGGACGACACCGAGCGGCGGCAGCCGCAGCGTCGCGGACGCCTCCTGGCCGTGCCACGGCGTGGTGTCCGCCTCGACCGCGCCGAGGTTGCCGACCCCGGAACCGTAGTAGAGGTCGGCATCGGTGTTCAGCAGCTCACGCCACCAGCCGGACTGCGGCAGACCGAGTCGGTAGCCCTCGTGCGGGACGGCGGAGAAGTTGGCCACGCACGCCACGGTCGAGCCCTTGCCGTCGGTGCGTACGAAGCTGAACACGTTGTTCGACGCGTCGTTGGCGTCGATCCAGGCGAACCCCTGCGGCTCGTGGTCGAGCGCCCACAGCGCGGGGTGGGCGAGGTAGACGCGGTTCAGGTCACGCACCAGGTCGTGCAGCCCGCGGTGCTCCACGTGGTCGAGCAGCCACCAGTCGAGCTCGCGAGCCTCCGACCACTCGGACTCCTGACCGATCTCGGAGCCCATGAACAACAGCTGCTTGCCCGGGTGCGACCACATGAACGCCAGGTATGCGCGCAGGTTGGCCAGCTGTCGCCACCGGTCGCCGGGCATCTTGCGCAGCAGCGAGCCCTTGCCGTGAACGACCTCGTCGTGCGAGATGGGGAGCACGAAGCTCTCGGAGTAGGCGTACATCATCGAGAACGTCATCTGGTGGTGGTGGAACTGCCGGTAGATCGGGTCCTGGCGCACGTAGCTCAGCGAGTCGTGCATCCAGCCCATGTTCCATTTCATGCCGAAACCGAGCCCACCCAGGTGCGTCGGCCTGGTGACGCCGGGCCACGACGTGGACTCCTCGGCGACCGTGACGATCCCGGGGACGCGCTTGTAGCAGGTGGCGTTCATCTCCTGCAGGAAGCTGACCGCCTCCAGGTTCTCCCGTCCGCCGTGCACGTTCGGCCGCCAGGCCCCCTCCTCGCGCGAGTAGTCGAGGTAGAGCATCGACGCGACCGCGTCGACCCGGAGCCCGTCGATGTGGAACTCCTCGAGCCAGTAGACCGCGTTGGCGACCAGGAAGTTGCGGACCTCGGCGCGCCCGAAGTCGAAGATCAGCGTTCCCCAGTCGGGGTGCTCCCCGCGCAGCGGGTCGGCGTGCTCGTACAGCGGGCCGCCGTCGAACTCGGCCAGTGCCCAGGCGTCCTTGGGGAAGTGGGCGGGAACCCAGTCCACGAGTACCCCGATGCCGGCCTGGTGCAGCCGGTCGACCAGGTAGCGGAAGTCGTCGGGGTCGCCGTAGCGCGACGTGGGCGCGTAGTACGACGAGACCTGATAGCCCCACGAGCCGCCGAACGGATGCTCCATCACCGGCAGCAGCTCGACGTGGGTGAACCCGAGGTGGCTGACGTAGCTCACCAGCTCCTCGGCCAGCTGCCGGTAGGTGCGGTCCTTCAGCCACGACCCGAGGTGCAGCTCGTAGATGCTCATCGGGCTGGTCTGCACCGGCGTGCGTGCGCGCTCCTCGAGCCACGCGTCGTCGCCCCAGGCGTAGGCAGACTCGAACACGACGGAGGCGTTGCCCGGGGAGGTCTCGGCGTAGAACGCCATCGGGTCGGCCTTCTCGCGCCACGCCCCGTCTCGGCCGCAGACGTCGAACTTGTAGTGCGTGCCGCTGCCGACGTCGGGGACGAACAGCTCCCACACGCCGCTGGACCCCATCGACCGCATCGGATGCGCGATGGAGTCCCACGCGTTGAAGTCGCCGCTGATGCGCACGCCACGGGCCTGGGGTGCCCAGACCGCGAACGACGTTCCCGTCACCGGACCCTGCGGGGAGTCGTAGGTGCGGACGTGCGCGCCCAGCACCGACCACAGCTGCTCGTGCCGGCCCTCCCCGATCAGGTGCAGGTCGACCTCGCCGAGCGAGGGGAGGAACCGGTACGGGTCGTCGGTGTGAACGGTGCGGCCGTCGTAGTCGACCTCGAGCCGGTAGTCGGGGACCTTGCGGCCGGGAAGCAGCCCCTTCCACACGCCGTGGTGCTCGTGCTCCAGCCGGTGCCTGGAGTCGGGCGTGACCACGGTGACCGTCGTCGCCATCGGGCGGAGGACCCGCACGGTGACGCCGTCGGACCCCACGTGCGGCCCGAGTACGGCGTGCGGGTCGTGGTGATGCCCTGCGACCAGGGTCTGAAGGTCATCCATGCTCATCGGGCAGCTCCCCAGCCGGTGCCTCCGGCTCGACTCCGGACAGGCGGGCGATCGCGGCCATCGGTATGCGCAGCCAGGACGGCCGGTTGCGGGCCTCGTAGACCACCTCGTAGACCGCCTTGTCGGTCTCGTAGGCGCGCATCAGCACCTGCTCGCGACGCGGATCGACCGGCGACTCCTCGTTGTAGCCCTCGCAGAACGCCACCCGGTTGCGTTGCGCCCACTCGCGGCAGCGGTAGGCGATCTGCGGGTCGTACGGATGATCGGTGAGCAGGTTGGCGGCGGCGTAGTCGAACGAGCGCAGCATCGCGGCCACGTCCCGCAGGGGCGAGTCGAGCGCGACCCGCTCCGCGAGCGGCTTGGCCGGCTCGCCCTCGAAGTCGATCAGCTTCCAGCCCTTGACCGTGCGCAGCGTCTGGCCGAGGTGCAGGTCGCCGTGTACCCGCTGCACCGGCACGTTGTGGTCGACCTTGGCGAGCGCGTCGAACGCCTCGCGCAGCCCGGCGGCGTGCTCCTCGAGCTGGGGCACGGCCTTCACGGCGGCGTCCAGGCGGCCGTGCATGGCCGCCACGAGGGTCTGCAGGTCCTCCGGTGTCCAGGTCCGGGAGCCGAGCAGCTCGGCCAGGTTGCGGTGCACCTCAGCGGTCGCCGCGCCCAGCCGGTGCGACTCGGACGCGAAGTCCCCGCCCACCTCGTCGGCGTGCAGGTCGGCCTCGGCATAGAGGTCGCGCACGCTGTTGAGCGCCATCGTCCAGCCGTCGGTCGCGGTGCGCAGGAACTGCTGCAGCATGCCGAGGTCGGCCGTGCTCCCGTCCGCGCCGGTCCCGCGGCCGGCACCGTCAGCACCCTCGGTGGGCCCGGTCCACGCGCCGCTGATCCAGCCGTAGAGCCCGGCGACCTTGTCCACGCCGGCGTGCGTGAGGGCCTCGTGTATCTCGATGTCGGGGTTGCGTCCGGGTGCGACCTTGCGGAACACCTTGAGCAGTGCGTCCTCGCCGAACACCAGTGACGAGTTGCTCTGCTCACCCGAGAGCAGCAGCGACTGACCGGACAGCTCGCGGTCGGTCTCCTCCAGGCAGTGGAACCCCATGCCCTCGACCGCGCGCTCCTCCAGGATCCCCGTCAGGAGATGCGCCGTGGCGTCGTGGTCGTGCAGGCCGTCGTAGGCCATCACGTCGCCGAGGTCGTCGTCGGTCCAGGTGCCGATGAACGCGTGTGCGAGGTGCTCCTGGACGTCGGGGTAGTAGGCGATCGGCAGCTGGTAGACCTCGTCCTCGTCGTCGCCGTAGGAGATCGTGACGAGCTCGACCCGGAAGGCCGGCCACTCGCCGGTGGCGGTCAGCCACGGGAACGTGCGCCGCCCGGTGACGGTGAAGGCTCTGCCCTTGCCGCCGAACCAGCGCTGGTGGCCGACGTACTCGTGGACGTGGTCGTCGAATGCCGACGTCACGGTGACGGAGCCTCCTTCGGCTTGGGGAACCGGAACCAGTAGAACCCATACCCGCCGAGCGTCAGCAGGTACGGCAGCTCACCGATCTGCGGGAAGCGGACGCCGCCGAGCAGCTCCACCGGCTCGACCCCCACGAAACGGCGCAGGTCGAGCTCCACCGGCTGCGGGAACCGGGACAGGTTGTTGACGCAGATCACGACGTCGTCACCGAACTCGCGCGCGAACGTGAACACGCTCGGGTTCGACCCGCCGAGGTCGGTGAAGTCACCCATCCCGAACGCGGGGTGCTCCTTGCGCGCGTGCACGATCGCCCGGGTCCAGTGCAGCAGCGAGGAGGTGTTCTCCAGCTCCGCCTCGACGTTGACCCGCTGGTAGCCGTAGACCGGGTCCATGATCGTCGGCAGGTGCAGCTTGCCGGGCGTCGCGGTCGAGTAGCCCGCGTTGCGGTCGGGGGTCCACTGCATCGGCGTGCGTACGCCGTCCCGGTCGCCGAGCCAGATGTTGTCGCCCATCCCGATCTCGTCGCCGTAGTACAGGACCGGCGAGCCCGGAAGCGACAGGAGCAGCGCGGTGAACAGCTCCATCCGGTTGACGTCGTTGTCGAGGAGCGGCGCCAGCCGGCGGCGGATGCCGATGTTGGCCTTCATGCGGGGGTCCTTGGCGTACTCGCCCCACATGTAGTCGCGGTCCTCGTCGGTGACCATCTCCAGCGTCAGCTCGTCGTGGTTGCGCAGGAAGATGCCCCACTGGCAGTTGTGCGGGATGCCCGGCGTGTCGGCCAGGATCTCCGAGATCGGGTAGCGCGACTCCCGGCGCACGGCCATGAAGATGCGCGGCATCACCGGGAAGTGGAAGCACATGTGGCACTCGTCGCCACCGGACTCGAAGTCGCCGAAGTAGTCCACGACGTCGGCCGGCCACTGGTTGGCCTCCGCCAGCAGCACCCGGTCGGGGTAGTGCTCGTCGACGTACTGCCGGACCCGCTTCAGGAAGTGGTGGGTCTCGGGCAGGTTCTCGTTGTTGGTGCCCTCGGTCTCGTAGAGGTACGGCACCGCGTCGAGCCGGAACCCGTCGACGCCGAGGTCGAGCCAGAAGCTCAACGCCTCGAACATCGCGTCGTGGACCTTGGGGTTCTCGAAGTTCAGGTCCGGCTGGTGGCTGTAGAAGCGGTGCCAGAAGTACTGGCTGCGCACCGGGTCCCAGGTCCAGTTCGAGACCTCGGTGTCGACGAAGATGATGCGGGTGCCGGGATAGCGCTCGTCGCTGTCGGACCACACGTAGAAGTCGCCGTACGGGCCGTTCGGGTCACGGCGCGACTCCTGGAACCACGCGTGCTGGTCGGACGTGTGGTTCATGACGAAGTCGACGATGACCCGGATGCCGCGCGCATGTGCCGCGTCGAGCAGGTCCTTGAAGTCGTCGATGGTGCCGACCTCGGGCTGCACGTCGACGTAGTCGGCGACGTCGTAGCCGCCGTCGCGCAGGGGAGAGGTGTAGAACGGCGGGATCCAGAGGCAGTCGACGCCCAGCCAGGCGATGTAGTCGAGCTTCTCGCGCAGGCCGTTGAAGTCGCCGACGCCGTCGCCGTCGGAGTCCTTGAACGACCGGACGAGGACCTCGTAGAAGACCGCGCGCTTGAACCAGTGCGGGTCGCCTTCGGGGAGACCGGCCTCGGTGGGGTGCATTCCCGGTGTCTCGGATGTGGTCAACGGGGGTCCTTTACTGGGTCCTGCGCACGGTGAGCACGTGGGCGGGTTCGTCGGCGGGGTCGAGACGCACGTAGTTGTGCTCACCCCATCGCCACGTGTGGCCGGTGATCTCGTCGTGCACGACGAAGTGGTCGTGCCAGTCCATACCCAGCGCGGGCATGTCGAGGTGCACGATCGTCTCGCGGGCGGCGTGCGGGTCGAGGTTGATGACCACGATGACGATGTCGCCGGGGTCGCCGGGGTCGCCGGGATCGTCGTGCTCGCCCGGGACACGGGACGGCTCCCGCTTGGAGTAGGCGATGAACGCCTGGTCGTCGGGATGGTGCACGGTGATGTTGCGCAGCCGCTGCAGGGCGGGGTGCTCGCGGCGGATCTCGTTGAGCCGGGTGAGGTACGGCGCCAGCGACCTCCCCTCGGACTCGGCGCCCTCCCAGTCACGCGGTCGCAGCTGGTACTTCTCCGAGTCGAGGTACTCCTCGGACCCTGGCCGCACCGCGACGTGCTCGAACAGCTCGAAGCCGGCGTAGACGCCCCAGCTCGGCGACGACGTCGCGGCCAGGGCCGCCCGGACCTTGAACGCGGCCGGGCCGCCGTACTGCAGGTAGGCGTGCAGGATGTCGGGGGTGTTGACGAAGAAGTTGGGGCGCAGCATCGGGCTGGTCTCGTAGGCCAGCTCGTGGAGGTACTGCTCCAGCTCCCACTTCTCGGTTCGCCACGTGAAGTACGTGTAGGACTGCTGGAAGCCGACCATCCCCAGCGTGCGCATCATCGCCGGCCGGGTGAAGGCCTCGGAGAGGAAGATCACGTCCGGGTCGGTCCGGCGTACCTCGCCCAGCAGCCACTGCCAGAACGCGACCGGCTTCGTGTGCGGGTTGTCCACGCGGAACACCCGGACACCGTGGTCCATCCAGTGCCGGACGACCCGCAGGACCTCGGCGGAGATGCCCGTCGGGTCG
>Ga0299914_10004390_pt1 | contig 10156 bp, 11 predicted proteins | sample RVTome_10_FD_201361 | JGI IMG/M metagenome (GOLD analysis project Ga0299914, IMG submission 201361) | Soil microbial communities from uranium-contaminated site in the Upper Colorado River Basin, Wyoming, United States - RVT153D57 (version 2) ... | reverse complement strand
CGTTGTCGGCTGCGGAGGCGTCATGACCGGGACCGACGTCGTGGAGTACCTGTTGGCCGGTGCATCGGCCGTAGCCATCGGCACCGCCCATCTCGCCGAGCCCCGCGCCGGCAAGCGGATCGAGCGCGAGCTGAGCCGCGAGCTGGAACGGCGAGGGGCCATGGTGTCGGATATGGTCGGAGGAGTGGTGCCCTGGTGAGTCTGCTGGTGGTGGCTCTGGACGTGCCCAGCGGGGAGGATGCACTCCGGCTTGCCCGTGCCCTCCATCCCCATGTCGGTGGTTTCAAGGTCGGGCTCGAGCTCTTGATGGGCGAGGGCCCCGCCATCGTGTCGCGGGTGGCCGCCCTCGGCGCCCCGGTGTTCGTGGACGCCAAACTCCATGACATCCCGAACACGGTGGCCGGAGCGGCAGCCCGTCTGGGCTCCATCGGCGCCCGCTGGGTGACCGTCCACGCCTCCGGCGGCGAGGAGATGATGCGGGCGGCAGTGGAGGCGCTCGCCGCCGGCTCCGAACCGGGTGCCGGCGTCCTCGCTGTCACCGTGCTCACGTCTCTCGACGAGGCCGCCCTGAAAGCAGTGGGTTTCGGCATGGGGGCGGCTGAGCAAAGCGGGACGATGGCCCGGCTAGCCGCCGCCTCCGGCGCCGAAGGAGTGGTTTGTGCAGTGCCTGAAGCGAAGTCGGTCAAGGCACTCGGGCTCGATCTGCTCGTGGCCACTCCGGGTATCAGACCTGCCGGTTCGGAGCGGGCCGACCAGAGGCGGGTGGCCACCCCTGGCGACGCGATCAGAGCAGGAGCGGACCTGCTCGTCGTGGGTCGCCCGATCACCGCGGCGACCGATCCGGTTGTGGCCGCGTTGTCGGTGTCCCGGGAGATCGAGGGTGCGGTTTCAGCCGCCGGCGCAAGCCAGTCTGGCTAGGGTCACGGTCGTCGAGCGAGATGAGGATATGGCGCAACCACCCCAATTGACCGATGAGCAGAGAACAGCGGCGCTGGCCAAGGCAGCGGAGGCGAGGAGGGTGCGCGCCGAGGCAAAGGAGCTGTTGAAGACAGGGTCGCTCCGTCTCTCCGAGTTGATCGAGAAGGCGGCCAGCGACGACATCCTCGCCGGGCTGAAGGTGGAGCGAGTCATCGCGTCGATGCCCGGCACAGGGAAGATCAAGGCGAAGCGCTTGATGGAATCGCTGGGCATCGCCGAAAACCGAAGGATCAGGGGTCTGGGAGACAAGCAGAAAGAGGCTCTCCTAGCCGAGTTCTCCTGAGGTGGTGGTCGCCCGGCTTCTCGTTGTCTCCGGGCCGTCGGGCTCGGGAAAGTCGAGCATCGTTCGAGAATTGATCGAACGCCTCGGCATCGAGTTCTCCGTGTCCGCGACCACCAGGCTGCCCCGCCCTGGCGAGCGACATGGCGTCCACTACAACTTCATCTCACGGCGAGATTTCGAGAGGATGATCGAGGACGACGAGCTTCTCGAATGGGCCATCTACAACAATCGTTATTACGGGACTCCAGCAGCCCCCATCGAGGAGACCCTGGCCGACCAGCGCGACATCCTCCTCGAGATCGAGATCCAGGGAGCCCGCCAGGTGCGGGAGCGGAAGCCAGACGCGATCATGTATTTCATCGCTCCGCCGAATCTCGAGGAGTTGGAGAGGAGGTTGCGCCGTCGGGGCGACACCTCGGACGAGGACATCGAGGACCGCCTCGAGATCGCCCAAGCGGAGATGGCCGAAGCGCCCGAGCTATTCGACCACATCATCGTCAACGACAACCTCGAGCAGGCCATTTCGGAGCTCGAGGCGCTGATTACTGCTCGTTGATCGGGTACCCTGTCGGTACCCCCCTTCCCGAAAAGGATCCCATGAAGATCGAACAGGTCATCGACCAGATCGGCAACCGTTTCGCGACGGTTGTCGTCTCGGCCCGCCGGGCCCGCCAAATCAACGGCTATTTCCACCAGCTCGGAGTCGGGTACGGTGAGTTCGTCCCGCCCCAGGTCCACTCGTTGTCGCGCAAGCCGTTGACGATCGCCATGGAGGAGATCGCGGAAGGCAAGGTCTCGGTCGACACCGTAGAAGAGTGATGCTGCAGGGCCGCCGCGTCCTTCTCTGCGTCACCGGTGGCGTCGCCGCCTACAAGTCCGCATACCTGGCTCGGCGTCTCGTCGAGGCCGGCGCCACCGTGCGGGTGGAGATGACAGAGTCTGCCCTCGAGTTCGTTGGCCCCCAGACGTTCGCCGCCATCACCGGAGAGCACCCCTTCACCTCGCTGTTCGCCGCCGATCTGGTCTCGCCCCACACCGAGTTGGCCCGTTGGGCGGATCTGGTGATCGTCGCCCCGGCCACCGGTGCCACTCTCGGCCGCGTCGCCAACGGCATCTCTGAAGACCTGGTGAGCGCCACCATTATCGCCACCACTGCCCCCGTGCTGCTGGCGCCGGCGATGCACACCGAGATGTGGGAGCATCCCGCAACCGCGCGCAACCTCGAGACGCTGAGTGGCTTCGGCTATCACGTCATCGGACCCGAGATCGGATCCCTGGCTGGAGGAGACATCGGGACCGGCCGGGTCGCCGAGCCCGAGGAGATCGTTGTCGCTGCCGGGGACATCCTCGGTGGGGAGGGCGGTGGGCGCAAGATCCTGGTGACTGCCGGAGGCACCCGCGAGCCGGTAGACCCGGTGCGTTACCTGGGCAACCGCTCGTCGGGAAAGATGGGCCACGCCATCGCAGATGCGGCGGTGCGACGCGGGTACGACGTGACATTGGTGACCACCGCCGACCTCCCCACCCATCCAGCGGTGAAGCTCGTCCGGGTGGAGACCGCCGAGGAGATGCTCGCGGCGGTCGCCGGCGTGGAGCCCGATGTCGCCATCATGGCCGCGGCAGTCGCCGACTTTCGGCCGCGTTCCGTTTCGGAGTCCAAGATCCCCCGAGCAGACGGACTTCCTTCCATAGAGCTAGCCGAGACCCCGGACATCCTGGCATCCGTGGTGCAGCGCGATCCCAGGCCTTTCACCGTCGGGTTCGCTGCGGAGACGGGTGGCCTGGAGCGGGCGATGGAGAAGGCGCGGAAGAAGGCTGTCGACGTCCTGGTCTATAACGACGTCACCGAGCCCGGGTCGGGATTTGGGACCGACACCAACCGGGTGGTCCTGATCGACCGGTCTGGAAACACCGAAGAGCTCCCACTCCTCGACAAGACCGAAGTGGCCGAACGACTCCTCGATCGGGTGGCCGCCGACCTCGGGGAACGGGGTTAATCTCGCGCCCGCATGAGAAGCTGGTATTTCACCTCGGAGTCGGTCACAGAAGGCCATCCGGACAAAGTCGCCGACGCCATCTCGGACTCGGTGCTCGACGCGGCACTGGCCAACGACAAGATGGCGCGTGTTGCGTGCGAGGTCTTCGTCACGACCCGCCTCGCCGTTGTCGGAGGTGAGATCAGCAAGGGAGCAGAGCCCGACGTCGCCGACATCGTCGACGACACGGTCCGGCGCATCGGTTACGACGGCTTCGACCCGGATTTTGCCGCCGGTCAGATCGAGATCCAGGACCGGGTCCAACAACAGAGCCCGGACATATCCGATGGGGTGGATCGCGAGCTCGGCGCCGGCGATCAGGGGCTCATGTTTGGCTTCGCCGTTGATGAGACCACCGAGTTGATGCCATTGCCTATTCAGCTTGCCCACCGGATGGCCGAGCGTCTCACCGAGGTGCGAAAGACCGGCAAGCTCGAATATCTCCGCCCCGATGGCAAGACACAGGTGATGGTCCGTTATGAGGGTGACCGCCCGCTAGCGGTGGAAAAGGTCCTCATCTCGGCTCACCATGCCCGGGACAAGGACCAGGGAGAGATGCGACAGGAGGTCTTCGACGCCGTGGTGGCCGCGGTGATACCCGAAGACATGCTCGACCCTCGCCTCGAGTTCATCTTCAACCCGTCGGGGCGATTCGAGGTCGGGGGCCCGGTGGCAGACACCGGCCTCACCGGCCGCAAGATCATCGTCGATACCTATGGCGGCTATGCCCGTCACGGTGGAGGGGCCTTTTCCGGTAAGGATGCAACCAAGGTCGATCGCTCGGCCGCATACGGCGCCCGCTGGGCTGCGAAGAACATCGTCGCCTCCGGCATCGCACGGAAGGCCGAGATCCAGCTCTCTTACGCCATAGGTCAGGCCGAGCCCTTCTCGATCCACGTCGAGACCTTTGGTACCGAGGAGGTCGCACCGGAGAAGATCGACAACGTGGTCAGGGAGGTCTTCGACTTCCGACCGGCGTCGATCATCGAGCATCTCGAGCTGAGGACGCCGATCTTCGCCGGGACCGCCGCCTACGGGCATTTCGGTCGCCCAGAGTTCTCCTGGGAGCGTCTCGACATGGTCGACGCCCTCAGAGGGGCGGCCGGTCTCTGAGTCGACCCACGGCTCGCGTTGTCCCCAGTGTCCCGACGTTCGCGGTCGACAACGGCTTCTGGTACGACATCCCTGAACACCTGCGGGGCCCGCTGCAGATCGGCTCCATTGTCAGGGTCCCTCTCTCGGGGCGGAAGACGCGGGGTTTCGTGGTGGAGCTCGGAGGCGAACGAGAGGGAGCCCTCAAGGAGATAGCCGCGCTCTCGAGTGAGATCCCGGTGTTCGACGCCGCATTCCTCAAGACGATCCACTGGGCGGCCATTCATTACGTGGCCCCGCTGTCGGTGCTGCTGGAGCGCTCGACACCTCCCAACCTCCCCACCAGGCAGGTGCCGGAGAAGGCACCCGCTCATGTCAGCCATCCAGTCGGAGCCCATCCGTTGCTCGGCGTCACCCGCGAGATCGCCGCGGGCCGCCGCCGCCCGGCCACTGTGGTTATCGGGCCCTGGCAGACCCTCGACTGGCTAGACGCCGTGCTCCCCGTGCTCGAGTCAGAGAAATCGGTGTTGATCGTCGTGGCGACCGAGGCGGAAGCGCAAGCGGTTGGGAATGGTGCCCGCGATCTCGGCTTCGATGCCACGGTGGCAGCCGGGGAGGTGGCGCGGGATCTGACCAAGGCCTGGACTGACGGCCAGGGGCCGGGCCGGCTGATTATCGGGACTCCTCGGGTCGCCATGTGGCGTGTTCCTTCGCTGGCCCTCGCCGTCGTTCTCGAGGAAGGGCGACGAGCGATGAAGGACCGGCAGACGCCCACGCTTCATGTCAGGGACGTCATGTCCACCAGGGCCCGAGTCGAAGGTTTCTCGTTGGCATTCATTGGTCCCACCCCTTCTCTCGAGGTCCTGGCTTCGGGACCCGAGGTCATCCGCCCCTCGAAGCGGGCATGGCCACTGGTCGAGATCGTCGACCGGCGCGACGATCCACCCGGGTCGGGCACGCTCGCGCAGAGAACGGTGGCAGCCATCCGGGCGACCATGGCGGGTGGCAGGAGATCGTTCGTCTTCACACATCGCCGGGCCTCGGACTCATCCATGCGCTGCGTCTCCTGTCGACTGGTGCGGGTATGCGTGGGGTGCGGATCCCGTTCGGGCCGGGAGGCCACGTGCCGCCGTTGCGGACGGCCGACCGGCCCTTGCGTCAACTGTGGAGGCACCGGCTTCGAGGAGATGGGATCGGAGCCCGAACGGCTGATCAAGGAGATCAACCGGCGCCTGGGTGATGAGGCGGCCGGCATCCATCCGACCGAACTGCCGGTTGCGGTGGGAACGGAACGCGATCTGTCCACTCTGACTGCGGTGCCGCTTGCGGTGGCTGTCGACGTCGACGGTCTGATGCTCGGCCACAATTACCGGACTTCCGAGGAGGCTCTTCGAATCCTGGCCCGGCTCGCCAACGCCGTCGAGGCGGGCCATGGGAGACGCATGATGGCTCAGACGTCGATGCCCGAAGCACCTCTGGTGACGGCGCTGCGACGGGGAGACCCGGTTCCCTATCTGGAGGGGTTGCTCGTGGAGCGGGCCCGCCTCGGACTACCCCCCGCCACCGAGATGCTCGCGATCGAGGTCCGGGGTGAGGAGGAGCCATCGCGGTTCGACTCCGATCTGAGGGCACTGGAATCACCGACCGTGTTAGGCCCTGCCCCTGCCGCCCAGGGCTGGAGATGGCTCCTCCAAGGCTCACTCGGCGCGCTGAAGCCCCGGTTGCGACCACTCGTCCAGCGCTGGCGGGAGGCAGGGGCGACGGTTCGCATCGACGCCGACCCGATCGACCTGTGACCCACCAAGAGGGGATTTAGAGTCACACGCCACCATGGCCGTCTACCCGATCCGCACTTTTGGCGACCCGGTGCTGCGTCTCGAGACCAAGCCGGTGATCGAGATCGACGACGTGGTGAGGACCCTGGTCCAGGACATGCTCGAGACCATGTACGAGGCGCCCGGAGTCGGGCTTGCCGCCAACCAGATCGGTGTCCCTAGACGTATAGCCGTGTTCGACGCCCAGGACGAGCTGGGGCCCAGGGTGATGATCAACCCGGAGATCGTCGAATTGAGCGGCGAATGGGAGTACGAGGAAGGGTGCCTTTCGGTGCCCGGCCACTGGTGGGAGATCAAGCGGCCCGGATTCGCCCGGGTTCGTGCCGTCGACCTCGACGGAAATGAAGTCGAATATGCCGGCGACGGCCTGTTCGGCCGGGTCCTCCAACACGAAATCGACCACCTCGATCAAAAGCTGTTGATCGACCGGCTCGATAAGCCGGTCCGCAAGAAGGCCCTGCGTGATCTGAGGGACGAGGCCCTGGGGCTGGCCACATTCGAGTGAGCCGGGTTGCCTTCCTGGGGACCCCGGAGTCGGCATTGCCCACTCTGAGATCAGTGACTTCAAGTCACGAAGTTCCCGTTGTCATCACCCAGCCGGATCGACCCAAGGGCCGGGGTCGCGCCCTCGCCCCTCCTCCGGTCAAGATCGAGGCAGAGCGCCTCGGATTGAGGGTGGTCCAGCCAACCTCGCACGGTGAGTTGAAAGAGGCGCTGGAGTCGGCTGAGGAGTTGGATGTCGGGGTGGTGGTGGCCTATGGCCGCATCCTGAAACAAGAGGCGTTGGCGATTCCCGGCGCCGGGATGCTGAACGTGCACTTCTCCTTGCTACCCCGCTGGAGGGGAGCCGCACCGGTGAACAGGGCTCTGATGGTCGGTGATCCCATGACGGGCGTGACCATCTTCCGACTCGACGAAGGTCTCGACACCGGGCCGATTCTCACCGCACAGGCGGTGGACATCGAGGATGAGGAGACGGCCGGGGAGCTGACCTCGCGTCTTGCCGTGCTCGGGGCCCGGCTGATCACCGGCGCGATACCGCCTTACCTCGATGGCGTCTTGGAGCCGGTGCCACAGAGCGAAGAAGGCCTCGTGTACGCGTCGAAGATCGAACCTGGGGAAAGGATGATCAGAGTGAATGGGAGCCGGGACAAGGAGGTGAACCGGGTGCGAGCCCTGTCACCGGAGCCCGGGGCCACTCTCGTCATCGACGGCGAACGACACCAGGTGATGCAGGCTCGGGCCCATGAGAGCTCCCCGGAGATGGGTCGATGGCTGGAGGTCGAGGGCGTGCCCGTCGTCGGGTTGAGTGACGGGGGAATGGAGCTCGTCACACTTCTCCCGGCCGGCAAGCGCACGATGTCGGGCGAATCGTGGCTTCGTGGCCGTCGTCGCAGTAGCGGGACCATCGCCTGAGGGGGCCCTGGACGGGACATAGACTCGCTCCATGGCCGCGCTGAAGATCGCACCATCACTGCTCGCCGCCGATTTCAGGTGTCTGGAGAAACAGATCCTGGCGGTCGAGAAGGAGGCGGACTGGCTACACATCGACGAGATGGACGGGCATTTCGTGCCCAATATCTCCTTTGGGATCCCGGTCATCGCAGGCATCAGGCCCATCACCTCCCTCCGTTTCGACTGCCATCTGATGACCACCAACCCGGACGCCTACCTGACCGATCTGGCCGAGGCGGGAGCAGACTCGGTGACGATGCATATCGAGGCGATGCCCGACCCGACCGATGCGGCCAAGCAGGCTCGTGCGATCGGCTTGGGCTTCGGTCTGGTATGCAACCCGGCAACCCCGTTCGCCGCGGTGCAGCCTTTCATGGAGCTCAGCGATGTGGTCCTGATGATGTCGGTCGAGCCCGGATTCGGCGGCCAGGGCTTCATGCCCGAGGTCCTCTCCAAGGTGGAGGAGGCCAGAGAATGGGTTGAGGACCATGGATTGGGGACCGATATTCAGATCGACGGTGGAATCAACCTCGAAACGGCTTGTCAGGCCGTCTCGGCGGGAGCCAACGTGCTCGTGGCCGGGACGACCATTTTCGGGGCGGATGATCCGCAGACGGCTGCTGCCGAACTGAGAAGGGCAATACAAGGCAAATGAGCGAACGAGTCCTCATCGCGGACGACGATCCGGACATACTCGCCGTGGTACAGGTCAACTTCGAGCTCGAAGGGTTCGAGGTGGAGACCGCAGTCGACGGCGAGGATGCCCTGCAGAAGGCCACGGCCACGCCCCCTCATGTGATCGTCCTCGACATCATGATGCCGCGCATGGATGGGCTCACGGCCCTCCATCGGTTGCGCAGCCAGGCCGCGACCGGAAACATCCCGATCATCCTCCTCACTGCCCGCGGTCTCCCCGAGGATCGCGTGCGTGGCCTCGAGCTGGGTGCCGACGACTACATCACCAAGCCTTTCGACATCAACGAGCTCGTTGCCCGGGTCCGCGCCGTGGTCCGAAGGACGCAGGCGGCCCGCGACTTGTCGCCACTCACCGGTCTGCCCGGCAACTTCAAGATCACCGGGGAGGTGGAAGAGAGAATCTCCTCTGGTCGAGACTTCGCCCTCGTCCACGGCGACCTCGACAACTTCAAGGCCTTCAACGACCACTACGGGTTCATGCGCGGCGACGAAGTGATCCGCTTCTGCGCCAAATGCTTCAACGACGCCGCCGACAGCCTCGGTATCGCCGGTGCCTTTGTCGGGCACATCGGTGGCGACGACTTCGTGGCGATCATCCCACCCGAGGTCTCCGAGTCCTTCTGCAAAGAGGTCATCGAGCGCTTCGACGACGGGATCCTCGACCTGTATGACACCGCCGATGCCCTCCGCGGGTATATCGAAGTCATCGACCGGCGCGGCGAGCGGTTTGCGTTCCCTGTGGTGTCTCTGTCCCTGGGTGTAGCGTCCACCGACGTGCGCGAGATCTCCACACAGTGGGAGGCGTCGGCGATTGCGGTGGAAATGAAGGAATTCGCCAAGAAGCAGCAGGGCTCCACCTACCGCATCGATCGACGCACGACTTAGTGGCGGGCCGCTGAGTGGGCGATGCCCGCCACATGCGACGAGCCATCGAGCTCGCCGCACCCCACCGGACTCATCCCAACCCGAGGGTTGGCGCCGTCGTGGTAGACGAATCGGGTGAGGTGGTGGGGGAGGGCGCCCATCACGGAGTGGGCCTGCCCCATGCCGAGGTCGCTGCCCTCGAAGAAGCGCGGGACAGGGCGCGAGGGTCCACTCTCTATGTGACGCTGGAGCCATGCAGCCACCAGGGTCTCACCCCTCCTTGTTCCCCGGCAGTGGTGGAGGCCGGAGTGCGGAAAGTCGTGATCGGGGCGGTCGACCCCGATCCCCGGGTGTCCGGAGCGGGGGTCTCCTGGCTGAGGGAGGCCGGGCTCGAAGTCGAGACGGGGATGCTGGAAGACGAGGCCCAGGCGCTCGACCCTGCCTATTTCCACCATCGCCGGACCGGGCTTCCGCTGGTCACCCTGAAGACAGCGATGACCCTGGACGGCTCGGTCGCCGCGACCGACGGGTCTTCCCAATGGATCACCTCCGAAGAAGCAAGACTGGATGCACACCGCCTTCGCTCGGCCATGGACGCCGTGGTCGTCGGTGCCGGGACATTCCGCGCCGACGACCCCTTGCTCACTGCCCGTGTCGACGGAGTCGAGAAACAGCCGGTTCCGGTGGTCGTGGCCGGCCGCCAGTCTTTACCCATCGAAAGGCAGATCTGGGAGCGGTCCCCGATCGTGATCAGCGCCCGACCGCTCGGTGTCCCCGCCGGTGAGGTCGTGGTCGTCGGAGGCGAAGACGAGTGGCCGGATCCTATGGAGTCGGCGCGGGCATTGTCGGATCGTGGGTTGCTCGATGTCCTCCTCGAAGGGGGCCCGCAGCTGGCGGGGGCGTGGTGGAGGGCGGGA